>Ga0209491_10001257_pt1 | contig 50222 bp, 47 predicted proteins | sample BON02_FD_187213 | JGI IMG/M metagenome (GOLD analysis project Ga0209491, IMG submission 187213) | Freshwater microbial communities from Lake Bonney liftoff mats and glacier meltwater in Antarctica - BON-02 (SPAdes) (version 2) | ecosystem: Environmental > Aquatic > Freshwater > Ice > Glacier...
ATGTCTGCGCCCGCATCCTTATAGGCCATGGCCCGGTCCAATGCCGCGTCCACTCCCTCAACCGCAATACCATCTGTGCGGGCGATGATCAGCGTGTCTTCGCTGGTTCGGGCATCTGTTGCGGCCTTGATCTTGCCGACCATTTCCGCCGCGCTGATCAGCTGCTTGCCGCTCAAATGCCCGCAGCGTTTGGGCATCTGTTGATCTTCAAGCTGGATCGCATTCGCTCCGGCCCGTTCCAGAACCTTGACCGTGTGGATGGTATTTAGCGCATTGCCGAAGCCGGTGTCGGCATCCACGATCAGGTCAATGGTCACCCTTTGGCGCATGCGTTCAACCGTGTCCGCAAGCTGGGACAATGTGACAAAGCCCAAGTCCGGGCGGCCGAGCAGAGTATAAGATATCGAAGCGCCAGAGACATAGGCGGCAGAAAATCCGGCCTGCTGGGCCAACAACGCAGTCAAGGGATCAAACACACCCGGCGCAATCACCGCTTCTGGCCCCTGCAATGATTTCATCAAGGTCATTTGGCGGCTAATTTCTGTTTCAGCTGCGCCATTAATCCACCGGCTGCCAGAATGTCGATAATATGGGCGGGCATGGGTTGTAATTCGCGCGTCTGGCCATCTTTCATCAGGGTCAACGTGCCTGCGGCAAGGTCAAGCTTCAAAAGGTCACCCGGGGCAACCTGGTCAGTGAGGTCAATGGTCACAACCGGCAAGCCGATATTGATCGCGTTGCGATAAAAAATACGCGCAAAAGATTTGGCGAGCACTGCGCCGACGCCCAGTGCCGCAAGTGAAATGGCGGCTTGTTCCCTGCTCGAGCCCAAACCGAAATTGGCCCCGCCAACGACAATGTCGCCCGGCTTGACCGATTTTGCGAATTCGGGATCGATCGATTCCAGGCAGTGCTGCGCCAACTCCTTAGGCGGCAATTTGAGAGCATAACCCGGTGCCAACACGTCCGTATTGATTTGATCGCCAAATACCCAGGCACGCCCTTCAACAATCATGCGGCATCCCTCCTTTCCGAGAGTAATTCGCGCGGATCGGTGATCCGCCCGGTCACCGCGGATGCGGCCACCGTATAGGGTGATGCGAGGTAGACCCAAGCATCCTTGTGGCCCATCCGGCCCTGAAAATTACGATTGGTGGTGGACAGGCAAACTTCCCCTTCGGCAATGATGCCAGCCCCCATGCCGGCACAGGCGCCGCAACCCGATGGCAACAGGATGGCTCCTGCAGCGGTCAGCGCCGCAAGCGTGCCGTCAGCCGCAGCTTGCTCAGTCACGCGCACCGTTGCAGGGGCAACCAGCAAACGGGTTTCGGGGGATACCCGGCGGCCGCGAAGGACGGATGCCGCCATCTGAAGATCCTCCAGCTTGGCGCCCACGCACGCCCCGATATAGCATTGGTCCACATTGACATCAGCGAATTTGCTCGCCTGGTCAGTGTTTTCAGGCGCATGGGGGGCGGCCACTTGCGGGACCAGAGTGCTCGCATCCAGCATGACTGTCTTACAATAATGAGCATCGGCGTCAGCGACCCAGGCCTCTGCGCCCGCCCAATCTCCGCCCGTTGCCTTGAGCGCCTCTATCGTCACTTCGTCCACCGCGATGATCCCGGCCTCCGCGCCGAGTTCAGCAGCCATGTTGGACATCACCAGACGTTCTGACATGGACATTGCGGCCACAGCAGAGCCCATGAACTCCACTGACTTGAAGCTGTTTTCCATGCCCATTTCCCGGCACAGCCACAGCATCACATCCTTTGCGGAAATTTGCGGTCCAAGCACCCCGTCGATCTGGACCTTGATTGTTTCAGGCACGGTGGTCCAGGTTTCCCCGGTGATGGCAATCGCGGTTGTATCGGTCGCGCCGAAACCTGCGGCGTAACAGCCGAAAGCGCCTGCGGTCGGGGTATGACTGTCGCCGCCAGCCACAAACATGCCAGGGCGCAGCAGCCCGCGTTCCGGCATGATAGCGTGCGAGATCCCCTGCATGTCGAAGAAATTCGTCACACCATAGTCGCGCGCGAAGCGGCGCGATATTTGCAGGATTTCAGCCGACTGGGCATCGACGGCTGGAACATAATGGTCGGAGACGACGACAACTTTGGAGGGGTCCCACAGTTGGGCATCGAGCTCTTCAAGCAGTGGGCGCCAGCGGCGCGGACCAGATGCATCCTGCCCCATCAGCAAATCCACTGCTACCGTTACAATTTCGCCGGGCATCACAGTCTTCCGACCGCTCGCCCTGGCGATGATCTTCTGCGTCAGCGTTTGGCCCATAGCTTGCCCACAATCAAAAAAGGTTCCCCGCCGAATCAGCTGAATGACATTATCATCTAGGCAAGATAGAAATATTGGTATACTAATATATCAAATAATTCTCATTCGCAATGCCGAAGATATCGCCAGGCACCTGTTCTCGCGGCCTTAAGCTATCGGGGAACGTTAGCCCAAAGTGTAAGGAGTGTATCGATGTCTGACTGCAAATACGCAGCATTACCCGGTTCATGAATCAGCCTGCTGCACCCCTTGCCGGTGTGAAAGTACTGGATTTGTCGCGGGTTCTTGCGGGCCCGTGGGCGACCCAACTCCTTGCCGATTACGGAGCGGACGTAATCAAGGTTGAAAAGCCGGGCGTAGGTGATGACACCCGGTCATGGGGCCCGCCTTATACCGCCGGCGGTGAGACGGCCTATTTCCACGCAGCCAACCGCAACAAGAAATCCGTTGCCATCAACATCGCAGACCCTGGCGGCGCAGAACTGGTCCGGAAACTGGCGCACCAATGCGATATTGTAGTCGAAAATTACAAGGTTGGCGGGCTGGCCAAATATGGTCTGGATTACGCGGCGGTTTCTGCCGGGCACTCCAAGGTGGTCTATTGTTCGATCACCGGCTTTGGTCAGTCCGGTCCGAATAGCAACCGCCCGGGCTATGACTATCTGATTCAAGCCATAACCGGCCTGATGTCGGTTACTGGTCAGCCCGAAGGCAGCCCTGGAGGCGAGCCAATGAAGGTAGGCGTTGCAGTATCCGATCTATTCACCGGCCTTTACGCGGTGGCGGCTATATTGGCAGCGCTACGCACGGCTGAGGCAACGGGAGTTGGTTGCCATCTCGATGTCGCATTGCATGATTGTCAGCTTGCCGCGCTTGCCAATCAGGCGGCGAATTTTCTGGCCACTGGCGTCTCGCCAGAGCGGTTAGGCAATGCCCATCCCAGCATTGTGCCCTATCAGGTGTTCGAGACCGCAGACGGGCACATTGTAGTCGCAGTTGGCAATGACAATCAGTTTCAATCCTTATGCAAATGCATCGGCCGTCCTGACATTGGCCGAGCGGAGAAATGGTATGCCAACAAGGACCGCGTCAACGATCGCGAAAACCTGCTGGCTGAAATCACACCGCTTCTCAAGGCTCGGACGACGAAAGACTGGGAGGCCGCATTCGCCGCCGCCGGGATCCCTCACGGCCCAATCCGCTCGGTCGGCGAGGCGGTAAACTCGCTGCAAACTAAGGCGCGTGCGCTTGTTATCGATCATGGCAAGGGGATGCGTACCATCGGGCAGCCGGTTCCCTTTCCTGGTCAAGAGACCAACCCGCCGCCGTCGCTCGGGGCACATACCGATGCGGTTCTTGCGCAGTATCTCGCTCTTGGAGCGGCAGATGCTGAGGCATTACGCGTGCAGGGAGTGATCGGATGAGCCACCGGGCAAACAGGGCGGCCCTTTGGTCGCTTCCCTTCATTCTCTCTTGGTCGCGTCTAATAGGGCAAAAATACCTGAACCGACTTTCAGCCGCGCTTTTGACTGGCCTGATGATGGGCGCTGCCCCATCAGCCCAAGCGGATACTGAGGGTGCGGCGCATACTTACGTTGCCGTTATGTGCGATCTGGCTGGCAATTGGACTGGTCGCTTCGACCGCTACAACGAGAGTGGAATTTACCGCACTTACTCTATGGATGTCGTGTTCCAATGCTTTCCGAACAACGAACTGATCATGGAAACAAGAACATTCTTGCAGGCGGACGGTTCGCGCGATCACACTTTGGCAGTTATCTTTCCCGCCGGACAACCAGGCGAGATGCAGATGTCTTACTTCGGCGGCGGGGTTGAGGGGATCTATTATTTCAACGCCGTCAGGCATGAAATTGACGATGACAAACATTGGACAGTGGCGCGCGAAGCGTCACAGAGAACTCACGAATCGGCTCGAATGCCGCCTGTTTCGCGTTATACCCATATCCGAAATGGTGGCGAGCTTATCATGATCAGGGATGTCAAACCCGATCATGCGTCACCCGAATGGACGCTGTCCTCCAAACTCATCCTGCACCATCAGCCATGATGCAGGGTGCAGCATTGCCGCAATTATCGACAATCAAGCAACCGACGATGGCGAAAAGGGAATCAGTAATATGACACCGAAAAAGGCTATCATCGGTTGGGGGATAGGGTCGCTTGGCATTGCGCTTCTCTATAACACCACAAATCTGCTGCTTCTGCGTTTTCTCGTCGATTACGTGGGCATTGCGGCAGGGCTTGCCGCGACTTTGATCGCCCTGTCCAAAATTTATGACACCGTGACCGACCCATTCATGGGCGTCATTACGGATAGGACAAAATCGCGATTTGGCCGCAGGCGTCCGTGGCTATTTGTCGGCGCTATTCTTTGTTCAGTGGCGCTACCCCTGCTTTTCCTTGGCCCGCAATTGACCGGCGTTTGGTTGGTTGTCTGGGTTTTATTTGGCCTGTTTTGGTACGCAACGGCCTACACCGTTTTTTCCGTGCCCTATATGGCGATGCCGGCGGAGATGTCTGACGAGCCTCATATGCGTTCGGTAATTTTTGCCTGGCGCGTGAAGGCGATAGCGATTGGCCAATTTGTTGCCGGAGCCGGTGGCCCAGCGCTTATCGTCTATTTTGGTGGCGGTCAGGAGGGGCATTTTTCGATGGCGATTGTGCTCGGCGCCTTCATCTTCATTACGATGATGGCGAGTTTTTATCTGACCAGTGGCGCGCGAGCACTGCCGGCAACCACGGTCGAGCATTCGGATTTTCGCACGCAAGTGCGCACCCTGATTCAGGACAAGAACCTTCTCTGGTTGCTGTCGGCAAAGATGATGCATCTGATCGCCGTCGCCTTCGCTTCGGCCGCCACGGCGTTTTTCACCCTCCGCGTGCTCGAGGTGCCAGATACCTATCTGGCCCTGATCTTTGGCGCCGCGACAATTGCGATCTTGATTGCGACCCCGCTTCTGACGATGCTGTCAAAGCGGATCGGCAAGCAAAATACCTATTCCCTCAGCGTGGCCATATACATCCTGACAAGCCTCAGCTGGTACTTCGCCGAGCCGGGTTTGCCTGCGCCTGTATTCGTAATCATCGGATTTTCCTTGGGCGTGGGCGGGGCAGGCATGATGCTGATGGCCCAGTCGCTGCTGGCTGACGTGATGGCGGATGATCGTGCCCGGAACGGATATTCCAGAGAAGGCGTCTACGCGGGGTTCTACACCACCATCGAAAAGCTGTCCTATGCCTTCGGCATCGTGCTGGTCGGCGGGCTCCTGCAATGGTTCGGATATGTCCAAGGCGGCGGAGTTGACGTCGTTCAGCCGGAAGCGGCGCTGAAGGCGATACGTTTCTCAGTCTCGATCGCGCCAGCCGCTTTCGCCTTTATCGCTGCGGTCATGATGACGCGGGTACGCCCGGCGGATAGTTCTTCGGCCAAGCCGGTGGCGGCCAAGCCATGATCGCCCGGCGAAACTTCATGGTTGGTTCGGCAGTTGCGATCGGTTCAGTAGCGATCAATCGTGACGGGCTGGCACACAGAATTGGCGGGGTTGATAAGGAGGTTATCATCAAACGTGGGTATACGCACTGCCGGTATGGACAGCTTCATTACTTGCGCGGCGCCCCCGCGGACGGTGCATCGAGATTTCCGACATTAATCCTGCTGCACCAGAACCCGTCTTCGAGCGTCGAATATGAGCGGCTGGTTGCGGAAATGGCGAAGGACCGTGAGGTCATCGCCTTCGATACGCCCGGATCGGGAATGTCGGATTGGCCGCCCGAACCGCTCGACATGGCCGGATATGCGCTTGCCTTTGCCGACGGGATTGAAAGTCTCGGGCTGGCAGCAAGCCGTCCGGTCGACGTGTTTGGATATCATACCGGTACTTTCCTTGCGGCTGAATTGGCCATTGCGCAGCCAAATAGCGTCGGCCGTTTGGTCATGTCGGGCATTCCGTTCAGGACCTTGGTTGAACGCAAGGAGCGGCTTGAGCAAATCGAGGCAGGCCCCAAACTGACCGAAAGCGGCGATGAGGTGCTCGAGATGCAGCGAAATATGTGGGCCTTTGTGGTTGCCAAACGCGATCCGCGCGTGCCGCTGCGGCGGGCCGCGCAGATGTATATGGAAAAAGCCAAGCCGATGGACCGCTATTGGTGGCCGTACACGGGCGTTTGGACCTACGAGGTCAAGGACCGATTCCCGCTCCTTACGCAGCCGCTGCTTGTCGTCCAGCCTCACGAAAACCTACTCCAGGGCTCTAAAGACGCAGCCGCGCTCGTTGCCGATTCCCGCGTGGTCGAACTGGCTGATCTCGACCGGGACGTATTTGAAGTAGGTTATCGCTTATTCGCTCAGGAGATGCGTAAATGGCTCGTATAGAACAGCCTGAAACTGCTGCATTGATCCGGCGTTATGACGCAGATGTGATCGTCGTGGGGGCGGGGCTGGCCGGTCTAAATGCCGCATTGGAATTGGATGATGCCGGGACGGACGTTCTTGTTCTCGAGGCTGCAGATCGGATCGGGGGCCGTGTTCATACGCTCGATTTTGGCAGCGGGCCCGAGGAAGCCGGGGGCACCACATATGGTCCGACCCATCGGCGCGGACTGGCATTGCTCGATCGTTTCAAGATCGAGACCAGCCAGTTCACTGACGACATTAGCTACGGCTATTCCGTCAACGGTCACATGTGCGTTGCTGACGAGTGGCCGGATTCGCCAGGCAACAGGCTGGTCGGCGATGAACGCGAGATATTGCCTTCGCGCATCGACAATTATTTCATGCAGAAATTCCTGCCATTCCAGGGCCTCGACGACTGGATTAAGCCGGAGAATGCCGAATACGATATTCCATTCGGTGATTTTCTGCGATCCCACGGCGTTTCGGACGAAGCGCTGCGGTTGGTCAATATGTGCATAAACACTGACGACATTGAGACCGTGTCCGCGCTGTCAATTTTCCGTGACGCGATCAAATGGCGCGATATCGGCTATGACGATCCGAAGAACTTCAACCAGTATGGTGACGCGCAATATCGGCCGATCTTCGCCGCCAACGGCGCGAAGGTTATGCCGGAGGCAATCGCCGCATCGTTGGCGCGGCCGCCGCTGCTGAACAAGAATGTCCGGGCGATCATTTATGATGACGACGGCGTTACCGTGCACTGCATCGATGGATCGAGCTATTCCGCCCGAGCAGCGATAATTGCGGTTCCGATCGTGACCATGCACGGTATCGAGTTCGATCCCCCGTTACCTCCGACGCTGCGGCGCATTGTGATGACGGCCAAGGCCTCTGCGAACACCGCAATTTTCATGCGCGCGTCCAAGCCATTCTGGGAGGAAGACGGTTTGCCGCCGTCACTATGGACCGACACAATCTTTGAGCGCATTTTCGTCGGCGTTTCAGACACAGGTGATCACCGCGTTCGAGTCTGGATCAATGGCGACAATGCCAAGCGGGTAGACAGGCTGGGTGATCGGGCAGGGGAATTCCTGCTACAATCGCTCGCCGAAATTCGCCCGTCGATCGAGGGCAATCTCGAAATTCTTGGCAGCTATTCCTGGGGTTCGGACCCGCTTACCGGCGGCGAGAAATATGTTGTGGGACCGGGTGATGTCACACGCTTCGGGAAAGTCATGTCAGTGCCTGTCGGCCCATTGTTCTGGGCTGGTGAACATCACAAAAGCCGCGATCAGGGGCTTGAGGCCGCACTACAATCAGGAGAGCGGGCAGCTGCAGAAGTAGCGGACCGACTGCGCGCCTCGTGATGGCGCGAATGAGAATATTTAGGCTGGTATGAGAGTGTTGCAGGGCCGTTTGGGCAAAGCAGTGACCGGTTAGCTAAACTTTGGAGCAAGCAGTGACGACCATGTTAAAACCCGCAAAATTGGCCTTATTTGCCTTTCTGGCATTGAGTTTCCTGATGCCTACTGCCGTCCATGCGGAGGATGAACCCGAAATTAGTCTGGCAGATCTGAAGCAGAAATACGCGCTGCCAAATTCGCAGTTTATCGATATCGACGGGATGAACGTGCATTATGTCGATGAGGGGTCGGGCCCGGTCGTCGTTTTGGCGCACGCATCATATATGAGCCTGCTGACCTGGGACGGTATCGCTGAAAGGCTGAAGCAGGATTACCGCGTAATTCGCTTCGATTTCCCCGGTGCTGGTTTGACCGGCGTCGAGACGAAACCAGTGCCGCCCGAAAAGCTGGATATGATCGAGCGAAATTACGAGATTCTCGCCGGGCTGGTCGATGCGCTCGAGCTTGATCATTTTGCGCTCGTGGGCACATCCAGCGGCGGTAGTGTGGCATTTCGTTATGCTGCCCGGCATGCTGATCGGGTTGACCGGTTAGTCCTTGTAAATTCTGCCGGAATGCCGCGCACAGCGCAGACTGACCCGCTGCGCGAACGCTCGCAATTTGCCCAATGGGACATGATGAAGGTGAAGCCCCGGGAGTTTTGGGAAGCCAGTATCGGCGCCAATTACATTAAGCCAAATGAGCCACCGAGCTGGGTACTTGATCAGGCCTATGACTTCCGCAGGCGGGAAAATCTTGAGAAGACCCTAACCCAAACATACCGTTTTTCGACCGGAGACCCCAAAGCCATTCTGGCAAAGATCGAGGCGCCAACCTTGATCATGTGGGGCAAGAGCAATCCCACGGTGATGCATCTGGAGGCCGATGTGTTCGAACACTGGATGACAGGCGCACCCACGATGATCCGTAAGCTCGAAGGGTTAGGCCACTATCCCTACATCGAGGATGAAGCAGCATTTCTGGCGGATTTCTTGCCGTTCCTTGGCGGAGATCTCGACGATCAGCTGCGCCAAACCACACGGGTCAAGGTTGCTTCTAAGTGCGATGAGTAATGAGCGACCGGGACCGGGGGCAGTGATTGTGTCTGCCTCTCTGCCGAAAGCCAGTTAGCCAGTTAGCCAGTAGGACTTCAAAGCGCAGCGGTGTCTATTCCCGATAACTGCGTCACTTTGGGAACATCCTGACCCTTCCGCGCTGTCACTGGCGTCGCGGCGTTTTTGTCCGGCCCCTCGTGCACCAACCACCGCCTATATCAATGTCCACTCGTGAATTTTCCAAGCTAAATCAGAACCGTAAAAATTCGATCTGGTCAGCCTCGAATTAAAGGTATACTATTAGATCAACTGGCTCTCACGAGTGATGCTTTCGGGCGTCGCTGAATGTTTGGCCAGACCACGTCCGGCCGGGCGCACATAGTTGCGCAAGTATTCGATGATAAATATTCCAAAAGCTGAAGTGTTGCAGAACAAGGTTTAGTCAAAAATCACCAGCAGGCGGCTAAAAATGACCAAGGGAGTGTCATCAAACAAATAGCATGCAAACTTAGTTAAATAGAATGCGTCCAATAATTTTGAGGGAAATTATAATGCGAAAGACAAATAGTTTTATTAGCCTGTTGATGGCCACAGGGGCATTGACCTGCCCTGGTGTGGTCATGGCGCAGCAGCAATCAGAGACTGCTGCGAGCACTGGTAACGAGCGAAATATTATTATCGTCACGGCCCGTAATCAGGCTGAGAACATTCAGGACGTCCCTCTTGCCATCACCGCTTTCGATACCGAAGCTCTTGAAAAAAAGAGCATCGAAAATCTCGACGACGTGGCCCGCTTCACCGCTGGTTTTTCGTTTGAGGATGGCCAGGGCGGCTTCGGCTTCCCGACAATTCGCGGCCAATCGCAGCTATTCACTACCGCACGCGAACAACCCGTCGCAGTGTTTCTCAACGGCATCTATCTTCCGCGCTCATGGCTCGTCGATCTGGGGACCAACGATCTCGAGCGGATTGAAATCGTCAAGGGCCCGCAAAGTTCGCGCTATGGCCGCAACGCATTTTCCGGCGCCATCAACTATATCTCGCAATCCGCCAATCTTGACGAATTTGAGGCTAGCGCCTCTGCGACATTTGGCAATCACGAGCGCAAAGACGCCGGCGTCGCGCTTAGCGCACCTGTAGTCGAGGGCATCCTCGCCATCCGTGCTTCATACGACCATACTGAAAGCGATGGGACTTGGGAAAATACGCATCCAAACAATGGCCTGATCCGAGGCCCCAGCACTGAAGGCAATGTCGGCGGCTGGAACCGGGAAGCATATTCGGTAAGTGCCGTTCTGGAACCGTTCGATGGTTTCCGCGCCGTTGCTCGTTACAATGGCTTCGAGATTGCTGACGAAGCGACGGCGACCTATTGGCTCAATTCGAATTTGGGGCAGGGCAATTGCGGCTCTGTTATCCCTGCAACCGGGCCGGGCTCAATTGCGGGTGTCGCCGGTGGGCCGCGCCTGTTCTGTGGTAACTTCGGCGTTATTGCCGACACTGTAGAAATGGAGCCGCGTGCCTATGGGCGCCGTGTCAAGGCGGATATTTATTCGCTCGACCTCAACTGGGAAGTAAGCGACGCTATAACGCTCAGCTACTTGTTCGGTAAAGTCAAAGCTCGATCGGATGGCCAATATACAACCGAAGCCGATCAAGTTGCCTGCGGCGGCCTCGGCGGAGCTCTGTTCGGCACGACCTGCAACTTTCAGGGCGGACTAACCGGCACTGTCGATTACGATTCTCCTGAGGTCCGTGCGAGTTTCGACGCTGGTTCATTCGATTTCGCCGTCGGCGGCGTCTACGTCGATGGTGAAGATCGGCCCGTCGCGATAAGTGTAAACCTGCCTGCGGGCGGCACCACCAACCAACGAGTTGATCCGGTGAATACAACCGCATTTCCGAATTTTGCAAACTTCATTTTCGGCAGGGAAGTAACCACAACCAAGGTCAAGGCGTTGTTCGGAGATGTTCGCTATGAATTTCCGGGCGGGGCCACCCGGCTTGGAGCGGAAGTTCGCTACACCAGCGAAGAACTGACGACGCTGAACTTGCGCACTGCACCTGGTCCGCGAAATCCTCTCAATGACACCTTCAAGTTCTGGACGCCTCGCTTCACGGTCGAACATGACCTAAATCCCGGGACAATGGTTTACGCTACTATCGCGCGCGGCGCGAAGGCTGGCGGCTTTAATGCCGGCGCGTTCGCTGATGAAAACCTGACTTACGATCCAGAATTCAACTGGACGTACGAACTCGGCGCGAAGAGCACCATTGGTAATGTGGCTACGGTGAATATCGCTGCCTATATGACCAAGTGGAAAGCCCAGCAGGTTACAGCTGCCGATCCGGATGATCCAGGCGATTTTTCTCGCGTTCTAATCCGCAACCTCGGCAATGCAACGGTCTTGGGCGCAGAGCTGGAGGCAACGGTCTATGCAACGGAGAACCTGACTTTCGACGGAACACTGGCCTATGTGTCATCAACATTCGATGACGACACTGTGGATCAGCAATATCTGGCAGCTCGCTTCGGTTACCCAAAAAGCTGTGACGGAATTGTGTGCGATCCGACCACCGGCGATATTAGTGGCAACGATCTGCCACGAACCCCGCGGTTTATGGCCTCATTTGGCGGCGAATGGCGAGCTGAGTATAACGGCGCGGGAGATGAATATTACATTCGCTCTGACGTGTCGTATCAGGATGGTTTCTTTGCCGACACTATCAATCTTGCCGCTTCGCCCTCACGGTTTCTCGCTAACTTCCGTGCTGGCATCGGCTTTGGCGGGTTCGATTTGTCAGTCTGGGCTCGAAACCTTTTTGATGAAAAATACGTAACCACCTCAACCTCAATCACGCAAAGTGGAGGCTCCAATTTATTCGGCGCTTATTACGGCGAACGCCGGACGATTGGCGTCACCGGGAAATACTCGTTCTAATTGAAGCGAACTGCGAGTGAAGCACGGATCGCTGGCTGAGATACAGGGGGGGGGCGGGAGCACAGGCTCTCGCCCATTCTTGTCCCTCGTCGATCATTCTCTACTCGAAAGCCTGTCATTGGCGTCTAGCCAGATTGTTCCGACCCCAAATGCTAAAGCAGACTGTCAGCAATCGACCCACATACGGACGTTCGACATTAGCTGCTCAACTCCTTAGGCATGATTGAGCTTGAGGGAGAGATCTTATGTCGAAGTCAATAAGCATGGCATTTTTGGTTGGTGGACTATTGGCGCTTGCGCCAGCGGCTTCTGCACAGGTCGAGCCTCTCGCTGTTGACCTTGATGACTTGGAGTGGAGCCCACCAGGTGGCGGAAATGGCTTTCCTATTGGAGTGCGGACGGCCACCCAAGGATACGATCCAATCAGCAACGGGCGGACCTATTATGCGCTGTTCCCTACAGGTTCTCATTTCGATCTCCACTGGCACACATATGATGAGTACGTTGTGGTCGTTGCAGGCTCACCTAAGATTCAATTAGGCGAAGAAGGGCACGAACTATCGGTCGGAAGCTACGTTGTGATACCCGGCAAATTGAATCACTCTTGGAATGTCCCAGAGGGCGGTGAAGATGCGATCATTTTGGTTCGACGGGCAGGACCGGCAGACTTTCACTTTGTAGAGATACAAAGCGATTAGAACTCATTCGAATGACAGCATTCCACCCAATAGCTGACTTTCCGGCGCTTCTTGCGCTTCGCCAAAAGCGGCCGTTCTGGTTTTAGGCAGGCGAGTGCGCTACTCGAACTTCCGACAGAGGGCGCAAAGCTCCCGTTGGCCGGCCATCGCGGCAAGATCTCCCGAACCCCGACATTCCATTGGACTTAGCCGGCGTCGCAAGCATTGGTGTCGTCAGCGAACCGCGGTCCTGAACTGGGGACGCTGCCCTGACCGGCGCGACCGGCAGGGCCTTGGGTGGTGGGAGCAGCGAGGTGCTGCGCCGCCAAGGAGTACCACCCAATGATCGATGCTATTGAAAGCAAACTCGCTACGAAGCGGCGTCACCGCATGGCGCGTGAACCCAAGGCAACCGGCGCAGTGGAAATCCCGATCTCCACACCCACGCCCAAGATTGATCCAAAGCCGGCCAAGCCGTCCAGCAAGTCCAACCTCGTGCTTGGCATGCTCCAGCGAACAGGGGGCGCCACGATCGCCCAGCTCGTCGCTGCCACCGGCTGGCTGCCGCATACGACGCGGGCCGCGCTGACCGGCCTGAAGAAAAAGGGCCATGAGATCGCGAGCGAGAAGGCAGAAGGGGAAGATCGCGTGTACCGCGTGGTGGCGGGCTGATGGGACGCCGCGTCTATATCACCCTCGACCGGCTTGCAGACATGACAGCCGACGAACTGAAAGCGGAGTGGGCGCGGCGCTATGCCGCGCCCACTCCAAATCTGTCGCCGGACCTGCTGCGACTGGGTATTGCCTATCGGCTACAGGAGCAAAGGCTCGGCGGCGTGAGCCGCTCAACCAAAACGATCCTGCGCCAGCTGGCTGCGCCACCGAAGGACGGCGTCCGAAATGACCCGTCACCTCGCAAGCTTACCATCGGAACCCGGCTGGTGCGCGACTGGCACGGTATCGGCCATACTGTGACCGTCCTGGAAAATGGCTTTGAGTACGATGGCCAGCAATGGCGATCACTCACGGCCATAGCTAAGGCCATCACCGGGTCTCACTGGAACGGTCCGCGGTTCTTTGGCCTGTCGGGGGCGAAGACATGAAGCCGCTGCGCTGTGCAGTCTATACCCGTAAGTCGACCGAGGACGGTCTGGAACAGGAGTTCAACAGCCTCGATGCGCAGCGCGAGGCCTGCGAAGCATATGTCCTGAGCCAGCGGCACGAAGGCTGGACGCTGGTACCGAACCGATATGACGATGGCGGGTTCTCAGGCGGGAGCATGCTCCGCCCGGGTCTCAAGGCGCTGTTGGCCGATATCGAGGCAGGCCTGGTCGACGTGATCGTCGTTTACAAGGTTGATCGACTGACCCGAAGCCTCGCCGACTTTGCCAAGATCGTCGAGCAACTGGATTCCAAGCAAGCAAGCTTCGTGTCGGTCACACAGGCTTTCAACACCACCACCAGCATGGGGCGGTTGACGCTGAACGTGCTGCTGTCCTTTGCCCAGTTCGAGCGCGAGGTGACCGGCGAGCGGATCCGCGACAAGATCGCCGCTTCGAAGAAGAAGGGTATCTGGATGGGAGGCCCCGTACCGCTGGGTTACGAGGTAATTGATCGCAAACTGGTTCCAGTGCCGGAGGAAGCCGAGCGGGTGCGGACGATCATGCGACGCTATCTCGAGGTTAGAACGGTCCCATCGCTGATCGACGTCCTCCGCAACGAAGGGATAATCACCAAGGTCCAGAACCGGACCAGCGGGCCGCACAAAGGTGGCATCCCCTTCCGCCGCGGGAGTCTGTTCTACCTGCTCAAGAACCAGGTTTATCGTGGTAAGATCGTGCATAAGGGTCAAATCTATGAAGGCGAGCACGAGGAAGTCGTGGACGAAGGGCTTTGGGATGCGGTGCAGGCGCAGCTGGCCAAGAAGGCACCACCGAGAAAACGCCCAACCAACGATCCCCTAAAGGCGATGCTGCGCGGGCTGCTGACCGATCCACAAGGACGTCCGATGGTGCCAACCTATGCCACCAAGCGCAGCCGCCGCTATTCTTACTATGAGACCCGCAAGGATCTTGCACGGCCCGCCGATCCGCCAGCTACCCGGTTTGTACAGGGGCAACTCGAACGACATCTGATCGTGCAGCTAACCCAGCTGTTGGAGGATGAGCATGCTTTGCGCCGACTGTCAGGGATCGAGGAAGCGGGCCAACTAAGAACGATGTTTGATACCAGTAGGTTGCTTGCCTGCCAGCTTGCGTTCGAAGGTTCGCGCGAAGCAATCTTGCAGGATCTGATCGCCGCGTTGCAGGTTCGCGCCGAGCGGATCGAGGTCGTGTTAAACGCGGATGCACTGGCGGCCGGGACAGGGAGCGAGCTTAATTGGAGCATACCGCTGCCAGATCGAAAACCATTCCGCGAGGCCAAGCTCAGGATTGATTCCGAGAAAACGGGAAGCATGCCGGATAGTAAGTTGGTCCAGCTAATCGTCGATGCACTTGAGGCCCGGCAGTTAGTCATCAACTCCCCTGGGCTCAGCATCAACCAGATCGCAAACAAGGAAGGTCGCTGCCGCAAGCAGTTGACCAAGCTAGTGAGCATGAGTTGGTTTAGCCCACGTATTGTTGAGTCCATTGTGGCAGGGACTCAGCCGAAGGAAATCAATCGCACCTTGCTGCTCGAGACGGCGCTGCCCACCGACTGGAGCGAACAGGAAAACCTGCTCGGACTTAAAGTCTGAGTGCGAGCCGCAAAGTTATCGTGAACCCATGTGGGCGGTGAACTTCCAGACAGAGAATTGGGCCGATGCTGGCCACCTCGGGGCCAAGGTAGCGGCGTCTCTCACCCACGGCTCAGAAATCCCTGCCGCCGAACCCCGCAGAACTGCGCCACTTTCATGGCTCAGGGCGCCCGAAGGCTAAATTGTGTCTGCTTGTCTGACTGTTTGGTGCGGTCGAGAAGACTCGAACTTCCACGGCCTTTCGGCCACAACGACCTCAACGTTGCGCGTCTACCAGTTCCGCCACGACCGCACTAAAGCCAGGGTGCGCTAACGCGTCCCTGCGGGGTAGGAGGGAGCCACTAGCAAAGGGCAGTTCACTCCGCAAGCAGTGCTTTTGCCTGCGAGGGGTTTGAGGCATCATTAGTGAGTTCGGGCGGCAGTGTCCCGCTGCGGGACCAGCTTAACGGATTGCTTGCAGATATAGTAAATGAAGCGGAAACCATTGCCGCATGAGCATGACCGCATCTCTACTACTCGCAGCTACTACAGCAGCACTCGGAGCTTCGTCAGAAGCCCCGAAGCCAGCCAATTCAAGGCCGGCCATTGCAGCGCAAGCGACCGCTACTGTGCGTATCATGGAGGCTACGCAAATTCGGTTTGTTAATGGCGAAGTGTCGGGAGAAATCATCGGCAAGGCTCCGGCTCAGGTCCGCCGCGATACCTCCGGTACGGTGTGGGTGGAATTTAGTTAGGTTTCCAACCGATTTCGACGAATTTGGCCGAACGCGGAACATCTTTCATCGCTTCGACCACGGTTGCCTTTTCCCCGGGTGCAAGGCTTGGCTGGGGCGGAGCGACAACCCAGCTATAGACGATTTTTTCCCGTTCATCGCGCATTACAATCAGGATTGAAGGAACCGTCAGGGTTTCGCGGCTGACGTTGGTGATTGAACCGACCGCACCAAAATATTCGGTGCCATTGGGCAATGTGCGGCGATCTTTCTGTCCCGGCGGAAAGTCCAATACCAGATCCGGTTCGTTGACCGCAAAGGTGGGCCGATTAAACGGGACCCATTCAGGCAGACCCCAATAGCTAACCGCGCCGATTGTTCCGAAAGAAACAACAGCAAACACTGCAGCCGCCGCAGTCCATAATTTCAGTGGATTGCGGCGCGATCGGAACGGCGGCTCGTAATCGAATTGCGAATGCTCTGCGTCTTGTTCCTGCATCGATGCAGGTGACGGAGCAGGCTCTGCATCGCGATCTTCTACGAATGAAGGTGAGGCTGAGACTGCCTGATCCGGCGTTTCTGCCAGAGGCGGATCAGCCTCGGCCTCTGTCGGCGCGGCTGAAGCTTCGTCTTCTGCATTACCCTGATCATCAACCGCCTCGGAAGTTTCCGTCGCTGGCGAAGTCGTTGGTTCTGCCGGTTCCTCAGCTTCTGCAAAAATTTCTGCTGGCGGATCGGGCCGGGTTATCTCGTGCCCTTCTTGAAACCAGCTATGGCGACATTTGGCGCAGCGCACTGTCCGTCCTTCGACGCCAACGGCTGTGTCAGGAACTACATAACGCGTTGCGCAGGCAGGGCAGGCAATAATCATGGTTGCCAAAGTCTTTAGGGCTGCAATTGAACTGCAACAAGGCCACTAACCCTATACAGGGGAATACTGTGGCTTTTTTCCACACCGAAGCATAGCTATAGGGCGATCATCATGACAGTTTTTCCCGCCTTATGCGCCAATTGCGCTTCAAATGGTTTCATTCACCAGACCAGGGCCGCGCCGGATGCACAGCATATCGGCTCGGTCCGCGGCCCGGAACTTCTTTATGAATAATGCTAAAGGGGAAACGGTTACCTTTGACAATGTCGGGCTGCGTTACGGCACCGACCGTGAGGTTTTGAGCGATGTTTCGTTCACCTTGCACCCGGGTAGCTTCTATTTTCTGACCGGGGCCAGCGGTGCGGGCAAAACCTCGTTGCTGAAACTTCTGTATCTGGCGCAGCGCCCTTCGCGCGGGATGATTTCGATGTTCGGTACTGACGTGATCACTCTGCCCCGGTCCCGCCTGCCTGCATTCCGCCGACGGTTAGGGGTGGTGTTTCAGGACTTCCGGCTGGTGTCCCACCTGTCCGCTTTCGATAATGTTGCCTTGCCGCTGCGGGTTTCCGGGGTGCGGGAAGCCGACTTGATCAGGCCGGTAACCGATATGCTTGAATGGGTTGGCTTGACCCACCGCAAAGATGCACATCCCGCCACCTTGTCTGGCGGGGAGCAGCAACGGGTGGCGATTGCCCGCGCAGTTATCGGGCGGCCTGATATGCTGGTGGCGGATGAGCCGACCGGCAATGTCGATCTCGAAATGGCGCTGAAATTGCTGCGTTTATTTGAAGCGTTGAACCGGCTCGGGACCACGGTTGTGGTCGCAACCCACGATGTACACTTGCTTAGAAAGGTGCCTGAATCCCTGATCATGCGGCTGGACAAGGGGCGGCTGTCCGATCCCACCGGCGCGCTGCGATATCCGCCTAAGCGGGAGGTACCCAGCCGCGATGATGGCGCGCGGCTGGGCGACGAAGGGAACGAGTTTTGAAGCGCCCGCCGACCATAGGGCGTTCAATTTCGCGCGGCTTTTCCCCATTTCGCGGCAACCGCGCGGCGCAATTGGTCCCGCAGGCGCGGCTTGCCGGGCCCATGCCTTGGGTCATCGCGATCATGGTGGCGCTGACCGTTATCGCTGCGGCGGGCGGCTTGGCATTGAACAATCTGGCACAGGGCGCCCGCAGTGAATTGTCCGGCGGCGCCACGGTGCAGATCGTCGAGGCATCACCGATCGAGCGGGATCGTCAGGCGCAGGCGGCAGAGGTTTTGCTGGTCCAGCATCCCGCCGTTGCTTCCGCTCGCCGGGTACCTGATGCAGAGTTGGAACGGTTGCTGGAACCATGGCTGGGGGTGGGAGCGGATAAGGAAGCTGTGCCGATCCCGGCGTTGATTGATTTGCGGCTGAGGACTGATGCAACGGAGGATCAGTTGGATTCGATGCGGCGTTTGCTGGCTGATCAGGCACCAGCGGCGCGAATCGATGCGCAGTCTGCGTGGTTGAAGCCGGTTTTTTCTGCGATTTCTTCGCTGCAATGGTTGGCGCTAGTGCTCGTCGTGCTGCTTGGCTTCACCAGTTCTGCTGCGGTCTGGCTGGCTGCTTGCAGTGCGCTGGGGACCAATCGCAACACGATCGAAGTGGTCCATCTGTTGGGCGGAACTGATGGCCAGATCGCACGAATATTCCAGCGATCGATCGGCTTTGACGCGACATTGGGCGGCACGGTCGGTTTGGCGCTGGGACTGGCCGCAGTATTGGTTCTGGGCCAGCAATTCGCCGGACTTGATTCCGGGATGGTGGCGGGCGGCGGTTTGTCGTGGGTAAATTGGTTGATGCTCGCCGCTATTCCGGTTGCAGGGGTGATGATTGCAATGCTGACGGCGCGCCTAACTGTCCTCGGCGCGCTCAGGCGAATGTTATGATCCGGCGGTTTCTTGCAGCTTCGCTGATTGTTTGGGCGCTCGGTTTTGTCTGGTTCGCCATTGCCATGCCGGGCCCAGAAGGGGATGGCACCGATGGGGTCCGAACCGATGCCGTTGTTGTGCCGACAGGCGGAGCGGGACGGATCGAGCGGGGCCTGCAAGTTCTGGCTTCAGGACGTTCTGGTCATATGCTGATCAGCGGTGTTGATCCGGAGGTGAAGCCGCGCGAATTTGCAGTCCAGTTCAAGGTCCCTATGAAAGCGATGGAATGCTGCATTACACTGGGATATTCGGCGGTTGATACGCGCGGCAATGCGGCTGAAATCGCTAAATGGATTGCCGAAAGCGATTTTCGTTCTGTGCGGCTGGTAACTACTGATTGGCATATGCGGCGGGCCTCCGGCGAGCTGCGTCATGTCTTGCCTGACAGTGTCACGGTTGTTGAAGATGCCGCCCCGTCTGCGCCCAGCTTGAAAACGCTGTTTCTGGAATATCATAAATTGCTGGCCAGTCGCCTGTCTTGGCTGTGGGAAGACTGAAGTCATGACGTTGGTGCTGCGCAATATCCTGTTTTACATCGCCTTTTATGGTGGTGGCATGTTCTATGTGGCCGCATCGGTATTTGCGATTCCGTTTGGCGTTGGGCCATTGCGGCGGGCAGTTGCGGCATGGTCTCGGTATCACCGAACATGCCTGCGCCGGATAATCGGGATCGACATCAAGATCGAAGGCGAACTGTCGACTGAACCAGTGTTTTATGCAGTGCGGCACGAGAGTTATTTTGAGGCGATCGATGCGCCCGCAATGTATGATACGCCGGTGACCTTCGCAAAGCATGAGCTGTCGATTATCCCCGGCTGGGGCCGCGCGGCCAAGGCATATGGGATGATATTCGTCGAGCGTGACCAGGGGGCGAAGGCCTTGCGCAAAATGGTCTCCTCGGCGCGCGAGTATTCCAAGGCCGGCCGGCCGCTGGTGATCTATCCAGAGGGTACCCGGACACCGCACGGCCAGGCAGGCAAGTTGCAGGCCGGTTTTGCCGGGCTGTATAAGTTGATTGGCCTGCCGGTAGTGCCAGTCGCAGTAAACAGCGGTCCGCTGTACCACCAATTTTGGAAGCGGCCCGGCACCATCACTTATCGGCTCGGTGAGAAAATCCCGCCCGGTCTGCCTCGCGCTGAAATTGAGGCCCGGGTCATCACAGCGATCAACGCTTTAAACTAAGCGTCTCGTTAGCTTTTGTCGTTGTTTTGATCTGTTTGATCGGCCTGATTTGTGTGATCGGCCTGATTTGTGTGATCGGTACGCCCGAAATCTGGCCTTGCATCATCCTGGCCCATTTCGATAATCGAATTGCGAATATCGCGGGTGCGGCTGAACAGGTCGAACAAAGCATCCCCGTCGCCTGAATGGATAGCCTGCTGCATTTCCGCCAAATCCTTGGAAAACCGGTCAAGCATTTCCAATACTGCACCGCGGTTGTGCAAAAACACATCGCGCCACATCGTCGGATCGGATGCGGCAATCCGGGTAAAATCGCGGAATCCGCCGGCGGAATATTTGATCACTTCGCTGCGGGTCACGTCCTCCAGATCGGAGGCTGTGCCGACGATGGTATAGGCGATCAAATGCGGGATATGGCTGGTTACTGCCAGCACCAGATCGTGGTGCGCCGCGTCCATAATTTCGATCCGCGCGCCGATACCTTCCCAGAATTTTCGCACATCATCCAAGGCCTGAGCTGGGGCGTCGGCTTCGGGTGTCAAAATACACCAGCGATGCTGAAACAAGGTCGCGAAACCGGCTTCCGGTCCGCTGCGTTCAGTGCCCGCGACCGGATGAGCAGGGATAATCGTATGATCGGGCAGGGCGGCGCGCAGCGCCTCGCCAACCGTCTGTTTGGAAGAACCGACGTCGGAAATGATCGCATTGGCGGGCAGGCTGCCTTTGATCTGCGCCGCCGCATCGGGGATGGCGCCCACCGGTACACAGAAAATCACCAGATCGGCGTCATGCACTGCCTCCGCCGCATCGGCGCAGACCATGTCAACAAGGCTGCGCTGACCAGCCCGAACACGGACGCCGGGCTCCATATCGAAACCGGTGGTCGTAACGCCGGGCAGGAATTCCTTCACTGCCAGGCCGATCGATCCACCGAGCAGACCCAGCCCGATTATCGCTACTTTGGCAATTGCCATTACGCGCCCTCAACCAATTTCCGCAGCGCGGCCATGACATCATCCATCTGCGCCGCCGTGCCGATGGTGATCCGCAGCCCCTGCGGCAAATCCTGCCCGGGCAACCAGCGGGTTGCATAGCCAGCATCGGCCAAGGCGTTCAGCGCCATTTCGGCGGTCACATCACCCTCGAACAGGATCAGCAGGAAATTTGCCTTGCTGGGGATGGGCCGCAAACCGTAATTGCCAAGTCCTTCGACAAATTCAGTAAACCGCGCCAGTTCCGCCGCATTATGGTCGCGGGAAGCTTGGACGAATTGCTGGTCACCGACCGCCGCCAAAGCAGCCGCCTGGCCGTGGTTGGTAACATTGAACGGCCCGCGAATCCGGTTGAGATTGGCGACGATGTCAGGCGCGCCGGTGGCCCAGCCGATCCGCTCGCCCGCCAGCCCATAAATCTTCGAGAATGTCCGGGTGACCAATACGTTTTCATGCGCCGCCGCCAAGGCTAATCCGCCGTCATCCTCTTCATCTGTCAGATATTCGGCGTAGGCATGATCGATTACCAACAATACGTCTTGCGGCAGCCCAGCATGCAGCCGCGCAATTTCGGCTGCGGGCAGATAGCTGCCGGTGGGATTGTTCGGGTTGGCCACGAACACTATTCGGGTTTGGTCCGAGACAAGGCGCAACAGCTGATCAACATCAGTGCCAAAATCATTGTCCGGCGCGACGACCGGCGACGCGCTGCATCGCTTCGCCGCGATCTCGTAAAGTGAAAAGCTGTAGCGCGAGTATAAGATCTCGTCGCCCGGCCCGGCATAGGCCTGTGCCGCCAATCCCAGCAATTCGCCCGATCCAGTTCCGCAGACGATCCGCGCAGGATCAATATCGAAAAGTTCACCCAGGGCGGACCGCAGAGCATGCGAGTCCGGATCGGGGTAATCGGACGGTTTGCGCGCCTGGGCCAATGCCGCAATCGCCGCCGCGCTGCTGCCCAGCGGATTTTCGTTCGCGGACAATTTAACCAGTTCGCGCCCGTCGCTGGCATGGGCTTTGCCGGGGACATAGGCATGGATGTCGGCGATCCAGGGTTTGGCCAAGGGTTTGGCCAAGGGTTTAGGAGTAGGAGGTGTTACCATATCGGCGGCGCGAATAGCGGCTTTATGCTGACAATGACAGCCTGATTGCTGCAACAATTGACAGGTTAGTCTGCCTGCCCCAAGTCCCGCCGCCAATGTCTGTGCAAAATGCCTCCCACGCGTTCACGCTCCCGGCCAGCCTTTCGCTCGATAGCGGCGAGGCGCTCGAAGGCGTCACCATCGCCTATGAAAGCTACGGCACACTGTCCCCGGCGAAGGACAATGCGATCCTGGTGTGCCATGCGCTGACGGGTGATCAATACCTCGCCAGCAACCATCCGGTAACTGGCAAGCCCGGCTGGTGGGAACGGATGGTCGGCCCCGGATTGCCGATCGATACCGACCGTTTCCACGTCATCTGCGCCAATGTGATCGGCAGCTGCATGGGTTCCACCGGCCCCGCCTCCAATGCGCCCGATGGTAAGCCCTACGCCATGCGCTTCCCCGTCATCACCATTCGCGACATGGTCCGCGGCCAGATCGCCTTGCTTGACGGGCTGGGGATTGATCGGCTGCACGCGGTTGTCGGCGGATCGATGGGCGGGATGCAGGCGCTCAGCCTCGCCGCCAATTTCCCCGGCCGCGCCGCCAGAATCCTCGCGATTGCCACCACCGCCCGGCATTCGGCGCAGAATATCGCCTTCCACGAGGTTGGCCGCCAAGCCATCATGGCGGACCCGGCATGGGCTGACGGGGACTATTACGCTCATGACCAGCGCCCCGTTGCGGGTCTGTCCGTCGCCCGGATGGCGGCGCATATCACCTATCTGTCCGAAGAAGGCCTGACCGAGAAATTCGGCCGCCGCCTGCAGGACAAGGCCGATGGCAGCGCCGGCGAAAAGAGCTTCGGTTTCGATGCCGATTTTCAGGTCGAAAGCTATCTGCGGTATCAGGGCAGCGGCTTCACCCGCCGATTTGATGCCAATTCCTACCTCTATATCACCCGCGCCATGGATTATTTCGATCTGGCGGAGGAGCATGACGGGCAATTGGGCAAAGCCTTCGCCGGAACTCCGGCCCGGTTTTGTCTGGTCAGTTTCGACAGCGACTGGCTGTATCCCACCGCAGAATCGCGCCATGTGGTCCACGCGCTCAACGCAGCGGGCGCGCCGGTCAGCTTTGTCGAACTCAGCGCCCCCTATGGCCACGACAGCTTTTTGCTGGACGTCCCCGCACTCGACCGGGTGATCAAGGGGTTTCTGGAATGACCAAATCCCCGCAAACCCGCCTGCGCCCCGATCTTGCAGTGATCGCCGTTCATATCGATCCCGGTACGCGGGTGCTGGATATCGGCTGCGGTGACGGGGCGTTGATGGCGGCGCTGCGCGATGAAAAACAAGTTGATGCGCGCGGGCTGGAAATCGATCCGGCGCAGGTTGAACAATGCGTCGCGCGCGGCCTGTCCGTGGTGCAGGGCGATGCCGACCGCGATCTGTCCGAATATCCCGATGGCGGGTTTGATTACGCGATCCTCAGCCAGACGCTGCAAACTGCCGAGCGGCCGGACTTGATGCTGGACCAATTGCTGCGCGTGGGGCGTCAGGCCTTCGTCAGCTTCCCCAATTTCGCGCATTGGCGGATGCGCCGCGCTTTGTTGATGACCGGCCGGATGCCGGTGACGCGGCACTTGCCGGTCAGCTGGTACGAAACGCAAAACATCCACCACGTCACCGTGACCGATTTCCGCGAATTACTGCGCGATATGAAGGTGACGGCCGACCGCAGCTGGTTCTTCGCCGGAGACCGCGAAATCAGCGCCGCCGGAGCAAACTGGCGCGCCGAATATGCGGTGTTCCAGCTGAGCCGGTGACACGCCTCCCCTTAACTTCCCTCCCTTCGGGGAGGGGGCGGGGGCGGGGGGAGCGAGGCCGCAGTTGCGCGTCCAAGCCATCAGCGCCGTACACCCCCACCCGGCCTCCCCCTCAAGGGGGAGGAGAAGAAGCGTGCACCGCCCCAAACCCTACAAAAAGGTGACACATGTGACACATCCAACATTTGGTGTCCGGTGTAATATTCCTGTTATATTAGAATGAGTTACCCGCGAAAAACCGCTGCGGACACAGAATGTCCGGCGGGAAAACTTCGCCGCCCCCATGCGAAGCGGGGCGAGAGCCTAAATCCGACCATGTGAAAGAGCCGCGACGGGGATAGCAGCGCGGCGGCGTGTAGGAAAATGTCTGCTTTTGGGAAGGAAGAGGACATTCGAAACCGGCGAAATGAGTGACCGCAACTAAGCTGGCTAACTTTAGTCTTGATGTCTGCTATACCAGACACTATGTCCGGTATAGCAGACATCAGGATCGTTAAGTTATGCCGCGAAGTATTGTTTCATTGCTCGTGGCGTCAGTGGCCGGCTTCATGCTTGCTCTGGCGTCGCTTCAGTTGAATTTCCCCACTGGCTGGATCGGGGCGCTAGGTCTCGCAGGATGGACCGTATTGTCATGGCGCCGATGGGCGGTTTTAGAAGAAACAACTGGACTGGAGCCGGGTGCACCCGAAAGAACGGTACGTTTTTATGCCGTTGGGACCGCGTTGCTTCTTGGGCATCAGATTGCGACTTTGACTTTTCCGAACATAGATATCCATGTTGGCAACGGGAATTATCTCGCGATTGATTCATGGACTATGATGGCAGCGATGATTGCCTTGAGCTTTGCAGTGAGCAAGTCAGGAAGTATCCGTGATGAGCGAGATGAAAAGATCATAGCGCGGGGTACAAAGGCGGGTTTTCTGTCTTTGATCGCAGGTCTGGTCGTATTTTCGTTTGTGTTGGGCTTTCTCCCGCCAATTCAGGGGAAATCTCTCTCACTCTTCATGGCTGGCAATATCCAGATTGCGATAATTGTCGCGTCCCTACTGATCAAATACTCAGTCCAATTGGTTGAATATGCCAAAGATACCGCCGCCAATGACTCTATTGGTCATGGCGAATGACAGACCTTCAAATTGGCAACAACCTTCGCCGCTCTCGGTTTAGCCATGACGAAATGACCCAGGCAAAACTCGCAGAAATCGTTGGCGTTACGCGCCAAACAATCGTGGCTCTGGAAACGGGCCGATACGCCCCGTCTCTGGAACTAGCCATGAAATTGGCAGCTGCATTTGCATGTAGTGTCGATGAGCTGTTTTTTTGGAAAGATACAGAATCTGGTCACGCTGCCGGTCAGGCCCGTACCGAAAAGGAAATATGATGACCAAAGCAATCAGTCTTTTAAAATGGGCAGGAATTATTTTCCCCACCTTAGTCGTTCTGGCACTTAGTTTTTACGCCTATCTGGTTTTCAGTTTTGATGATCAGACGCTTCCAGAGAACCATGGCAAAGTTAACACAGAGCTCTTTCTGGGTAGCGGCGACAATCAACCCTTAATCGTCGGGCTCGGCGGGTCCGAAGGCGGAAATGCCTGGGCAAGCGACTTTTGGAAAGGTCAGCGCGACAAGTTCATCGCTCAAGGTTACTCGTTCTTGGCAGTGGCGTATTTTGGCGAGCAAGGGACGCCGCAAAATCTGGACCGAATTGCTTTGGAGGGCGTACACAAAGCAATTCGCGAAGCAGCCGAAAACCCCAAGATAAACGGGGAATGCGTCGCACTGATCGGCGGTTCCAAGGGGGCAGAATTGGCCCTGCTGCTGGGAAGCAAATATTCCGACATCGATGCTGTTGTCGGGATCGTACCCGGAAATGCAGTGTATCCTGCACTGACCATTGCAATGAACACCCCGTCATTCACCTTGAACGGGGAAACCTGCCGTTCGTGCCAGTCCCCACAAGCGCTACATGGCCGCTGATAAAGGGTAATCTAAGGGCAACTTGGGAAGAGATGCTAAAAGATCAAAAGGCCGTCGACAGAGCTTCGATTGAGGTCGAGAAAATCAATGGTCCAATACTATTCTTATCAGCGACGAAGGATGAAGCTTGGCCATCAACAGAAATGTCCTTCACAATGGAGCAGCGCCTCCAGAGGAGCGGATTTCCACACCATTACGAACATATTGCAATCGAAGGTGGGCACACTGCACCACTGGATCACTTTGATGAAGTGGAGAGGTTTCTCGAAGCTAACTTTCTGCAAGCAAGTTCGGATGATTGTTCGAAGGCGCCATAAACCGCAGAACTGGTCTCTGAGCGGACTTCGCCGATATGCGATGCTTGCAAGTTATCAGCAATCGTTACCCCAACCGCTCCGCATGCCACTTCACATGCTCCGCCATAAACGTTTCGATGAAGTAATAGGAGTGGTCATACCCCTCCTGCATCCTGACCTGCGCGGGGATGCCAGCGAGGGCCAGCAGGCCGGTTTTTAGCTGCTCGGTCAGGAAATTGTCGGCTTTGCCTTGGTCCACCAGCAGATCGGGCAGGCGGGCGCGGGTTTCGGGCGGGGTTGCTTCGATCAGGGATTCGATCAGGGCGACCGCGTCATATTCGCGCCATGTCGCTTGGTCTGGTCCCAGATAGCCGCTCAAGGCTTTCTCTCCCCACGGACAATTCATCGGGCTGACGATGGGGGCGAAGGCGCTGATAGATTTGAAGCGGTCTGGATTGCGTAGGCCGATCGTCAGCGCGCCGTGGCCGCCCATGGAATGGCCGGTGATGCCTTGGCGTTCCATGTCGGCGGGGAAATGCTCGGCCACCAGCGCGGGTAATTCACGCTCGATATAGGACCGCATGCGGAAATTCTTTGCCCATGGCTGCTGGGTCGCATCGACATAGAAGCCCGCGCCCTGGCCGAAATCATAGGCCTCGTCATCCGGCACATCGTCGCCATCTTTATCAGGGCTGCGCGGACTGGTGTCGGGTGCGATGAAGATCACCCCGTGCTCGGCGCAGGCGGCGCGGTAGCTGCCCTTGTCGGTGACATTGACATGGGTGCAGGTGAGGCCGGACAAATACCACAGCACCGGCAATTTCGCGGTGTCCCCTCCATCGGCAGCATGAGGCGGCACATAGACCGAAAATGTCATCTCGGTGCCGGTTTCGGCGGAGGCATGGGAATAAACCCCCTGCACCCCGCCGAAGCTCCGGTTTTCAGATAGAGTGTTGATCGATGTTTCCATTACAGAAACGGGATCACATCCGCTTCAGCACGCAGACTTTGTGGCCATCGGGATCGCGCAGATAGGCGAGGTACATTTTCATGCCGCCGCCTTCGCGAATGCCCGGTGCATCCTCGATTGCTGTGCCGCCATTGGCCACACCAGCGGCGTGCCATGCCTTGGCCATTTCTTCGCCGTCAACCGCGAAGCCGATGGTCATGCCATTGGCGCAAGTTGCCGGTTTGCCGTCGATCGGCGGCGTCAGCATGAAGATGCTGCCATTGTGCATATACATCAGGCGGCCTTTGGGATCGATTGATCCTTCGCGACCGCCAATCGCGATGAAACAGGCATCGTAGAATTTCTTGGCGGCCTGGATATCGTTGGATCCAAGCATGACGTGACTAAACATTATTTACTCTCCTGGTTGGTGTTTGAGTGCGTTGAAATTCAGTAAACCACTACGCTGCGGATGGATTCGCCCGCATGCATCAGGTCGAAACCCTTGTTGATCTCGTCCAGCGTCAGGACGTGGGTGATCATCGGATCGATCTGGATTTTGCCGTCCATATACCAATCGACGATCTTGGGCACATCGGTGCGGCCCTTGGCCCCGCCAAAGGCCGTTCCGCGCCAGTTACGACCGGTGACAAGCTGGAACGGGCGGGTGGAAATTTCCTTGCCCGCTTCGGCCACGCCAATGATGATTGATGTGCCCCAGCCCTTGTGGCAGCATTCCAATGCTTGACGCATGACATCGGTGTTGCCGGTGCAGTCGAAACTGTAATCCGCCCCGCCGTCGAGCATGTTGACGAGATGGGCCACGATATCGGACACATCCTTCGGATTGACGAAATCGGTCATCCCGAACTTGCGGCCCCATTCCTCGCGGTCAGGGTTGATATCGACGCCGACAATCCGGCCAGCGCCGGCCATCTTCGCGCCTTGCAGCACGTTGAGGCCGATCCCGCCGAGGCCGAACACCACCACATTGTCGCCGACCTGAACATTGGCAGTATTGACCACTGCGCCGACCCCGGTGGTGACCCCGCAACCGATGTAGCAACTGGTCTGGAACGGCGCGTCCTTGCGGATTTTCGCGACCGCGATTTCGGGCAAAACAGTGAAGTTGGAAAAGGTCGAACAGCCCATGTAATGATGGATCGTCTGGCCCTTATAACTGAACCGCGAAGTCCCGTCCGGCATCAGCCCTTTGCCCTGCGTTTCGCGGATCGCGCTGCACAAATTGGTCTTACCGGACAGGCACATTTTACATTGACGGCATTCAGGTGTGTAGAGCGGGATCACGTGGTCACCCTCTGCAACCGAGGTCACTCCTGCGCCCACTTCGCGTACGATCCCGGCCCCTTCATGGCCCAGAACGCTAGGGAACAGCCCCTCGCTGTCCAGCCCGTCCAGCGTATAGGCATCGGTGTGGCAAATGCCGGTAGCCATGATTTCCACCAGCACTTCGCCTGGCCGGGGGCCTGCCAGGTCGAGCTCGACAATTTCGAGCGGTTTCTTGGCCTCAAAGGCGACGGCTGCGCGGGTTTTCATCGGTGGTGGCCACTCCAATAGTGTTGTGCGCGGGATCAGGATTCGTGGACGGTCTTGATCACCATGCAGGCGCTTACCCCTTCGGCGCCGTCTTCGCTACCGTGTCCTGACCATTTGACCCCGCCAAATGGCGCATCAACTGCGCTGACCGAAGCTCCGTTGATGGCGAGCATCCCCGCCTCGATTTCGTCGGCGAGGCGGCGGCGACGGGCCGGGTTTTCAGTCCAGGCATAGGCCGCGAGACCATAGGGCAGGCGGTTAGCCTCCGCGATCATCTCCACCTCTCCGGCATAAGAATTGAGCAATGCAACCGGGCCGAACGGTTCTTCGTTCATGATCTCCGCATTTTCGGGAATATCGCTGAGGACGGTGGGCGCGTAGAAGAAGCCCTGATTGCCGACCCGCTCGCCGCCGGTGTGCAATTTCGCACCGCGCTCGACCGCATCAGCGACCTTCTTGGCCAGCCCCTCGGTACCGCGCGCATTGGCCATCGGGCCCATCTGGGTGCCGTCCTCCAGCCCATTGCCGACTTTGATCGCCTTGGCGCGGCTGACAAATCCATCGCGGAATTTTTCGTATATCGGCGCCTCCACCACAAAGCGGGTGGGGCTGACGCAGACTTGTCCGGAATTGCGGAATTTTGCGGCGACCATGGTGTCGAGAACCTGATCGACATCGGCATCGGCAAACACCAGCACCGGGCCATGACCGCCCAGTTCCATCGTGGTGCGCTTCATATCCTCGGCGGCGAGTTTCGCCAGATGTTTGCCTACAGCGGTCGATCCGGTGAAGCTCAATTTGCGGATGATGGGCGAGCCGAGCAGGTGGCGGCTGACCTCGTCCGGCACGCCGAACACGATCTGGCACACCTCTGGCGGCAGGCCAGCGTCGAGTAACGCCTGCACCACGGCGATACCAGATGCCGGGGTCTCTTCCGAAGGTTTGACAATTACCGAACAGCCCGCGGCAATCGGGCCGCCGACTTTGCGCGCAACGTTGATCGCGGGGAAGTTCCACGGCGCAAAGGCGGCTACCGGACCAACCGGTTCGTGGCGCACTTCGGAACGTTGGCCAGCGGGACGGACCAAAGTACGGCCATAATTGCGCCGCGTCTCGCCCGCGTAAAATTCGAACAGGCTGGCGCAATACATGACTTCGCCCTTGGCTTCGGCCAGCGGCTTGCCCTGTTCGCGGGTCATCAACTGGGCGATGTCTGCGGCGCGATCCCGCAGCAAACCTGCCGCGAGCGTCAGGACCTTGGCCCGCTTGTCTGCCGGTGCCGCCCGCCAGATACGGAAACCCTTGGCGGCATTATCCAGCGCAGCATCCAGATCATCGGCATTCGCCAGCGGCACAGTGCCCAGCACCTCGCCCGTTGCCGGATCGATAACGTCATCGGTTTCGCGGCCGCCATCGGAAACTTGCTCCCCGCCGATCAGCATGTGGAGAGTGGGATATGTGCTCATTACGGGCGTTCCTCGGGTGATTCTAAAGAGATATATGACATGGTAGATAGTGCGGTCTGCGCAAAAAGCCACTCGGTCTGCTATTGTTAAGGTCCGCGCTGTTAGAAAGGTTCCATGATCATCCGGTTCCCCGCATTCGCTCTGTTGGCCATTTCAGCGCTGACCGTTTCCGCCGCTGCCCAGACATCGGCCAACACGCTTAACCTGGAAGACCGCACTGCGCTGCGCTGCGCCGCGGCGTTTGCCATTGTCGCTGATGGCCAGGCGCAGGGGGACAAAGAAGCACTGGCATATCCCGCCATGGGTACACGGGGCCGTGAGTTTTTCGTTCGCACCAGCGCGCGGGTGATGGACAATACCGGGATCGACCGCGCAGCGGTGGCGGCCGTGTTGCAGCAAGAAGCGCTGGCGTTGCGAAGTAATGGCGAGACCCGCCAGATCATGCCCGCTTGCCTGTTGCTGCTCGGTGCATCTGGCATCTGAGGAAGATTCTCCACGTTTTTCTGGACTCGGTGCAGGCAGATAGTGGACGATGCCTGCGGCTTACGGCATGAGCGATCCTATGTGGCGTCTCCATCAATTCCCCCTTTGTCCGTTCAGCCGCAAGGTCCGCTTGCTGTTAAGCGAAAAGGGCGTGGGTTATGAACTGTGGCGTGAAAATCCGTGGGAAGGCGATGACGATTTCCTCAGCCTGAACCCTGCAGGGCGCACACCTGTGCTGCATGATCCGGTCAAGAACATTACCCTCAGCGATAGCCGCGCGATCTGCGAATATTTCGAAGAAACGGTTGAGCAAATGCCGATGATCAACGGAACGGTTGTTGGCAGGGCAGAAATCCGCCGGTTGGTGGCGTTGTTCGACGAAAATTTCTATTACGATGTCACCGCCCCGCTGCTGAATGAAAAAATGCGTAAGCGGCTGATTACGCGGCAACCGCCTGATAGCCGCGCAATCCGTGAAGCGATGAAGATGGCGCATGGGCATCTGGACTATATGGATTATCTGATCGACACCCGCCCGTGGCTGGCAGGATCAACCATGAGCATGGCCGATTTGGCGGCAGCAGCGCAGATTTCGGTCGCGGACTATCTCGGCGGGATCGACTGGTCGGGCCATGAACAGACGCGCGGCTGGTATGCCGTGTTTAAAAGCCGGCCCAGTTTCCGCCCGCTGCTGTCTGAACGGATGGAAGTGATCCAGCCGCCTGCGCATTATGCGGATATTGACGGGTGAGCTCCTTTTTCTCTCGCGGCTAGTTCGCTGCGCGAACGCCTCCGAGGGGCGGGCTAGCCGCCCGGCGGCCGGTCGGCCTTGCGGTCCGCTGGTCGCGGACCGGAACATTCCAAGCCATCCTGAAAGTGCCCGATCCTGGTCGCGCCAGCCAGCGTGCGACCGCACGCCGCGCGGTTAGCGCGGAAGCCTAAGGGGCCGAATGGCCCCGCTGGCGCTTGAGGCTAACAAAAAGCACCTTATATCTCCCTGTAAGGAGATTTAAGATGCCCGATAAACTCAACCTCAGTGATGCAGAATGGCGCGAGCGGCTGACGCCGGAGCAATATCATGTGCTGCGCGAAGCCGGGACGGAACGGGCATTCACGGGCGAGCTTGAGAAAAACAAGGCCGCCGGTGACTATCATTGCGCCGCCTGCGGCCAGTTGCTGTTCACCAGCGACGCGAAATATGACAGCGGATCAGGCTGGCCCAGTTTCACCGTTCCTGCTGATGCGGACGCGGTCGAGGAAGACCGCGATTTGACCCACGGGATGATCCGGACAGAGGCGAAATGTGCCAAATGTGAAGGCCATTTGGGCCATATTTTTCCGGACGGACCATCACCCGAGGGAACCCGCTATTGCATGAACAGCGCCTCGCTGGAATTTGTGCCCAAGGATCACGGCTAACCGCCACCTTCCCGCGGCGCTCGTCCGTTACAAATGGACCACCGTCGATTGCCCGTTCACGCCCGGTTACAACTGGCCTATGCACCGTTATATTGAATCGGGCTATCGCGCGTTCCATGCGCGTTTTTGAGCGTAAAAAGGTAAGCAAAATCAATGGCAAGGCGCGGCTCGCGGCGTGGTTCACGTAAACAGACAGAACCGGTTAAAAAAGAGCGTTCATGGCTGGGCCGCTGGTTCCGGCGCTTTGTCATTACCGGCGTCACCTTAAGCGTATTGGGGGTAATCTTCCTCGGCTTGGCGGTGCTATTCGCTGCGCGCTCGCTGCCGAGTTATCAGGAATTAAAGGCCACCCAGAACGCGCAAACCATCGTTGTGCGTGCGCGCGACGGGACGCAGATCGTTGAATTGGGCCCCAGTTTCGGCAAGTGGCTCAACAGCAGCCAAATCCCTAACGTGATGAAAGAAGCGATGGTCGCGGTGGAGGATCGCCGGTTCCGCTCGCACTTCGGGGTTGATCCAATTGGCTTGGCGCGTGCGACATATGTTTGGGCAACCGGTGAAAAGCGGTTCGGGGCGACCTCCACAATCACCCAGCAACTCGCGCGCAATATTTTCCTGAATTCGAACCGCACGTTCGACCGTAAACTGCGTGAGGCCGTGCTGGCCATAGCGATGGAAACCAAATTTTCGAAAGAACAGATCCTAGAGCTATATCTAAACAAGGTCTATTTCGGCGGCGGCGCCTACGGTGTTGATAGCGCGAGCCGTAAGTTCTTCAGCCATCCGGCGACCGAGCTTAACACCGCAGAAGCAGCGATTATTGCCGGATTGGTGAAGGCGCCTTCGCGCTATTCCCCCACCGCCGATGTGCAGGCCGCGGTCAGCCGCGCCAATGTGGTGTTGCGGCTGATGCGTGAACAGGGCCGTATTTCGCAAAGCGAAGCCAATGTCGATTTATCGGCCGTCAAACTGAAGGAAGATCAGGCCCAAAACTCGGTTCGTTATTTCACCGATTGGGCGCTGCCGCAGCTGGACCTGTTGCTGCCTGAAACGTTTGAGCCAATCGAGGTCTGGACCACGATTGATATCGGTATGCAGCAAGCAGGGACGGCGGCAATCAAGGCCAATGTACCCGGTGACACGCAGGGAGCGTTAGTAAGCCTGGACCGTGATGGTGCAATTCTGGCGATGGTTGGGGGGACCGATTATGTTTCCACCAGCTACAACCGCGCCACTGATGCGCTGCGCCAGCCCGGTTCTGCGTTCAAGCTGTTCGTCTATCTGGCGGCGTTGGAGGCGGGCTATACGCCGGAGGACCGGGTGAAGGATGTGCCGGTCACGATCGACGGGTGGAGCCCGCGCAATTCAGGCGGCGGGTTCGCCGGTGAAATGGATGTCCGCACAGCCTTCGCCTATTCGAAAAATACCGTGGCGGCGCAATTGGGCAATGAAGTTGGCTTCGGCACCGTTGCATCGATGGCGCGGCGGTTCGGCATTACCACGCCGATTTCCACTTTCCCCTCGATGGTGCTGGGCAGTTCCGAAGTGCGTCTGATCGATATGACCCGGGCCTTTGCTGCGGTGTCCGAACGGGGCAAATCAATTGAACCCTACGGGATCGTCAAAGTGACCACGGCAGATGGCGAAGTTTTGTATCAACATGAAACCGCGCGGCAGACGCAGTTGGTGCCCGATTACGTCGCCGCCGGGATCACCGATTTGCTGCAAACTGCGGTCAATACCGGAACCGGCAAGGCGGCACAGATTGGCCGTCCGGTGGCCGGCAAGACCGGAACGACCAGTTCAAACAAGGACGGCTGGTTCGTCGGGTTCTCCAGCGGGATCACTACCGGTGTGTGGATGGGCCGCGATGATGCCAAACGCGTGGGCGGATTGCAGGGCGGCCGCGCCCCGGCTCAGGCATTTGCCGCTTTCATGCGCTATGCAGTGAAGGATCGCCCGATCAGTAAATTCGACACCGAATTGAAGTTGCCCGATTGGCAATTGGAACCCGATGACGAATATTACTACGGTGATCCGGAGGATTATTACTACGTCGACGAGCAAGGTAATCTGATCGAGCCGGGCAGGCCTGATATGATTCCGGGGCCGATGCCATTCCCGGTTGAGGGGGAAGGCAATCCGGCTGCCCGGCAGTCTGGTCAGCCGAAACCGGAACCCACGCTGCCAGCCGATGGCGCACCGCAAGCCGCAAGTGATGATTTCCTGAACCGCGCCACCGGCCAGCCGACAGGCCGGGCGTCAGTAGCTCCTACTGTGCCTGCGTCCGCGCGCCCCCCTATGCGCGTAATCACTCCGGCGCAGGCCCCCAGAAGAGAGAATTGATCTTCTATCCGGCGCTCCATAACCCGCGGAGCGAATTTTCTGCCTGAGTATGAAAATGAATTACCCCAGCGCGCAGGAGCGCTCGGTGGCTGAGCCAAAGAAAAGGCCCCGCGCGGACAACCCGCGGGGGCCTGTTCATTTCAGAACTATGTTGATCAGCGGAAGCGTACGGCAATGAACCTCGGCGGATTGCCGCGCCGTAGGATCCGGAGAACCAAGGCTTCACGGCCGTCCGATTTGGCCTTGGCAGCTACTTTTTCCAATTCGTCGGGACTTCCGACCGCTTGATTATTTGCGGACAGGATCACGTCGCCGCGGCGCAGACCCTTGGACCCGGCATCAGAATTGGTATCAACCGCGCCAATCACCACCCCGCTTGTGCCTGCTTCCAGACCAAGGTCACGGGAAATCTGCGGCGTAAGCGCGAGTATTTGCAGGCCGACTGCTTGTTCCATCATACCGCTGCCTTGGCTCCTGGACATCGGCGATTCTGCATCGGGGTCGAAGGTCTCTTCTTCTTCCGCCAAGCCTGCCGCGTCAGGGAACTGGCCGACGGTCAGGCTGACTGTCCGGCGTTTGCCATCCCGGTAAAGCTCGATTGGAATGCGGGTCCCCGGCGCGGTATTGGCGACCAGGAAAGACAAGGACTGGTCAGGCGTAACTTCCTTGTTGTTCACCTTGGTAACAACATCGCCAACCTCCAACCCAGCGGCTTTTGCAGGCGAGTCGGGCTCCACGCCTTCGATAATTTCGCCGCGGTTCTTGGGCAGACCAAGAGCGTTGGCCATATCGGGCCCAACGCGATTGATACTGACGCCCAGATAACCGCGTTCGACTTTCTGGCCGGCCCGCAATTGTGCCACAATCGGCACCGCAACATCGGCGGGAATGGCAAAACCAATCCCGACATTGCCGCCGGATGGCGACAGGATCGCATTGTTGATCCCGATCACGTTGCCCCGCATATCAAACAAGGGGCCGCCCGAATTGCCGCGATTGATACTCGCATCGGTCTGCAGATAGCGATCATATGCTCCGCCGCCGGCGTTGCGATAAACCGCCGAGACGATCCCCGAGGTGACTGTGCCGCCGAGGCCAAACGGGTTGCCGATGGCGATTACCCAATCACCCACGCGGGCCACCTTGGAATCGCCGAACTTCACGAACGGGAAGGGCGAGCTGCGGCTAATCTTTAACACTGCGAGATCGGATGCCGCATCATTGCCAACCAATTCTGCGGGATATTCTGTGCCATCAGGCATGGTTACGGTGATTTCTTCAACCGTGGCACGCTGCCTCGGGTTGTCACTTGGCGGGCTGACGACATGGTTGTTAGTAACCACATACCCGTCCGCCGAAATGATGAATCCTGAACCCAGCGATTGTGCTTCGCGTGTCTGCGGTTCTTGCGGCTGGTTGCGGCCACGCTGGCCGAACAGATCGGCAAAGGGCGTCCCGGCAAAGGGATTGGTGTTCTGCTGAACTTCAATCCGTTGCTTGGTGGAGATATTGACCACCGCAGGCTGCAATTGTTCGGTCAGATCGGCGAAGCTTTCCGGCGCGCCAGCTCTTGGCACAACCCGGTCCATTTCCACGCCTTCGTTTTGCGCAACCTGCGCGCCGGCCGGAAAGCCGGTGACCAGAGAAATCGCTGCGCCGCCGACCAGCAGCGCTGAAGTCAATCCGTAAGCATATCGCACTGGTATATAATCCTCTTCATTACCAAATTTTCAGAGCGCCGTGATCCTAAACATCCATCGCGCTATCATAACGCCGTATAGTTCACGCCATACGCCCTGAACGCCAATTGAACGACGTTTGTAAACGTATCACCGGCTGCCGCGGAACTGCCGCAGATAATCGCTATTGGGTGATAGAATAATGCTGCTTTCACCCTGGCCTTCACCCTTTGCGAAGGTAGTATCATAGCTCTGCATGGCCCGGTAGAAATCGTAGAACGCCGGGTCTTTGCCAAAGCTGGCTGCATAGACACGGGCGGCCTCCGCATCGGCCTCTGCGCGGATGACGCGGGCATTACGTTCGCCCTGTGCCCGGATCGTGCGCGCTTCACGTTCACGGTCGGTTTTCATCCGGCGAAACGCGGATTCCAGCGGCGTACCATCGGGCAAATCGGTTTGCTTGATTCGCACATCGATCACCTGCGCGCCATATTCGCGCGCCTGAATATCCAGCTTGTCCTTGATATTGGACATTGCCCGGCCGCGTTCTGCCGTCAACATATTGGCGAAGGTGCGGCGGCCCAATTCCTGCCGCAGCACTGAATTCAAGATCGGTTCCAGCTGGCTGCGGACACCGTCGGCGGTACCGGCCGTTTCTACCATCCGAACCGGATCGATAATCCGGAACCGGGCATAGGCATCGACCAGCAAACGTTGCTGATCGCTGGACAGGACCTGTTCGCGCTCCATCACCAAAGAAAGGACGCGCTTATCAACAAATTGCACCTGTTCTACCAAGGGGATTTTCAGGACCATGCCAGCGCCCGTTTCGCCATAAGGCTGATCAGGCTCGAAGCGATTGATCACCCGAACCGGTTCACCGGTGCGCACCACGACTGCCTGTTGTTCTTCGGGCACGATCACGATGCTGAGCAGCAGCGCAATGATCAGCGCGCCAACGGCCATGATTGAAAGCTTATAGTTTTCCCAAATATTTTCCATGGCTTACTGTCCCTGTGCGGAAGTTGGAGCCGCTGGCGCGACTTGGGTGCGCTTGCGGATTTCCGGCAATGGCAAATAGGTTGTCACCCCGCCAGATTCGACAATTGTCTTGTCCGTCTGGCTCAGCACCCGCTCCATCGTTTCATAATAAAGCCGCCGCCGGGTGACGTCGGGGGCTTGACGATATTCCTCATACACCTTGTCGAAGGCGATGGTTTCACCCTGGGCCCGTTCCAGAATCTGTTGGGCGGTGCCGCGCGCGGTATTTACCGCAGCATCGGCATCCTGTTCAGCAACGGTCACGTCCTTGAACGCCTCGTTCACCTCGGCAGGCGGATCGGTTTTGGCAATTTCCACACCCTGCACCGCAATGCCGGAACGGTATGCGTCCAGAATGGCCTGCATCCGGGTGCGCACGCGCTGTTCGATTTCGGCGCGTCCTGCACCGGAGAATGTTTCGTCCAGTGTCCGTTCGGCGACCGATGCACGCATGGCCGCTTCGGCAACTTCCTTCACCGTCTCGTCAGGGTCTGCCAGCTGGAATCGATATTGCTTCAAATCCTTGATATTCCAACGGATGAGGTAGGACAAATCGACCAGATTCTGGTCGCCTGTCAGGATCAGTTTTTGTTCACCGCCTTCTGGAATGCGGTTGGACCGGATCGTGCTGACCTGCTCCACCTGAACGCTCTGGAACGGCCAAGGCGCGCTGAAATTGGTACCCGGTTGCAGGGTCTTTGAATACTTCCCGAAGGTAGTGACGATGCCTTGTTCTTTGGGCTGCACAAAATGTACCGAGCTCATCGCGAGCCACCCGATAGCCACAACGAATATGATCACCGGGGTCCAGCTTTTGCCGTCGGGCCGCTGGGGCATGCGGAAATTAGGGGGACCGCCGCCGCCGCCGCCGCGCCGCGGGCCTTCCGGACCGCGATTCTTGAAGATATCTTCGATTTTTGCCGACCGCGGTTTGTCGCCGCCGCCTGATGGCAGCCACGGATTGCGCGGACCGCCGGGCTTGTCGCCCGAACCATCCCCGCCGTCAGAGCCCCCATCGGAGCCGCCGCTACCCGTATTTCCGCCCCAAGGGCTTTTGCCAGCCATGCTGAGCCCGATCCTGTTGGTAAAACCAGTAAAAATGTTCATGTAATCTTTATAGGGCTCCTCCTTCAGAAAAACAGGGGTTGCGGACACGAAATTGCTGCTAGGGATGCCGGCGATGGATCAAGATGAACTTAAGTCGCGCCTTCCCGCCTCGATTGCAGCGCGGGTACAAACCGCAAAGCTGAAAGACGGCGTCGCCACTTTGGTGCTCGATGTCGGCGGGCTTGAGCCTGCGGCGCGTGACGGTTTGGAGGCGGCGGTTACGGATATGATCGGCGCCGCTGACGGTGTGGACGAAGTGCGCGTGGCAATGATTGCCGACCGCGCGCCGAGGGCCATACCTGCGTCCCCGCCAACGCCGATAAGAATTATCGCGGTTGGATCAGGCAAGGGCGGGGTCGGGAAATCGACCCTGACGGCCAATCTGGCGGTTGCTCTGGCGCGGATGGGCCGCAAGGTCGGGGTGGTCGATGCGGATATCTATGGCCCGTCCCAGCCAACCATTCTGGCCACCAAAGGCGAGCGGCCTCTGGTGGAAAAAGAAAAATTGATCCCGGTACCCAGCAAATGGGGCGTACCTGTTCTGTCGATGGGGCATCTGGTCGAATCGGGTAAAGCGATTGCCTGGCGCGGGCCGATGGCGGGCAATGCGCTGGGCCAGCTGATCGACGCGCATTGGGGCGATGCAGAGGTGCTGTTGGTGGACCTTCCGCCCGGCACTGGCGATGTCCAGTTGACCATGTTGCAACGTTATAAGCCGGCGGGCGCGATAATTGTTTCGACCCCGCAAGACCTGGCGCTGATCGACGCGCAGCGGGCCGCCAATCTGTTTGAAACCGGAAAAGTCCCGATTTTGGGTCTGGTGGAAAATATGGCCGGATATGCCTGCCCCCATTGCGGCGAGATCAGTGACCCGTTCGGGCGCGGCGGCGTGGAAGAAGCTTCCAAAGCGACCGGTATTCCGTTCCTTGGCCGCATTCCGCTGGCCATGAACATCCGCGAAGATAGCGATGCGGGAACGCCAACCGCAGCGGGCGATGGTCCGCAGGCAGAAGCGTTCACAGCAATTGCCAAGCGCCTGTCTGACTGGCTGGATGATCCGTCTGCTGGCGCCTCGACAGGTGGGGCCAACTGACGATGCAGATCAGCCGCCGAGGAGTGCTTGTAGGTGCGGCGGTCGGCGGTGGATTGCTGGCCGCATGGACTTTGCGCCCGCGTAACTTTTCGACCCCGCTGACGCCCGGACGCGGTGAATTTGCCTTCGATGCCTGGCTAAAAATCGGCACGGACGGCGTGGTTACCGTGGCGGTGCCGCAGCTCGAAATGGGGCAGGGGATTACCACCTTGCTGCCCCAGATCGTGGCCTTGGAACTGGGCGCGGATTGGCGGCAAGTGGCGGTTGAGCCTGCGCCCGTCAGCGGGGCCTATGCCAATGTCCCGCTGGCCGCGCGCTGGGCACCCCTATGGATGCCGGACATTCTTGGCCTGCCTGATCTGGCGGACGAGCCGGATGATCTGATTGCCGAGCGCTATGCACAGCAGCGGCGGTTCAATCTTACCGCCGATGGCACTTCGCTGGACGCCTATGAATTGCCGTGCCGCAATGCAGCAGCGGCAGCGCGGGCGATGTTGGCGATGGCAGCGGCAGAGCGTTGGGACATCAGCTGGGAAGAATGCGCCGCCGATAGCGGCTTCATCCTGCATCTGGACAAAAAGCTGAGCTTTGCCGAATTGGTCGAGGAAGCGGTGGAATTTGCCCCGCCCGATCCGCCGCCGCTGATGCCCGAATTTGCTGCCGAGGAGCCAATTTCCGGACTTGCGGAGGCACCGATTGGGTTCCCCCGGCTCGACCTGCCATCCAAAGTTGACGGAACTTATCTGTTCGCAGGCGATGTTCGCTTGCCCGATATGCTCTACGCCTCCATCCGGCACGGCCCGGTTGATCAGGCGGACTTGACCCGTTTTGCACCAGAGGCGGCGGGGCTGCGGGGCGTTGTCAGGATCGTCCAAGGCAAGCGCTGGCTGGCAGCGGTGGCAGACAATTGGTGGGCGGCGGATCAGGCAGTGTCGCGAATGGAACCGTGGTTCGATGTCGCAGAGGCAGTCAACAGTACCACAATAGAGGCAGCGCTGGACGCGGGGCTCCGCAGGGGCGAGGCGGTCCGTATTGCGGAGCGGGGTGAAGGCGATAGCCTGATGGAAAAAACCCAGATTGCCCTGCGGTACGACTTTGCGCCGGCGACCCATGCAACGCTGGAAACTGCCACCGCCACGGCACGCTACGCGGATGGCAGGCTGGAACTGTGGATCGCCAGTCAGGCACCAGAAATGGCGCGGGAAGCGGCGGCAAAGGCACTGGGCATCTCGACCAGCGATGTCGTGCTGTACCCCATGCCGGCAGGCGGCAGTTTCGATCGGCGGCTGGAACATGACCATGCAATCGAAGTGGCCCTGATTGCGCAGGAAGTTTCAAAAGATACGGTGCGCCCCGTCCAGTTGATGTGGTCGCGCGGCCAGGAAATGCTGGCGGGCCGCCCGAGGATGCCTGCAGCCGTGCTGGTTTCCGCCAAGCTGGGACGCGGCGACGGCAATTTTGGCTCCGGCGGGAATATCGAAACCATGCGGGTGCGGATGGCATCGCCGGCTTCGGCGAAAGAATTCGGCCACCGACTGTTTGATAACAAGACCAGCTGGGCAGCCATAGAGGAAGCCGAAGGCGAAGCTGATCCGATGGTGATGGAAGGGGCCATGCCGGCTTACGGTATCCCTAATGTGGCGCTCGATCATGTGCCGGTGCGGATCGGCCTGCCAACCGGCCGGATGCGCGGCAATTCGCATGGCATCACTGCCTTTGTGACTGAAAGTTTCATGGATGAAATGGCGTGGCGCCATGGGCGTGAGCCGCTGTCTTACCGGATCGAGATGCTAGGCGGCGATTTGCGGATGGCGCGGTGCCTGCAGGATGTGGCGCGTCTGGCGCAGTGGGATGGCGGCAGAGACCAAAGCGGTCAGGGCCTGGCCTGTCACCGGATCGGAACCCATGAAGATGGGGACGATAATGCGGGCCGGATCGCCTGTATTGCAACCGCGCGGCGCGATGGCGGCGGCGCACGGGTTACCAAACTGAGCGCGGTGGTAGATATTGGCCGGATCGTTAACCTCGACATTGCGCGGCAGCAGATCGAGGGCGGTTTGCTGTTCGGGATGGGCCTGGCGCTTGGTTCCGCTGTTGAATATCTTGACGGCGTCCCGACCACCACCCGGCTCGGATCACTGGGGCTGCCGCTGCTGGCGGATTGCCCGGAGATCGAGGTTGATTTCGTAAGCAGCAAGGCAGCGCCGTTCGACCCTGGCGAATTGGGCGCGGTGGTTGCTGCGCCTGCAATCGCCAATGCCCTCTATTCCGCGACGGGCTTGCGCATCCGCCGCCTACCCCTATTTGCGGAAGGATTATGACCTGGACCCCGCAGCAGCTTAGCCCCGAACATCCACCTGTCCGCAGCGGCAATATCGGGGTGTTGCTGGTCAATCTCGGCACACCTGATGCACCGACAGCGAAGGCGGTGAAGAAATATCTGGCAGAATTTCTGTCCGACAAGCGGGTGATCGAAATTCCGTCAATTGTGTGGCAGCCGATCCTGCGCGGAATTATTCTGAACAACCGCCCCAAGAAATCCGCCCATGCCTATTCACAAGTGTGGGGCAAATATGGATCGCCGCTGGCGACGCTGACCGCCGAACAGGCAGAGGCGCTGCAAATGCGGCTGGGCGATCAGGTTCAGGTCGGCTGGGGTATGCGGTATGGCAATCCGTCGATCGAACAGGAACTGACCCGGCTGAAAGATGCCGGCTGCGACCGGATATTGCTCGCGCCGATGTATCCGCAATATTGCGGCGCGACCACCGCCACCGTGGTGGACAAAGCGAGCGAAGTGCTGGGCAAGATGCGCTGGCAACCGACGCTGCGGACCATGCCGCCCTATCACGACGATCCAGCCTATATCACTGCACTGGCGCAAGATCTGACGCGCCAGTTGGACGATCTGACGTTTGAGCCCGAAGTGCTGCTGCTCAGCTTTCACGGGATGCCGGAACGGACATTGCCCAAAGGCGATCCCTATCACTGCCATTGCCAGAAAACAGCGCGGCTGCTGGAAGCGGAAATACGGGCCAGCGGAAAGCGTTCGGAAATGCGCGTCCTGACCACCTTTCAATCCCGATTCGGCCGCGCAAAGTGGCTGGAACCGGCCACGGACACTACCCTGATGGCAGAGGGCAAGGCGGGCACCAAACGCATGGCAATCGCTGCGCCGGGTTTTGCGGTCGATTGTCTGGAAACGCTGGAAGAACTGGCCATTCAAGGCCGCGAACAATTTACCGAGGCTGGGGGCGAGGAATTTGCTGCCCTGTCCTGCCTGAATTCCAGCGACGCGGGCATGGTCATGCTGGAAACAATTATCCGGCGTGAATTGTCGGGCTGGATTTAACCGCCAAATTTACTTACATTGGGGTAAGTAAGGAACAATCTATGGCGACCGCAGCACAGGATTCCGCAGACACTAACATGGGCGACCACGCAGGCATTGTCCCGCCGCCGACCCATTGGAGCCAGCCGCTGCCGCCGCATGCGCTGGACCATATTCCGGGCGAAGCGGGCTGGCCGCTGGTCGGCAACACGTTCAAAATGCTGGCTGATCCGCACAGTTTCTCGCGCCGGATGTACGAAACTTACGGGCCGGTTTACAAAAACTGGGCCTTCGGACGGTGGAATATCGGCTTGATCGGGGCCGATGCGAACGAGCTGATGCTGTTCGACCGGGAAAAACTGTTCTCCTCCGAACAGGGCTGGGGACCGGTGCTGGATCAATTGTTCCCACGCGGGTTGATGCTGATCGATTTCGACCATCACCGGGCGGATCGCCGCGCCCTGTCGATTGCGTTCAAGCCCGAGCCGATGCGCCATTATGCCGATTCGCTGAACCGCGGGATTGCCGCGCGGATACAGGAATGGGGCGGGGGCGAAATGGAATTCTATCCCGCAATCAAGAAGCTCACGCTCGATCTGGCAGCGGACAGCTTTATCGGGATCCCCTTTGGACCCGAAGCAGACCGGATCAATCAGGCATTTGTCGATATGGTTCAGGCGTCTGTTGCGCCAATTCGTAAACCATTGCCCGGCACATTGATGCGCCGGGGGGTGAAGGGCCGCGAGTTTCTGGTCGATTTCTTCAGCAAGGAAGCGCTGAAACGGCGCGAGTTGGGCGGCGGGCAGGATATGTTCAGCCAGTTTGCCAATGCCACAGACGAGGCGGGCGAATTGCTCGCCGTGGATGCCGTGGTCGATCACATGAATTTCCTGATGATGGCTGCGCATGACACGATCACCTCCAGCGCAACGTCATTGTTGTGGCTGCTGGCCGCGAACCCTGACTGGCAGGAAAAAATCCGTCAGGAATTGCGCGCGGTTACTGGTGGCGAAGGCAAACCGGTGAATTACGACGATCTGGGCAGACTGGAACTGACTGAAATGGCGTTCAAGGAAGCGCTCCGTTTTATGCCGCCCGTACCATCGATTCCGCGCCGCGCGCTGCGGACGTTTGAATTTGGCGGATATACCATTCCGGCAGGAACGCAGGTCGGCGTCAATGTTCACATGGTGCACCATCAGGAAGAACATTGGCCTGATCCGTCACGCTTTGATCCAATGCGGTTTACCCCGGAACAGGTGAAGGCGCGGCATAAATATGCCTGGGTGCCGTTTGGCGGCGGGGCGCATATGTGTCTGGGTCTGCACTTTGCCTATATGCAGGTGAAGATCCTGCTGGCCCATGTGCTGACCCGTTACGAAGTGCAGATTGCCGAGGGGTATGAGCCCGATTGGCAAGCATGGCCGATCCCGCAGCCCAAGGATGGTTTGAAGGTAACGTTTAAACCGCTTGGCTAAAAATCTATCGCAATTCCGTTCTTTTCCCAATCGCCGTAGCGGGTGGGACTGAGGCCGTGTTTGTCGCCGTCGGCCGGCTTGTCAGATGGCTCTGCCGCCTTGGGCTTTGGTGCAGGGTCGTTGCTCCAATGGCTGGGCTTGGCGAAGTTTTCGGGACGCTTGGTTGATCGTTCAGTCATTTTTTCAACATGGTATCGCTGGCCCTTCTTTGCAATCACGGATAGGGGCGCTGCCATGGTAGATACTCCCGGATTACCCGCCCGCCGCGCAGCCTTGCGCATGATCGATGCCGTTCTTCAACGCGGCGAGACGCTGGAACAGGCGGAACGCAATGCATTACGCAGCATCAACGGCCCCGCCGACCGCGCTCTGGCGCGCGCGATTGCGGCAGAAGTGATGCGCTGGCTGGTCGATCTGGACGCGATGATTGACAGCGCCACCCGCAACCGCCTGTCCGATGATGCCAAGGCGCGCAGCGTGATCCGGCTGATGCTGGTGCAATGGCTGCGTTTTGATACGCCGCCCCATGCAGCGATTGCCACTGCGCTGCCGCTGCTCACCGGCGGCCCGCGCAGGCTGGCGCACGGGGTATTCTCCACCCTGAACAAACGCGAAGTAAAGCTGCCCGAAGGCCCGACGCCAAATGATGCCGTGGGTTTCCGCTGGGGCGAACGGGCCGTCGCCCGTGTTGGCGCGCTGGCCGAACCGCCGCCGCTCGATATAGCGCTGAAAGATCATGCGGAAACCGAGAAATGGACCGCCGAGCTGGGCGGCCAAAGCCTCGCCCCCGGTCACATCCGCTTGCCGCGAGGTACCCCGATCGACGAATTGCCCGGGTTTGAACAGGGCGCATGGTGGGTGCAGGACCTTGCCGCGACCTTGCCCGCCCGTTTGCTCGGCAACGGAGAAGGCAAACGCGTGCTGGATTTATGCGCCGCGCCCGGCGGCAAGACCTTGCAACTGGCCGCAGCAGGCTGGACCGTAACCGCGCTGGATATCAGCGAGCGCCGTCTGGAATTACTGCGTAACAATCTCGAGCGGACCGGACTGACCGCTGAAATCATCACCGCCGATGCGCTGACATGGCAACCGGCCAAGCAATTCGACGCGATCCTGCTGGATGCACCATGTACCGCAACCGGCACCTGCCGCCGCCATCCTGACGTATTGCACCGGATCGGCCCGCGCCAGATCAGTGAAATGGCCGAATTGCAGACGAAGCTATTGGCGCGCGCGGCGAGCTGGCTGCCCGAAGGCGGGACGCTGGTCTATGCCGTATGCTCGCTGGAGGAAGAGGAAGGCCTCGGCCAGGTCGGCGCAGTGCCGCTGACCCAAGTGCCGATCACCGCCGCGGAATTGCCTGCCGGACTGGTGCCGGATGCGGCGGGCTGGCTGAGCACCGATCCATCGATGCTGCCCGATGTCGGCGGGATGGACGGGTTCTTTATCGGGCGGTGGGTTAAGTAGGCGGGCCGCTAACGGTCCATTGTCGGCCATTTCGCCAACAAGGGCCAGCAGTTCGAGCCCGGTCAGCGCTACCACTCAATCCGTTGACACACGCTGTGCGTATTGGTTGCGCCGGTCCTAATCATCCAGATTAGCTATAGAAAGTTCGCAGACCACTGTGGCTGAGGCCCTGCCCATAATATGCGGTGATGTTGACCCCTGAGAGTCTAACCCTTCTGAAAAAGGAGTAATCTTCGGATAGGTAAGCGCCATTTTCATCGTTCCCGGGATTGTAAAAACCCCAATAGGTAAGAACGCCGCTTTCAGTCTTTGCGCCGCATTTTTGAGTTAGCTCAGAATTCATCATGCCATCGAAGACCCCTCTGCTAACCATGTAGAAGCTGGTCGTTCCCCATTCAGCGGGAAAGAATCCTTGTTGTTGTCCATCAGGCAAACCAATGGGCGGAGCTGCGCTGCGCATGGCACGGGCATCATCTTCCCCGGCCCGTATTTTCCGTGCGAATTCACTCAAATCAAGGTCTCGCCTGGGCACAATGGCAACCACGCAATCATGCCCACCAGCGTTAATTGTATCGAATGCCGCCGCGCTTATCCCAACGTCATCGTCAATCCCGACAAATATGTCTGCACCCGAAGCAATAAACGCCTGCGCCAGCATATTCCGTGCGACCGCCACATCTGCGCCACTGTGAATGTTGTACTGAACCTCATGACCTTGCGCGATCAGAACGCGCTGAATTTCTAGCAGAGAGATCGAGGTAGGGACGCTTACCAGTCCGGAGCCGCTGCACACGCCAAGAAAATATCTTTTCATCCTAAACTACCCTGTCTTGGGCCTCCACCAGTTCGCAAAACCCAAACTTCACGCCTAGCGCTTCACAATCCTAGCAAGAAATTACACCCCATTGAAGTATCTCAGCGCCGGTGCCTGAACGCCAGTTGCATCTACTATTGGCGGCCTTTGTCTGATTGCTAAGATCAAATTCCAACGGATTGAAACTTTGGGCGATTTCTTAATGTCCGCTTTTCAAGACTGATCTCAACCGGCGCGGACGCGGAAAAAATGCGCCGTAGGCTGACACCGTACCCCCACCAGCAGATCAGCCGCCCGACTTCACCTTGTTCTGGAAGCTCTTGCGCAATTTCAGCAATTTCGGCGGAATGGTCGCTTGGCAATAGGGATTACGCTGGCCTTCGCCGTCCCAATATTCCTGATGGTAATCCTCCGCTGGATACCAAGTTGTCGCGGCTTCGATCGTTGTTACCACCTTGCCGCCGTGATCTTCATTGGCCCGCGCAATGGCGGCTTCGGCTTCGGCGCGCTGGCTATCGTCCAGCGGGAATATGGCGGAGCGATACTGCGTCCCCACATCATTGCCCTGCCGGTTCAATTGCGTCGGATCATGGGTGCCGAGGAATACATCGAGCATTTCGGCATAGGAAATCACTGCCGTGTCATAAGTCACGCGGATACCCTCCGCATGGCCGGTGGTGCCGGAACAGACAGCCTTGTAAGTGGGATTGTCCACCGTGCCGCCGATATAGCCGCTTTCGACCTTGTTAACCCCAATCACATCGCGAAATACCGCTTCTGTGCACCAGAAGCATCCGCCTGCGATAATTGCCTGTTCCATAACTGCCATCTGGTTATTCTCCTTGTTGTCCACCAGATAGGAACCCCGATCCTACTTGTCATCAGGCCCCGTATGCCTAGAGTGATTGGCAGACAAATATCCATTCCCCTCAGGAGAGATTCAATGCGTTCGATACTTGCTGCCACTGCCGCCGTTGCTGCCATGGCCTTCACCGCCCCGGCATTGGCCGATCATCACAAGACGATGGACCATTCCGCCCATAACGCATCGCACGCTGCCATGATGATGGCGCTGGTCGATGCCCGCCGCGACGGCGACCGCGCGCGCGACGAGTTCCGCAATCCGGCAGAAACGCTGGCCTTTTTCAAGGTTGAGCCGGGCATGATTGTGGCCGATGTGGTTCCCGGCGGCGGTTGGTATACCCGCGTGCTGGTCCCCTATCTGGGACTTGATGGCCAGTATCTCGGCCTCAATCCCGATATGCGCACCTCCAACAGCCCGCAAATGGCAGAGCGGTGGAGCGGATTGGCGGAGAAGTTCCCGGCGCAACTGGCCGAATGGGGGCTTGAGGGCAGCAATGCCCAGGGCACCAATCTGGACCAGGTGGACGATGATGCGGCAGGCACGTTCGACCGGGTGCTGATCTTCCGCGAAATGCACAATCTGCAGCGGTTGAATCTTGTTTATTCAACACTCACCGGCGCGCGCAAATTGCTTAAGGATGATGGCATGCTCGGCATTGTCCAGCACCGGGCGAAGGAAGATGCCTCCGCTGATTATACCGATGGCAGCAAGGGCTATCTGCGGCAGAAGGATGTGATCGCACTGGCCGAGGCGCATGGGTTTGAACTGGTCGAGACCAGCGAGATCAATGCTAACGCTGCGGACACGGCCGATCACGAACGCGGCGTTTGGGAAATGCCGCCTAGCTGGGGCACCAAGAAGGAAGAGCTGAAGGATCTGGGCGAAAGCGACCGGATGACTTTGCTGTTCCGCAAGCGCCCGTAAAGCCGGTCACTGGGGCCATCGGACTATGACGCAATTGACCGTTTCGGCCCTGCAGCTCGCTCTCGGCTCGGACGATGAGCAGGAAAACATCGAAGCCGTGTCTTCCTTGGTGGAAGACGCGGCGGGGCGGGGCGCGCAGGTGATCCTGCCGCCCGAATTGTTTTCCGGCCCCTATTTCTGTCAGCGGGAAGACGAAGCGCTGTTCGCGCTCGCTCGTCCGGCCCTGGATCATCCTTCGGTCATCGCCATGCGCAAGCTGGCAAAGAAGCTGGGCGTAGCGATCCCGACCAGTTTTTTCGAACGGGACGGGCATCATTATTACAATACCCTCGCCATGATCGGGCCGGATGGCGAGGTGATGGGCACATACCGCAAGAGCCACATTCCCGACGGGCCGGGCTATGAGGAAAAATTCTATTTCCGCCCCGGCAATGATGGCTTCAAGGTCTGGGATGTCTTCGGCACCCGGATCGGCGTGGGCATTTGCTGGGACCAATGGTACCCCGAATGCGCACGGGTGATGGCCCTGATGGGCGCAGAAATGCTGCTCTATCCCACCGCGATCGGCTCCGAGCCTTACGACGCGGCGCTCGATACCAGCCATATGTGGCGCCGCGCGATGCAGGGGCATGCCGTGTCCAATTGTATGCCAGTGGTGGCCGCCAACCGCATCGGCGCAGAAGGTGAGCAATCATTTTACGGCCACAGCTTCGTCACCAATGAATGGGGCGATCTGGTGGTGGAATTCGGCGCGGAGGAGGAAGGCGTGCTGGTGGCGACACTGGACATGGCGCTGGCCGCGAAGCACCGCGCCGGGATGGGTTTCTTCCGTGACCGCCGCCCGCAGCTCTACAGCCGTATCTGCGAGGATATTTGAGCGCGTACTATCTGATCGCACTGGGTTCCAACGTCCGGCACCCCGGCCATGGCAATCCGCGTAGCGTGCTGGCCGCCGCATTGACCGCCTTGGACAGGGCGGGACTGGAAGTGGTGTCCGCATCGCAAATCACCGACAGTGCGCCGGTTGGGCCCTCACAACGCCGCTATGCCAACAGCGCGGCGATTATTACCAGCGGATTGGCTCCGGATGCACTGTTGTTCCGCCTCAGGCAGATTGAACAAGATTTCGGGCGGACAAGGCGAGGCCAGCGGTGGCGCGCGCGCGTTCTGGACCTCGATATTATCCTGTGGAGCGGTGGAAGTTTCGCCTCGCCGCGGCTGCTGATTCCCCACATTGCCTACCGGGATCGCGACTTCGTTTTGGGCCCCGCTGCGTTGATTGCCCCGCATTGGCGCGATCCGATTGCCGGCCTGACGATAAAACAACTCCAAACCCGCTTGACCCGCCCGCGCCCCACCCCTAGGTGAGCCGCCGGTGGTAGGGCCCTTAGCTCAGTCGGTAGAGCAACTGACTTTTAATCAGTAGGTCGCTGGTTCGAACCCAGCAGGGCTCACCACCTTTTCAATGGCTTGCGAATAGCTGGCTATTTTCGGTAACTTTTTGACCGGACTTTGACCGGACAACGGGAGCGAATTATACCTGCGCTACCCACCGTCAACTTCGAGTTGAAAAGGTACCCCACCCCTAATTCTTCTGACTAGTGGCCCCACCCCCTGGGGACCCCCCTTTATCTCTAGATGGGACCCAAACACCCCTTACATACTATTCCGCGCGTTCGATGAGCTGCATTTATACCAGAAGTTGGAGATACTGACTCGTGTAGGGTTGCCAAGACTGACTGATGCTGATTCAAGGTGGCAAACGACAGGAGTT
>Ga0209491_10001260_pt1 | contig 50121 bp, 40 predicted proteins | sample BON02_FD_187213 | JGI IMG/M metagenome (GOLD analysis project Ga0209491, IMG submission 187213) | Freshwater microbial communities from Lake Bonney liftoff mats and glacier meltwater in Antarctica - BON-02 (SPAdes) (version 2) | ecosystem: Environmental > Aquatic > Freshwater > Ice > Glacier...
CACGCGCATTTCGTGGACCATGGTGTGTCCTGCGAGTGACGCATGATTGGTTTCGAGATTCAGTTTGAAATGATCCAGGAGGCCAAATTCGCGGAGGAAGTTGAGGCACGCGGAGGAATCGGAATCGTACTGATGCGTCGTCGGCTCCTGAGGTTTGGGTTCGATGTAGAATTGGCCGGTAAATCCGATGCTCTTTTTGTAATCCACTGCCATGTGGAGGAAGGCACCGAGATGGTCACGCTCGCGCTTCAAGTCGGTATTGATGAGCGTGCTGTAGCCTTCGCGACCGCCCCAGAAGGTATATCCCTCGCCGCCGAGCAGATGGGTCATGTCCATCGCTTTTTTAACCTGTGCCGCCGCGTGGGTGAAAACGCCGAGTTCGGGTGATGTGGCTGCGCCCTGCGCGTAGCGGGGATGCACAAACAAACACGCTGTGCCCCAGAGGAGTTTGCAGCCGGTGGCGTCTTGCTTTTCTTTCAAACGCGCCGCGAGCTGATCGAACACCTGCTCGGTTTCGCGGATGCTGTCGCGTTCCGGAGAAACATCACGATCGTGAAAACAGTAGTATTTGATACCAATCTTGGTGAGAAATTCGAAAAAGACATCGACCCGCTTGAGGGCATTTTCTGTCGATTCCGAGCCATCATCCCAAGGCATCAGCGCAGTGCCGGCGCCGAATGGATCTGAGAGCGGGTTGCGCATGCAGTGCCAATACGCGGCGCCAAACCGGAGGTGGTCAGCCATGGTTTTACCGTCGATTACCTGATTGGCATCGTAGTGTTTGAATGCGAGGGCATTCTTTGATTTGGAGCCTTCAAACGGGATTGCAGAGGTGCGGAAATATTCAGACATCGGGAGCTTTTTGGGGATTGAATTGAAACTGAACTGTATTCCGCGGAGAAGATTGACGAAACCGCATTTTGCGGGTTTTTCTTGTGGATTTGCGACAGATAAAATGAAAGGTTTGTTGTTGTGATCACACGGATTCTACTCGTGGCCTCTGATGTTTTCGTGCGTCGGTGGACGCCGGCTTTGGCTGCATTTGTGCGGATGCAGACGGATTTTCGAATACTTGATATTGGCCGATCTCCAGGCGAGTTGCGGCGGGAAATTTTGAAGCTGAAGCCACACGGGGTGATTACCGAGGCGTTGGCGAAACGCACGGAGATGATCGTGGGTCTTGGGCTGCCCACGGTGATTGCGGACACGGATTGCGTGTTTCCGGGGGCGGTGAGTATTGATGTGGATGACGTGGCGGTGGGCGCGGAGGCGGCTCGATTTTACATGGATGCCGGATACACGCATTTCGGGTGTGTGGAGAATGCGATGCCTTACGCGGACCAGCGCCTTGCGGGATTCAAAGCGGGGGTAGGGGCGGCGGCCGCGTCATTTTCTTGCTTTAGACAACCGGAGAGAAGCCGCTTGTATATGGAGTCGTGGAATGAGGACACCGCGGCTCTCGCTCAGTGGCTGAAGCAGTTGCCGAAGCCGGTGGGGATTTTCGCGGTTCATGATCCTCTGGGGCGCCTGGTGTGCGAAGCGGCAGCGGCTGCGGGGCTGCATGTGCCCGAGGATGTGGCTGTGGTGGGGGCAAATAACGACGAACTGGTGTGTGGACTCAGCTATCCGCCGTTATCAAGCGTGATTATCCCATGGCACAGCATCGGCACACTTGCAGGGGAGTGGGTCCAGCGCCTTATCGCGGGTGAGAAGGCACCCCGTAAGTCGGTGTTGATCCATCCGGGACCTGTCGCCGCGAGGCAATCCACGGCACTCGTGGCGGTCGAAGATGAAGATCTGCGACGGGTGATCCAGCACATGCGGGAGCGTTTCCATGAGGACATCGGTGTGGGTGGAATTTGCCATGACCTCCGGTTATCCCGGCGGGCGGTGGAGCGCAAATTTGAGCGTCATTTGCAAAGTTCGCCATGGGAAACATTATCGCGCGTACGGACCGATGCCGCACGCGAACACCTGGCCCAAACCGATCGCTCGATGTCTGAAATTGCAGAGTGTTGCGGGTTCAGCAATGCAGAGCGGTTTTCGGTCACTTTTCGCCGGATCACTGGGGTGACTCCAAGTGCATTCCGGAAATCGGTTCGCCGCGGAAAGGATCATAGCCCGAGGGTGGGTTGATAGCTCCATTCGGGCTCTGCCTCTCGTTCGAGTTGGAAGCGGACACCCACTCCGAGAAGCCGGACGGGATTGGGGTTTCGACGGAAGGCCGCTGCGAGGAGGTCTAAAAACGTCCCCGTGTCCGGGGTTACCGTGGCGCGTTGACAACTCGTGCGTGTGAAATCAGAAAACTTAACCTTCACGAACGCCTCTCGGATCGCCCGGTCAGAAGCCTTCGTCTGAATTTCTGCGAGGAGTTCGGGGACCATTCCCGCGAGGGCGGCGCGGCAGGCCTCCAGCGACTTCAGATTTTCAGGCAGTGTATTTTCAATGCTGAGCGACTTACGAATCCGGTGCGGTTGGACTTCGCGATCATCCTCGCCGCGGCACAAATGATACATCTCCTCGCCCCAGCTTCCAAAGCGGAGCCTGAGATCGGGAAGGGTGAGTTGTTGGAGGTCACCGCAGGTTGCAATCCCCGCCGCCGTGAGCTTGTCCGCAGTTTTGGGTCCAACGCCCCAGAGTTTGCGCACTGGCAGGTCGCGCATGAAGTCGGGCACCTGATCGGGGGTGATGGCAAATTGTCCGTCGGGTTTTCGCCAGTCGCTCGCGATTTTCGCGAGCATCTTGTTGGCAGCGACGCCTGCGCTTGCCGTGAGGCCGGTTTCATCCCGAATGCGTTTGCGCAGTTCGCGCGCGAGATCCCATGCGTAGCGGTCGATCGCAGTGACATCCAGGAACGCCTCGTCAAGAGAGAGCGGTTCCACGAGAGGCGTGACGTCGTGCATGAGGCGGCGGATGCGTTGCGATTCCGCGCGATAGAGATCAAACCGGACAGGGAGAAAAACCAAATGCGGACACTGCTCTCTCGCCTTGAACCCGGGCATCGCGGAGTGGATGCCAAATTTTCTCGCCTCATAATTGCAGGTTGTTACTACGCCCCGGCGACTTCCGCCCCCCACTGCAATGGGCTGGTTGCGCAGTTCGGGTCGTTCCCGCATCTCGACCGCTGCATAAAAGCAGTCCATGTCGATATGGATAATCTTCCGCACCCGAACACGCAGGCTTGCGCCTAGGTTTCGTCAGCACCGAATACTTCGCCGCGTGCGAGGGACTGCATGCGCCAACGATGAAGCATGATGATTCCAAGCATGATTTTTGCTGCCATCACACTGACGGCAATGGCTAGGATGAGTCTCTCTTTTTTGGCTTTGGATAGTGGCATGGTACTCCTAGCTTCGGCGTGTCGCGTCGGTATTGCAAGCGGATGCAGAGACTTCTTTTTGCTTCCGGAGAAATCCCGGCTTGTCGTGCATGACATCCAAAACGTATCGTTCTTCAAACATGTCATACGAATCGCACGATGTGGATTTTTTCTCCCGCCTCTACCGTTTTGCCTGGATCCTCCTGATGAGGGAAGATGTCGCCCGTAAGGTCGTGATGGATGCGCTGGCGGAGATCCATGTGCGAGACAGCCATTCACATGAGGATATCGAACGCAAGCAGGCCCGTGGCTTTCAGGTCGTCCGCCAGCGCGCGCTAAAGGTCGCTGTCATCCCGTTTGAGTCGTTGAAAGGGGAATCTCGAGGGTGGCCCCCCGGGACGGATACTTGGTTGGTCGGAATGGACAGCGCAAGAGTCACAGAAGTCTTGCATCGGGTGGCAGAACCCGGACGGAGCGCGCTGGCGCTAGCGCTCTTGGATGCGGTGGATGTCGAGTCCATGCAGCGTATTCTGGGTTTATCCATTCTCCAACTTGCTGATGCTGTGGATGCTGCCCGTGGAGCGGTAGCTGAACATCTGGCGGCGAATGAGGGAGGCGGGTTATGAACGCGAAAATCGCCCGAGCGATTTTGCGCTGTCAGGGAGCGCATCAGATCCAGACGCCGGACCGCGTGACTCAATCCGCACTAAAGATGATAGCGAAGATGCCTGAGATTTCCGATGCCATCTCGGCTCAGGTCGCAGCAGATGCCGTAGCTCTCGAAAAAGTTTCAGTAGACGTGCCAGCAGATTTAATTGAAGCGATGACGGAGCTCTCCGAGCGCCTCAGCGAGCCGGTGAGACGCTCTGCCATCTCGATGAAAAACCCCGCATTTCTTGCGGTTGCTCTGGCATTCATGGCAATGATTGGTGTCGGTGTGTGGCTCCTGATGATCCGAATGGAGGGGTTCCCAGGCATGAAAGAAACGATCTCTCTCGCGGAACTCGGCAACCTTTCAGAGCCCTCGCAGTTCGAGCCATTGGATGCGCCGGCGGGAACATTAGGAGATTGGTTCGTAATGCAGGGATTCGATGGCTTCCGAGTGCCCACGGGCTTCGAAAGTTATCAAGTCGTCGGTGTTCGGATATTTGATTTCGAGGGTACGGCTGTAGCGATGGCGGTTGTGCCTGAGAATCGGGCTTTCTTTTATGTGTTCCCATCCCAGGCTCTGGGGATCCTGCCTGGTGCATCGGGGAATTGGCGGATCCTGGAATATGGAATGGAAGCCAAGCGATGGGCGATTGGAATTACACAGACGGGGGACTTTTGTTTTATGATCTCTTTTGAAGGGAATCGGGCGGCGATGGAAGAGTTTATCCGCAGAAGCGAGAGCCAATGATCGCGCCTGTGCTCGGGCTCGATGTTCCGTTTCCAGATTTTATGGAATGGTGATTGCCTTGCCGACGGAGCCGCTGCATACCATGCGCAGATTAATTCATGACGAAACCCAGTAATTTCCAATACCGAATCTGGTGGGCAGCTCTGACAGCAATTGCGTTTGCAGTCATTGGCGGTGCCGTTACCGGCGTCGGATGGCTTTCCGCGAAAGGGATCGGATTTCTGCAGCCCGTGTTACTGCCCATGGCAGTGGCTGGGATTTTGGCCTATTTGCTAGATCCTGTCGTGACGTGGCTTGCTTCGCGGCGGGTGCCGCGGACACTTGGTGTCGTGATTGTTTTCGCCGCATTTCTCCTGCTGGTAGCGGGGATTGCATTATGGATTATCCCGTCGATTCACCGGCAGAGCGTGACATTTGCAGAGAGTTTTCCGGAGTATACTCAGCGGGCACAAGCGCTTTTCACCAAAACTACGGAGCAGATGAAAATCTGGTCGCAAATGCCACTCCTCAAAGAAGACGAAAGCGCGGGCGAACTGAACGATGTCTTGCAGGGATACATCCTCACAGGAATTCAAGACGGAACGGTGTGGCTGAAAGACAAAGCACCCGAATTGCTGATCGGTGCGGGAAACTGGATCCTCCGTGGTATCGGAGGTGCATTTGGTGTTGTCGGGCTGTTGATCAGCATGGTCCTCGTGCCGATATTTTTGTTTTTTTTCCTTAAGGAGGGGCCAAATATTTCTGCTTCCTGGAGCAATTATCTCCCGCTGCGTGCTTCGCCATTAAAGAGCGAAATCGTGTCCCTCCTCAGTGAAATCAATAGCTATCTCATCAGCTTCTTCCGTGGCCAGTTACTGGTGAGCATGATCGATGGGTTGTTGATTGGCGTCGCCCTGCTGATCATGGGGATGGATTTCGCTGTCCTCATCGGACTCATGGTCGGAGTGCTCGGACTGATCCCTTACGCTGGAGTGATCATCTGCTGGATTCCCGCAGTAATTATTGCAATCGCTCAATGGGGGGATTGGACACATCCCATCATTGTGACGGCGATCTTTCTCGTGGTGAATAATCTGGACGGGATGGTGATCGCCCCTCGAATTGTCGGGGAGTCGGTGGGGTTGCATCCGCTGACCGTCATCGTCTCCGTACTCGTGTGGAGTATCGTTCTGGGTGGCTTGCTCGGCGCGCTACTTGCGGTGCCTCTGACTGCCACGTTGAAGGTTCTTCTCAAGCGCTATTTCTGGGACAAGCCATCCACGCAGCCTACCCACACGGATGCCGCCGGTTGATGTCAGATGGAAATGCCGGGTCAGAATTTCCCAGCGAAATTGAGAAACATGGGTAGCGTCTGGGAGGCAAACTTGTGCCATCGGCTTAACTTTGTCGCTCGGCTAATGGCAAATTTCTTGTCAATGTCGGGCGACTGTTGCGCGGCACTGGAGATGCGCTCGATGTAATTTGGCCCCCTACTGAGATGAGGCTCCACCGTTTCCCGCAGGAACCCAAGAATCAGCCTGCGAAGCTCCGTCTCCGCTTCGAAGTAGTCCCGACGATCGCCATCCACGTACACTGACTTTACAGCGCCCACTTCCCGTAACCAGCGCAGTCCTTGGCTGGCCGAGCCTTTACTAATTCCGAGCAAAGTTACCACCTGGTCCAGTGACAACGGCTCTGCCGTGCTGAATAAGAGCCCGAAAATTTCCCCGACGGATCGTGGCACGGATAAGGCCTTGGCGGTATTCACAAATAAGAGAATATTCTCCCGCTGAAAATCACTCAAGCTCGGGGCGGATTGCGTTTCCATAAATGGGATGTGTCGATATAGAATCCGGTGAATTCAAAGCGTTCAAGAAAAATTGAATCTAATCTAGACTCTCGGAGACAGGCCCGCCTTTCCCGGAATCGAGATTTCCTCACATCAATTGCGTCAACCGGCGGCTGATGACCAACCCGAGTCCGCTGCCTCCAAACTGTCTCGTTGTCGAAGAATCAGCTTGCGAGAACGGCCTAAACAGAAGTTCGATTTGCTGCTCACGAATACCTACGCCCGTGTCTTGGATGCGAATTTCCAGAAATTCCGCCTCACTCGAAATATCAGCAGGACATCGTTTCACGCTGATCTTAACGCGACCTGAAGCCGTAAACTTAATCGCATTGGAAAGCAGATTAAGCAGGATCTGCTTGAGTCTGATGGGGTCCGATGCGATCCACTCTGGCAGGGACTCGTCGATCTGGGTCTCGACTTCGAGACCCTTGGTGTGGGCGCCGGGCAGTTGAAGTTCGACGGAGTCTTTCAAGCAATTACGCACATGGGTGGGCTGGATCTCGATGTCCAATAGATCAGATTAAAAGTTCGAAAACTCGAGGATGTCGTGTAGCAGGTGGAGTAAGGCATCACCGCTGGAGTGGATCGTTTCGAGAGATTCGCGTTGCAAGGTCGCTAGCGGTGAATCAAGAAGGATATCTGTGAGCCGTAAAACGCATTGAGTGGAGTCCGGATTTCATGGCTCATCATGGCGAGGAAGCTGCTCTTGGCGGGGGTTAATCACCTCAATCGGAAAATTACCCTCAAACGTAAACCGTCTGATGCTCAATACATTCGGTTGTCCCCGTAATGCGTCGTCCAATCGATGAAAAATCAATGCCTTTGCCTGGTTGTGGTCAGGGTCGTCGTCAATGATCGGATCGGTGTGAAGTCCAGCGGGCACTGCCTGTGCCGCCTTCGATGCAATTGCATCCGCCCGGGTATGAGACTGATCAACGGCAATTAGGCGGATGACCAAAATCAATAAAAACAAGATGAGGATCAACACGGCAAATAAAAGACGCCCCCCAGCAGGGCCTCGTATACTGGAGTGTATTCTGGTTTCTTGCTTGCTGGTGTAGCGCGGAGTGGAGCCGTCACTCCCCATGATTTGTTTGGTAAACGGGGGAACGTGCTTGTTCAGCAGCGAGGCGTCAATGTCCTAACAGGAAAAGATTCGTTGATTCCGTTTGTGTGCGGAGGGAGGACATCTGCCGGTCTCAATCCAAGGCTTGAATCGCAGCCTGTGCGTCTTCAAGCGAGGCAATATTCGATATGGAAAACACGCGCGTTCCCCTCCGGATTCTGTTCAGTAATCCGGCAAGAATTCCGCCTGGACCAATTTCAAGGAAGAGGTCGCAGTGCGAATGGTCCAGCAAATACTCGATGCTTTCCGTCCATCGCACGGTCCCCGTCACTTGGTCCGCAAGCGTGCGGCGGATATCCTCCGGGGTATTAACCGGAATCGCGTCCACGTTGCAGACGACCGGCACCACAGGAGATTGCATCGGAGTGTCTGCCAGCACATCGCCAAGACACAGGTAAGCGGATTCCATCAATCGCGAGTGGAATGCCCCGGCGACGTTTAATTCCATTGCTTTCCGGGCTCCGTATTCTCTGGCCAGCGACACCGCCAGTGCGACCTTTGAAGACTCTCCGGAAATTACGACCTGTCCAGGGCAGTTCAGGTTCGCGATGTCGACCTCGGTGGCGGCAGCGAGATTGCGCACGGCGTTTTCATCGGCACCGATCACCGCAGCCATGCCGCCCTCGGTGGATTCGCAAGCGTCCTGCATGGCTTTGCCCCGCTTCGCTACCAAATCAAGGCCCGTGGAAAAATCAAAGGTTCCCGCTGCCGCGTGCGCCGTAAATTCGCCCAGGGACAATCCTGCTGCTGCCATCACATTCAGATCGGGCATCTTTTCGCGTAATGCGGCAAGGCATGCGATGCCATGCACGTACAACGCAGGCTGACAGATGGACGTCTTGGTTAGTTCTTCCACGGGCCCGTCAAACATGATGCTGGTGAGGGGAAATCCCAATTGAGCGTCCGCTTGGTTAAAGACAGATCGTGCAGCGGGTGAAGATTCATGGAGGTCTTTTCCCATGCCCACGGACTGGGCTCCCTGACCGGCGAACAATAGAGCGATCTTGTGATTAATCATTGATTTAGTGTTTCCAGCATAGCCAATCTTCGGGCTGCGATGCCAAGCAATTCGGCAGCTCTGGAAATCGACTCATCCAGCGGAAGCGGCACCGGAGACAAAGGCATCACTCGATCAAAGGTTCCAAGCAATGCTTCCTCATCTGCAATGCGTCCGCCAATCGCCACCACCCGTTTCCCGAAGCGGCGACCCATGACAGCCAACGCTCCGGGGCCCTTGCCATCCAGGGTTTGATGGTCGAGGCTGCCTTCTGCCGTAACAACGAGATCGCACGCCGTCACCCGTGCTTCGAGATCGGTGAGGCTGGCAATAACATCAAACCCGGAAGCCATTGTTGCTCCGCAGAACGCGACGAGTCCAAACCCCAAGCCGCCGGCAGCCCCTGACCCGGAAGCGTCGACTGCTGTTACGCCGAGGTCCCTTTCCACTATCAAGGCAAGATGCGCGACGGCCGCATCCAAGCGATCCACATCTTCGGGAATCACGCCCTTTTGTGGGCCGAAGATTCGGGTTGCCCCCCGAGGGCCGGTCAGCGGATTGGTCACATCCGATAGCGCTTCGAACGCGACGGAGAATTGGCACGGAGGCCTGATGACATTGCGGATGGCCAAAAATTCCGATGGCACCGGCCGGATCAGGTTTCCTTTATCATCGAAAAATTGAAACCCGAGTGCTGCCGCCATACCGACACCTGCATCGTTGGTCGCGCTGCCGCCGAGTCCGACCAGGATCTTAGATGCGCCATGCTGGATGGCTGCCAGAATTAGCTCGCCAGTGCCAATGGTTGAACTCACCCAGGGCGCTCGATCCTGCGACGCAACCCTCCAATACCCGGAGGCTTCAGCAGCTTCGATCACGGCAAGATGTGATTTTTTAACCCATCCAAAACCAGCCAGGATTTCTCTTCCAAGAGGATCGTGAGCGGGGCAGGGGATCACTACTCCACCCAGGGCATCGCATATTACACGCATCGTGCCCTCGCCGCCGTCGGCCAAGGGTTGGATGTCGATGTCCGCATGGGGGATCACCGACTGCATACCCTCGGCGATCACCTCTGCGGCTTCGGATGCGGTCAGCGAGGATTTGAATTTGTCAGGGGCAACAAGAATTCGCATTGGCAATTACCATGGCACATGCGTATGAGTATTTCACGGGTCGGTTTTTTAAACCAGTTCCATGGAGGGGTGGTAGAGTGGTCGATTGCGCCGGTCTTGAAAACCGGTGAACCGAAAGGTTCCGTGGGTTCGAATCCCACCCCCTCCGCCATGACCCGGAATCGTCCCAAACCCTCATAAACACAGGGGCCGGTCGTTTTCACATGGCAGCGAAAAGACCCTTTTTGGGCCAAGTGTCCCTAAAACTGTCCCTTCTTCGTCGGGGAAATCACAATTCGCCCGTAGGCAGTCAGAAGGAGTTCACTACCCTCTCACTACCCGTTAACAGGGTCCCTGGATCTTCGGATATGGTGTTCTGCACAACGTGAAAGGAACATGGAAATGCAACCGAAATTCCGTCTCTACCGCCGCTCTAACCGCACCTATTACGCCCAGAATACCGCCACGGGCGGACGAGAAAGCCTGTGCACAAAAGACCGGGACGAAGCAAAAAAACTACTCCAAGCCAAGAACGACTCGCATGCCCAGCCAATTCTGAGCAGGGAACTGGCGAAGGTTTACCTTCAATCGCAAGATCCCCGCTTCGGCGAGCGAACTTGGGGAGACGTAGCGCGACTCATAGACAGTGCCTACCAGGGAAACACCAAGGAAAGGTTTCAGAAGTTTCTTCGGAGCGAGCCCGTCAAGCGCCTGATGAGCATGCGTCTGGTGGAGACCGGATCGAGCGATTTTTTAGATGTGTTTGCGCACCCCAAGGCGGGAGTGTCGGCGAATGTACAATTGCGAATTCTTCACAACCGTGCTCTCGATCTCGAATGGATCTTACGACCGGTCCTGTCCAGGAAAGCTTGGCCTAAAATCCGCTATGGCCGCCGCAAGGGGATTACCCGTGAACAACACGAAGCGGTTATCCGCGTCACTCCAAATGAGGAATACCGCCAATTCTTTGAGCTGCTGTGGCATACAGGAGGCAGTCAATCAGACATTGCCTGTCTGGAAGCCGAGGACTTAGATTGGAGTTGTCGTCGGATCTTCTATGACCGAAAAAAGCTCCAGTCCGCCGGGCAAGGGAACGCCTGTCTGGTAATAGGGGCCGGTCTCGAATCTATCCTGCGCCAACTTCCCTGCTCTGGCCCTCTTTTCCCCCACCTCTGCACCCTCAAAGAAAGCAAACGGAGTAACTATTTCTGGACCAAACGAGTGAAGGCAGGCCTTCCTGATGGGATTGTGCTTCACTCATATAGATACGCGTGGGCTGAGCGAGCCCAAAAGGCGGGGATGCCCGAACGAGAAGCCATGGCGCATCTAGGCCACGGCAGCAAAGCCGTCCACCGCGCGTATGCCCGAGCCGCAGATAGGGTGACGATGCCTCTCGACTGGTATGAGGACCGAAGCGCGAAAAAACTGAGCGACCTGCAGACGTCCACCTTCCGTCTGGCTGACAATGCCGCGTGAGGGCAACCGGTAGTGCAATTACTGATACCGCGTGCGCTATACTCTCCATCTTGATGGACTGCTACCTCTTGTACGGCTCCGGAAAGAAACCGACATGACATTTGAGCATGCCCATGTCATTCTCCGCAAATGCCCAAGCCTCGCATTTTGTCCAGAAGCATACACCTCACGAAGTATGCGTTCCCGGTGATCCGCTCGCTCATTGATCGGGTGGGCGCCCCCCGGGAGATCGAAAAGGTTGCCCCGCAGCAGCGCGGCCCTCTTTTGGTGACGTTGGCAATGGACATCTCTTCCGATTGCGCGAGAGAAATCTGTTCCCACTTGGAGGTGACGTCTGAGAAAGATACTCTGCCTCTGGAAAGTCTGGTGCCCGACATGCTCGAAGGATTACCTGTTAAGCCGGGCAGTGCAGGCCACATCTTGCTCATGAAAAATGCAAGATGGTGGGCGGAATTTGCTCAAAAAGCCGAAGGCAGGTTTCGCACCTTAGCCAGCAGCACAGGACCGATTCGAATTCTGCTCCGAAGTGCAGTAGCAAACGCCGCCGCAACCGATCTAGATTTGCAGAAGAAAACCGGATCATACGATGCTGTTTGGCTAGAGATTGTGAAAAGTCCCGCAAATTTTTTTGCCTCTGGTAGATGGCCTCGGCAATCGTTCATCAGTGGTTCAAATCTCGAAGGTATTCGCAAGTTGCGCTCTAATTTAATTAAAGAGGATTCCAAACAGTGTGATTGGATTCTTGAAAAATCCGGTGCCCCCCATCCTTCCACTTCCTCATATTGGGGATCTGCACTTCTGCGAAATCCAGAATACACTGTTTGGCGCGCCCGCAATGAACTCTATTACTGTCTATCTCAGGGTGACGCTGGCCTTTGGGTTCCCCTTTTTTCGGGGAGTTTTTCGGAGGCAGAATGGAAAGTTTGGCTTAAAAAGGCGAAATCAAAGGGGCCGTCCTATTGGAGCCCGCCCTCGACGGAGCCGGCTTCGAATCCTGAAACCTGCCGCGCTGCATCGCCTTGACTGATATGAGGCGACTACAGCAATGCAGGCAGTCGGCAGAGGCTATTCTTGGCTTCGGTGAATGTGAACGCGCCGGCTTGGAATGTTTCGCATTCAATGGTTTGCGACTCCCATTCTTGCACGTGATCGTGTCCGCATGTTTGCAAACACACGGCTCACGGCGGAGGAGGGTTTTCGCCTCTTGGGGGCGAGGCGTCTGCCTGGTCGGCTCACGACCGGTGAGACGGCTGTGCTCCTGGGTTTTGCAGAGCATGACATCGCCACGCTGGTCGCCGGCAAACTCATCGACCCCCTCGGCCGTCCCGCACCCAACGCAGTAAAGTATTTTGCCGCCGCTGACGTGATCGAGCGGGCAAGCAATCGCGACTGGCTCACCAAGGCAACACGAGTGATCTCCAACCACTGGCGCACGAAGAACTCTCGAAAATCAGCCTCAAACAAATAATACCATGCAGACGGATACAGCAGAGCAGCCAACGCAGCGAGTCAGGGCGGATGAGAATGGGGACGGGGACGGGTTCTTGAAATTCCTGCAGACGAATCCCGCCTCGTTTGTTGGGAATTTGGACGATGTGATAGCAGCTCATTGGCTGCTCGTTGCGGATGGCAGCGGAGCCGATTTTCAACCTCGATTTTTGGAAGCATTGCACTCCAAGGGCGGCATCTACGTCGATCTAAAGAATGGAGGCCTAAGCCCCCTCGGGCAGAAAAAGTTTGGGGCCAATTCGCTCATTTTCAGCGCAGCAGAGCGCCATCGCCAACTCCGTCAACAGCAAAACAGGCCTCCAATCGCGTCGGTAAATAATCCGGCCGACGCGCCCCATCATATGCCAATCGATAAACTAAGCGTACATCCGATTAATTCTCAGATTTTCGAGAAGGACAATGACGAGGATGATGCGCTGATCCGCGACATTGAGGGGCACGGTCAACTTGAGCCCATCGTTACAACATCTCACTACGTCGTGATTAGTGGACACCGCAGGCTTCGCGCCCTCCTCACGCTGGGTCGCACTATGGCCCTTGTTATTATCTCACAAGTTGCGCCAGAGAATGAGGAGGAAATGATCCTCGCTTTCAACTTGCACAGACACATGAGCAACGTTGAGAAAATTCGTGTTTTCTCTCGTTATCGTGATATTGAGCGGAAACGAGCAGCAGCCCGTCAGCACTCGGGAGAAGAGCTTACGGAAAACTTTCCGGAAGGTTGCTGCAAGGGAGAAGCTCGTGACATTGCCGCCAAATATGTGCGCCTTAGCGGGAGGTCAGCAGAAATGGGCTGGCGGGTTGTTCAAGAACTCGATATTCGGCGAAAGTCCGCTCCGCAGGAAGTCAAAAAGGTGACAGAGGCCATTAATAGCTCGATCCTAGCGGGGCACAAGGCAGCCATTCGTCTTGGCTGGTTTGCCGTGCCGGTGCAGAAGAAGCCAGTTGGCCGCCCTGCTCCGTCAGACATGGCAGGCGCGATCTCCTCCGCTTCGGCAGCACTCAACGAAAATCCTGGAGCACTGCGATTGTTCCGGAAGTCGCTGCCGACGGTTCGAAAAGCTCTTGGACCTGTAGTTAATCCCGACAAGCTTTTGGCACTCCGCCGATATGCACAAGCACTCATCGCTCTCGCCGACGAGTTGGAAACTCAACTAGCGAAATGAATATTTAAGTATCGGAATGAATATCAGCTTTAACAACCGATATGATGTCCAAGGCGGTCGATCCTATCATGCGCGGGATTTCAAGCCGGGCCCAGCCCAAGAGGCGGGTCTGTGGCTGCCTACGTGGTTTCAGTTTCCGAAGCCCATTCTAGGATTGCCGGAAACTCCCACGATCGAAGCGTGCACGAATCTACTCGATAACAAAAGTCCCGACGGCAAACAGCGCCTCACCCTGCGCAGCAAAACCACCCGCTTGGAGGCAGGCAAGGAAGTCGCGAATCATCGTGCCGATCATGAGCTTACGTTCTCAGCCTGGAAATGGCTCACGATACTTGCGCTTTGTTACGGCGATAGGCGCATCTTGACAGTCTGGCAAAACACCATTGAGGAAGCCTTGATTCTTACCGCTAAATTCGCAGCTACCCGCGTCCGAAAAGACGATGCCGACCACGACCGAAGTACCGGCCATATCATTGGACTTCTGTTCCACCACATTGAAAGTCGCGCTGGAGACCCCCAACTGCACTCGCACGGGATTATCTTTAATGTTACGTGGGATCCAGTCGAATCTTGTTTCAAGGCGCTCCAGTTTGATCCAATCCTACAACAAGAGAGGCTGATTCGCGGCTGGGTTGCTGCGCGTCTCTACGAAGAACTTTGGTGCCTCGGTTACGACCTGGAACCCGCCAAAGATGGATTCCGCATTGCCGGTGTTCCAGTGGAGGCGGAAATCATCCTCTCCAAGCGTGCGAACTCCCTGAAAGATGCAGTTCAGTCTATCAAACGAAGAAAGGGAAAGGTCACCTGGAAGCAAAAGAAGGATTTCATCGTTTACAATCGCCCCACCAAGAAGTCAGAGGATTGGGCCACGATGCATGAACGGTGGCGAGGCGAGTTGGCCGACCACAACGAAGTTCTGGCAAAAGTCGTGGCTGACGCTGAGGGGCGTCAAAGAAAGCAGATTCCCAGACTTGAACGCCACGGCAATTGCGCCGGTGTCATGGACACCACCCTCAATGATTTGCTCGAAAAACACGCCTGCGTCACCCCGGAACGACTCCTTGCATGTGTTCTGGCAAGAGCTGATGGACGTTGGAACGGGACCGATGCCAAGGCTGTATTAGATCTCCAACTCAAGAAGGGATGCTATGTACGTGAGATTGAGAGTTCGATTACAACGCCTGCGAGGCGAGTGCGCCAACATGACAGCTTGATGCAAGCACACGCTGCCATCGGCCCACAGGGGTCGATGATAGTGCGTTCAGCGCACCCAAATCTCCAGCACGCTCTACACCTCGCTATCTCAGGAGCGAAAATTATCGTGGCAGCAACAACGACCACGGCGGTGTGTAAAGCTGCTGTCCGAGGGTTAGATTCAGGGCTTCGACTTTTCGGTCTCTCGCCGATCTACGCCGTGCCCGCATCTGTTCACAAACCAAGTCCGTCCAAGCCGCTTTCGCAGGCCTTGGCTGAGACAGGTTATCCCGTAGTAGTCGGCCAAGCAGAAAAGATTACTCAGTCTGAGCTTGATGACATTATCAACTTTGTGGCGCATCCCGGAAATCAAGTGATCCTGCTTGCCAGTCAAATAGCTCTCAAAGACCGAAAAAATCCTTCTCTTATCGCAGCGTTTGCCCGCCATCGTTGGGTGCCTCTGACGGACCTCACCTACTCCGAACCGAAATCTAAACGACAATCGCGAAACCAGCTTGTGCCGCCTTCTCTGAGAATGATCAATCGATATGCCGATAGAGCCGTATCCAAGGTTGCTGAGATCGCTGTCCGATTTCTGGTGAAAAATGAGATGGTTCAGGTTCTGACTGATGATCGTGGTCTGGAAACGGTGCTCAGCGCAGAAATTGAGAATCAACTCGGCAGATGTGGCCCGGAGCCTGCGAGGACTATCCCCACCTTTAACCCAAAACCGTCCGCGCCTCCCCAGATGGGAGACACCGCGATCAGCGAATTGAAAACCCGACACTTCGGCGCCGGCGAATGTGTCAGCGTCGTCGAAGTTTCTGGCTCCGCCATCACTGTTAAGAAAGCGGACGGAAAGAATAAAACGGTGACGCCAAAGGTCTGGCATAAATTGATCCACATCGACGTTGCCGAGATTCAGATCCGCCCTGGAACAGTGCTTACATTGACAGCCGGGGTTCCGGGTAAAAAACATCGTTTGGGCAAAGGAACTTACGTGCAGGTAAAGGGAATCAGCGAGACGGGTGCCATCAGTCTTACAAATGGAGAAGAGCTCCCAGCGTGGTTTCGTTTTCTTGAGCTGGGTTACGTCACCTCGCCAACAAGAACGAATAAGAAATTGACGGGAAAAGCCATTGTCTTTCTTCGCAAGCGCCCCAACCGCACCATGAGATTCCTCATCAGAGACTTATTGCGGACAGGGAAATTACTCAAAGTTGCTGCCAAGACCACAGCTCACCTCAAGCGCATGTCAACGTTGGCGGTCAAACTCAAGATGGCCAAATTACACCCGTATTTCACGCAGCCTGAGCAGCAACCAACAAAAAGCGAAACCAGTCGCCGGTCAGGAATAACGCCAATCCTCCAAACGCAACTAGTTTCCAACTCCGAAGTGATTGTGAATTCTTCAGAGAAAATAGCGCTTCCAAAGTACAAGCCGTCAATCCCCATCAAAACCAACGCAAAAACACATTATGAACCCAACGCACCCCAACAACCTGATCATCCATAATGATCCGCATCGTATCCTTGTGCCATGGAACTGGCTTTTACGGCTGCGTGCGGATAACTCTGACGGCACTGTTGAGCTTGTCTTCTCTGGCCTGAGAGTCGTTGTAACGACAACCGAGCCTGCTGAACTCCTCGAGGCCATAAACAATGGCAAGGTTCGCCGCCTTCGAGTTGCGCCTTTCAAGACACCGGCGGAAACGGACTTTGTCGTGACCAATGTGACTGTCCACGATGAGGATGATGACGATGAGTAGCGAAATTCTAACGCCCACATTCTACCCCCTCAGACCTATCCCCTAAGACTTTTTCGGATTTGAGAAACTCACTACTCTGAGTGTGTCGCCAAAAAGCCATTGGTGCGCAGCACGGAAGACTCTCCGTTCCGAAATGCAGCAGAAAACGTCTCGAGGGAATAGCCGTCATCACCGAAGACATCACGAGCATCGCCAAGATTCTGTCTGCCATGCACGGCAACGGCTCCCCTTGAAGATTTCCCGATAATTCAGGTAGGTGAATTCTCTGTTTGGCAGCCGTTCGGAATCCTGCGGTTGAACTCAGATATATCCTTATGGCTATTGTGGGTGAAGGTCCAATGCTCAGTAGATGCAATAATTCAGCGGTAAAGCACCTTCGAAATTCAGCCAATCCTGACAGAGTTTATGGAAGATTCGATCTCTTTGCTGTAGCCTTGGCACCGTATGAAACTTAGCCAGTTTGTTGAATTGGTTCGGGGCGCTTATTTCGGCAAGAGACTTCCCACGTCGCTGTACCTTTACCGCTTGGAGGACTGGACCGCGATTCCAGCCGAGTTGGCGACAACCGTGGAGCGAGCCGTGAAGGCGGCGAATCCCGATCCCGCGTGGAACCTTCTCAAACTTCACACCGATCAAGTTGCGATTACTTTCCTTGATTTCTTCGTCGATGCCCGCACAATAATAATCAAATCGCAAAATAATCCATGGATACGATCACCGCCAACGTTCGCATCAAAGACGTCACTTATGACGCATCCGGACCACTACTTGCCATCCTGTTCGAGGCGCTCAATGAGCATGGGATGAGACCGACTCTGACCGGCTACGTCTGCGGACCAGCCGCAGCGGCCGTTTGGAAAGAATTTGACCCTGGATCCGATGCTTCCATCGAACTCGAACTCTGCCTGGGAATGGATTTCGGTCGCCTCATCCGATTCGGAATCCGCCGTCGCCACCCGATGGTGGATATTGGAAGGGCTCCGCAACCCTGCCTTCCTTTCGCAAACAAGGAGGAATACAAACAAATTAAATACCTACACGTGCGTAAAACTGAGACCACCGTCTTTGCGGTCTTCCGCTCTTGTAGCTCCGAGGATCATGATGAGAAGTTCGATGGCTCTAGAGAAGGTAATGAGGGAAATGAGTAGCCTCAGACATCCTGACCTGCGGGGAAAGAGGATGACCTGATCGTACGGTAAATGAGGCGAAGATTAGTTGCTGGATAGCAGAGTTCGGTGGCGTTGAGTTCATGGCAAATGGCGTCGAGGCAGGAGTCATGGATGGGGTTGGCTTGACCGTGGATTTCGACGCGTAGTTCACTCCGTGCGGGATCGGGACGCAGGTTGACGCTGCCCTTTCGCGGCTCCCCGCTGCCGCAGTTCGAGTTCAACGAAGATCACTCCTACTTCTTGGTCCGTCTCCCGGTGCACCGAAATGAGGAGTCATTCCCGCTGCCGGAGGACAATAGCTGGCAAGTCACCGAACAAGTCACGCGATTGCTTCAGGTTGTGGCGACAGAGGATTTGGCCGACTCGGAGTGCATGACCCGGCTTTCTGTGAAGCATCGCCCAACTTCTCACTACTCCGACCTCGTCCCACACCTTCGAAGCCAAACTGGTCGGGCACACCATCCCGGACAAGCCAGACGCCGTCTCGAAAATCGCGGATGCTCCAAAATTGGCATCAGCATCATCAAAAAGACCGTTAACAAAAAGAAACGCCCCGGTGCGGGCCGGGGCGTCATGCCGGAGATGCGATCTCCGGGGAAAAGACAACCGGGTATTCATCACCACCGATCTGCGACGGGAGAGGAGTTGCACCCGGACTATGATCATCGAGTATGTTCTCAGACCCCCACTAAATCAGTCTTTTTCGGGGATCTCCATTGAAGGCTTTCCGGTAATGCCATCGTAGTTTCGATTGGCATCGACAATAACGCAAATTCGGCTCATTATGCATAACTATGAACCAGCGACCCCTCAGATCGCGTCAGCCCGTCACTGGCGGTGGTGAAGCAGAGCGGATTTCACTGATGATTTCCGCTGCTGACCGGGCATCACTCAACCGTATAGCCGATGAGAAACGTGTCAGTGTCGCGTGGGTCGTTCGGGATGCGGTTACCCGCTACCTTGAGGTGCCGGAAAACCAAGCCTCTGGAAAAGCGAAGGGGTGACCCCACAGATGTCCCACCCAGTGCAGTTTAAATGATGGCGATTTCCGCCAAGCCGATCCCATGAGCCAACCACTTGCATACAGCTTCAGTTTTACGGCTGCCTCGCTACGGCCGGAGCTTGCTGGCACCGTGGCCGAGTATTTTTTCCGTTTAGGTTCATGGGAAGAAACCAGGCGCACCGTTCTTGCAGCGAACGCTTTGCAGGCGAGGTCACCTGCAAGTTCGATCCGCATGGAGCGGGAAATCCGCCAACGATTGCAGACGCTGACTGCGGAACAACTCAAATTGGTTCATCAATCGACAACGGACGTTCGCACCTGCCTGGCTTGGCTTGCCGCCGTCAAGCACTCCGCCTATTTGTATGAGTTCCCTGCCGAGGTGCTGCGTGCGAAATGGGAACTTCACGACACCGTTCTTAGACCTTCTGATTATGAGCGTTTCATAGATGAGAAGGCACCGCAGCATCCCGAGCTTGTTCGACTAAAATCATCGTCCTCCACTAAGATTCGCCGCGTGTTGCTCTTAATGCTTCGCGAGGTTGGATTACTTGGTCCTGGGACTGATCTCGGGAGGATACAGCGTATGGTCATTCCTCCGGCTGTGGAAAAAGTCATTCGGCGGGACAATCCCAAATGGCTCACCGCATTTCTCTTGTCGGATGCCGAAATTGGAACTTCTAGAAAGCGTCTCTCATGATCAACGATTCCGACCGACTTTATCATATTCTCACCAGTGAGCGGTTTCTTTCCATGCAAGGACTGGCGAACGAAGTTCCGATCTTCATCCACGCCTACGATGTGGCGGACGAGGATCGGGTTCTGGCAATGATCAAGTCGCTGGGATCCCGCCTCCGCAACGCCGGGGTTCAGACCGCCGAGGTTGATCTCTTCACCTTGCTGCTTGCCGAATTGCACGACGAAGATCTTTTGGACGACTTCATCAACGACGAGACCACCTTTGACCGCAAGAGCCTGCTGGGTGATTTGAAAAATTACGCCGCCGCGACCAGACTGGTTCCTAAACTGGTTCGCGTCATGGAAGATGCCGGAGCGAAGCTCACCCTTTTGTTCGGTGTCGGTCACATATTTCCATTTCTTCGCGCCCACACGCTGCTGGATTCGATTCAGCCTGCCATGATGCGGCACCCCGTTGTTCTGTTTTTTCCCGGCGAATACATCCAAGTGCCCGAGAAGGGTTCCCAACTCCGCCTGTTCGGTTCAATGCCCGGCGAAGGCTATTACCGTGCATTCAATTTAGATCACTACCGCCTCTAAATATCATGAAGCTACAAGACCTTTTCCTCAAACCCGTAGAACGCCCCATTGAAGGCGTCATCAAGGCGGATGATCAGCGCCATCTATTGACCGAGGTGGAAGAGTTTGTAATCACACGCGAAATCGGGAAGGGACTCGACGATTTTGTTGAACGCTACGTCAATGAAACAAATACAAATGGTGTTTGGATCTCCGGCTTCTTCGGCTCGGGGAAATCCCACCTCCTGAAAATACTGTCGCTCATACTGGATAACCGCCCGTTGATCGGTGGCGAGCATCCGTCCGACATCCTGCTTCCGAAGATCGAGGATGAAATCCTGCGTGGCAATCTGGCAAAAGCTGCCCGCATCCCCGCCCGCAGCATTCTCTTTAATATTGACCAGAAGGCCGATCACATCGGTGGCGACACCTCTGCCCCAATCCTGGAAGTCTTCGTGAAAGTTCTCAATGAATTGAGAGGTTACCACGGCAAGCAGGGGCACGTTGCCAAGTTTGAACACGACCTTGATCGCTCCGGGCAGTTGACTGCATTCAAGGCAACCTACCTTGACCTTAATGGCCGTGAGTGGGAGCGAGACCGCGATGCTCTCGCCACCGTTCGCAAGAAAGCCTTTGTGACCGCATACGTAGCTCATTTTAAAGTGCCCGAAGAAGAAGCTTACAGCGTGCTCGCACAGTTGCGTGAAGATTACCGTCTCGACATCCAGACCTTCGCGGAGCAGGTCAAAGAATTCATCGATCAGCAAGGCACGGACTTCAGGTTGAATTTCTTTGTTGATGAAGTCGGCCAGTTCATCGGTCAAAATTCGAAGCTCATGCTCAACCTCCAGACCGTGGCGGAAACACTGGCAACGGTTTGCGATGGACGCGCATGGGTCTTTGTCACCTCACAGGCGGATCTTCCCGGCATCATCGGGGATATGGAGAGTGTCCAAGCGGGCCAGTTCTCCAAAATTGAGGCAAGGTTCAAGACCAAGATTAACCTTACCGCTGCCGACGTATTGGAAGTTATCGGTAAACGCCTGCTGGCCAAAACCGAAGCGGAGCCAGGAGCCTTAACCGCAATTTATGATCCGGAGAAAGCGAATTTCGACACACTTTTCCGCTTCGGAGACGACTCCCTGGATTACAAGCCGTGGCGAGGAAGCGACGAATTCTGTGCCCTCTATCCGTTTGCGCCGTTTCATTTTCATCTGTTCCAGAGGTGCGTCCAGCAGCTCTCCAAACACGAAGTATTCGCTGGACGCCACACCTCGGTAGGACAGCGTTCCCTGCTTGCTGTCTTTCAGGAGGTTCTCAAGCAGATGCGCACCGATGAAGTTGGCGAACTAGCGACCTTTGACCGTTTGTATGAAGGCATTTCGTCGGCACTGCGACCCGACAAGGTGACGCCAATCGTCCAGGCCCCAGCGAACATCCACGATCCATTTGCCATCCGTGTATTGAAAGCACTCTTCCTCCTCAAATGGGAGAAGGGATTCAAAGCCACGCCGCGTAACGTCGCCATTCTGCTCATCGACCGCCCAAATATCGACATTGCCGCCCACGAAAAGGCAGTCAAGACGGCTCTCGATCTCCTTGCCGGGCAATCCTACCTCCAGCGCAACGGGGATCTCTACGAGTTTCTCACGGACACAGAGAAGGACATCGAAGTGGAAATCAAAAACACCGATGTCGAAGATCCCCAAGTCGTCAAGCTGCTCTCGGAGGTGCTTTTCGCCGACGTGCTCCGCGACCCGAAGATCCGCTTCGAAGCCAATGGCCAGGATTACCCTTATGCCCGGAAACTCGATGATCAGCTCGTTGGCAAGGATGCAGAAATCACGCTCAATATTGTCACGCCCGAGCACCCGAATCATGCAGACTCATCCACTCTTGCTGCCCAGAATACGGGCAAGCCAGAGTTGCTCCTCGTCTTACCGGCGAATTTTCGACTCATCGACGAGGCCCGCCATTTCCTGAAAACCCAAAAGTTTATCCAGCAAAATACGGGAGGAAGCCTGGACGAAAACCGCCGGGCAATTCTTATCGAACGCAGCCAGCAAAATAGCCGCCGGCGCACCGCCCTTCAGGAATTGTGCTCCGATCTTTTCAGCCGCTCTCCGATCTACTTGAACGGTTCGAAACTGGAGTCGATCAATTACGGCGATCCGCGCACCCGCTTTCACAAGGCGGGTCAAGAGTTGATCTCCTTCGCGTTTCCGAGTCTCCGGATGCTCAAGGGGAGCTATGACGAGGCAGTTCTCAGCAAAGCACTCCTTGATCCAGATGATCTGCTCACCAGCGGCCAGATGCCGGTATCCGAGGCCGAACAGGAAATCCTCACCTACGTGCAGCGCAACCAGAACCAGGGAGAGAGAACCTCAGTCGAGGAAATGGTTCGGCAGTTCGGCCGCCGCCCCTATGGCTGGTATCCTATTGCGGTCTGCACTCACATCGGACGACTTTTCCGAATGGGGAAAATCGAGCTTCGGACCTCCGAGCTTCTCGATGCGAGGTCGGCTCTGGAACACCTGAAAAATTCTCGCCAGCACGGCTCCTTGCGTGTTCGCCTGCAGGAGCAGTTTGACGCGACCAAAGTCAATGCCCTCAAGCGCTTTCATCAGGACTTTTTCGACCGCCCAAACGATGGCACCGATGCCCGGTCCGTCGGCCAACTCACCTGTGAAGCTCTCGTGGGTGAAGCACGCGATGTCGGGGGGTTTCTTGATCAGGTCGCACGTTATTCATTCCTTGAGAAGCTTCGCCCCGTGAGTGAGCAACTCACCACGCTCTCCGGCAAAGACTATGCCTACCTGCTGAATCATCTCGCAGACTTCGAGGCTTCCTCGCTGGATGCAAAGGAGGATCTGCTGGACCCGATCAAATCCTTCATGCACGGCCCGCAGCGGCAAGCCTACGATGAAGCCCTGTCGTTTCTCCGTGAAGAGGAGGCCAATTTTCCGGAACTTCCTGCCTCGGAGGTCCAACCTCTGCGTGATCTCGCTGCCGCAGACGCTCCCTACCGTGGGCACAGCGTCCCCGCCGCAAAGGCCGCCGTAGAAAAATTGAAGGCAGCGATCTCCGCCCTGCTGACCACGGAGCGTCAGTCAGCGACAGTCACCATCGATGAGCACGAAGCGAAGCTACGGGCTCTCCCGGATTTTGCGAAGCTGGATGCCCCTGCTGTCACCCGGGTGTTGGAAAAATCCACCGACGCCCGCACAGCGATTTCCTCCGCACGTTTTGTCACGGCGATCCGTGACCGACTGAACCGCTACCGCGCCCAGGATTATCCGGAACAACTCGCCCTGCTATCACAGTTGGCCGCGCCCCCTTCGTTACCCCCGCAGCCCGGAGACTCGCCCAAACCCGAACCTCCGCGCCAGACCTATGTCCCGGCAGGTTCCCTTCGGGCAAAATGCGATCTTCCCTTCATCGGATCCGAGGCAGACCTCGACCTCTGGCTCACGGCTCTCCGCTCCGCCGCCGCAGAGGAACTCAAAAAAGGGAACCGGATCAGCCTTTAAAATTATGAAGAATGAATGAGTGAGATGGCCACCAGTTTAACGCAACAAGCCGAGGGTAAAACGCTTGAATTCAAGCGTGATTTGTCCTCGCCGCGTCCTTTCCTCAAAACACTGGTGGCTTTCGCCAACTCTGCCGGTGGGAAATTGGTGATTGGCGTGACGGACGACCGCGGAGTTGTCGGTGTCGAGTTCCCTCTTGACGAAGAGGAGCGCCTTGCGAATTTCATCGCTGAGGGGATCTCGCCCCGGCTGGTGCCCAATATCGAGATGGTCACAGTCGAAGGCAGAACTCTTCTTGTTGTCGAGGTCTTCCTAAGCGGTTCCCGTCCACACTTCGTTAAATCCGAGGGAATGGAGCGCGGTGTTTACGTGCGCCTCGGTTCCACCAATCGTCAAGCTGACCCCCAGCTCATCGCCGAGCTCCAACGCGGCGTCTCCGGAGTCAGTTTCGACGCTCTTCCGATGCCCGACTTGGCACAGGACGCTCTGGACTTGGGCGCGATCAACAAAGATTTCAAAGGCAGAAGAAAAGTCGATGAGCAGATGCTGCAAAGTCTGCGCATCTTGGTGAAAGACCAGGCACGCCTCGTGCCCAGCCAAGGTGGCATCCTTCTCTACGGCTTGGAGCGCCGCCAGTATTTCGATGATGCCTGGATCCAATGCGGGCGCTTTATCGGCAATGACAAGAGTGACATCTTCGATCACATCGACATCCACGACCCGCTGCCCAAGGCCGTCGACGAGATCATGCTCTTTCTTAAGAAGCACGCCATGCGTGGGTCCGATTTTTCCGATATTCGGCGTAAGGACATCTGGAGCATTCCGGTGAAGATGCTCCGCGAAGTCGTCATCAATGCCCTTGTCCACGCCGACTACTCGCGACGGGGCACACCCACCCGTGTTGCTTTTTTTGATGACCGTATCGAAATCGAAAGCCCCGGCCTGCTCCTGCCCGGCCTGACCATTGAGGACATCAAACAGGGTGTATCGCAGATCCGTAATCCGGTCATCGCTCGTGTCTTCCGCGAACTCGATTTTATCGAGCAATGGGGCAGCGGCATCCCCGGCATCTTCCACCAAGCTGCTATAGACAATCTCCCCGAACCAAGCATTGAGGAGATCGCCGGACGCATTCGCTTCACCATCCCGCTCCCAGAAATTCTGCCACTCACGCGAGCGCAATCCCGCGCAAACTCTACTTCTGCGTCCCAGTCGGGGCTAGAGTCGGGGCTAGAGTCGGGGCTAGAGTCGGGGCTAGAGTCGCTGGCGCAAAGAATTATCGACTGTCTTGGCGAATCTGCCCTCTCAAAAGCCCAGTTGGCGACAGAATTGGGGCACGGAAGCATCTCCAGTAAACTCAATCTGCGGGTAAATCAACTCTTGGATCTTGGCTTCATTGAACGAACCATCCCAGAAAAGCCCAACAGCCGACTTCAAAAATACCGCCTCACCGATAAGGGAAGAAAGATGATCAAAAAGTGAATCACACAGCACTGCACAATAAACCCATCTTGGACAATAAACCCCCATTCTTTATTGATCTCGGGTGGTTTACCGCCACCCCGGCTGCTTCAAAATATGAAAGATCGGACGCTTGGCGTCGCATTTCTCCTATCTTCAAGCAACACTTTCAAGAACGCCATAGTCGGGACATCCATTTCCAACTTCTGTAAAACCCATGTCCCGCGTTTTCACATCCGCCTCAGACGCCGCTCTCTCCCGCTACGTTGCCACTGCGCGAGAACGGCTGGTAATTGTAAGCCCCGGCCTTTCCAACGATTTGGCTGCGGCGATTTCCACCCGGATTGCAAGAGATGGGGGCCCCCCATTGCTGGCTGTGATCGTGGACATCGACCCCGAGGTCTGCCGACTGGGCTACGGGGAAATCGACGCCGTTGATACTGTGCGGCAAGCCCTTGCCAAAAAAGGGTTGTCTCTTCAGACTCAGAAGGGCATCCGCATTGGGCTGTTGGTAGCAGATGAGGAAATTCTGGTCTTCAGTCCCACCCCACGGCTGATCGAGGCCGGAGCGCACTCGGAGGATACCCCGAATGCGATTCACATTACCCCCTCCGCCGCTCTGGACATTGCGCGTGCCTGTGGCGCTTCCACTGAAGAGTCGGCCCTTGAAAAACAAGAATTGGGCCTTGATCTGGTGGATGAAAGTAAACTGGCCGCAGTCAAACAGGATCTCAAAGAAGTTCCGCCACGCCAGTTTGACCTTGCGCGTCTCGAACGCGTCTTCAATTACCGCCTCGAATTTGTCGAGTTTTCCGTCGAACACTACAAACTCAAGACCCGCTCCGTCGCACTTCCGGCGGAGCTTTTGGGTCTTGCCGAGAAAAAACTTCAGGAGCGCATCCGCAACAGCTTCCGTGTCTTCGAGGCAGGGGCCCCTTTTGAATTCGAAATCGTAGATCCTGTCCCAGCGTGTACCCAAAATTCTTCGGAGCCTCCTAATAAAAAAAGTGACGATCCTGCCTCGGAAATCCTTGTCAGCGAAACCTGGCTAAGCAAAGAAGCAGATCGCATTCGCAAGAGATACTTCATCCCGCTCGGTTCGTCTTCCTACGGCAACCTAATCCTGAAACGCCTCAAGCCCGAGTTCGAGAGAGAGATTGAGCGGCTCACAAAACTCGTCGATGCTTACGCAGGTAAAGTCCTAAGTGAGATCCAATCGAAGATTCAGGAAGTCCGTGACGACCTCGTTGCTGAATTGCTACCCCGGATTCGTGCTGCCACTCCTGCCAGTTGGTTGAGACATTCCGTAGATGGCAAACTCGACGAAGAGGCGTTGAAAAAGCGACTTGAAAAAGAAGTCGACCGGGCGTTCTCCAAAGTCGAGCAAGCCTTTGAGCCAAAGGTTGTCTGTATCTTCAAGGGCGTGAATTACGAGACGATTACCGCAGACAAGCACTTCCGCGAAAAAATCGAGGCGCACTTTGGCAAGGAGGAGGCCGCAAAACTCCTCTCTGAATACGATGCATCACGCGCCCAGTAGAAACCCGTATGAACACCTCCGCCCTCAAATCCTTCGCCCCTGCCGTCCGCCGCCAGTTGATGGAGGCGGTCACGCGCAAGCTCGACTACGTCCTCACGGCGGATACGCCGGATCTTCGCACCGCCGCCGCTCAGGTGAAGTCACTTCGGCAAGAAGCCGAGCGGGATCGTGCGGCACTTGTCGAACGAGTCGCCTACACGTGGTTCAATCGCCTTGCTGCGATTCGATTTCTCGATGCCCGCGGATGGCATCCGTTTCATGCCCGCGTGCTCACTCCGGCCACGGCGGAGGAGACACAGCCGGAGTTGCTTAAACTCACGCGAACCGGATCCCTTCCCCCCGAACTTGCGCCGCACACCGACCCGGGCCGTCTGAATGATTTGCTCGATGGCAAGATCCCATCGCCGGATTCCCAGACCGAGGTTTATCGGCATCTCATCTTGGCCACCTGCCGCTTCTATCACGATCTCCTTCCCGACGTTTTCGCGAAGCTCAATGACGAGATGGAATTCCTCCTGCCGGATGATCTCCTCACCGCCACCTCGGTCGCGGAAGGGTTTCGCACGGAGATCTCCGATGACGACTGTTCCGAAGTCGAGCTCCTTGGTTGGCTCTACCAGTTCTACATCTCCGAGCGGAAGGATACGGTCATGGCCCGCAAGAGCGCCGTGCCCACCGAGGACATCCCTGCCGTCACCCAGCTCTTTACGCCACACTGGATCGTCCGCTACCTCGTCGAGAACTCCCTCGGTCGGTTGTGGTTGCTCAATCGCCCGAACTCGAAACTCCGGGAGCACATGCCGTATTACATCGAGGGTGACAAGGGGACGAACTTTCTCCGCATCACCAAACCCGAAGACATCCGCCTGCTCGATCCTGCCGTCGGCAGCGGGCACATGCTCACCTACGCCTTCGACCTGCTTTTCCTCATTTACCAGGAGGAAGGCTACGCCCCCACCGAGATTCCCGCCCTCATCCTGCGGCACAATCTCCACGGCCTGGAGATCTGCCCCCGCGCCGCGCAGCTCGCCGAGCTGGCCCTCGTCTTCAAGGCCCGGCACGCGTCCCGTCGATTCTTCCAGCCCGAACACTTCGTCCGCCCAAACATCATCGAGCTGCGCGAGGTGCGCTTCGCGGAAAACGAGCTACCGATGGAGTGGTTGGTGGCCAGTGACCAGTGGCCAGGGGGGACCGTGCCCGGCAAGGCCAAGATCCTGCATGATTTACATCTCTTCACCGATGCCAAAAACTTCGGCTCACTGCTTCAACCGAGACTCTCCGAATCCCAACTCGGTTTTCTTAAACAGCGCGTCACTGACCACTGGCCCCTGACTCCTGACCCCTTGTTCTCGAACAAAGTTCGAGAACACGTCCTGCGCGTGCTCGAACAAGCCGAGGCGCTCACCCAGCGGTATCACGTCGTCGTGGCCAATCCGCCTTATATGGGGGGTGGAAACATGGATGCCAGAACAAAGCTCTTTCTCGAAACTAACTACGAAGAGGGCAAGGCGGATTTATTCTCCGCGTTCATCATGCGATGCATGTCGCTCGCTGTGAAACAAGGCTGTGTTGGTATGATTACGATGCATGGCTGGATGTTTCTTCCTACGTTTAAGCAGCTGCGCCCATTATTGCGGAAGCAAGGGATTTTAATATCAATGTGTCATCTCGGCCCGCGAGGTTTCGACACGATTTCCGGTGAAGTTGTCCAAACGACGGCATTCGTTTTTGCGGGTCAGGTGCTTCGCGACCTGACCACGACATTCCACCGCCTCGTCGCTGGTAATTCTGAAGAAGCAAAGCGACAGCAATTTTTAAGTGGAAGGCATATTCACAAACGAGCGCTATCACAGTTTCTCGGAATCGAAACCGAACCGCTCATTTACTGGCTGCCGGAAAAAGCCCTTGAGACCTTTGCGACGAATCCAGTTTCGAAGAACGCAAAGTCCGGAGGTCGGTGCAAAACGCACAACGATGTTCGCTTCGTTCGCTGCGTGTGGGAAACCCAAGCCTCAGACCACCACCCTGTTGGGAAATGGAAGTTTTTGGAACACGGCGGAGAATTTAGAAAGTGGTTTGGGAATCGCCAAATGGTCTTTAACTGGTCGCCCGAAGCGAAACAAGTATATGCCGATAGCGGTGGTCTTTCTAATCGACGGTTCTGGGACAAAGCAGGTATTTCATGGTCAGATATTGGATCAGGGCCAAAGGGCTTTCGCTTGAAGCCGGATGATTCGGAATATAGCTCGCTCTCGCCAACCTTGATTCCCAATTCAACACAAGACCTCTTCGGATTATTGGCACTGCTAAACACCTCACTGGCTTCGCAGCTTGTAAATGCGCTGAACCCTTCGATTCATGTGAATGTTGGAGACGCTCTTCGCCTGCCTTACGCAGTGCATCCCAGAGCAAATAGGATTGGTGAGGAGTGCGTTGCCCTCGCTCGCGCCGACTGGGACAACTTCGAGACCGCGTGGGACTTCCGCGACCAGCCGCTTTTGAGAAATTATGCGGTGAGAATTATGAATGATGAAGGGAAGCCAGAGGCGGAAGCTGACTCAGATTTCATACTTCATCATTTATCCTTCATCATTAAAGGCGCGACATTGCAGGAGTCGTGGAATAACTGGAAGCGTTACTGTGATTCAGCCATCCATCGCATGCGGGAGCTGGAGACGGAGAATAACCGGCTTTTCATCGCCGCCTACGGCCTCGACGGCGAGTTGCAGCCCGAAGTGCCCGAGGAGCAAATCACCCTCGCCCGCGCCGACGTACGAAAGGACATGGCTGCCTTCCTCTCCTACGCCGTCGGCTGCATGATGGGCCGCTACAGCCTCGACCACACCGGCCTCATTCTCGCCGACGCCGGCGCGACCGTGCAGGATTACCTCGCCAAAGTGCCCAAGCCCACCTTCGCTCCCGACGAGGACGGCATCCTGCCAATGCTCGACGGAGAATGGTTTACCGACGACGTGGTGGCCCGCACCCGCGAGTTCCTGAAGGTCATCTGGGGGGCGGAGCACCTCGATGAAAATGTGGCCTGGCTAGAGCAGGTCCTCGGGAAGGTTGATAAAAAAACGGGTGAAAATAAGCCGGCTGATCTTCGAACATGGTTCGTCCGCGACTTTTACAAGAACCACCTCAGCAACGAGCGCGCTTACGGCTACAAAAAACGCCCCATCTACTGGCTCGTCTCCAGTCCCGGCGGCAGCTTCCAGGCACTCATCTACCTGCACCGCTACACCAAGGACACGGTCAACACCATCCTCAACAGCTACCTCCGCGAGTTCATCCACAAACTCGACGCCCGGCAAAATCATCTCGTCCACGTCGAATCCACCAGCACCAACGCCCGCGAAAAAACTGCCGCCCGCAAAGAAGCCGACAAACTCCGCAAGTCCCTGAAAGAATGCCAGGACTGGGAGCGCGAAGTCGTCCTCCCGCTAGCCCAGCAACGAATCGAGATCGACCTCGACGATGGCGTGAAGGCGAACTACTTGAAATTCCCCGGCTTCCTAGCGAAGATCCCGGGTCTGGAGAAAAAGGAGGAAGAGTAAATGTCTGCTACCACACCACCGCCCTCCGACCACTCCTTCGAGACGACAGATGCGTTCGGCTGGAGTGGCTTTGCCGCTAAACTGGAATCCTTCCTGTTGACGGATACAGAATTTGTCGATGGCAGCTTGGTTGTGAGCCTCAACGCTCCCTTTGGTAGCGGAAAGACCACATTCCTTCGGATGTGGAAAGACCAGTTAGACTCCCGCCGGCAGAGCGACGCGGATGTCCCAATGTGCATCCTATTAAATGCTTGGGAAGACGACTACAGCGGAGACCCGTTTCTTTCTCTGGTGGATGCCATCGAGAAGGAACTTTCTGAGCGGGCAACTGACAAAAAGACTGAAGGCCGACTCGATTCCGTCAAAGAGGCGACGCGAGATCTCGGGTGGTTCATGGTGGGGATGGCGAACTCGGCAGTCAGTCATTGGACAGGGCTAAATGCCGCCACAGCAGGGGAGTTGGCAGAAGCGAAAAAAGCTGATCGAGGAAAAGAGCTTTCGCGACCCGACATCCTGACCCTATTTCAATCGCGCAAGGGCGCGCTTCAGCGTTTGAAAAGCGCACTGAGGTCTCTCTTCGACGACAATACAAGACCCGTGTTCGTCCTAGTGGACGAACTCGACAGATGTCGGCCCGATTTCGCGATCCAATATCTTGAGACCATCAAGCACGTCTTCGACGTCGAGGGGCTTGCTTTCGTGCTTGCTGTCGATCTGCAGCAACTGGAAAACTCAGCAAGGGCTCTGTTCGGTGACCGACTCAACTTCCCGGAGTATTATCGTAAATTCGCCCACCGAAACATCCGCCTTCCCAGCCCCGACAAAGCTGGCATCCGGAACCTTGTCACCAGATACACCAACCGCTATCTCGACGACCCTACTCCGGAGTCCTCGCGTAGAAAGTCATTGCTGAATATCCAGCAAGTCCGCCGTGGGCTCACAGAGCTGCCATATGATTTTCGCCTCACTCCACGCCAGATTCAAGAAGGCTTTCGAATCCTCGGGCACATGACATCAGCGCGTGAGAAGAAAACCGGTGATCTCTTTTACCATATTGCCACTGCGGTGATCTTCTTGAGCTTCCTGAGTGTTTGGAAGCCCGAGCTATTCCACGAGTTCCAGTCCGGAAACATTTCCTTGGATCGGCTGCTGGAAATCATTTCGAAACTGCCAATTTCAAAGAACCGCGACTGGTGGGCAATTGTCCTCTTCACGAGTTTTGACAACGATGACAAGAAGCTGAAAATCGAAGAAATCCATAAGGCATTCGTAAACCACGGTTTTGTGTCGAAAGAGACCACACTGGAGGAGTTCCAGCAGCAATTGCGAAGTTTTGGTGCGGGCGGGTTCGGTGAAGGACCATTTCTATCGGAATTGGCCAGAAAGATTCAAGAAATAGAAACTTTCGCCCAATGAAATCCATTAATCCATGAACTACACTTCCTTAAAAATCCGCGACGCTATGAAAAGCATTACGGAGAACGAAATCTACCTTCCGGCGATCCAACGTAAATTCGTCTGGAATACGGAAAAAATTGAGAAGCTCTTCGACTCGATCATGCGGGGATATCCCATTGGCACATTCCTTTTTTGGATGGTCAAGGACAAGGCAAAGCGGGACTACACGTTTTACAAATTCATTCAGGATTATCATCAGCGGGACAGGGCCTGGAACCAAGTAGCGCCGAAGCCGGATCTGCGTGAACAATTTATCGGCGTGCTCGACGGACAGCAGCGGCTCAACTCCATGTATGTGGCCCTGCAGGGGAGTTACGCTTATCGCCGCAAGCACGGACGATGGAATGATGACGATGCTTTTCCCCAAAGGTTTCTACATCTCAACCTGTTTTTTAATCCTTCGGCAGAAGAGGAAAGTGAGATCGTTTATGAGTTTTCCTTCCTGACCACCAAAGAAGCCAGTGCGGTCAGCCGGAGCAAGTTTTGGTTTAAGGTGAAGGACATCCTCGCCTGGCCCAATACCTCCCCGGTTTTTAAGTATATCGAGGCGCAGGCCAAAGAGCACCCGGATCTCCACGACAGACTACGCGAGCGAGGCGCGGAGATTCTAACTCTATTGTGGCAGAGACTTTGCTCGGACGACGTGCTGAACTACTTCGCAATTCAGGAGCAAGTTCTGGACAATATTGTGGATATTTTCGTGCGAGTGAACAGCGCCGGTATTCCCTTGTCCAAGACCGACCTTCTCTTTTCCAGTATTGTGGCACATTGGGACAGTGGCCGGGAAGAGATCGAAGCCACCATCCAGACCCTCAACGAAAAGGGCAACGGCTTCTCATTCAATAACGATTTCATGATGCGAACCTGCCTCGCATTGGCCGACTTGCCGGTCCGCTTAAAGGTCAACTCCTTCAAGAAACAGAATATCGAGGCGATCAAGGCGAATTGGGACGGCATCGAATCCGCGTTGGACGCCACTGCGGACCTACTGGTTGAATGGGGCTTCTCAGGCCAGACGATTCCTGCCCTCAATGCCGTGATTCCCATTGCCTATTTCATTCACAAAAACGGCAATCTACCCAAGAGCAAGGATGCGTTAAGACAGTTCTTGATACGCGCCCAGGTGAAGCAGATTTTCTCGAGCACAAGCGACCGCGTGCTCGGAAGAATCCGGGAGACACTTCGGAAGACTCGCGACAAAGGAAAATCCTACGAACTCACTGACAAGGTTTTTGCACTTGCTCAGCTCACGCAGATTCCAGAATTCCGCAGTCTATTGATTACTGAGGAAGATTTTCAGGACTTTTTGGATGAACCCAAGGGTGCATATTCCTTCATGCTTCTGTCATTGCTCTATCCCCATCTCAAATTTGAGCAAATCCAGTTCCATCAAGATCATATTCATCCGCGTAGCCAATTCACCCGGAAGAAGCTGAACGATATCGGACTCGGAGACGAGGCAGTTACCGCTCTTCTCGAAAATTGCGACAAACTTCCCAACCTTCAGTTGATGGAAGGGCTAGAGAACAAAAAGAAAAACGCAACGCCCTTTTCCAAGTGGATTGAATCCCTTGGTAAAACAAAATCGCACTTTCTTCGAACGAACTTCATTTCACCCAAAAGCAACCTTGAGATAGCGTGTTTCGAGAGGTTTTTTGCCCAACGGCGGGAGCTGTTGCGCGAAAAGCTCATGGAAATTTTCCAATAATCCCACGACCAAACTATGAAACAGCTCTCACAAATCATTGGCTCGCAATTTGCAGGAAGATATAGCCGCCTGCGCGACCTTATCGACACGACAATCAAGTGGGGGCACAAGATTCAGATCGATGTGGAGGAAGTAGACTCCCTGATAGCGCGCCGCAAGTCCCTTAACCAAGCCGTTATGTTATGAAACGCATTCACCCAAAAATATCCGGAGGCGAACAAAATTCAATGAAACGACGAATTCAAGTTTTCACCATCCTTGCTGACCGGCGGCGCGAAGTCGTCCTCCCGCTAGCCCGACAGCGCATCGAACTCGACCTCGACGATAGCGTGAAGGTGAACTACTTGAAATTCCCCGGCTTCCTCGCCAAGATCCCGGGTCTTGAGAAAAAGGAAGAAGGAGTAAATCACCATCATGGAAAAAACCGTTCGACTCATTGATCGTGCAGTGCACCAGTTCGAGACTGTTCTGCTGCCGAGGTTGCCGCTGGTATCAACGGATCCGCGTGACGCCCAGGAACTCAACAAGCGCCTAGTGGAACTGCGTCGGATCCAACAAGAAGCCAGTCAGCCCCCCGTCTTTTCTGTCCGATTCCTTGGTGACACCCAGAACGGAAAAAGCACGCTAATCAACGTACTGCTGGGGCGCAAGGTGCTGCCCGAGGGGCATGTTGGCGCATGCTCGGCCACGATCGTGCGCTGCCGATACAAACAGAAACCGCAGATCACAATCGAACTCCGTTACTGCTCGTCCGAGGATTTCACAAAAGATTTAGAAAACAAATTGTCAGATGCTGAGGGCTGTTTAGAAGCGAATAAAGGAGATGAGGCTCAAAACAGGAAAAGCATCTGCGACATCCTCGGACGGTTTCTCGGTCTCTTTGGAATCGAGCCATCGGAGATTCACGATTTGCGCGAACTGATCGGCTTGGTAAGATCTTCAGCGGCAGATTTTCCTAGTCGGCAACTCCTCGGCACCACCGAAACACTCAATGCAGACGCCACAAATGAAAAACGGATTCACGAGAGCCTTTCCGCAAGAGGCAGAAGTGCATTTCTTGTTGATGAATGTCTGATCGAAGGCTCCTTTGAAGAGTGGCATCCAGCCATGGAATTGGTCGACATGCCGGGAACGAATGCCTTTAACCCCTACGATGATCAGGTTAACTCACGCCTCAAGCAAAAGGGTAGCGGGTTGGCAATCGTCACCAAAGAGAACCAGCTCCACGACAGTGTGATGGAGTGGTTCAGGGAGGACCCCATTCTTCGTGAAGTCGCAGGGGCGTCGGAACGGAATCAAGTGAGGGTTTTCGTGCTGAAAACGTTCATTGACCAACTGAATTTGCCAGAGGACGACGATGGGAAAAGTGAATGGGAGAAGACACGGGAGTATTGTGCAGAAATCGAGGTACACCTCCGGCGACAGGTCATGAGTCTGGTCGGGCAACAATTCTCTGCTGAGAACGAGGTGGAGGTTCTTCAAAGATTTGTCAAAAGAATGCCCGTGTTTTTCCTTTCTCCGAGGGTATTTCGCAATCTTGCCGATGATGGATTGCGGAAGCGAGTTTTGAATGACCCCAAGAGGCATAAGGCCATGGATGCAGCATTCGATCGTTTTGATAGACAAACCGCAAATACGGGAGTGCCATCACTACGCGAGGAGTTTTATAGGCACACAGAGGATTTCATCAATACGCACTTCGCAAATAAGCTTCGCTTGGATTTTGAAAAGGAGGTGGGCCGTGTGGCCCGCTTTTTTCGAAGCCAGAGAGTGGTCATTGAACAACGACTGGCCAACGAAAGCGAATTTATCCATGAAGTTAACCAAGGGTTACACTCCGAACTCATACGGTGTATTGGATCTCATCTCGAAGCAACCGAAACGCAGGTCGTAAGCCGCAAGCGGCGCTTTCAGGAGGAGGTTGGCAGTCTTCTCGATCAGGTGTCGGTATCATTTGCGAATAAAGTGCAGGAAAGGCTTCAAGTTTGGATGCACCTTAACTGGGCCTCTCTGAGATGTGCCGGTCGAAAAAATGGCCATCACATGACCGCACGTGGGTATGAGATCGACTTCAACGGAACGCTGGCAGACTTCTGCGTCATGGCCCTGAACTCCTCGTGGATCGCCCACCGGAACAACCTCCGTAAGCAGTTCTTCGACAGCCTACGGGTGCAGTTCATTCCTGAGATGCAGATGCTTGTATCCCAAGCCAAAGGCCATGATCCGGCACGTATCTCACTCATTGAGTCCACCTATGAAGACGTTGTGGATTTTGCCAAACAAAACCTCGATCTGAAGCTAGCGGAATACGACGCCGAGGCCGAGGCATTCGACTCTCTCCGCCCTAGCTTGGCACTTGCGATCCGCGATTTTCTGCGTCCAACGTATGCAGGCATTTCTTCGGAGATCGGACAAGGCTCGTCCGCTAGGATGCGCAATCATCTCAATGCAGGCGTCACCAGCAGCATCCCGAATATTGGTCGTATGGTGAAAGATGTCGTCAAGGGAAATTGGGAGGGACTCACCGCCGCACTTGAAAACGGAATCAATGCGTTTTTTCAAGAGTTGAAGGACGGGTTGGAGGAACAGTCGGAGCATCTCAAAAAGCTTGCCGAACACCCTTCTGACGGCGATGAGCAGCGGGCAAGCCACCTTCTTGACTTGGAGAAAAAAATCGCCTCTTGGATTGAAAAGGAGGCTGCGTGAGCCTGGCCGTTGGCAATCTCGTGCAAATGTCTGAGGCGGACTCCAGAGGTGAGATCCTCGGGGAGATTGAACGTATCGGAAGATACCAAGCCAAAGTCAACTTCCGGCGGCTGCCGTGGACTCCAGCTTCTGCCAAGATTCCTGAGATGCGGGAGGTCCCGATCGAACAGCTAAAGCGATGCCGCGATCCATGGAGCGATGCGGTTAATGCGAAATGGGCAGATCTCGATGCGGTGCGTTTGCGGGTAAAGTGTGCTGAGCTGTGGCTCGCCAACGGACAGGGACAACTTGGAAATGCCCGCACGGATCTGCTGCCCCACCAAGTTTGTCTCGTGCAAGAGGTCGTTGAACGTAAACGTCGTCGGCTTCTGATCGCGGAGGAGGTCGGGATGGGAAAGACGATCGAAACAGGAATGGTCATTCACGCGCTCATGCAGCGAAAAGAATTAGACCGATGCCTTGTTGTCTGTCCCGCCGGCCAGATTGGACAATGGCAGGAGGAATTGGAAGAGAAGCTGAGAGTGAGGTTTGAGGTCTATAGGCGGGATATCGATGGGCAGAGGGCATTCAGCTACCCGAGAATTATTGCTTCGCTAGACACTCTGAAGTTGGACTCCCCCAACAAACGGCTACATGGAAAGAGCCATCTAGAAATTCTCCTGGAGGCTCCGGAATGGGATTTGGTGGTGTTTGATGAAGCGCATAGACTCACGGCAAGAGATTATGGTTCCAGAACTGATAAAACGCTCAATTATCGATTGGCAGAACAGTTGAGCAAACGGACTCGCGATTTCATCCTTTTAACCGGCACGCCTCATGACGGCAACGACGGTAAATTCAGAAATCTGCTGAAGGCTCTGGAGCCCGGGGTCACTTTCTCGAAAAACGCGCCAGGCATATTTTTCGGTGATATGATTCTGAAAAATCGTAAATCCCAGGCTCGCGACTCGACCGGTGAGCTACTCTTCAAGCAAGTCAACGTCGAGAAGATATCTCTATCGGCACTGCAATCTGGGGAGTCTCAATTTCACAAAGCGCTGAATGACTATTTGCGTGAGGGATACGGATTTGCAGAGAAAGACCCCAGCGATCCTCGGCATCGAGCACTGGGCTTTGTCATGGTCACCTTTCAGAAACTCGCATCTAGCAGTGCCTCAGCCGTTCGCGCCGCATTGGGTAAGCGCCTCAACAGACTAATAAAGGTCACTGCAACAAAGGCGGAAGAGCAGGAAGCGGCGGCGGAGTTAGACGGTAGATTTCTTGGTGAAGCCGAAGAAGTAACTTCTGAAGAGCTGCAAGCTCAGCATCTGCGCGATGAATTTACTGCTTGCGAGGTAAAGATGCTCCAGGTGCTCTTGGATTGTCCGGTGCCTGAGGAAGCCAAGTGGAGAGAGTTGTGCCGCTTGATTCAAGCAGCAACCACAAGCAACCGCGTGGAGAAGTTTCTCATCTTCACCGAATACAAGGGCACTTTGAGATTCCTTGAGAAGTTCCTCCTCGAGGGCTTCGGAACGGGAAGTGTTGTCACGATCAAGGGCGGCATGGGGGCTGACGCCCGCCGGGACACCATGAAATGTTTTCGGGAGAATCCTTCCTGCCGGTTTCTTATTTCGACCGAGGCGGGGGGCGAGGGCATCAATCTCCAATTCTGCAATATCGTTGTAAACTACGATCTGCCGTGGAATCCGTTTCGGGTGGTCCAGCGAATAGGGCGAGTTCACCGCATTGGGCAACAAAAAGATATGCAGGTGTTCAATTATCGTCTTTTGAACGAATTGGACGAGCGGTTGAGCGACTGCCACGAAGGCCGTGTGGATACGGCGATTTTAAGATTGAGCGAAGTCACCGGCCTTGTCCCTTCCGATATCCGCGACCAACTGCTTGGATTCGCCCAGGAGTTCATCAATTACGACAAGGTTTTCAGTGATTCCTTGGCAAGATCCGAGATCCGCTCCTCGGAGAAGGAAATTACTGAAGGAATCGCCAGAGCAGAGGAGGCGTTTCGATTAGCTTACGAGACAATATTCAAGCATGCGGTTGCCCCATTTAACCCGGACCGGTTCAAAAAACTCGTTGGTGCTTCACTTACCCTCGAAGACCTTCACAAATGGCTTGATGCATGGTTAAAGCAAAACGGGAGGCGGCTCATGCACCGGAAAGAAGAGAACCTTTATGAGTTCCTTATTCCCGAAATAATCGCCCACGGTCTCTCGACGCCAGCCCGTTCGGTTCAAGGCACGTTTGATCGGTCTCGAAACATCAGTGATCCGACGATCCCTTTGCTGGCATTCGGGCATCCCGTAGTCGATTTACTGCTTCGCTGTGCCATGTCGCCGGAGGCTGGGGCATTCGCAGGTTCTGTCAATCAGCCGAAGGATGATCCCGAATTCTCAAGGCTCGTGGTCGTTTTGCTTCAAACGGAGGAACACGCTGGAGCCTCTGCACATCATTTGCTCGTCGTTCGCCAGAATTTAGAAGGGAATTGGGCACTCGTCGGATCTGAAAGCGTCGGAGGGTTTGTGCAAAACGAGATGCCAGCTATGCCTTTTGATGCCGCCTCGAGCCGGACATCGCTCGAGAAATTTATCCAACAAGAATTTCCAGACACCGAGTTTGCTGCCGAAAAGCTGCACTACGTCGGACTTTTTTCAACATGAAACGCATTCACGATAGCCTCCAACAAACCTTCCAGCGACACCGGCTCGTCTTCTGGTATGATGCCCCTGTTGAGTGGCAGAAAGCATTCGAGGGCTTTGAGGGAGACCGCGTGACTAAACTCACCGTCGGAAATAACGAGTTCGGGACAAAAGTTCGGATGTTGCAGGATTCTTCCTCTCGTTTTTTGATTTACTGCCCATTTGAACGACCCGGTGATGGCGACAATTGGCTTCTCGACCTTCTGCTTCAGGGCCATGAATTCAAAGCGGACCGAGCCTCTCTGGCGGTGCAGGAAGTCGGCCTCCCGTATGAGTTCCGACCCCTCGCTGAGCAGCATGCCGAATTCTTTAAGGACGCCAAGCGGGTGCAGCGTCTCAAGGAAATGGTTGTCAAAGACGACGGGGTCACTGAGTTGCGTCTGAAAATGATGGCGGTTCTTGCCGACTCGCCCGTGGAGGTGGATGCGGTGCTCTTGGAATTTCTGAGGCAGCGTTTGCCCAGTGAAATGTTCGATCCCGTGGAGGAAACATTCGGCAAGTATGCCTTGGTGGAATCGTTCTGGCGGGAGGTTGCCAGGCTTTTTGGTTATGTGACCGAGACCCCATCCATCCGGGATTTTGCTGTTTCCCTGTTCCGTGCCGCGAATCCGCTTGATACGGCAGTGGCGCTGACCGCTCATGCGAAGGTTTTCCTCCAGCGATGGAAGGACAGCCAATCGCACAGTCGGTCTTTCCGTAAATGGGCGACAGGATTGGAGAGTGATTTCCAACTGGCTGCGAAGCTCGACGCATCGGGGGAGCGCCTCGATCTGGGTGATGCCGACACGTTTGAGATTTTTGAAAAGTTCATCATTCACCGGCTATGCCGGGCTTTTGAGGAAGGGGCCACAGCGGATGATATCCGCAACAAAATCCAAGTTAGGCGGCATTCCTTCTGGTTCCCCGATCATGCCCACGGTTATGGAGCCATTCAACAAGCTCTCGAACTCCGAGAGCTGATCGCCTCGGCGGAGCTGCATCTGGACTCGATAGATGAGGGCATTGAGCGCTACCGCTCGACGTGGTGGAAAACCGACCGCGCTTATCGGAAGGCCTGCTACCACTTACGCCGATACGGACAGGTGAATGTGATGGAAAAACTGACCGAGTGGACAGAGAAGGCTTACGTCAATAATTTCCTCCTCCCGCTGGCTGACCAGTGGAGTGACAAGGTTCGATCCTTGGACAAGTGGTCATGCGGGAAAATCCCCCGCCAACGCGCGTTTTTCGACCAGTATGTCCAACCCTACCTGGACAAAGGACAAAAGGTGTTTGTGATTATTTCCGATGCGCTCCGCTACGAAGCTGCGGCCGATTTTGCCGAGCGCATGAATGCCGAGAACCGTTTCACGTCGGAATTGGATGCGCTTTTCGCATCGCTTCCATCCTACACCCAGCTCGGAATGGCCTCGCTTCTGCCAGGTAAGGAGTTGGGAATCGACCCGGATAATGGCAATGCAATCGTCGATGGGCGCAGTGCTACCGGGACGGATAACCGGAGCGAAATCCTCAAACGGGCGTTGAATGGACGCGGGACGGCCATCCAGGCCGAGCATTTTCTCGAACTCAACACGAAAAGCGATGGGCGGGCATTGATGCGGGAGCACGATGCCATCTACATCTTCCACAATGTAATCGACAAAACCGGAGATGCCGCGGCGACCGAAGCAAAGACGGTGGACGCTGTGGAGCAGGCATTCGAGGAGCTGATCTCCATCGTCAAGAAAATCGCCAATATCAATGGTAACAACATGCTGCTCGTGTCAGACCACGGCTTTCTGTTTCAACAGGATGCCGTTCATGAGAACGACGACACCCCTTTACCCGGCGCTTCCGCGTGGTCGTTACGCAACCGGCGGTTTTCCATAGGCACTGGTATTCATTCATCGTCTGACACCAAGTTATTTACAGCAGCTCAACTCGGGCTCCCTGGCGATTGGTCCTGCTCATTTCCCTTGGCCCTGGGGCGCTTTCCGATTCAAGGCTCCGGGAAGCGATATGTTCATGGCGGGCTGAGCCTGCAGGAGGTTATCGTCCCAGTGGTCCATATTCACAAAGCCCGCACCGACGACACAGGTCGGGTTTCTGTGGAACTCCTGCGTGTTCCCGCGAAAATTACAACCGGCCAGGTTGCGCTCTCACTCTATCAGGAAGTGCCGGTGGCGACAAAGCTCCTGCCCCGCGAACTCCGGGTCGGGGTTTTCGCGAAGGACGGAACGCCGCTCTCTGAAGTCAAGACGATCAAATGTGATTCCGCCGACGAGGAGGCCCGCAAGCGGGAGGTGAGCGTCATCCTCGTCCTCTCCAAGACTGCCGATGAATTCAACAACGAAATGGTGGAAATCCGGTTGGAGGAAACACTGCCGGGCACAAACCAGACCGTGACTTACAAGTCCCATCCGATCAAACTGCAGAAACCTTTCGCAAGCGACTTCGATGATCTCTGATTCCACGCCAACAGAACCGACGGACCCTCCAGAATCGTCTATACCTGCCGAACTCTTGACCGATTCCGCTCCTCCCCTGCGGGATCTCGACCGAAAGATTCTGGATGCCTTTCCCGGTCTCGTCGTTCGCAAGGATCTCACCAAGGGGCTAAAACAAAATGCCGTTGTTCCGACCTACGTGCTTGAATTCCTTCTGGGCCAGCATTGTGCCACAGACGACCCGGCGGTTTTGAAGTCCGGCCTCGAATCCGTCCAACGCATCCTGGCTAAGCACTATGTCCATCGGAATCAGGCCGAGTTGGTGAAATCCACCATCAAGGAGAAGGGGCGTCACAAAGTCATCGACAAACTCACCGTCGAATTGAACGACAAGGGCGGGTTTTACGAAGCGGAATTCACGAATCTTGGACTCAAAAAAGTGCCGGTGTCGGATGATTTTGTTCGCCGTTTTCCTAAGCTTCTGGTCGGTGGCATCTGGTGCATTGTGGACGTCACCTACGAGGTTAACGAGGATCAGAAAAGCAGCCCGTGGCAAATCGATACCCTTAAACCGATTCAGGTGGCAAAGGTGGAATTTGAGGATTTCCTGAAAGCCCGTGCGCTCTTTACGACTGAGGAGTGGATGGATGTGCTCATGCAGAGCATGGGATTCAATCCTGAGTTTTTTGGTCGCCGCGCGAAGCTCCTTACGCTCGTCCGGCTGATTCCCTACTGCGAGCGAAACTACAACCTGCTCGAACTCGGACCCAAGGGGACAGGGAAGTCCCACATCTATGCCGAGTTTTCTCCGCACGGCATGCTCATCTCTGGATCGGAGGTCACGGCTCCCAAGCTTTTTGTCAGCAACTCCAGCGGGCGAATCGGCCTTGTCGGTTACTGGGATTGCGTCTGTTTTGATGAGTTTGCTGGCAAGGACAAGAAGGTGGACAAAGCGCTGGTGGACATCATGAAAAACTACATGGCCAACCGCACTTTCTCGCGTGGTATCGAGCAACTCACGGCGGAAGCCTCCATGGTCTTCATGGGTAACACGAAGAAATCAGTGGCCTACATGCTCAAGCATTCCCATTTCTTTGAGCCGCTCCCGGACAAATACATTGATTCCGCGTTTCTTGACCGAATGCACGCCTACAATCCCGGGTGGGAGGTATCTCCAATTCGTCATGAGCTTTTCACAAATGGATACGGTTTCATCGTCGATTACTTGGCGGAGATTCTGAAGCACCTCAGAACCGAAGACTTTACTGGGGCCTACCAAGAACATTTCGAAATCACCTCCGAGGTTTCCACCCGTGACCAGACAGGCTTTGAGAAGACGTTCTCGGGATTGATGAAGATCCTTTACCCCGATGGAAAAGCCACGGCTGAGGAAATGGCGGAAATCCTGCATTTCTCGATGGAGTGCCGTCGCCGGGTGCGCGAGCATATCCTTCGGATCGATGACACGTTCAAGCGTCACGATTTTATCTATAAGCCGATTTCCGGTGGAGCCCCTGTCACGGTCATCACCCCCGAAGAGATTCAGTATCCGACATTTGCCGCCCCACGCCAAACAGCCAATCCAGAGAACCCCGCTCATGAGGGCGAGGGAGAATCGCCAAATGAGGAGGCCGCGCCACACACTCCCGAGAAAATCCAGGAGTGTGTGCCGCAGCCAGGGCATGTGGTGGTTCCGGAGAATACGAAAGGCTGGAGCTACCGAAGGCTCTTTGCCGCACATCTGAAAGGAGCGTCCAAAATCACCATCCACGACCCGTATGTCCGGATGTTTTTCCAAGCCCGGAACGTGATGGAGTTTCTTCAGATGGTTCACGACATTGTTCCCGAGGGAGACGAGGCGGAAATTCATCTCGTCACCCAGTCGGACCTCGACTGCTGTGTGAAGCAGGAGGAATTCCTCAATCAAATTGCCGAATCATTCACTGGGTCGCGAGTCGCGTTCAGTTGGGAACTGGACCACAGCCCGAATTTTCATGCCCGCAACATCACGACCGACACAGGATGGAAAATCACCATGGACCGGGGCCTCGACATCTTTCAGAAATATGAAACCGGCCCGTTTTCCATCGAACAGGCAATGCAGGAAGCTCGCATGACACGAGGGGTCGAAGTGACTTACCTCCGAATTTGAAAGGCAGGTGCCGCTGCCGGTTGAACGAAATCCAAGCTGAAGAAAGACTTCATGCAACACCAAGAGTCGATTCATGTCTTTCCTGACACGAACATCTTTCTTCACTTTGCAGCATTTGATCGTCTGGACTGGCAGTCGCTCTGTGAAACGAATTCGACCGTTCAGATTCATATCTCCCAATCTCTTCTCGCTGAACTTAACAAGCTGAAGGATACATGGGCCACATCGACGGTCCGAAAGCGGGCGGCCGGAGCGATAAAGACGTCATGCGAAATCCATAAGGAGAGCAGGAGTTCGCCAAGCGGTACGACGGCGGTGTTCTCGGTTTCGAGCCCGAATATTTTCAGGTTTTCACGTCTCAACCCCAATGTTCAGGACGATCATCTGCTCACGAAGATGCGCCATTTCGCAGCAGAGAATCCCGGCGAATCCGTCGTGCTGGCCACAGACGACGGCGGGTTTGACCTGACGGTCAAGGCAGGCCATTACGGAGTAAAATGGGTTGAACCCTCTTCCGCGTGGCGGCTTCCGGCGGAGCCCAACCCTCAAGAAGCCGAGATTCAAAAGCTTCGCAGAAAAAACGAAAGGCTGCACAATGCTAGGCCGATTCCAAACGTCTGTTTTGGTGATGGCGCCGAACGTTTTTCTATATCTGGACTGTCAGCGGATTCGCAGTCCAAGTTGCACGACATAATGTAGAAAATCCGAGAAAAGCATCCAGTGATGGCAGTGACAAAACCCTGTGGTAACGCCTTTACCGTTTCCATGTGCAGCACATACCGGACCCCTGAAAAGGTGGCGGCGTATAACTCACAGTTGTCTGTTTTTTTGCAGAAAATAGAAGAGGAATTAGGCGAACGGCTCTCAGCAAAAGCACGCACGATCTTCTTTGACTTGAAGATCACCAACCAAGGAACCGCGCCGGCAGCCGACCTTCGACTGAACATCCATTTCCCGGATGGATTTACGTTACAAAAAAAAGAGGAATAGGACGCCTATATGAATGATCTACCGCGTAGGCCCGAGCTCCCGGAGCCCAACCTAAGCGCGCTCGGGGCCATGACTCGAAATCTTTTAATGATGCACGTGCATCGGCAATCCCACAAAGTGCCTGAGTCGAGCATGTCGATCCAGCGAACGAACAGCTACAATTTGAATTACCACTTAAAAAAGCAACAGCAGCACGAAACAAAAACGATTTCCACGATGGCCTTGACATTCGATTCAGTGCCACGGCCGAGATCTTCAGGTATTACGGACTACCCTTCGATCAACCACCACCGTGACAATTCGGACTTTCATCGGAGCAATTTGAAAGCCCACCGGCACCTCCCGCACCCGCAGATCCTCCGGCCACTCGCTCCAGTCGCCTCCATGGCCGTCGCGGAGCGAAATTTCCTCGCCCTCGAAAACCGGCCGCCGCCCCAACTGTTTCAAGAAAAACGCCACTTTCCTTTCCCCGCAGTGATCCCGAAGTTCCCGCGCCCAGGAAAGATCAAAAGGGCGGACTGCGTCTTTTCGGCCACTCTCTCCGCCTACAATCAGCCACGAAATTCCGTCGAGGTTTAGATTGTCGGGTGCAATTCGTTCCCATAGTGGCTCGACCGAGAGACCACGAACCGACGCCTGAACCTCACGAAGTTCATCAATCCGGTGCAACTTGTCGGGGCCAGTCAAGGTTGTCATAGCACAGACATTTTGCGGGAACCCACCGATTCGTTCACCAAAGCGGGCCATGCGGTCTGGGCGCTTGGTGAGCCAAAGCCAGAAATGACGTTGACCTTCGGCTGAACGGATTGGGGCAATGACCTCATCCTCAAGGAATGAGAAATCGGAATCTCGTGAGAAGGCGTCGCCCATATCCGATACAAAAATCAGCCGGGGACAGCCATCCAGCCAAGGTTTCTGCGGGTCCGAGGTGCCACGCAAATCGCGGGATCTCGCCATTTCCCAGACACGTCCAAAGAACCGGGTGACCGTCTCGAACGTTGGCGCGTAACCGGGATTAGCCCCTCGTGTTGGATTCAATATCGAGCGGGCTTTATTCAGATGGAGCTTGGCTGCGTAACAGGCTATGGCCCGATTTATCACCAACTCGACCTCGTCAGCAGCTTCCCGACCAAACTCCAAGTGGGTGGCGTTAATGAACTGCAGTCGAACATGCCAAATGTTGGTGGTTGAAATGGCCCTAGAGTGACCGGGTGAAGGTGACAAAATTTGACTGAAAGATTCGTCAATCAGTTTCCGAAATTGCTTTCTAGCCTGACCTGGATCCACCCGATGATGGGCCGCAAGGGCCACATCAATTTGAGTAAGGATCGTTCCGGGGGATGAAAACAGTTCGCAGCCTCCACAGCCCATGATTGGATTTATCGTCGAGTGGCACCATTGGATTTGCGTTTTAGCGGACATTGTTTTGAAGTGTTGTTTTCGCTTTCCGGGGATTAGCGCAAGAAGTCAAGCGGTCACCTCAAAGTTTTTTTATTTTTTTGGAGAGACTCAGGCCGGGCGATTGGAACTCTGGCCAGGATCCCCGTTTGGACCGGGATTTACCTGAGAAACTGCAGGACAGCGGATCGCTTTCGCGATCCGTGTCCACGACGGCAAAGATTTTGTCTGATGTGATTGATTCTTTCTTTTCTCCCACTTATGGGAGCGGGAGAGGACCAAGGCACAAAAAACCGGAGCGGGATTACCCCCTCCACAACAACACAAAACATGAAAAACACCACTCAGTTCCTCCCGGGGAACCCTACCCACAACGCCGAAGCAACTCCTTGGAAGCGCGATCGGCTTAACAACTACCAGGATCTGGTCCTCAAACCGGAATTTGCAGAGCGTAAACTCAGGTTTCAAACAGGAGAAACCTGGCTGCGAATCTTACCCGCGTTTCAAACAAGTGTACACGGCTGGATGCTTGGCGTCCATGCCCTTGAGTTTGACGGTGGGCACTTCGCGCACCCCCGGACGCTGATGCGAAACGCTAAGTCAGTCTTTGACCACGCCTATACGTGGGCGCTGGCGAATAAGCCTGATTCGCTGTATTCCAAGACCAATAAAGCCGGCGTTCGCCTCCTCACTAATCCGCTCGGAGTCTTTTGGGCGCTGATCGAGGAGAATGGTAAAACTGTTGCACGACTATTCGTAGGCTCCGCCTATGATGGCAGTCGCGGCGGAACACCTGGGCTGGCCTGGCAGGTCTGGCACCTCACCCAGCAAAAAGACGAAAACGACAACCTTATCGCAAATCCTGCTCATCCCGATGAGGGAGTGTTGATCTGCGTTGAAAAAACCCAAGCTGCGGGAGCAAAATACCCAAGCTACCGTCTGCAACTCGGCCGCCAGAAGGCTCGGATTACTGACTCCATCGCGAAAATGGAGCCTGGGGAGTTCGATGCGCTCGTTCCTCTGGAAAAAACGATCCGAGTGCTCACACCGGATGAAGAGTGGGAATGCCTCGGCAAGGTCATGTCACCCGAAACGGCAGGCATCATCAAAAACAGCGTCGTCAAGTAACCGTAGAGAAAACACCGGCGGGAGGAGGTTAACCCTTCCTCCTGCCCTCACTTTTAAAAAACATAATCACATCCTATGGATAAAAAACAAAAAAAGTCCGAGAGCTTTATTCTCGAGCATCAAAAAGAGGCGTTCGATGAGCTAATTGCTATTGGACATGCATGCATTTCGCTGCTGCGTGACCAGCTGCCAATTTCATTACGATTCAACACGATGCTTGTCGGGCCTAGCGGCAGCGGTAAATCTCACTTAGCACGAATAGTTGCTGCAGAGCTAGGAATTCCCTTCCTTCCGATAACTGTAACTTCGTGGATTCTGCTTGGGAGCGCAGATCGTGCTGGCGTGAGAACATGGCAAATGATCCTTTCGTTCTTAAATAAAAACGCAAATGCACCCGGAGTAATGATTTTCTTAGATGAAATCGATAAGCTGGCAGATTGCAACACGAGTTGGGACATCCATCTCAAATGTGAGGTATTTAATTTATTAGATCTCCAAATTCCTAGCGGTGTTAAAGATGATACCGATGACGAAATCAATGATGATTACGTGAGTAAAGCACAAAAAAAGCTAAGTAATAGGACGTTCATTATGGCCGCTGGCGCTTTTCAGCATATCTGGGAGGCAAGAGCGCGCACGAAGGTAGGATTTCACTCGCAGCCAGCATCCTCACCACGAATTGATCTTAACATATTGGCGAAAACACTCCCGCGAGAGGTAACAAACCGTTTTCGGAGTAAGGTGATTATCCTGCCTCAACTTACAGAGGCCGACTATCATCGGATGCTTCAACTTACGGCGCCACGTTTACCGACTTTCGTTCAGAAGACATTTCTGCTGATGGGAGAAAGGCGTATTCCCGCAGCACTAAATTGCCACCAAGGATGTCGATTTGTCGAGGAACTCTTACTCGATGTTTTTATACAAGAACACGATGCCATCCTCGACAAAACCATAGAACGCCTAGGAACAGAACACAGCAAAATATCCCCATGAAAAACAAAACAGATCCAAAGACATTTCCGAAACTCACTCTCAAATACATTCGAGCATGGGGGGAGGAATGGCACATTTCCGAAGATGCAATGGTATGGATTGTAGAGGCCTACGCTAAGTCAGTTGATGACGCCGAAGTCGTTTTTTTGATGAACAAGATATCCAACGCACAATGCACAAGGATAAAAAACCTCCCGCTTCTCGTACGCCGACGCACGATTGTTTGGAAGGTGTGATTAAAAGTGGGTGAGGTCGAGTGACGTGTGGCTATTCGTGTTTTCTCGGGGGCGTTTTCGCTTTACGAAATGCACATTGAGGTGGTGATTTTGGGCATAGTGTCGCTGATGGCTGTTATGGCTGTTGCTCGACGGGGGAGGGAGAGTCATTGCCCTCTTCCCCCCCCTTCGGCGCTTCCCCCACCCTTACGGCTAGTTCGGGGGGATTTGGGTTGTGCTTGTTTGGATGGTTTTTAGGCGGTTGGGGTTTTCAAGGTGTTCTCTCCCGTTGCGCAGGGGGTTTAGGGCTCGCTGGGTAGCAACGGGGCCGGGTTGACCCAACTGAGATCTGTCGAATGCACTTTTGAAATCGGCTGGCTTTGGCGACGACGGAACCGTTTGGAGCATGGAAAAAGAGAACTCAGGCTTTGACTCAGGTGACGCCACGAACCAGCAGGCCCGCCTCGAAGGCATGCACGAGCAAGCCCTCTGGGAGGAACGCTCAGGGAAACGTCCGCGTTCCCCACTCGTCAGTAACGCCCTCAATCAAGCTCTCAGCTCACGCCACACAGCGGCAGGCATCATCTTCCACAGCGACCGTGGCAGCCAATACGGCAGCGCTGCCTATCGCCAAATCCTATCACAACGCTTGGACAGAGTCTTCCATGGGGACACTCAAACCCAAAAATGCTCCAAGATCGCTACTTCATCGACTCCAACGACGCTCGCACCGTAATATTCGACTACATCGAGTCCTACTACAACCACCACCGCAAACACTCCGCACTTAACTACCAAACCCCTGCCCAATTTGAGGCCAATCTTCACTCTCCTAACTAAAACAAATTTGGTCCAGAAATCCGTTGCACCTCAGTCTTGCGTGAGTTTGAAATAATACGGCCCGGTTATCGACACCGACTAGCAACCCAGGTCCGCGCAGTAGCGGCACATTTCCAGCACGAGATCGACATTTGGTTCGGCCGCCCCAGCAAAGGATGGGCTTTCCGTCGGCTTCCTCGGTGACAATTTTCAGAACGCGTTTGCGCTCCTCGTAGCTGAGGCGGATGAATTCTCCAAAGCTGCCGTTCGGATAAAATCCAGTAACGCCCTTCCCACCGATCCAGCGGATAATGCGTCGTAGGGAACAATATTGGGAACAAATATTCCTGAGAGTGCGGCCATGGTCAGAGTCGGTAGAATTTTTTCGCGTTGTCTTCCTGAAAGGCCTGCCGCTCGGAAGGAGATGCGTCGGCGAGATCCAGCAGATCGTGCGTCACGGAGATCCAACCCTCAAACGGAACCGCCAGATTACAGACCGGCCAGTCGCCGCCCCAGAGGAGGCGTTCCCAACCGAAGGCTTCGAGCACGTGCGCAAACCACGGAAAAAGACCTTGGGCCGTGCGCTGCGATTCAGATGCATAGACGCAGATGCCGGAGACTTTGCAGACGACATTCGTTCGGATCGCAAGCTCACTGATCCGGATTTTCCAGAGGTCCGGCGAGTTCGCCGCGATGTCAGGCACGCCGCAGTGATCAAGAATAAATGTCACGTCAGGACAGGCATCCACCAATTCAACCGCCAGAGGCAACTGCCGCTCCAGCACACAAAGATCAAAACTCAGCCCCCGCCCTGCAAGCACCCGCACGTTTTCGCGGAAGCGCAACGACCGCGAAACGGCGTCGGGCTGCGTGTGGAGAACCCTCCGGATACCTTTGAGTTTGGGATGCGTGATACGATCGAGGCAGGCTTCGAAGCCCTCCTGCTCAGGCCTTCCCGCTGCCACCACGCCGAGAATGCCGCTAGCGGGATCGTCCGCGAGGCCACAAAAATAGCGC
>Ga0209491_10001269_pt1 | contig 49947 bp, 52 predicted proteins | sample BON02_FD_187213 | JGI IMG/M metagenome (GOLD analysis project Ga0209491, IMG submission 187213) | Freshwater microbial communities from Lake Bonney liftoff mats and glacier meltwater in Antarctica - BON-02 (SPAdes) (version 2) | ecosystem: Environmental > Aquatic > Freshwater > Ice > Glacier...
CGGCCCCGATTAGCGGATTAGCAGGATTAGCGGCCCCCAGTGTCGGAATTGAAATTTCATCCCAAGTTGCCCCCCGGATTTCGCCAGATCGCGCGGCGGTCAGGGTCAGGAATTCCAGCGCCCTTGCTGCCATGCCTTCCCGCTTGCCCAAAGCCACCCACCAGCGCGCCACATCGCCCAGCGCCAAGGCGGGTTGATTGTTGGCCTTGGCGACTTTCGCTGCCTTGGGAAGAAGTTCCGACAGATTGCCCTTCCACCGCGCAGGGTTTGGCCCTTCACGATGCCCCGCCACCGTTGCCCAAGACAGCACGGCTTCAATACGTCCGCGAAGGCGGGAAGCGGTTTTGGTTTTCCCCGCCCAGATCGGTTGCAAGGCGCGCAGCACATCAGCCACGGCGATTGATTGCAGCGGCATATCGCCCAGCACCGGGCGCGCGTAAGTGTCGAGGGTCGCGGCCCATTGCTTCTTGTGTTTTTCGTTTCGGAATTCATCCAGCTTTGCGGCCAGATACCGTTCCACGGCTTGCGTGAAGGTCAAGGTTTCGCGCGTCTTGCGACGTTCGGCCAAAGGGTCGCCGCCTTCATAAGCCAGTTGCTTGTTTGTCATCGCGGCCTTGCGAGCGTCGGCCAATCCCACCACCGGAAAGCCGCCTAACCCAATTTCCCGCCGCTTGCCGTGAATGGTTACACGCTGGATCCAGAAGCGCCCGCCGTTCGGATCCACGCGCAGGAAAAGCCCGGTTCCGCCGCCGTCGTGATGCTTGCCGGGTGCAGCGGTCCTAACCTTTGCCGCCGTAAGCCCCGAGCGCTTCACTTCCCCCAATACTTCCCCCAAATCGCTTCCCCCTATTCTTCCCCCAGAGCCTTACGGATTGCACCGTATCAAGGCGAATGAAGGCGAACAAGTAAAACCTTTTCAATGGTTTATTTTCAAAGGGTTGCGGATGAAAGCGGATGAATTCGAATTCCATTATGGCGGGCTCACTGTCCGCCAATAACCCTACTGCAAGTCATTGTTTTTTTGGGTGAAGCTTTGAATCATGGGGTGATGTTTCCCCCATTTAATTCCCCATTCAGGATTGGAACGCAGAGGGTTGGCTGCATGTAGCGGTCGTCATTGATCTGCTCTCACGTCGCATCGTGGGCTGGTCCATGAAGAAGGCCATGACAGTGCAAATGGTGACGGACGCCTTGATCCCTCTCATGGTTTGCAGGCAAACCATTGCCGGGCAACCGGGCATCGGCGGCATCACACCTGCTGCGAAACTGAAAATGGTCGCGTAAGCTTTGCGACGGCACCCCGTTAGAAATGGGGGATTGCCGGATCATCAAGCGGTTTAAAAAAGTCGGATTGAACATGCGGGTATCGGCGCCCAAAGTTGCTTGACTGGAGGCGAGCGCCTTGTCGAAATCAACACAGATGACTTTGGTTTTGCGGAAATCCTGCCATCAGCCAGCGCGATACGCGACCATATCCGCAGGCATAATCGAGAACACGCTTCACATTCTTTTCGGGAATATGCGCCGCTGCAAGCGGATGGTTCACCGCTTGCAGCGCACTGCGCCCGGTTATGAAGTAATCGTCCGGATTTCCTTGCGTCATGTTATCTCGGTTAAAGAGATTGGGGCTTACTTCCAAATCGTCAATATTCAAGCTGGCGCCCTTCACAAAGTCATGGGTTCGGCGTGCTTTGGGCTGACATCCTTCGAACCGTTGCCCGGACATCGCCCAGCGGCGCAAGACAAGCCGGCAGGCATCGTCTTTCCGGAGCACTTGCAGTCTATTGATTATGCGTTGCTTTGGTACAGGCCATTGGGTCGGAGTTGTGCTGACCTTTGGTTTATTGCGCGAGCGTCATGGCTGGTTTCGTTCAACGCACGCTATGGGGAGGGGGGTTACGGTAGATAGGCCAATGGGGTGAATCGAGAACCTGCCCTGCCTCGCCATTCCAGGGTGGCGTGGTAAGCGCTGCGGCGCGCAAAGAAAAAGGCCCCGGTGCAGGGATGCGCCGGGGCCTTGTTGTAGAGGTCAGTTAGATCCGGTTCTGGCCCATCTTGGCAAAGCGGGCCGGGTCAGAGGATTTTAGCCGCGCCGCCAGAAAGATGCCGATGACCGCGCCCAGCGGGATCAGCGAAGGAAGCATCCAAGGCAACGCGCTATCGGGCGCGAGCGGGCTGTTCGGAGTCTGAATAAGATCGCCGAAGTTGGCGAAGATGTAGACAAACAGCCCCACCATGATCACGGCAACAATGGCAGGCAGGATCAGGGTCGAGATCGCAGAGCCCTCTTTGCCAGATTTGCGAAAGAACATGATCACCGAAATCGAGGTGATGCACATCATCCCGATCACGCCCAGCGTGCCGATCTGACTGATCCAAGTAAACATGTTCAGGATCGGGTCCAGCCCCAGTCCGGCAAAGATGGCGGTAACGATCACCGCGCCGATGGTCTGGACGACAGAGCCGACATGCGGGCTTTGGTGGCTGTCATGGGTTCTGCCGAAGACCTCCGGCAGCAGGCCTTCACGACCGGCCACATAGGAATAGCGGGCGATGTAGTTGTGAAAGGCCGACAGGGCCGCGAACAGGCTGGACACCAGCAAGATGCCCACGATCATGACGATGGTCGGATTGGTATACATGTCAGCCAACACAAAGAAGAAATCGGCTGGGTCGGCCAGACCTGCGAGCGTTGGGATCAGGTTGGCAGAGCCGATCCCGGCAATCATCAACCAAGTGGTGAAGACGAAGAACACCCCGATCATCAACACGGCCAGATAGGTGGCGCGCGGGATGGTCTTTTCAGGATCACGGGCCTCTTCGCCGTAGATCGTCGTCGCCTCGATCCCGATAAAGGAGCCGAGGCAGAAGAGGAGAGCTGCGGTCAGAGAGCCGGAGTTAAAGGCGGTGAGGTCAAAGATATTGACCGAAAGCCCGCTGCCTTCCGCACCGCCCTGAAACAGGATCGAAAGAGTGACGGCGAAGACAATAATATACTCCAAGGCCACAAGAACGACGAGAACCTTGGCCGACAGATCGACCTGCCGATAGCCAAGGATGCCGACAAGGGCAATGGCGATCAGGCTCCAGATCCACCAGTCAAGGGTCAGACCCAAGCCTCCGAACACAAAAGATGCGATCCCGCCGAACAGGCCGATCAGGCCAAATTGCATGGTGTTATAGGCCACCAGCGCCATCATGGCGACAGCGCCGCCCGCATGGCCACCCAAGCCGCGCGCGGCATAGGCGTAAAAGGCGCCGGCGTTCACGACATGGCGGCTCATCGCGACATAGCCTGCGGCAAAGGCCAGCATGATCAGCGTCAGGAGGATGAAGGTCAGGGGAATCCCGGAGCCGTTGCCCAAAAGGAAGGCCAGCGGCATGGCGCCCGCGACGCCGGTCAGGGGGGCGGCGGCAGAGATCACCATGAAGGTAACCGCAATCAGCCCCAGCGAGTTCTTGCGAAGCTGGTTGGCTCCGCTGGTTGAGGTGTCAGTCATTGTCCACTCCTTGTTGGGTTCCGGGGCTTTGGTCTTTCTGCCAAGTTCCCGTTTGGTCTTGCGCCGGGCCTTGCGGCGCGGCGGGTAGTTAACAGCTTAACTATCTTTCGCCAGATGTATAGCGCGACGATAGGCCCGCTGCCCATAAAGCAGGGCATCGGGGTTCTCAGACAGCCGCACGTTGATGACGCGGCCGACGATGATGTGATGGGTTTCCCACAACAGGGCGGTGCCCAGACGGCATTCAAAGGTGGCCGTGGCCCCTGTCAGCAGCGGTTGGCCTTCGGGGCCGGGCTGCCATGCGGCGCGGTCAAAGCGGGCGGCGTGATCCTCGCCGCCGCGACCTACGAACAGGTTTGACAGATCCTTCTGATCATCGGCCAGAAGATTGGCGCAAAAGGCGCGATTCTTCAGGATCGCCGTGGCGGCGGGCGACAGGTGGTGGATGCAAGCCAAAAGCGATGGATGCTCGCCATCAGCCGAGACCGAGGTGAGCGAGGATATTGTCACCCCCGCCCGCCCGGCTGGGCCATCGGTGGTGGCCACGGCGACAAAGGTTGCCGCCCGGCTCATGCCTTCCATGAATGCGCTGCGCAGGTCCATATTTTACCCCAGATCAAAGAAACGTTCCAATTCCACATCCGGCACGCGGCGGCGGAATTCATTATGCTGGCAGGTGCGGGTGGCTGTAAAGGCCTCAACAAAGCGCGGGCCCAGCCAATCCTTGGCAAAGTCAGACCCGGCCAGCCGCTGGATCGCCTCTGGCATAGACCGAGCAAAGTCGCGCGGCGGGGTTTGGGCATAGCCCGAGCCGATGGTTTCAGGATCAGGTTCGATCTTGCCCAGTATCCCGGCAACACCTGCGGCGATGGTGGCGGCTGCGGTCAGGTAGGGGTTGGTATCAGCGCCGGGCAGGCGGTTTTCTACCCGCAGGCTGCTAGGGTCATGGCCGACAATGCGGAAACATGTCGTGCGGTTTTCATAGCCCCATGTCAGGCCGGGGGGCGCAAAAGTGCCGGGGGCAAAGCGGCGGTAACTGTTGACCGTGGGTTGGAAGACCAGAGTCATGTTGCCAATATAGGTCTGCAGGCCGCCGATGAAATGGCGGAAGGTCTCGGAGACGTTGTTCTTGCCCTTTGGGTCGTGGAACAGGCTCTTTCCCGCCTTATCCTTCAGGCTGATATGCAGGTGGATGGATTGGCTGTCAGCGGCCTCATTCCAGCGCGGCATGAAGGTGACGGATTTGCCCTGACGCAATGCCAGCGCGCGGATGAAGTTTTTCAGCAAGACCAGCTGGTCAGCAGGCTCCAACCCTTCGCCAGCGCCGATGCAGGCCTCCATGAAACCCGCGCCGATCTCTTCGTGCATCTTGGCAAGGTCGATCTTTAGCGACTCGCACATTTCTGCAATCGCCTCATACCAATCGGTCTGCACGACCTGATACAGGATCAGATCGTGGCTTGCGTGCATGGTGGCGGGTTTGAGGTTGCGATAGCCCTTGCCGCGCGCGGACTCAGGCGTTTCGTCGAACAGAGTGTATTCCAGCTCCATCCCGTATTTCGGCACGATGCCAGCCTCAGCCGCCCGCGCAATCACCTTTTTCAGGATCGATCGGGGGCAGATTTCGGCCGACGCGCCGGTGTAGTTTGACAAGACCAAAAGGTCATGGCCGGGCTTTGACCACGGCAGATGGCGTACCGAACTTGGGTCAAGCATCAAGGGATCATCGTGGAAATCGCCCTTGTCATCATTGACGCCGGGGATGGTCAGCATCGCATCGGTCGGGTCCAGCGCCAGTTGGGCGGGGGCCATGCCCATGCCGTTCTTGGCAATGCCGCGCAGGCTGCTGGCAGAGACCATTTGCCCCCGCAACAGCCCGTTGGTATCGGCCATAGCCACGGTGGCAAAGCGGCTGGCGGGATCAGCTAGGAATTCGTCAAGCGTCATGGTGTTCCCCTGTTGAAAGCGGGTTAGCCCCGGTCAGCGTCTTGAGTTGCGCAAGATCCGTGTCGGGCGTGGTGGAATAGGTGCGCAGGAACACCCGCAGGCCGTTGTCGATATAGCGCGCCAGTTGGTGGCGTGTGGGCTGCGCATCGGGGCGATAGAGGGCTTGGGTGCGCGGGGCGGACAGGATCAGGCCCCAAAGGTCTTGGGCGGCCAGTTCGGCATCGTCGAATTTCAGGCGGCCATCGGTGCGGCGGGCTATGAGGTAATCCATGATCACCCGGAGCAGCATGTCGGGGCCGGAGGATTGATAGACCCGGCCGATTTCGGGAAAGCGCTGGACCTCCCCGATGATCAACCGGGCTATGGCCAGCATATCGGGGCGCATCACGGTATCGGCATAATCCCATGCGAAATCATACAGATCGCGGATCATGCCTTGGCCCGAAGGCTGGTCAAAGGCGGTGCGCATCAAATCGCGCTTGCCCAGCATCATGGCTTGGAACAATGCCTGTTTCGAGGGGAAATATTGGTAGAGAGTGGGTTTGGACAGGCCCGCCTCAGCCGCCACGCTATCCATCGACGCGCCGGAATAGCCGCTTTGTGAAAACACCTTGAGCGCCGCATCCAGAAGGCGGCGTTCGCGGTCAAGGCGGTTTTGCTGGCGGCGGGGCAGGGCGGTCATTTCAGGCGGTTCAGAAAGGTCAGGAGGTGGGTTGAGTAAGCCTGCGGTTGTTCCACATTGCAGACGTGGCCCACGTTTTCGATCACCTCAAAGCGCACATCGGGGCGGGGGGCGGCGTCCCAGATCCGGCCTGCGATGGTGCGGATTTCGGCGGGGGGGGCAAGGCGATCATGGCTGCCGGTCATCAGCAGGGTGGGCATGGTGAGTTTGGCAAAATCGAACCGCTCCAGCGGGTTGGTAAAACAGACCAGCGCGTCGCGGTAGGTGGCGGCGGGGATGGCGGCCATGCTGAGATGCAGGGCGGCTTTGGTGGCGTCTGACGCCTCTGGTCCGGCCAGCACATTGACCACGGCGGGGGCGAAATCGGCGGGAACTTGGCCCGCGTTCATCGGCACTTCGCGGCTGACGCGAAAGGCTTCGCGTTCATCCGGGCCCGCTTCGGACATGCCGGTGCAGCCGCCGGAGAGGACGAGGCCATCCAGCATTTCAGGGTGGCGCATGGCAAAAGAGGTGGCGATCCATGAGCCGTAGGAGAGGCCGACCAACACCAGCCGCTTGGCGCCCAAGATCTCAGTTACGCGCAGGATATCGGCGCAATAGTCATCAACGGTGGATTGTTGCGGCCCCAAGGTGCTGTCGCCATAGCCGCGCAGATCAAGGGCGGCGCTACGGATTTTGCTGCCCATTTGGGCCAGTTGTGCGGCCCAATTGTGCCGCGCGCCCCCGATGCCGTGCAGGAAAAGGCACAAGCGGCCATCGTCCAGATCGGGGGTAATCGACAGCGCGAGACGGGGCAGATCGTCGATGGTCAGGGTATCTATCGCCACGGGGGCGGGCAGGGTGGGCGCTGGAGGCACTGTTGCTGTGGCGGTCGCCAAGGCCGCGATCCCGGCCTCATAAACCGCTTTTGTGCCCTCGCAGATCGGGCCTAGTCGGGCGGCAGAGGCGCGGACGGTGGCGGACCAGTTGATGATGCTGCCACCAGCCTCGGCTGCGGTGATGGTGATGCGCGCGTCATAGGCCTCAAGGCCCGCGATGCCTTCTAGGTGGGTGTAGCCAAGGGTGCGGTCGGTGTCGGAGAAATAGGTCAGTTGTTCGCGGTAAAGGGTGTCTTCCCCCGCGATGGTAAAGGCGCGGATGGCGGCCCCTTGTGGGCTGGTCTCAGCGCGGATGGCGGCGATCCACGGGTGCCAAGCCCCCGCAAAATCGCGCACCACTGCCCAGACTGCCGCCGGATCGGCGCGCAGGTGGCCATGAACCTGAACCATATCGCGGGGCATGGATCAGCGCAGCCCTTTCAGGCTGCCCGATTCACCGCGCCAGAGCGAGCTGCGCGCAGCCCCTTCGTCACCCGGCGCATCGTCGATCTCATCCATCTCATATAGTGCCAGCACGCCCAGATAATCCTCCATGATTTCAGAGGTATAGGGCAACATCAGCGCGCCGCAGCGGCTGTCGCGGTACATCCGCTCCAGCGGCAGGGATTTCAGCATGGACTGGCCGCCGCAGGTGCGGATGGCCAGCGCGGCAATCTCTTGTGCGCCTTCCATCACGTTATATTGGGCGGCATACATCCGCATGACTTCGCCCTTGGTGGGAAAGCCTTTGCCTTCGGAAAAGGCCTGCCACCACAGCGCGCGCATATTGGCCAGACGGGCATACATCTTTCCCACGGTGATCCGTTTGGTTGCATACATGCGCCGGTCAATGGGGGGCTGACCGGGGATCTGGCCCTTGAGGTAGGCGACCATGAAATCATACGCCCCCTGCGCCACACCCATATAGGTGGGCGACAGCGTGGCCATCATATGCGGCCAGTTGGGCAGGGTTTTGCCAAAGATGCCGCGCGGCATCAAAAGGTCATCGCGGGTGACGAAGACATCCTTCAGGAACAGATCGCGGCTATTGGTGCCGCGCATGCCCAAGGGGTCCCACTCACCCTTGACCGTCAGGCCGGGGGTGTCTTTGTGAACGACAAACAGCATGGTGTCTTCGTGGCGGGGTTCTATGCCCTCAAACACCTCGGTGCAGACGATGGTGTAATAGTCGCAATAGCCTGCGAGGCTGGCGAATTTCTTGAAGCCGTTGATCATCCAACCGCCTTCAACCGCGCGTGATTTGGTCTGGTTCGGCTTGGAGGTCCAGTTCTGGCCGCCCTCGGAGATCGGCTGCGAATAGATCGCGCGTTCTTTGATGGCGCGGCGGAACTGGCGTTCGCGCAAGGGGCCGAATTCGGCTTTTTCCTCAGCCGTCAGGTTCGGCATTTCATACATGAACCGCGACCACGCCATGGAACCGTTGTGCATGTTGAAGGTCAGGGCGGTGGCGCCGCAATATTTCGCGATCTCCGCGCCCACCATGGCGTATTCGCCCATGGAAAAGCCCCAGCCACCGAATTCTTCGGGGATGGAGAGGCCAAGGAAGCCCTCATCCGCCATGTCTTTGTAGTTGTCGGTCGGGAAGGAGGCATCATCATCGACGGCCTTCGCCCGCTGGGCAAAACGCGGCCCGATCTCGTTCACGCGGTTAAGAACCTTGAGAACTTCGGGGCGGATGCGCGACAGGTCGTAGTAATCGCCGGGCTTGCTCATCGGCATGGTGGCGGGGATCGGGCGCTGTTCGGTCATGCGAGGTCTCCTTGCAAAGCGCCGTCTTTCACAACGACGCGCCCGTCGAGGGCAATGGTGCAGTTGCGCATTGGCAAATCGAAATGGCCTTGGGTAAAGCGGCCGGCGTATTGGTTGGCCCCGGTGGACCAGAGGAAGGACCCCGACAGGGCGCGGAATTCCACTGCCTGCATGTCGCGCTTGTCATACATCGCCGCCGACACCCATTTCGCGCCGGGATGCATGCCCCAGCCGACATGGGACATGCCGTAGGCGTTGCGGTCGTCCCAGGCCTCCATATATTCGCGGAAATGCAGGGCATCGATGCCGTCGCCTTTGATCTGGGTGACAAAGTCATCCTCAATCGTGAAGTCGATCTGGCTGGTCATATAGGTTTTGAACGTCAGGTTCATATCGCCCACGCCCATGACGATGCGGCCGTTGACCGCGTGCTGTCCGGGAAAGGCCAAGCAGAGGCTGCCGGGCCAATGCGCGACCGATCCCGGCGTGGTGCCGAAGCCTGCGGTGCCGCCACAAGGCGCGCCTTTCAGGTTTACGGTAAGATCGGTGCCGATGGCCGAAGTGACGCGCATTTCCGAGGCATCGCGGAGCATCTGGATGCCCAATTCCACTTTGGGGCCGTGTTCGGCCTTTGGTTCGGTCCGCTCTAGAATCTCGGGGTGTTCGTTGGTGATGACCAAGAGGCGGGTGCGACCGGAGGATTCGATCTCGGGCCATTCGGGGGCGTGGATGATGCCCTCAACGGTGCAATCAACGATAACATCGACCAGTTTCAACGCCTCAATCACCGCGCGGTTGCCCGCAATGGCCCAAGAGGTGCCGGTGGATTTTACCGGAACCGGGGCGGTTTGCGGCGGGGTGGGCATCTGGATCATGCAAAAGTCAGCGCCAAGGTCATAGGCGGCCAACTCGCACAGGTGGACCAGCACGGGGCGCGACTGGGTTTCCGACAGGATGGCGATGGGCGTGCCCTTGCCGATGCCGTTCAGCGCCAGCACGCGGCGAAAGGCCGCCAGCCATTTGCCCTCGATGCGTTCTTGCATCATCCGCGCAGTCCCCCGTTGACGATTCGCCCTTTGGCGTATTTCTTAACTCTGGAGTTAAGCTTTTACGGGCGGGACGGTTCTGTCAACAGAATTTTCGAAAATCCTGCGCCTGTCGAAAATCCTGATGCGGAGTCAGGGCTTGGCTTTGCCCGAGGCAAGCAAATCGGCCCAAGTCGGGCGATCCAGTTTGAACGTATCGCCGGTCCGGATATAGTCGCTGCCGTAAGACCGCGCGACCAGATCCAACCCGGGCGTGTCGATATGGGCGCGGGCGGCATCCAGAAGATAGCGGTCGTCGATATGCACCGCCAGAACGCGGCCGATAACAACGGTCTGGCAGGGGCCGGTGACGACCGATGACAGCGCCACACATTCGTAACTGACCGGGCTTTCCGCAATGCGCGGGGGGGCCACATGCGTTGAGGGCAGGGTGGCAAGGCCGGCCAAGGCCAGCTCATCCACCCCGCGCGGCGCGTCGGCGGCGGTCAGGTTCATCTGCTGAACCAGCCGTTCCGGCACCAGGTTGATGACGAATTCCCCGGTCTCAAGGATATTCGTGGCGGTATCCTTGAAGCCGCGCGCCGGGTCGGCCATCAGCCCCAGTGCGATGGTGGGGGGGGCTGATCCCATCACGTTGAAAAAGCTGTAGGGGGCGGCGTTTATCCCGTCTTTGCCTTTGGTGACCACCCAGGCGATGGGGCGCGGGATCGTGGTGGCCGCCAACAGCTTATAGGCGATGCCGGGGGCGACCGCGTCCAGATCATAGCGCATCAGATTTCCCGAACGGCAGCTTTGGCGCGTGTGTCCACCACCAGTTCAAACACATCGGGGCGGGCATAATGGCCGGTGACGTCGAAATCATATTTGGCGCGCATGATCTCGGCCGGATCGATGGTCGCGTAAAGGATGGTCTCGCCCGAGAAATCGGGGCCCGCCAGAACCGCACCCAAGGGGCCGATAATGGCCGATCCGCCGCGCATCATCACCTTATCCGGGTCATCGCCCAAGGCACTTTCATGGTCGGGGCCATAGGCGGCGCGGGTGATGTATTGGCAGGCGGTCAGAACGAAGGTGCGGCCCTCCATCGCGATATGCTGCATGGTGGGCAACCAGGTGTCGCGGTCATCGGCGGTGGGCGCGCAGTAAAGGCTGACGCCTTGGTGATACATGTGCATCCGCAGCGCGGGCATATAGTTTTCCCAGCAGATCACAGCGCCGATGGTGCCCAGATCGGTCTTGAAGGTGGGGAGCGTTGATCCATCGCCAAAGCCCCAGATCAGCCGTTCGGCGGCGGTGGGCATCAGTTTGCGGTGCTTGCCGACAAGGCCCTTGGCGCCGTCGAAATATAGGACGGTGCAGTAGAGCGTCGCCCCATCGCGTTCAATCACGCCAACGACGGCGAAGGCGCCGGTATCCGTGGTGGCTTCGGCCAGAAGCGCCACTTCGGGGCCATCAAGGTCAATGGCGGCGGCGTGGTAGCGGGCAAAGGCCGCGCGGCCTTCGGGTTTGCGCATGCCGATGGGGGCACCGAAAGAGGCACCCTTGGGGTAGCCGCCGATCAGCGCCTCGGGGAAGACAACCAGTTTGGCGCCTTTGCTGGCTGCGTCGCGCAGGCGCTGGGCTGCGGCCTCAGCGGTGGCCAAAGGGTCGTTTGGGTTTGCGGCCATCTGCACAACTGCGACGGTGTAGGGATGGGTCATGATGCGGGGTCCTATGGGGAACGGGTTGGAGCGGGGGTTTCACACCCCCCATGACATTGGTTTCTCGAACCGATGGCGAAACCAATATCAAACCCCGTGGATATTTGTACACAGAGGAAGGCAGCAGGGGCCGGGCCTGTCAACCTTCCGGGGTGGAATTGGTGATGGGGTGGCGGAGGGTGCCGATGCCTTCGACGCAAGCCACAACCACATCGCCGGGCCACATCCATTCCTGCGGGGTGCGGCCAGCGCCGACGCCTTCGGGGGTGCCGGAGGCGATGATGTCGCCGGGTTCCAGTGTGATGCCGGAGGAGATGTCACTGATCAGATAGGCCACGTCGAACAGCATGTGGCGCGTGTTGGAGCGCTGTTTTTCCACGCCATTCACAGTCAGCCACAGGTCAAGCGTTTGTGGATCTGGGATCTCGTCTGCCGTGATGATGCAGGGGCCGAAGGGGGCGTAGGTGTCCTGACCCTTGGAGAAGATCCATTGCCCGGCGCGGCGGTTGTCGCGGGCCGAGACGTCGATCATTACGGAATAGCCGAAGACGTGTTTCAGGGCGTCTTCCTTGGCGACGCGGCGGGCGGTGGTGCCGATGATGACGGCCAGCTCGACTTCCCAATCCATCTGCTGGGTGATTTTTGCGTTATGTTCAATCGCATCGCCGGGCCCGATGACGCAGGTGGGGGGTTTGGAGAAAATGACAGGCTGGGTCGGCAGGTCTTTGGAGGTGTCCAGCGCCGCCGCACTTTCCGCGACATGCTCGACATAGTTCAGCCCGATGCCAAAGATGTTTTTGCGCGGCCGCGGGATCGGGGCCAGCAGTTTCACATTGACCAAAGCCATCGCGGTGCCGGGGGCAAAGACGCCTTCGGCATCATCCAAGATTGCGCCAAGGGTTTCCAAGGCCGGGCGGCCAAGGTCGATAAGGCACAGCATGGTTTCGGGCAGCATCTCGTCATAGTCGGCGGCCAAGTTCGCCACATCGACGACCAGATCGCCGATGATCACGCCCAAGCGGGCTTCTGCCTCGACCGAGGCGCGGTAAGTAACCAGTTTCATCTGTGTTTCCTTTAGAGAATGGGCTGATGGCCGCCGTTTTCGCCGTAAGCCTCTTCGCGGTAGAGGCCCATCGCGCGCATGACCGGCAGGTCGCTGAGGCAGAAAAGGCAAGCGTCATCGCTGGCGGATCCGTTGATATGTTCATGCCAGGCCCAGGACGGGACGCAGAAGATATCGCGCTCTTGCCAGTCGAATTTCTTGCCGGCGATGATGGAAGAGCCTTGGCCTTTGGCGACATGGTAGAGATAGCTGCCAGTGTGGCGGTGGGCTTTGGTATGTTCGCCCGGCCGCAGCATCTGCATGCTGGCGCCCATGGTGCGCATCACCGGGCCGTTGGTGACAGGGTTCACATATTCCATCATCACGCCGTCATAGGGGCTGCCATCTGTGCAGGTGGCGTATTTGCCAAGCGCGTCATAGGTGGGGTTCCATTCATATTTGAACATCGGGCTATAGCCCTTTTGCCAATCGCCACCCGAAGGCGTCAGCCCCGCGTTGCCCCATGTTTTCGTCATGTCATCAACGGTATAGCCGACGGCTTGGTTGTTGTCGGGGTGAACCTCATAGAAATTCGCCTCCATCGCGTTGACAAAAGGGATGTCCAGCCCGTCTTGCCACAGGCACATCGAGCCATCTGCCGCGACGCCGTGTTCGTGCCATGTGCCGTTCGGGGTCAGCACGAAATCATTCGCGCCAAGGGTCATTTTGTGACCATCGACCACGGTATAGGCGCCGCGCCCTTCCATGATGAAGCGCACGGCAGAGGCGGAATGGCGGTGCGCGCCCGCGACTTCGCCGGGGTTCATCACTTGCAGGCCTGCGTAAAGCCAGCCGACGGCGGCGGCCACATCGGTGCGGCCGGGGTTGTTCAGATAAATCACCCGGCGGCCCGCCTTTTCTGGCGTGACCAGATCGACCGAGCGGATCACATGCTCGCGCAAATCCTTATACCGCCAGAGGACCGGCACCGATTGCGATTGCGGGGCCCAGGGTTCGATCTTGTTGGCGACAGTCCACAAGGCACCGGCATTAAAGCTGTCCAGCTTGTCATAATAGGCCAGTAGTTCGGGCGTATCTTCGACATTGGCGCGGCCGGCCACGTCTTCGCGGTGGTTTTCTCTGGGCTTGGCCATGGCTTTTCCTTTGCTGCGGGGTGGTCCCATCATGGACCAAGGTTTTTTCGACAACAACCATAATTTTCGAAAATAATGGAATTGCACAATTTGGTGGCTGTGGGTAGCTTTGGGGGGAACCAAGAGGTTGGCATGACCCTAGCAGAAAAAGCCTATACGTCGCTGCGGCAAGATATCTTGCGGGGGGCTTTCGCATCGGGCAGCCCGTTGCGGCTGGCGGATTTGGGCGAACGCTATGGCATGGGGTTTTCGCCGCTGCGCGAGGCGTTGAACCGGTTGCAGGCCGAGCGGCTGGTGACATCGGAGTCTTTGCGCGGGTTTCGGGTGGCACCTTTGTCTTTGGCGGAATTTGAGGATGCGCTGGCGACGCGGTTGATGATTGAGGGGCAGGCGTTGCGGCTGTCTATCGCCAAAGGCGGTGATGATTGGGCGGCGGGGATCGTGTCGTCGCTATATGCTTTGCGGCTGCAGGCGGAGCGCAAGGATGATCTGGCAGAGTTGGAAAGCCGCCATCATGCCTTTCACCGGGCGTTGCTAACGGCGTGCGCTTCGCCCTGGTTGCTGGAGTTCTTTGAGAGGCTTTATATGGCGACCGAACGCTACCGCCTGCCAGCGCTGGGCGCGGCAGGGCGCGGCAATCGTGATATCATGGCCGAACATTCGGCGATTGCTGATGCGGTTTTGGCGCGCGATGCGGCGGCTGCAGAGGCGCTGTTGGCCGATCATTATCTGCGCACGGCAGGGATGATCCGCGCGCAGATGGGGCCGCAAAAGCTGCCCGCTTAGGCCCGTTGCCCCGTTCAGACCCTGTGCAAGGCCAATGCCACGCCTTGGCCGACGCCGACGCATAGGGTGGCAAGGGCGGTATTGCCGCTGCCTTCTGCCAAGCGGCGGGCGGCTGCCCAAGTTATCCGCGCGCCAGACATGCCCAAGGGGTGGCCCATCGCGATGCCACCTGACTGCGCGTTGACGCGGGCATCATCATCGGTCAGCCCCCAATCGCGGGTGCAGGCCAGCACTTGGGCGGCAAAGGCCTCGTTCAGTTCAATCACGTCATAATCCGCCGCTGCCAGCCCGTTTTGCGCCTGCAACCGGGCAACTGCAGCCACCGGGCCGATGCCCATGATGCGCGGGGGAACGCCTGCCGAGGCAGCAGCGCCAATCCGCGCGATGGGGGTTAGCCCATGCTCTTTCAGCGCCGCCGCCGAGGCCAAAAGCAAGGCACAAGCCCCGTCATTGACGCCCGAGGCATTGCCCGCCGTCACCGCCCCGCCCTGCCGGAACGGCGCCTTCAGCCCGGCCAGTTTTTCCAGCGTGGTGGCGCGGGTGTGCTCATCTGTATCAACCGCCGCAAAGGTGCCTTTGCCCGCAGGCACCTGCATGGCGACGATATCGGCGACATGCCAGCCCGCGTCATAGCGCGCTTGGCTGCGCAGGGCGTAGGCGTCTTGATCGGCGCGGGAAATGGCCCGCTCTGCCGCCAGATTTTCCGCCGTCTCTGGCATCGACTCAATCCCATACTCCGCCGCGATGCGGGCATGGGCAAAGCGCCAGCCGATGGTGGTATCAAAGATCTCGGCCCGCCGGTCAAAGGCCACTTCGGCTTTGGGCATCACGAAAGGTGCGCGGCTCATGCTTTCCACGCCGCCTGCGATGATCAGATCGGCAGAGCCGCAGGCGATAGCCCGCGCGCCCGCGATCACCGCATCCATGCCGCTGGCGCAAAGCCGGTTGACCGTCAACCCGGGCACGGACTCATCCAACCGCGACAGCAGCACGGCCATGCGGGCGACGTTGCGATTGTCTTCGCCCGCCTGATTGGCGCAGCCAAGGATCACCTCATCTACCGGCAGATCATCCCCTGCCAACAGCCCGTCAATCACTTGGGCGGCCATATCATCGGGCCGCAACCGCGCCAGCGCGCCGCCATGGCGGCCCACGGCGCTGCGTTTGCCGCGACAGAGGTAAACTTCGGTCATGCTTTGGCCTCCAGATAGGGCGCGGCGGTGTAGCGGTCTTGCAAGGCGGGCGGGGCGGCGGCGTTCAGCGCGGCCAAGGTGGCGCGCACAGCGCCCGCGCCATGCTGTGCCAGCATTTCAAACGGCCCGCGCGGAAAGTTCAAGCCGAGTTTCAGTGCGGTGTCGATATCAGCTTCTGACGTGGCGCTGGTTTGGGCCAGATAACAGGCCTCATTCACCAACGTAGCCTCGATCCGCAGGGCGATGGTGGCGGCATCTGCGGGCGGGGCGGGGGCATCTTGTCCGATCACAAAGCCGGACCCCGATTTGCGGCCCAAGCGGCCTGCGGCGACGGCGTCCACCAGCGCGGGAAAGACGTGATAGCGGGGGTGGCCGTTCATCGCCTGCGACAGCCCGCGCGTGGCGGCCAGATTGATATCGGCGCCGATCAGGTCGATCAGCGCGAAAGGCCCCATGCGGAACCCGGCGACGGTCATGGCCGCGTCAATGTCGCCGGGCGTGCGGCCCTCAGTCAGCAGGGCCAGCGCCTCACCATAGTAGGGACGGGCGCAGCGATTGACTATAAATCCGGGGGTGTCGGGGGCCATAACCACGGTCTTGCCTGCGGCCTCAGTAAGACGGCGGGCGAGGGCGGCAGCTTCGGGCGCGGTGCCTTCTGGGGTGATCAGTTCCACCAGTTTCATCATGGGGGCGGGGTTGAAGAAGTGCAGACCCAGCAGCCGGTCTGGCCGGGTCAAGCCTTGCCCGATCGCCTGCACCGACAAAGACGAGGTATTGGTGGCCAGCACGCAATCACCCGCTGTCTCAACCTGTGCAAAGAGCGCTTGTTTGGCCGCCAGATCCTCGGCCACCGCTTCGATCACTAGGGCGGCCCCGGCAAGGGCGGCGATATTTTCCACCAATTGCAACCGGGCGACAATGGCCGCCGCCGCAACGGCCGCCATCTTGCCAGCAGCCACGCGCGGGGCCAGCCCATCGGTCAACCGCTGCACGGCTGTTTCGCGGGCGGGGGCATACATATCGGTTGCCAGCACCTGAAAACCCGCTGCCGCATAGACCTGCGCAATGCCCAAGCCCATCGTGCCAAGGCCGATCACTGCCACTGTCTCTGCCATGATGCCGCTCCCCTTATCCTTGCGACAGAAAACCACGCCCCCGGCAGTATTTCAAGCTTGAAATTGTTTGCATCCGGTGCCACCATCCCCCCAACCGAATAGGAAGGATTGCGCCGTGAAGATACTGTGCCTTGGTGGGGGGCCCGCGGGCCTGTATTTCGCGATTTCCATGAAGCTACGCGATCCGGCGCATCAGGTGACGGTGCTGGAACGCAACCGCGCCAATGATACCTTTGGCTGGGGCGTTGTGTTGTCAGACGATGCGCTGGGCCGGATGCAGAAGAATGACCCGGTTTCGACCGACGCCATTCGCAGCCAATTCGCCTATTGGGACGATGTGGCCACCGTGCGCGGGGAAGAGCGGGTTGTCTCGGGCGGCCACGGTTTTGCCGGGATCGGCCGCAAGGCGATGCTGATCTTGCTGCAAGCACGCGCCCGCGAATTGGGCGTAGATATGCAGTTCGAGACCGAGTTCAAATCAGCCGAGGAATACCGCAAGGATTACGACATGGTTGTTGCCACCGATGGCATCAACTCGCTGGTGCGGCGAGAGTATGAGGACGTTTTCAAGCCCGATATCGACACCCGGTTGTGCAAATTCGTCTGGCTGGGCACGCATCAGAAATTCGACGATGCCTTTACCTTTATCTTCGAGAAGACCGAGCATGGCTGGGTCTGGGGCCATGTTTACCAGTTCGATGACAACACGGCGACCTTCATCGTGGAATGTCTGCCCGCCACTTGGGACGCGCTTGGGTTTGAGGCGATGACCAAGGAAGAAACGGTGGAAACCTGCCGCAAGATCTTTGAGCGCCATCTGGGCGGGCATGATCTGATGTCAAACGCAGCGCATTTGCGCGGCTCTGCCGTCTGGATGCAGTTTCCCCGGGTCATTTGCGACACTTGGTATCATAAGAATGTCGTCTTGATGGGCGATGCTGCGGCGACGGGGCATTTTTCCATCGGCTCGGGCTCTCGTCTGGCGTTTGATTCCGCGATTGCCTTGGCGGAATATCTGCACTCCGAACCCACGCTTGAGGGCGCCTTCAAGCGCTATCAGGACGAACGCCGGGTTGAGGTGCTGCGCTTGCAATCCGCCGCCCGCAATTCGCTGGAGTGGTTCGAGGAGGTTGAGCGGTATCTGGATATGCCGATCACCCAATTCGCCTATTCCCTGCTGACCCGCAGCCAGCGGATTTCCCATGAAAACCTGCGCTTGCGTGATCCTGAATGGCTGCAAGGCGCCGAGGATTGGTTCCAGAAGCAGGCCGGCGGCACGCCGGGCCGCCGCCCGATGTTCGCGCCCTTTACCCTGCGCGATATGACCCTGAAAAACCGCATCGTCCTGTCGCCGATGGCGCAATACAAGGCCGTCGATGGCTGCCCGACCGATTGGCATTTCACCCATTACGCCGAACGCGCCAAGGGCGGCGCGGCGCTGATCTATACGGAAATGACCTGCGTTTCGGATACTGGCCGCATCACTCCCGGTTGCCCCGGCCTATATGCGCCGGAACATGAAGCGGCGTGGAAGCGGCTGGCCGATTTCATCCATGCGGAAACCAGCGCGAAGCTGTGTTTGCAGATCGGTCACTCGGGCCGCAAAGGCAGCACGCGCGTGGCGTGGGAGGGGATGGATCAACCGCTTACCGCAGGTAACTGGCCGCTGATCAGCGCCTCGGCCTTGCCCTACAAACCCGACAGCCAGACGCCCCGCGCCATGACCCGCGCCGATATGGATCAGGTGAAAGGTCAGTTTGTGGCCGCCACCGAAATGGCCGCCCGCGCTGGTGCCGATATGATCGAGATGCACGCGGCCCACGGCTATTTGCTGGCCACTTTCATCAGCCCCATCACCAACCAACGCAGCGATGACTATGGCGGATCTTTGGAAAACCGCATGCGCTATCCTTTGGAGGTGTTTGCCGCGATGCGCGCCGCTTGGCCAAAGGCCAAACCGATGTCCGTCCGCATCAGCGCCCATGACTGGATAGATGGCGGCGTGACCCCGTCTGAGGCGGTTGAGGTCGCAAAGATGTTCCACGCGGCGGGCGCCGATATCATTGACGTCTCATCGGGCCAGACGGACCCTGCGGAAAAGCCGATTTATGGCCGCATGTTCCAGACCCCGTTTTCCGACCGGATCCGGCATGAGGCGGGCATCCCCACCATGACCGTCGGCAATATCAGCGACTGGGATCAGGTCAACGGCATCTTGATGGCGGGCCGCGCCGATCTGGTCTGCCTTGCGCGGATGCACTTGGCGAACCCCTATTGGACGTTGCATGCGGCGATTGAACAGGGCGATACCGCCACTGATTGGCCCGCCCCCTACAAGGGCGGCGCGGATCTGCTGACGCGCCTGCGCGAAAAGCAAGAGGCGCAGATAAGGGTATGATGTTGCAGGGGAAACGGGCACTGATCACAGGCGGCGGCTCTGGCGCGGGGGCCGCACTTGCGCTGGCCTTTGCCGAGGCCGGGGCCGAAGTGGTGATCACTGGCCGCAGGGCCGCAGCCTTGGCCGAGACCGCCGCCCGGCACGCCCATATCCGCGCCGTGCAGGCCGATGTGACGGATGAGGCCTCGGTGGCCGCGATGTATGCCGCTGCCGGGGTTTGCGACATCATCATCGCCAATGCGGGGGCTGCGGATTCTGCGCCGATGGCGAAAACTTCGCTGGCCCAATGGAATGCGATGCTGGCCGTGAACCTGACCGGGGTGTTTTTGACCTTTCGCGATGGGTTGAACCAGTTGCCGGGGCAGGGGCGGCTAATTGCCATCGCCTCCACCGCCGGGCTAAAGGGCTATGCCAAGGTTGCGCCCTATGCTGCGGCCAAGCATGGGGTGATTGGCATGGTGCGGTCCTTGGCGCTGGAAACGGCGCGCAAGCCCATTACCGTCAATGCCATCTGCCCAGGGTTTCTGGATACGCCGATGACCGAAAATTCGATTCAGGTTATTGCGGAAAAGACCGGCAAGACCTTGGCCGAGGCGCGTGCCGCGCTGGAAGGTCTGTCGCCGCAAAACCGGCTGTTTCAGCCGTCTGAAGTTGCCGCAATGGCCTTGTTCCTCTGTGGCCCCGGATCAGATGGCATCACCGGCCAGGCCCTGACCATCGCCGGGGGCGAGATATGAGCGATTTGTCAAAGCGCCGGTTGAAGACATGGATTAGGCTGTTGGGGGTAACCCGCAGCATCGAATCCAATCTGCGCGAATTCCTGCGGCTTGGCCATGCCACGACCCTGCCGCGCTTTGACGTGATGGCTGCCCTTTGGCGCAAACGTGATGGCGTGACGATGAGTGAGTTATCGCGCATGCTGTTGGTTTCAAACGGCAATGCCACCGCCGTGGTGGATCGGCTGGAGGCCGATGGCATGGTTCGCCGCCGCCCTTCGGACACAGATCGCCGCACGGTCTTTGTGGCCCTGACGGATGAGGGACTGCGGGCTTTTGAGGGCATGGCAGAGGCACACGAGCAAGAAGTGGATCGGCTGCTAGGCACCCTGTCCGAGGCCGATCTAGACGCTTTGACCACCATCTTCCGCCGCATTGGCAAAGGAGAGACGCGATGACTGCTATGGCCGGGCTAAAGCCCATGCATTTCCTGTGGGAGGTGTCCGAGCGGGTCGCGGTGGTCCGCCTGAACCGCCCGGACCGCAAGAACCCGCTGACCTTTGACAGCTACGCCGAGCTGCGCGATATGTTCCGCGCGTTGGTTTATGCCGACGATGTGGATGTGGTGGTTTTTGCCTCCAACGGTGGGAATTTCTGCTCGGGTGGGGATGTGCATGACATCATCGGGCCGTTGATCGGCCTGCCGATGAAAGACCTGCTGGAGTTTACCCGGATGACCGGCGATCTGGTCAAGGCGATGATTTCCTGTGGAAAACCCATCATCGCCGCCGTCGATGGCGTGGCCGTGGGCGCAGGTGCGATCATCGCGATGGCGTCTGATTTGCGGCTGGCCAGCCCGCAGGCCAAATGCGCGTTCTTGTTTACCCGTGTTGGGCTTGCGGGCTGCGACATGGGCGCTTGCGCCATGCTGCCGCGGATTATCGGGCAGGGCCGGGCGGCGGAATTGCTGTATACTGGCCGGGTGATGACGGCGGATGAGGGTGCGGCTTGGGGCTTTTGGAACGCCCTGCACGGCGCGGAGGCGCTGGAAGAGGCCGCGATGACGCTGGCCCGGCGGCTGGCCGCTGGCCCGACATTCGCCCATTCCGTCACTAAGACGCAGTTGTTGCAAGAATGGGATATGGGTCTGATGCAAGCGATTGAGGCCGAGGCGCAGGCGCAGGCGATCTGCATGCAGACAAAAGATTTTGAGCGGGCATACCGGGCATTCGTCGCCAAGGAAAAGCCGGTGTTTCAGGGCGATTGAGGGCAAGACATGAGTGATGCGACCTTTCTGACTTGGCCATTCTTTGACGATCACCACCGCGCTTTGGCGGCGGATCTGGACGCTTGGGCCACGGAGCATCTGCCGGTGGATCACCATGATACCGATGCGGCCTGTCGCGGGCTGGTGGCCGCGCTGGGACAGGGCGGGTGGCTGCGCCATTCGGGCGCTGCGACGGGCGAGCGGCTGGATGTGCGCACCCTGTGCCTGATCCGCGAGACCTTGGCGCGGCATGACGCTTTGGCCGATTTTGCCTTTGCGATGCAGGGCTTGGGCATGGGGCCAGTCAGCCTGTTTGGCACGCCCGCGCAGCGCGAATGGCTGGAGCGGACGCGGGCGGGCACGGCGATTTCGGCCTTTGCCCTGACCGAGCCGGGCAGCGGGTCAGACGTGGCGGCCACGAAAACCAATGCCGAGCGGGTGCCTGAGGGCTGGCGGCTGACGGGAGACAAAACCTGGATCTCCAACGGCGGTATCGCTGATATCTATGTGGTGTTCGCCCGCACGGGAGAGGCGCCGGGCGCGCGCGGCCTTTCGGCCTTTTTGATGCCCGCCGACACCCCCGGCCTGTCGGTGACCGAACGCCAAGAGGTGATCGCGCCGCACCCCTTGGCCAGCTTGCGGCTGGAGGGCGTGGTGCTGCCCGAAGCGGCGCTGATCGGCAAGGCTGGCGATGGCTTCAAAGTGGCAATGTCGGTCTTGGATGTGTTTAGGTCCACCGTGGGCGCGGCCGCTTTGGGCATGGCGCGGCGGGCGTTGGATGAGGCGACGGCGCGGGTGAAAACCCGTGTTATTCAGGGCCAGCCCTTGGCCGAATTGCAGATGGTGCAGGGACATCTGGCCGATATGGCGCTGAAGATCGACGCCGCCGCCTTGCTGGTTTACCGCGCGGCTTGGGTCAAGGATCATGGTGCCGCCCGCATCTCGCGCGAGGCTGCGATGGCCAAGTTATACGCCACGGAAACCGCCCAAGAGGTGATCGACATGGCCGTGCAATTGCATGGCGGCGATGGCGTGCGTGTAGGGTCCGTGGTTGAGGGACTTTACCGTGAAATCAGGGCGTTGCGCATTTATGAAGGTGCGAGCGACGTGCAGCGGGTAATCATCGCCCGCAGTATTTTGGGCTGAAAGCAACCATGGGGCGAGAGACATGACCAAGGACTTGATGGGCGGCATTACCCGCAATGAGACGTCATACCACGGCCGCGCGCTGAACATTCTGGGCCAGCGCTACCTGCCCAAAGCGTCCTGTGACGACAGTTTCGCGTTTGAAACCAACTCTGCGCCGGGCCAGTTCGTGCCGGTGCATATTCACCCCGATCAGGATGAATTCATCCTGGTGCAAGAGGGCCAGTTGGAGTTGAAACTGGCCGGCACTTGGCAGACCGCCAAGGCCGGTGATCTGGTCCGCATGCCGCGCGGCGTGCCGCATGGCTATTTCAACAAATCTGATCAGCCGGTGCGCGCGCTGTTCTGGGTCTCGCCCGCCGGACGGCTGGAAGCCTTGTTTGAGGCCCTGCACGACATGACCGATATCCCTGCCATCATCGAAGTCAGCGCCCGCCATAACGTCGAATTCCTGCCGCCCGAGGCCAGTGAATGATCTTTCACCACCCCATCCGGGTTGAGTTCAACCATTGCGACCCCGCGGGTATCGTCTTTTACCCGCGGTATTTCGAGATGGCGAATTCGACCTGCCAAACCTTTTTCCGGGAGGTGGCGGGCCATTCCTACGGCGCCATGATGGAGGATGGGGAAGGCGTGCCAACCGCCCGGCTGGAAGTGAACTTTCATGTGCCCTCGCGCTTGGAAGAGGTCTTGGATTGGCAACTGACCGTGACCCGGCTGGGCGGCAGCTCTGTAAGCGTTCATCTTGAGGCGCATTGCGCTGACAGCCACCGCCTGACCATTGATATGACCCTAGTTTTTGTCACCGCCAAGGGCCGCCCGCAGCCCTGGCCTCACCTCATCCGCGACCGGATCACCGCTTTCATGGAGGCCGCATGACAACCGAATTTCTGCACCCGAAAGGCTGGAAACCCGCCATCGGCTATTCCAACGGTGTCGCCGCGCGGGGCCGCATGGTCTTTACCGGCGGCATGATCGGCTGGACCGGCGATTGTGTCTTTGAGGCGACGGATTTTGTCAGCCAAGTCGCGCAAGCGCTGCGCAATATCGTGGCGGTTCTGGCCGAAGGCGGGGCGGGGCCCGAGCATATCGTGCGGCTGACGTGGTATGTGACCTCTCGCGATGAATATATGAGCAATCTCAAGGAATTGGGTCGGGCCTATAAAGAGATCATCGGGCGTAATTATCCGGCGATGGCCTTGGTGCAGGTTGTGGCGCTGGTCGAAGACGCGGCCAAGGTCGAAATCGAAGCAACGGCCGTGATCCCGGATTAGGGACGGCACTGGAAAGAGGGCCCGCCAGAGGCCTGTCCGGACTAGGGGAGACAGAAGATGCACAAGAATGCCGAACTGGGGCCATCCGGCCATACCGACACGTTCACTCGCGATAACTTGCCACCTGCGGATTTGTGGCCCGAGATTGATCTTGGCCCGTTTCAGTATCCGGACCACCTGAACGTCGCGGTGGAACTGACGGATAAGATGGTGGAAAAGGGGTTTGGGGATAACACCGCCCTGATTGGTAATGGCCGCATCCGGACCTATAAAGAGCTGTCGGATTGGACCAATCGAATTGCTCATGCATTGGTTGAGGATTATGGCGTAAAGCCCGGCAATCGCGTGCTTATCCGGTCTTCTAACAACCCCGCCATGGTGGCCTGCTGGTTGGGCGCGACCAAAGCGGGGGCGGTGGTTGTCAACACCATGCCGATGCTGCGGGCAGGCGAATTGGCCAAGATCATCGACAAGGCCGAGATCACCCATGCGCTGTGTGACACGCGGTTGATTGAGGATCTGGTGACCTGCTCTAAATCCAGCCGGTTCCTGAAAACCGTGATCGGATTTGACGGCACTGCCAACCATGATGCTGAATTGGACCGCATGGCGCTGTCAAAACCGGTGCGCTTTAACGCGCCGAAAACTGGCCGCGATGATGTGGCGCTTTTGGGCTTTACCTCCGGCACCACGGGCGAGCCGAAGGCCACGATGCATTTTCACCGTGATGTGCTGATCATCGCAGATGCCTATGCCGCCGAAGTGCTGAACGTCACGCCAGAGGATGTCTTTGTGGGCTCCCCGCCCTTGGCCTTTACCTTTGGCCTTGGCGGGCTTGCAGTGTTTCCACTGCGCTTTGGGGCCTCGGCTGCGCTTTTGGAACAAGCCACGCCACCCAACCTGATCGAGATCATTCAAAAGCATCGTGCCACCATTTGCTTTACCGCCCCGACCGCTTACCGCGTCATGCTGCGCGCGATGGAGGAGGGGGCTGATCTGAGCAGCCTGCGCGCCGCCGTTAGTGCGGGCGAAACCCTGCCTGCCCCAGTTTATGACGACTGGATCGCCAAGACAGGCAAGCCGATGCTGGATGGCATCGGCTCGACCGAGTTCTTGCATATCTTCCTCAGCAATCGGTTTGATGACAGCCGTGCGGGCAGCACCGGGCGACCGCTGAGCGGCTATCAGGCGCGGGTGATTGGCCCGGATGGGGCCGAGATGCCGCGCGGCCAGACCGGGCGTTTGGCGGTGAAGGGCCCCTTGGGCTGCCGCTATCTGTCGGCCCCCGACAAGCAGCGGTCTTATGTGCAAGACGGCTGGAACCTGACCGGCGACAGCTTTTGGCAAGACGAAGACGGCCGTTTTCACTTTGCCGCCCGCACGGATGGGATGATCCTGTCAGCCGGCTATAACATCGCCGGGCCAGAGGTTGAGGCTGCCCTGCTGGCGCATCCCGATGTGGTGGAATGTGCCGTCATCGGCGCGCCGGATGGCGAGCGGGGGCAGATCGTTGAAGCGCATGTGGTGCTAGTCCCCGGCATCGCGGGCACGCAAGCGCAGGCCAAGATGCTGCAAGACCATGTCAAGGCCACCATCGCCCCCTACAAATACCCGCGCCGGGTGGTGTTTATTGACGGTTTACCCAAGACGGAAAGCGGCAAGATCCAGCGGTTCAAGCTGTTGGGTGGGCGGGAATAGGCCAGAAAACGGTTTGATACCGGGGCGTTGCGGGCTATAGAGTGCGCTGGAAAATAGGGAAGCGCTGCCATGACCAAAGCCATAGCCACCCCAGTTGTCCATATTCAGGACGATCGCTTTACCGTCACCGAATGGCGCTTTGCGCCGGGGGCTGAGACCGGCTGGCATACGCATGGGCATGACTATGTCATCGTGCCCTTGACCGATGGCACCCTGCATTTGGATATTCCCGGCGATCAGAAGATTGAAGCCAAACTGACCCAAGGGGTGCCATATTCGCGCCGCGAAGGGGTGGAGCATAACGTGACCAACGGCTCGGCCACCGCCCCTCTGGCCTTTCTGGAGATCGAGACCACTGCAGATCACAGCGCCCACCGCCGCCGTGCGACGATGGAGGCACTTATGGCCGCCTTCAACGCCCACAATCTTGACGCGCTGATGGCCTGTATGGCCGATGATTGCGCCTTTCACACCGCCGCCGGGCCAAAGGCCGAAGGCGCTGTGCATGAGGGCCGTGATGCGGTGCGTGCCGCCTATGCCGCCGTCTTTGCGGCCTTTCCTCAGGCCGAATGGGCCGAAGGTCAGCACGCTGTCGCAGGCGATACCGGGCTTTCCACCTGGCGGTTCATCGGCACTACGGCTGCAGGCGCCCAAGTTGATGTTCGCGGTATTGACCGCTTTACCTTCGGTGGTGATCTGATCGCACTGAAAGACAGTTATCGAAAAGGCCGCGCCTGATTTGCCCTTTTGGAAATACTCCGGGGGGCGGCGCAGCCGGGGGGCTGGCCCCCCTTTGCCCGCTTACCGGCTGTAGCGGATGAACGGCGTCAGCTTGCCGATCCGGTCATAAAGCTGCCGCCCGGTCGCGTTGAAATCCTGTGTCATCCAATAGACCGCAGGCGTCTGATTGGCATCTGCAGCCGTGTAGACCGCCTCGATCAAGCGCCGCCCCAGACCTGTGCCCCGCGCTGCCGGGTCTACATACAGATCTTGCAAATAGCAGACATCCTCGATCTTCCAGGCGTGGCGGTGAAAGAGGTAATGCGTCAGGCCCATGGGCTGGCCATCCACCAGCGCTAGCAAGCCGTTGAAATCCTGGGGATCATCGCCCAAGAGGCGGGCAAAGGTGCTGGCATAGACAGCCTCGGGCACCGATGTCTCATAGTAGTCCATATACCCCGTCCACAACCGCCGCCATGCGGCTTCGTCGCCTTGGCACAACGGTCTGATGAGGATCTCGGGCATTGTCGCTCCTGTTAAAAAGGCCGGCCGTTACAGGATGTTAACGGCCGGCCAGGCTGGGGTATCGTTACTTCAGCAGGGCATCCATCGGGATCGGGGCTGAGATGGTCCATTCGTCGATCACCGCAGGCTTGCCTGCATTGGTCTCAACGATCAGATAACGCGCCTGGTTCTGGTGGTGCAGCTCTGGCGTAAAGGTGCGTGGGCCAAACAGCGTCGGCTCGTTATTCATCTTTTCCAATTCTGCCACCACGGCGGCGGTCTCAGTGGTGCCTGCGCGCTCAACCGCCTTGGCCCAGACGTCGATCATGACATAGCCGGGATAGGTGTATTGCGTGGAGGGCGCGCCGCCGGTCACTTCGGTGAACTTGGCGTTAAAAGCGTTCACATCCGGGTTCGGATCATCGCCGTAGACCGAGCCTTGGACCGGGGTGTAGAAATTCGACAGGTCCGGCACGGCCGACAGCCAATAGGATCCATCCACGCCAGAACCATTCAGGATCATCGAATTGATCCCCGCGGCACGGATCTGCTTGATCGCCGACACAGCGCCCGGCATCATTGTGCAGAGCATGATGGCATCGGGCTCTTCAGCCAGCGATTTGATCCGGGTGATCTGGGCTGCGATGGATGCATCTTCGTTCAGGAAGGTATCTTCACCCACCAAAGTCGCATCCGTCAGCTGCGGCATCATATAGTCAAAGCCGTCGCAGATGCCCTTGTTATACTCAGTCCAAGTGTCCAGCAGGCGATAGAACGTCCGCGCCTCTTTCTTCTCATAGGCCCATTGGGCCATGGTAGCCCCCTGAACCGGGGCCAGAACCGAGGCCGAGAAGGAATTCGGGCCGACGCCCTGAATACCCGCCTTGATCGACTCGGCGCACAAGAAGAACGAGATCAAACCGCTCGACTCCGCCGTCAACGCTGCCGGGGCGCCAAAGTCATAGTCGCACGACACCACAACCAAGTCCGCGCCCGCATCAATCACCGACAAACCCGCCTTGGCACCTTCGGCCCGGTCGGTTTTGGTATCGGCATTGACCACTTCGATCTGCTTGCCCAGCAAACCGCCCGCCGCATTGATTTCCGCAATGCGGATCATCGCGGCGTCTTGTGCGGGCTTGTCATAAGCCTGCATAAAGCCGGTTTCGGCCGTGGCAAAGCCGACCACAATCTTGTCATCATCGGCAAAAGCCGCCCCTGCAAGGCAGGTCGAGGTGGCCAGAACTGCAATCACTCTTTTCATCAGTCATCTCCCGTTGGTTGGTTTTCAGGTTTGTTCCCCGGATCGATCCGGGTTCTCTTTGCGGGCAAAGCGCCCGGTCAACTCACGATTTCCCATGATCCCGGCAGGCCGGAACATCAGGATGGCGATCATCACCACCCCCAGGGCAATCTCTTGCACCCCGCCGGGCAAGGCCACGGTCAGCGTGCCAATCTCGACCCCCGCCTCCAGCCAGCGTAGCCCCTGGATCAGGCTGGACAGGATCAGCACGCCCAGAACCGCGCCCGACAGGCTGCCCATGCCGCCCACGACCAGCATGGACAGCGTGGTGAAGGTCAGCCCCAGATAATAGGTGTCAGGCGTGACCAGCCCGATCGAATGGGCGTATAGCGCGCCGCCTGCGCCCATGATCGCGCCGGAAATCACAAAGGCGATCAGCCGTGCGCGGGGGATGTCGATGCCGGATGCGGCTGCCGCCGTCGGCTCATCGCGCGCAGCCCGCAAGGCCAGACCAAAGCGCGAGATGGAATAGGCCCATGCGATGAACACCGCAATAATTGCCGCGACCAGATAGGGCCAAAGCGTGCGGATGATCGGGATGCCGACAACCGAGGAGGTCGCGGCGGTGACACTCTCCCAATTCGAATAGATCGAATTGATCATCGCCAGCATGGCGAATGTGGCAATTGACGCGGCAATTCCCGACAGCCGCATCAAAACGGCGCCAAAGACCAGCGCCCAGAAGGCGGCGAAGACCCCGCCCGCGATGGCGGCGCCCCAGAACGGAATTTCGATTCCCATCAGCCAATCGGGCAGGCCGGGCATCGACATGCCCTTCATCATCGGCTTGATCGTGGTCCAGGCCGCGACATAGCCGCCAAGGCAGGCAAAGGCTATGTGACCGAAAGAGATGACGCCTGAGTTGCCGACAAACACATAGAGCCCGACGACAAAGATCACCTGCAGGAAGATGTCAATGACGGTCTGGTTGAAGGGCCGAGAGCCGGAAGCCCAAGCGATCAGCGCAAAGCCGATAAGCAGAGCTGACAGGATCAGCGGGGTGGCGATGGTCTTTCGGGCGACAGAGCGGGCCATCAGACACGCTCCTTCGTGCCGCGTGCGGCGAGTAGGCCCTGCGGGCGGAAGATCAGCACCAAGATCACCGCGCCATAGACGAACGCATCACGGAATGCGCGTGCATCGGGAGGCAGGATCACCTGCATCACCACAGCAATAGCACCCAGAGCAAAGCCCGCAATCACCGCCCCCGCCAGCGACCCCATGCCGCCGATCACCGTGGCGATGAACGCCATCAGCATCACATTGGCCCCCATCACGATGTTCGCGGTGCCGGTTTGGGAGCCAAGGATCAGCGCAATCGCTGCCGCCAGCGCACCTGACAGCGCAAAGGCCCCCATGATCACCCGGTTCGCCCTGACCCCCAACACGCGGGCCATGGTAAAATTCTCGGCCGCCGCCCGCATCTCCAGCCCAAACCTTGTGCGGCGCAGGAAGGCTACCAGCCCGAACAGGACTGCGATGGTGACGATGATGGTGATCACCTGCAACAGCGGGATTCGGGCGCCAAGGATTTCAACAGGTTGGCTAAGTTCCGGCAGCAAGGATATGCTTTTCGGCCGGCTGGAATAGAGCATCAGCAGGAAATACCTGATCACGAAGCCAAGGGCGAAAGAGGCGATCATCATCGTCGCCGGGTTGGCATTGCGGAACCTGCGGAACACTACGATTTCCGACAGCACCGACAGCAAGGCCCCCATGGCCAGCACAAACGGGATCAGCAGGAACCACGGCAGATTGCCCGCAAAAACAATGGCAACGGCATCGACCGAGGGCCAGAGCAGCACAAACACGCAGGCCGCAATCACATCGCCATGCGCGAAATTCACCAGCCGCATCACGCCGAAAATCAGCGCAATGCCCAAAGCTGCCAGCGCATAAAGTGACCCCAGAGAGGCCGCATCGAAAACCACCTGCATGACGCTGCCCATCAGTGATCCCCATATCCGAAATAGGCCGCCTGCATCGCGTCAGACTGCCCGATTTTCCGCGCGTCGCCGTCCAGAACCACCTCACCGCCGCGCATCAGGATCATCCGCCCCCCCACCATCATCGCGCGTGTGCTGGATTGTTCCACAATCAGCAAAGTCAGCTTGCGGCTGGCCTGCAACGCGATCAGCCGCTCATAAACCTGATCGGTGATGTTTGGTGCCAGTCCCAGCGACGGCTCATCAATCGCGATCAGCCGGGGGTTGGTCATCAAGGCACGGCCGATCACCAGCATTTGCTGCTGGCCACCAGACAAAAGGCCCGCCTGAGAGTGCCTGCGATCCTTGAGGATCGGAAAGGTCACATAAATCTCTTCCAGCGCCTCTGCCGCCCGCGCTTTCCAACCGCTTTCGCGGCTGTGCATCCCCGTGCCGACCATCAGATTTTCCTCGATGGTCAGACTGCCGAAGACCTCGCGCCCCTCGGGCACCATCGACAGGCCAAGGCGGGCAATATCCTCGGGCGCGCGGCCCGTGATGTCATGGTCGGCAAAGTCGATCCGCCCTCCACTAGGCGGCGTCACCCCCGCAATCGCGCGTAAAAGCGAGGATTTCCCCGCCCCGTTCGGCCCGGTGATGAACAGGATTTCGCCTTCGGCCATGCTCAGCGCCACATTGCGCACCGCCATCAGACGGCCATAGCGGATGGTCACATTGGCAAGGGTCAAAAGGCTCATACCGTGCCCTCCATCGCAGGCAGATCGGTTGCGGTGCCCATATAGGCGTGGCGCACGAGTTCTGAATTTCGGATCTGCTCCGGTGGCCCGGTTTCGATCACGGCGCCGGAATCCAGCACCACGATATGGTCGCAAAGGTTCAGAACCAGCCCGACGTTATGTTCGATCAGCAGAACGCCACAGCCCATTTCCCCGGCAATGCGCCGGATCAGCGCCGACAGATCGGCCGCCTCTTGCCCGCTCATTCCCGCCGCAGGTTCGTCCAGCAGGATATACTTGGGCCGCCCCATCAGCGCGCGGCCAATCGCCACCCGGCGTTCGTCGGTATAGGGCAAGGTGCCCGCGATCCGCCCCGCCAGTCCGGCAATCCCGACCCAGTTCAGCATCGCCTCAGCCTCAGCAATCGCAGCCTTGCGGCCAAGACCCAGACCCACCCCCGTCACCTCCAGATTGTCGATGACGGGCAGGTCGCGGAACAACCGCCCGCCCTGAAACGTCCGCGCGATTCCGCGACGGCGCAGAAGGTTGGGTTTCAGCCCCGACAGGCGTGCGCCGTCCAAAGTGACAGCGCCGCTGGTCGGCGTTTGAAACCCGGTCAGCACATTGACAAGCGTGGTTTTCCCCGCGCCGTTCGGGCCGATCAGCCCGACAATCTGGCCCGAGGATACCGTCAGATCAACCTCTGAAAGGGCGCGCAGCCCCGCAAAGGCGACCGAGATCTTGTCAGCGTGCAGATCGCTCATCTGCCCCCCTTTTTGTCGCGGGTGATCAGATAGGATCCGCTGGCGTCCAGAACGGCGGTCCAGCCCGGCTCGATCACGATGGTGGTGGTGACCTCTTCGATCACCGCGGGGCCTTTGATCGTGGCGCCTGCGCCCAAGGGGGTGCCGTCATAGATCGGCGTCTTGATCGCCTTCCCGTCGGCCGAAAACACCGCCTGACGATAGCCTTTCAGGGCCTTTTCGGGGGCGACACCCTTGCCGATCTTCATCCGCTCGGGCTTTTCCACAATGCCGTAAAGGGTGCTTTCGATGTTCACGACCTCAACCACAGATCCCGGCTCAGAGTAGGTGTACAACTGCTTGTGGCGTTTGTGGAACGCCTCAATCACCTTGCCGATGCTGCGGGCATCAACCTTAAAGTTGTCGATTTCCACCGTGCATTCATGCACTTGGCCGACATAGCGCATATCCAGACTGCGCTTGATCCGGGTATCCTTCTTGCCAAAGCCATCCGATTTCAGATGGTCCAACCCCTGCACTTCGATCTGGTTGAACAGCTGATCAATCCGCGCATAGGCCGCGTCATTGTCCAGCCGCAAAGGCGCGGTTGCCATGTAGTTGTATTTGACATCAGAGATGATCTGACCAAAGGCGCACAGGCCAGAGGCCAGCTTTGGCAGCACGATCGTATTGATCCCGATCGCATCTGCAAGCGAGGTGATATGCGCCGCCGTAGCCCCGCCCGCGCCGACCAGCACGAAGTCGCGCGGGTCATAGCCGCGTTCCACCGTGACGCGCCGGATGCCGTTGACCATATTGGCGTTGACGATGGTGAACATGCCGTAAGCGGCGCGTTCCACGGTCATGCCCAGCTTGTCGGCCAGATTTTCCTTGACCGCCGCATAGGCTTTTGCCGCATCCAACGGCAGACGCCCACCGACCAGACCATCGGGGTTCAGATAGCCCAGCACCAGATTGGCGTCTGACACGGTGGGCAGCGTGCCACCCTGCCCATAGCAGGCAGGGCCAGGGTCAGAGCCCGCAGATTGCGGCCCCATCTGCATCAGCCCCATCTCGTCGATCCAGCCGATAGAGCCGCCACCAGCGCCCAGCGTTTCCACCTGAATCATCGGAACCCCAATGCGGTAGCGCAGGAAGTCGATGTTTTTGTTGATGTTCGTGGTGCCATCCTTGGTCAGGGTGATGTCAAACGATGTGCCGCCCATATCCACGGTGATCACATCGCGCTTGCCAAAGGGGGCGCTGACATATTGCCCGGCTTCTGGCGCGCTGGCGGGGCCAGAGTTGATCGCATAAACGCTGCGATCCGTCATCGCCTGACCCACCGCCAACCCGCCGTTCGACTGGTAGTAGCGGACGGGTTGCTTGGCCCCAAGGCTTTGGAAATACGCATCCACCGCCGCCACATAGCGCTTCATGATGGGTGCAAGGTAAGCGTTCACCACAGCGGTCGAGGTGCGGGTATATTCGCGCACCTGCGGATAAAGGTCCGACCCCGTGGTCAGCACGACATTCGGCAGCATCTCGCGGACGATCTTGGCAGCCCGCTGTTCATGCTCGGGGTGCAGCACCGACCAGACAAAGCTGATCGCCACGGTATCGACGCCCTCGGCCTTGAACACCTCACAGGCCGCGCGCACGTCTTCTTCGGTCAAGGGCGTGCGGACAGAGCCATCCGACAGCACCCGCTCGCGCACCCCGCGCCGCAGATAGCGCGGCACCAGCATTGTCGCGGGCGGATAATCGGCGTCATAGCGATAGCCGTCTTCCTTATGCCCCAGCCGGATTTCCAAGCTGTCCTCATGCCCCGCCGTGCAGATCAGGCCGGTTTTCGCGCCCTTCATGGTGATCAGCGCGTTCAGGCCAACGGTCGTGCCGTTGATGCACAGATCGCAGTTTGAGACAACGTGAGAGGCCGAAACCCCCAGGTCTTCGGCAATCAGCGCCAGCCCGTTCTTGATCGCAAGGGTCGGGTCTTGTGGCGTGCTAAGCGCCTTGTAAAGCCGCACTTTTCCGGTCTTATCGGCCAGCACAAAATCGGTGAAGGTGCCGCCAGCGTCAATGCCAAGTCTGTATTCGGATTTCATCTGCGTACCCCCCCTATTTCGCAGCCACGGCGCGACGTGCGCGCAGGGCCTTGGTTGCATCCATATCGACGGTCAGCGCGACCGGGTCGGTGATGATGACGCCGTAATCTTTTTCAGCGCCTTCGACCGAGACGAGGCCATTTTTCATATCCATCACGACCTTTTCCACCGGCCGCTCCATCGGGTTGCCGTAACCGCCGCCGCCGGGGTTCATGTTGGTGATGCGGTCGCCGGGTTTGATGACCTTGATGACATTCTCGCGGATGGTCTCGAAATGATCGCCCTGCACCAGTTCCAGCCGCCCAACCTTTTTGTCGATCATGGTCGAGGCAGCGCCCGCAGCCCCCACCGCTGGAATACGCCGACCCTCGCCAAAGGTGATAAAGGTCATGTCATCGTTCAACGGCTCCACTTCCCAGGCCGTGCCCGACCCGCCGCGGAATTTGCCCGCCCCGCCGGAATCGGTCATCAGCGAATAGCGGTGGATGATGATGGGATAGGAATGCTCCAGCAGTTCCACATCGCCAGAGGTCAGCGCGCCAAAGCAGCACTCTGGTCCGCAGGCATGCCAGCCGTCCTGGCTGGGCGTGGCGCCCGCGCCCGAGATGATGGTGGCCAGCACCATCGTCACATATTCCTCGTCATGCCGTTTGTCCCAACCGGCGATGTTCAGCCCGTTGGCATGGCCCCAGGATGCGCTGACTTTCGACGGCACCGCGCGTTCAAACGCCAGCCGAACCGCATCGGTCAGCGTCTCCATCGGGGTCGTCGTGCAGTTCATATGTGGGGCGGGTTCCTTGGCGTTGCACAAGGTTCCTTTGGGGCCCATATCGACCGAGATGCAGCGATAAAGGCCCTCATTATAGGGCGGCGGCAACTGCGCAAACATCATCAGGCCCAGATAGACGCCGGAATAGCTGTTCCCCTCATAACTGTTGATGAAATAAGGGATTTGCGGCGGGGAATCGATCTCGATATGGCAATTGTCGCCCTTGATCGTCACCCGCGCTTTGATCTCCAGATCGCCAAAGCCGTGGCCCGCGTCTTCGACAATTGCGGCCCCTTCATAGCTGCCATCCGGCACCGAAGAAATTAGGCTGCGCATTTGCTTTTCGGCCATGTCCAGAAGCGTGTCGATGCAGGCATCCACCTGCGCTTCGCCATACTTTTCCAGCATCGCGATCAGCGCGCGTTCGCCAACTTGGCAAGCCCCGATCAGCGCGTTGAAATCGCCCTCCTGGTCGCGGCGTGCGCGCATGTTGGTGAAGATGAAGTTCAATACATCCTTGCGCGGAACGCCGCGATCCCAGACCTTTACCGGCGGAATCCGCAGACATTCGGCATAGATCTCGGTCGCATTGGGGTTATAGCCCGCAGGCACCGGGCCGCCGATATCGGTCAGATGGCCCTTGCAGACGGTCCAGTATTTCAGCCGGCCTTTCCAGAACACGGGCTTGTAAAAGCAGGTGTCGATGGCATGCGACCCGCCCCATGCGGGATCGTTATGAATCAACAGATCACCCTCATGGATGTCGCCCTCAAAATACCCCGCCACCACTTTCATCGCCGGGATCAACGAGCCCAGATGAATCGGAATATCCTGCCCTTGCAGGATCATCTCTGGCCGGTGATTGAACAAGGCCGTGGAATAATCATGCGCCAGATTGAAGACCGAGGACCGCGCGGTCTTTTCCAGTGACAGCGTCATTTCCCGCTGTGTCGTCTCCAAAATCCCCCGCACCACCGAAAGGGTGATCGGGTCCACCTCTATCTTTTTCGCCGTTTTCGCCATCACAAAACCCCCATGTAAGGGCCGCGCAAAGGGGCAGGGGCCGGGCAAAGGCCCGTGCCGAATCGTTCTCCAACCCTGTTGCGCGGCGTCTGTTGCGCCGTTCTTGGGGATAGGCTAGCGGCAGCGTCCGCCCGGCGTCTTTGCACCCCGCGCATGGGTTTTTGTATTTCCGTGCAGTCGCGCCTCGCGCCGGAACGCAAGGCTTTACAGGCGCCGCCCGCCGTGGCCAAATGGCGAAAGGGGGGATTTGGCGCATGAAAACCACGATCACCACGGATCAGGTGGACCAGTCGGCGCGCAGCCGCCATTGGCACGACACCATCGCGCGCACCTATTTCCCGCTGGATCTGAATTTTTCGCGCCCCGAAACCTTTAACGGCCAATTGTCGAACTGGGATCTGGGCGGCGTGTCCTTGTCGCGGCTCACCTCGGATGCGCTGCACTACCGCCGCCTGCCCAAACATTTCCGCGAACCGGGGCCGGAAGAATTCCTTGTAACCTTGCCCGCCAAATCCGAGCTGCGCTTTACCCAAGGCGGCAAAGAGGTGCGCGCCAACCCGGGTGCATTCTTCATCGAGCGAAGCCATGAGCCCTATGAATTCAGCCACGCCGAATTTGCCGATCTCTGGGTGATGAAGCTGCCCAAGGATCTGCTGGCTGGCCGTATCCGCGCGCCCGACCGCTTTTGCAGCCTGCAATTCGACGCCACAAACGGGGCAAACGGGCTGTTCGTCGATATGGTCCACCTGATCCCGCAGCGCTATGACACCATGACGCTGGAGGCCCGCGCCACGGTTGGCCGCCAGTTGGTTGACCTGCTGGCGCTGGCCATTCAGTCGGACGAACGGGTGCTGACCTCTGGCACCTCCACCGTTCGCGCGGCCCATCTGGCCCGGATCGAAGGCTTCGTGCGCCGCCACATCGACAACCCCGAGCTTGGCCCCGATCACGTCGCTGCCGGTTGCGGCATCTCGGTCCGCTACCTGCATGAACTCTTGCGCGACACCAACACCACACTTGGCCAATGGATCCGCGATACCCGCCTGCAAGCCGCCCATGAAGACCTGCAAAACCCTGCCGACCGCCGCGCTATAGGCGAGATCGCCTATGCCCGCGGCTTTCCCGATCAGGCACAATTCAGCCGCGCCTTTCGCGCGCGCTATGGCATGACCCCGAAAGAGGCCCGGTTGACCGGCTGATCGGCCCTGCACCATCACCGCCCCAGATGCGCCCGAACACGGGCCAGAATGGTCTGCCTATCGGCCCGTGCAGCCAGCGCCTGATCCATCGTCACCTCGACAAACCGCGCAGGCGAGTGGGGCTGCAACTGCCCGATCAGGTCCATATCAGCACTGATCACACAGCCCAGCATCATATAGCCGCCGCCCGACACCGCATCGCGGTGCAGCACGATGGGTTCCGTCCCGCCGGGCACCTGAATGGACCCGTAGGGATAGCAGGCATCAACGATATTGCTGGGGTTGGACCCCGCGCCAAAAGGCTGCTCACGCGGTACAAACTCCAGCGCCTTGCCGCCGCGAAAGCGGTATCCGATCCGGTCCGCCTCGGGTGCCACTTTCCAGGTATCGTCAAAAAAGCCCTTGCCCGCCTCAGCCGTGATCCGGTGCCAGTAAAGGCCCGGCAGCATCCGCAATTCCGCCGGATTGCCGGGGCCCCGCCGAAAATTTTGCGGCACCATGCCCTTTGACGGCACACCTGCCCCCATCGGCAACCAGTCGCCCGCCTTCAAGGCGCGCCCCTCATGCCCGCCCAAAGCGCCAAGCGTATAGGTTGACCGCGAGCCCAGCGTGACTGGCACGTCAATGCCGCCCGCCACGGCGATATAGGCCCGCGCCCCGGTCTTTAGATAGCCGAAGGTCAGGCGGTCGCCGGATTTCACCGGAAAAGCTTCCCACCCCGGCATCTCGGCCCCGTTCAGCTTTGGCGGCAGATCGCCCCCGGTCACGGCCACGGTGGTCGCGGCGGTAAACTCCAGCTCCGGGCCCATGAATACCGCTTCCAGAACGGCCGCGCCTTCGTCATTGCCAACCAGCATATTGGCCGCACGCAGGGCGAACCGGTCCATCCCGCCGGAAATCGGGATACCCAGATGGTAATACCCCGGCCGCCCAAGGTCTTGCACAGTGGTCGACAGACCGGAGGAAATCACATTAACGGCCATGGAGAACCTCTATCAGCTTGGCATTGGTGCCTGCCATGTCCTTGTTGAAGTCGGTCAGCGAAAAAGACGCCTGCCGGATCACTGGCTCATAGCGGTTGCCTTCAACCGCCTCGATCGCCGCATCATATTCGTCGCGGGTGACGGGCTTCCATTTCACGATGTCACCGGGGCGAAACAGGCACATCTCATCGGTCAGATAAGACACCTTTTGCGACGGGTCATAAATCGGCATCGGGGTGACGCCGAACATCTGATAGCCGCCAGCGCCGCGCACCGAATAGATGCAGCTAAAGCAGCCGCCATAGCCCACCGTCAGCTTTGGCGTATCGGTGCGCGGACGCAGGTATTTCGGCACCTGAATCTGCTTTTTCCGCTCGACCATCTGATAAAGGAACGGCAACCCGGCCACAAAGCCCACCATCGACACGAACCAAGGCTGCCCCGAATGGGCGGCGATGAAATCGTCAACCGTGCCGTAATCGTTGATCCGGGCGGCATATTCGATATCGGTGGCCGAAGGGTCCTGATGCCGCTCGCGGAACCGCATCAACGTCTCATGCGTCCAGGGGTCTTGATAGAGAACCGGAATTTCCATGATCCGGGTGTTCAGCGTGGCGTCCGATTTCGACGCCGCCCCTTCCATACTTTGCAACTCGCGCATCAGGTCATCAGGCTTGATCGCATCAGGATCGAACTTGACCTGAAAGCTTGCATTGGCCGGGCAAATCTCGGTCACACCGCGAATACCTGCGGCCTTGACCGCATTGGTCATCGACAATGAGGTGAAGAACGCCTCCAGCGACATCTCTTCCGAGACCTCCGCAAAGATATGCTCATCGCCGCCAAAACTGAACCTGATTGACATGGTCTCTCCCTATGGTTCCAGATCCGGCACCAGCCGGGCCGCATGGGTTTCCAGCCAGCCTTCCAGCCAGCGCGTATGCACCGCGCCCGCCTGCACGGCCGGATCATCGGCCAGCGCAAGAAACAGCGGTTTTGTGGTTTTCAGCCCGTCGATGCGGGTTTCTTTCAACGCCCGCACCAGCCGCAAGATCGCGGCTTCGCGGGTCTCGGCATGGACGACCAGCTTGGCCAGCAGCGAGTCATAGAACGGTGGCACGGTATAGCCTGCGTAAAGCATGCTTTCGAACCGCACCCCCGGCCCACCGGGCACCCGCAAATCGGTGACGGTGCCGGGAAAGGGCGCGAAGTCGCGGGCGGGGTCTTCGGCATTCAGCCGCACCTCGATGGCATGGCCGCGCATCACAATATCGCGCTGCTTCAGGCGCAGGGGTTCGCCCCCGGCTATCCGCAAGCCTTCGGCGACCAGATCGACCCCGGTGATCATTTCCGTTACCGGATGCTCGACCTGAATCCTTGTGTTCATCTCGATGAAATAGAACCGGTCGGCGGCATCGTCGTAAAGATACTCCACCGTCCCCGCGCCGGAATAGCCGACCGCGCGCGCCAGCCTTACCGCCGAGGAACACAGCTCCTCACGCAGCTGGTCTGACAACGCCTGCGAGGGCGCTTCCTCCCAAACCTTCTGACGACGGCGCTGCAAGCTGCACTCGCGTTCAAAGCAATGCACAGCATCAGACCCATCGCCCAAAACCTGCACTTCGATATGCCGGGCTTTCCCGATCACCTTTTCCATATACAAGCCACCGTCGCCAAAGGCCGCCAAGGCCTCTGCCGCCGCCTGTGGAAACGCCGCTTCAAACTCGGGCAGATCATTGGCAATGCGGATGCCGCGCCCGCCACCGCCTGCTGCGGCCTTGATCATCACCGGAAAGCCAGTGTCGATCAAAACATGGCGGCCCGCCTCAATATCGGCCACCCGCCCCAAAGACCCCGGCACCACCGGCACCCCCGCTGCATGGGCGGCTGACCGCGCCGAGACCTTATCCCCCATCGTTCGTATCGCATCGCCAGATGGCCCCACAAAGGCTAGCCCCGCCGCCGCGCAGGCATCGGCAAAATCGGCGTTTTCGGCCAGAAAGCCGTATCCCGGATGCACCGCATCCGCCCCCACCTCATCCGCCGCGCGCAGGATCACGGCCACATTCAGATAGGATTTCTTGGCCGCAGGCGGGCCGATATGCACCGCCTCATCGGCAATCTGCACATGCAGGCTGTCGCGATCCGCGTCGGAATAAACCGCCACCGTCGCAATTCCCAGATCCTTCGCCGCGCGCAAAATCCGCACCGCGATTTCCCCGCGATTGGCAACCAGCAGCTTTTTCAGCATCACCCGACCTCGGCCAGCACAGCGCCCGCCATGACAGGTTCTTCGTTGTCACACTCAAAGCGGATGTTCGTACCGGCCACCTCGGCCTTGATCTCGTGAAACGACTTCATCACCTCGATCAGCCCGATCACATCGCCCACCGCGACCGCATCGCCGTCGGCTTTGAAGGGCGGCTTGTCGGGGCTGGAAGAGCGGTAGAACGTGCCGGGCAAGGGGGACAGCAACTGCGGCATGGAATGACCTTTCAGGTATAGGGCCGAATAACCGCGCGGACCGCTTGGGCGATCTGGACGGCATTGGGCGTGTCGGAATGGATGCAGATGGTCTCGCACCGCACCGGGAAATCGGACCCATCGGTGGCAGTGCTTTTGCCCTCGGTGATCGCGCGCAGGCACCGCGCGGCCATCAGGTCGGGGTCTTTGGCCTCATGTTCGCGCGTGACGATCAAAGAGCCGTCCGGGCGATATTCCAGATCACCAAAGAACTCTGCGACAAAGGCATGTCCACGCGCCGGGTAAATCGTTTCGTGCAGTGTGCCGGTCATGCCCAGAATCGGCACCTTGTAAATATCGGCTGCATCGCAGACCGCATGGGCGATATCTTCCAGCCGCGCTGCCATGCCATAAAGACTGCCGTGGGGTTTGATGTGGTTCATCTCCATCCCCTCGGCCTTCAGAAACCCGGACAGCGCGCCGATCTGATAGATCAGGCAATTTGTCATCTCTTCGCGGTCCATCTTCATCTCACGCCGCCCGAAGCCTTGCAGGTCGGGCAGGGATGGATGGGCGCCCACCTTGACCCCATGCCTTTTGGCCAGTTGAACTGTGGCCCGCATGTGATTGAAATCACTGCCATGAAAGCCGCAGGCGACATTGGCGATATGGATCAAAGGCATCAGCCCGGCATCATCGCCCATGCGATAGAGACCATAGCTTTCGCCCATGTCACAATTGACGGTAACCGCCATCAGACCCCCCAATTTGCAGCTTTGTTAACCCGATGGTGGGGTGAGTCGGGGCGCATTGGCAAATACGAATTTTTGCACCATGATATCGAAAATTCAGATGATGATGCATGAAGGCCCGCCGATGCCCCTGACCCTCAAACAACTGCGCTATTTTATTGCTGCGGCCGAAACCGGCCAGATCAGCCACGCCGCGATGGAGATGAACATCTCGCAATCCGCCGTCACCGCCGGGGTTCAGGGGCTGGAGGCGGATCTGGGGGTGAAACTGCTGACACGTTCGGCACAAGGCGTGGCCGTCACCCCCGAAGGCGCGCGGTTTCTGGCCCGCGCCCGGGCGATCATGGCGGCGGTGGATGATGCCACCCGCAGCCCCTTGGGCGAGGGCGCGCGCGCGACGGGCCGCCTGCGCCTTGGCGTGACCTACACCGTTGCGGGCTATTTCATGGCGCGCCATTACGCTGCCTTTCGCCGCAGTTACCCCGGCGTGACGCTGGAGTTGCAAGAGCAACCCCGCGCCGCAATCGAAAACGCCCTGGTCACGGGCGGTTTGGATCTGGCTGTCATGCTGACCTCCAACCTTGGCAATACCGATGAGATGGAGGCCGAAACCCTGTTTCGCTCGCGCCGTCGCTTGTGGTTGCCTTCCGATCACCGACTGCTTGCCGCCGCCGAGGTCTCTTTGGCCGAGGTTTTGGCAGAACCTTACATCATGCTGACCGTTGATGAGGCCAGCCGCACCGCCAACCGCTATTGGGAGGCATTCGGGAAAGCGCCAGAAGTGGTTTTTTCCACCTCCTCGGTTGAGGCCGTCCGCTCGATGGTGGCGGCAGGCATGGGGGTGACGATCCTGTCAGACATGGTCTATCGCCCTTGGTCGCTGGAGGGCCAACGGATTGAACAGCGGATGATCAGCGAACCCGTGCCCTCGATGGATGTGGGCCTGGCTTGGGCGCGGGCGCGACCACTGTCGGGGCCGGCACAGGTTTTTCGGGATTTTCTATCGTTGACCTTGGGCGGCGGGGGCTGACCCTCAGGGTGCCCAAAGGGCAGCACCCGCAGGCGTCAGATCGTAAAACCCACCCGCCGTCAGCGCCAACCAGTCCCCGGCCACCCCGCCCGGCCAGATCACCCGCACATCCACCGCCTCAGCATCGCCCAGCCCGATGTGCAGCCAGCCCAACTGCCCGCCCGCATGACCGCCCCCCACCGTCACCTCGCGCCGTTCCACCTGATCGCCGCGCCGCACTTCCAGCACCGCGCCGATGGCATCCCGGTTCGCCCCGGGCTGATGCAACGCCACTTGCACCCAATGGCCCAAAGCCGCCTCTTGGCGCCAAATCTCTACGCCTTCCCAACGGTTTACCGCCACGAGATCCAGCGCGCCGTCCAAGTTGAAATCCACTATTGCCCCGCCGCGCCCAATGTTCATCGAGGCGACCCCGGCCCTATCACCTACCTCCACAAACACCCCATCCGCGCCTTGCAAAAGCAGGTTGTTGGGGTCCATCGCGGCAAAATCTGGCATCTCGGCCACATTGCCCTTCACCACATACAGATCCAGCCGCCCGTCATTGTTCACGTCGCCAAACTGCGCATGCCAAGCGGTCGAAGGCCTTGCATCGCCGCCCACATAAGGCCGATGCGCCGTCACCCCACGCTTGCCTGCGATGTCGGAATAGACCGGCACCTCTGCCCCGCCCTTCAGCACTTGCAGTTTGTTATCCGCCATCGAGGTCAGGAAATAATCCGGCAGTCCATCGCCGCTGATATCGGCCGAGGCGATCCCCATCCCCCAGATCCGCAGCCGCGCCCAACCCTCCTCCTTGGTCCATAGCCGAGGCATCGCCCCCGGCTCCAGATGCCACATCTGCTCTTGGCCGCCCTTGTAATACTCGCGGTCATTCGAGACCCGCAAAGACGGCAGGCCAGAGCCATTCCAATCGGTGAACAGCATCGACAAGGCGCAATGCGATGGGGTCAGGGGCAGGGGCGCCGCAAACCGCCCCGCTGTGCCGCGATACAAAAGGTTGTCGGTGCAAGAGCCCCATGGAAAGGCCGACGCCGCCTGATCAATATAGGCGCCAAAGGCCAGCGTTGGCCAATCTGCCCCCAACTCAAACGTCGCCGCAAAGGCCGTGGTCCAATCGGCGGGCGCGTCAAAGCCCCAAAGGTCATTCGCCGCTTCAAACTTACAGCCGCCAAGGGCGCGCATCAACTGCGTCTGCCCCAGCCGCATCAAGACCAGATCCAGCGCCCCATCCCCGTCGATATCCAAAGGATAGGCCCCGGTTACATTGTCCAACTCCACGCCGCTTGTCACGCGCGCAAACGCCAAAGCCCCGCCCACAGGGCTTTCATTCACCCATAAAGAGCCCGGCGCCGCGCCGCCCGGCACGTAAAGATCCGGCTTGCGGTCGCCATTGCAGTCAAACACTGCAGGCCCGCCGCCGACCATGAAATAATAGTCCCCCTCATAAGCCGCCGTAACGCCCCCAGTCTCGGCCAGAAACACCGGCACCGCAGGTTCGGCCAGCGCCATGGACGGCAGGAATATCAGCGCCCAGAACTTCATTTCATCAACCTCAACCCAGCCGCATAGGCCCCGATACAGCGCCCCTGTTCCAGCCCGTTCGCATTGGCAAAGGGGTAATGGATGCCGCCATACATCCGTGAGATCGCTGCCTCTTCGGCCGCCTCAGTGAAGCTGGAAAAAGACCGCGCCGCCAGACCATCATCTTCATGCGTCGCGTCCTCAAAGGCAAAATCGTCGCCAAACACCGCCGTTAACGCCACCTCTGCCGCGCCAGATTGCACAGAATGGCCAGAGGGGTATTCGGGGAACGGCGGCGTGATCAGCAAGGTCTCCCATGCCGGATCAATATTGCGTTTGATGTAAGTGACGGGCCGCACAAGGTTATAGACGTATTTCTCATGCCAGCAGCCGATAAACCCATCGGCCACGGCCACGCCCAGAACCACGAGCGCCTCCGTCGTTTTGCGGGCCGACAACCCATCGCGCCGCGCAATCTGCACCACAATCGACACCCAATGGCCGGGCGGCGTCGGTGACAGCATCGGATCATCGGACCAAAAGCGGGCAATTTCTTCCTGCTCGGGCGTCAGCGCCTTGGACGCGTTATAAACCGCCATCGCATTGGCATAAAACTCACTGTCCGGGGCTTCGCTGAACGCCGGATGCGGGGCGACCGGGCAACTGGTCGCCAGAGGCATCGCAAAGGGCCGCACCTTGCCCCAATCGGGCAGCAAGGGCGCTTGCTGCATTGAAATCGCGCTGGTTGGCCGCCAATCCTTGGGGTCTTCACCAAAGGTGTAGTCATAGGGAAACCCCATATTCTGCACCACCGCCCCGCCGTCACTTTGTGCCCAATCGCCCACATGCGCCGCAATGGCCAGCCCAAAGGCACGGCTGCGTGCTATCACCTCTGGCGTCAGCCCCTCATCCACGCGGGCCGCCATCATATCGCGCATGGCGGCCATCGCCCGTTGGCCGGTGGGCCCGGTATTGCCGAAAAACTCTTGCATCGCCGCCCCAAGGGCCGCGTCCAGAACCACCGCCCCGTCATACTCCAGACCCGGATCAGCGACGGGCAGGGCGGTCAAACCGTTCAATTGCCCCGCCAAGGTCTGCGCCGCAGGGTCCAAAGCTGCTTGTGCTTCGTGCGAGATGACGCCGACATAGGCAAAGGCACGCGCGGCCACGGGCGGCGAATAGGTCGGCGTGTGCCGCACCAGTTCCAAGACCAGATCATACCAGCCAAAAAGCACATCGCGCTGCAAGCCCGCCGCGTCACGGGCTTGGGCGGGCAGGGCAATTGCTGCCATCATAAGCCCCAACAGGGTGCGACGAAAAAGAACCATCATCGCCCCGTAATCCAGTTGCCAAGGCTTGCCAACCGCGACGCGCCGGCGCCCGGCCGCGCCTCGCGCCGATCTGCCGCGTTCAAGAGCGCATACATGCCGCGCACGCCCAGCCAGCGAAACGGCTCACGCTCCCACGGGCGGACTTGCTTGCCGACCCAAGGTAGGCCCGTCAACTCTGTCTGCCTCCCCAAGGCCAGATCGGCCAAGGTCCGCCCGGCCAGATTGCTGGTTGAAACGCCAACTCCCACATAGCCCCCGGCCCAGCCAATTCCGGTGGCCGGATCAAGCCCGACGGTCGCGCACCAGTCGCGCGGCACACCCAGAACGCCACACCACGCATGGGCAATGCCAAAGGGTTTTGCCGCCGGGAAGTGGCGGTGCAGAATATCGGTCAGCCGCTGAATGGTTACCGCATCCGGCGCGCCATTGCTGTCAAGGTTGGAGCCGTAAAGATAGGGCACCCCGCGCGCGCCCACCGCAATCCGGCCTTCGCGGGTGCGCTGGCAATAGCAATAGGCATTGGCGAAATCTCCAAGGATTTCATGGCCCTGCCAGCCGATCTTTGCCCAAACCTCATCGGGCAAAACATCCGTCACGATCTGGGCTGAATTCAGCGGCAACCATTCGCGCTTTAGCCCCGGCAGGCTGGCGGTGAAGCCTTCGGTGCAGCGCAGGATGATGTTCGCGCGCACGACGCCGCGATCCGTCTCAACCCGGCCCTTGGACAGGCCGGTCACGGCCGTGCCTTCGCAAATCCGCACGCCCGCACGCTCAACCGCCTGCGCCAGCCCGCGCACCAGTTTGGCCGGTTGCACCCGCGCCACGCCTTCGACCACCATGGCACCAATAGCGCCCGGAATATGCACCCGCGCTTGCGTCTCATCCGCGCCAATGGCACGCACCCGGTCTTCGCCCCAATGCCGCCGATGCGCCACCTCGGCCTTCATCCGCGCCATCTGGCCCGCGTTCACCGCCACCATAATCTCATCCGTGCGTCGGATATCGGCGTCAATCCCTTGAGCCTCGGCCACCGCGATCACCTCATCCACGGTGCCACCCATGGCCGCCACCATGGCCCGCACCGCACCCTCATCCGACCGCGCCAGATACCGCTCATGGTTCCAGGCAAAGCCGCCGGTCAGCCAGCCGCCATTGCGACCAGAGGCGCCAAAGCCCGCAAATTCCTTTTCAACCACCACCACCCGTAAAGCGGGGTCTAACTGTTTGAGATACCAAGCTGCCCATAGCCCGGTGTAGCCCGCGCCAATAATGCAGACATCCGCTGTGGTATCACCGTCCAACGCGGGCCGCCGTTCGGGCAGGCCAATATCGGCATACCAAAACGAGACTTCGCCAATCCGATCCGGCATTGCTGTCCCCATTCCAATTCTGGCGGCAGGATACGCAAGCCGGGGCCAAGATCAAGGCGCAGCGCTTCCGCCCGCAAGAATCGCTTGCAACCGGGCAGGGTCCAGTGCGCGGCAGATCCTGCCGGCAGGCTTGACCGTGGCTATCTTTTCGCCCGTAATTAAGGCGTTTATCATTGCCTCTTCAATGGCTTGCGCAGCGCCCATGATCCATCGCGCCAGTTGCGGCAACAAGACCTTGTGCAGCGTTGCCCACTCAAACGCAGCCAGATCGGCCGAAGCCTCCCCAAGCGCCGGATCAAGGCCCGCAATCTGCGCCTGCACGATGATGAAGACGTAAGCGGTCAGGAACGTGCAATGGCCGATGATAATGGTCAGCCGCAACAATTGCATCCGGATGGTGACGAATAAGATCAACATGCCAATGCCCAGAACAATTTCGTGCAGCATCAGAAACCCGCTACGGAACCCCGCATCTTGAACCGATACCGTGGCAAGGCGATGGCTGTGGCTGTGCCGATCACCGTGGCGATGGTGGTTGTGAAAACCGCCACCGTCAGAGATGTGCGTAGTTCGGCCCCGCCGTAAGGGGAACGCATTCTGCCCCCATGATGCGCGGCAAGGTTTGCAGCAGAAAGTCCTTGATAAAGGTCTGGATGCGGTTTGCGCCCAGATCCAATGAGGTCTCAACCCGCGCATGGTCCAGATTGTCGATCGCTGCATAAAGCGGCAGGAACATGAAGGGCACGATCACAAAAGCCATCCCTAAAACCATGGCGGCGGGGGTGTAGAGGATCTCCAGCGGTTTCGAGATTGCGCCCATCGCCAACAACGCCGAATTCAAAACGCCCATTCCACCCCGCCGTAAAGGCTGGGGGTCAGGAAGGAAAACGGCGCGATGATCAGCAAGGGCATAAGGAAAAGGATGCCCAGAAACAGCCGCTCCGGCGTCAGCAGCGCGCGCCCGATCACCGATTGGCGGCGGATGGCCATCAGGCGTCCTTTTGCACATGCACGGACGTGGGGTCATGGGCGAGATGCACCTTGGCCCCGGACACTGGCGCGGCTGCGCCATCGCGGGCGGTGACGGGAAGGTCTGGCCCGCCGGCATCCGGGGGTGACGAACAGATGCAGATCAGACCCCAGATGGACCGCGCGGCGCACAGTGCCGGGGATAGCATTGGCCCCCAGCGTGAAATCTGCCGGGTGCAAAATGGCGGTCAAAGCCTCGCCAACCTGGCGGCCAGCGGCGGGCAGGATCAAAGACAGCCCCTCGGTCGTCTGCGCCTGCGCCAGATCGCCAACCAGCGCCGAGACCTTCACCGCAAAGAGGTTGGTCTCACCAATGAAATCGGCGACAAAACGGTTAATCGGGAGCGATAAATTTCACGCGGGGGGCCGATCTGCTCAATTGCGCCCGCCCGCATCAGCACGATGCGGGCTGACATTGTCAGCGTCTCTTCCTGATCATGGGTCAGAAAGACAAAGGCAATGCCCAACTCGTTTTGCGGGGTTTTCAGCTCCAGTTGCATTTGCAGGTGCAAGTTTCGATCCAGCGCAGACAAAGGCTATTCCAACAACAACCGCGGCTTGCCGCTGGCCACCCGACAACTGGCCCGGCCGCCGTGCGCCCCTGCCGTCCAGACCCACACCGTCAAGGGCCGCCTAGACGGTCCCCTTCGGGCGTGACAAACACACGCCGCGCGCCGCGAATTTCCAGCACGGCCACAGCAGGCGCCTATTGCGTCGTGCGGGTGGTGTTCCACGCCCGGTCATACAGCTTTAGCGCCGCCCCGATATCTTCAAGGATATGCAGCCGCGTCATCGTCTCTGCGCTGACATTGATCGCCGGATTTGCCCGGATCGCCTGTGGCGTCAGCACATTTGCCGGGATGCCGGGCGCGCCATTAGACTGCTACGCCACGTTCAGCGCGGCAATTCCGGGCTTCAGATAAACCTCCATGAACGCCTTGGCAGTGTCCTCGTTGGGGGCCGAGACCAGAACGCAGTTGTTTTCTTGATACATCGTCGTGCCGTCGGCCGGGATCATGTAATTGACGTTCGGCATCTCGGTGAAAGACACGTTGTCACCCGCACAGAAATGCGCCGCTGCGATGTCGCCTGACCTGATCATCGCCATCGTCTCATAGGTAAAGGCTGAAAACCGCGCTCTTATGGGTCAGCAACTCATTTTTTGATGAACGGGTGTCCAGCGTTATCGCGATTCCGGTCTCTTAGGAGAATTTCGTCAGGATTTTGGGGTTGATGGACTCGCCCCAGTTGCACAGTGCCAGTTTGCCTTCTGCCGAGGCGTTGCCTGCCATCAAGGCAAGTGCTGTGGCCAATCCGATTGCTTTCAAGATTAACGTCCTTGTTGTTGGTGTCGGAGTGTTCGACCACAGGATGCAATAGGGTTGGCGATGGCGACTCGCGCGTGTCATGAACGCTTCCGCTGATACGCTTGACGAGACCCCGCTTGCTGCAAGATTGCGCAGCATTCCCGGGGTGTTGACCAAATCTGAGGCCGTGATTTCCCAGTGGCTGATCCTGAATGAGGCAACCCTTGGGTTTGAAGCAGGGGCCTCTGTGCCTGCCAAAACTGGGTTCAGCAAGATCACGGTCAGCCGCTTTTTGCGCCGCGCGGGTTGCAATGGCCTGCAAGCGGCGTTGGTCTATGCGCATGTCTCGCCCCGCGATTGTTGTTTTCGGCTGCTGGATGGTACGATTGGCAGCATACTGACGCATGATGCCAAGGCGGTGCTGGCCCTTGCGCAAAAGGTTGAACAGCCTAACTGGCGGCCCGCCATTGCTGCCGCGGATGAGGACTATTTTGTCGGCTTTCAAACTGTGCGTGGCTCGGTTCGTTATATTTCGCTGCAGGATGGCGGGTTGGTCGAATGGACCCCGTCCGTTCGCCGCACTAGGGAAACCCGCTGTCTGGTGATGTTCGACATGGCGCTTTATGTCCGCGAAGCGCGGCCTTTCTTGCAAGCCGCGCGCAAACTGGGGCTACAATGCGTTGTTTCAACGGATGAGCTAAACTCATGGTCCAGAGCAAGAAAACCCTTTTGTTTATCGCGTGACCACCAAGGTTGATGCCGACTATGAAAGCACTGGCCCGATGACCACTTTGATGAATCTTATCTTGCATGAGGTTGCAAGCCGCGACCCCGAAAAGGCCCGCTAGCGGATCACGGATTGGCCGCCCAGCCTGTGCAATCTGGGTCCGTATCGACGCCGCCCTTGGGTTGGCTTGCGTCGCGCGCGCGCGATCCCTAGTCTTCACCCGGCCCATAGTCGGGCAGATGAGGCTGGAATGAAGGTGGCACCTGCGCGGCAATGGCCTTGGATGGCGGCGGCCCTTGCGGCGGTCGTCTCCTGTGCGGCGGGCTCGGCCGCGTGGCATTTCACGCTGGCGCAAGCCCTGAACGACACCGCGCGCCGGGGCGAGAACGTGTTGCAACTGGCCGCCTCGACTCTGTCGGGGCAGTTGGACCGGTTTGAACGCCTGCCGGCCTTGATCGCCGGACAACCCATCGTGCAAAACCTGGTGGCAGATCCCGAAAACAACGCCCTGGTGGCGGAAGCCAACGCCTATCTGGCGCAGATCCAAAGCCAGCTTGATGCCTCGGATGTCTATTTGATGAGCATCGATGGCTTGACCATTGCCGCGTCAAACCACGCCAGCGCCACCAGTTTCATCGGCGGAAATTTCGCCTTTCGCCCCTATTTCTTTGAGGCGATGCGCGGCGGAACGGGCCGGTTCTATGCGCTGGGCACAACCAGCCGCAAACGCGGCTATTACTTTGGCGCGCCCGTCACGGCTAAAGGTCAGATCTCGGGCGTTCTGGCCTTCAAGATCGATCTGGACGCCATCGAGAAGACTTGGCGCGGCGGTGATTACGCGGTGTTGGTCACCGATCCGGACGGCGTCATCTTCCTGTCCAGCCGGGAGGAATGGCTGTTTCAGGCGCTGCACCCCTTGTCGGCCGAAGGCCGCACCCGCATTGCCACCACCCGCCGCTATGCCGATACGGAAATCGGCCTGCTAGTGGATTGATTCCAACAATTGGAACCCCCGATTTCTGGCAGCAATAATTTCGTCCGGGTTTGCGCGCCATTTGAAGGGCTTGGCATCTGCTTCGTTGTGCAGTTCGATGAAGCGGTCGATTGCG
>Ga0209491_10001270_pt1 | contig 49946 bp, 21 predicted proteins | sample BON02_FD_187213 | JGI IMG/M metagenome (GOLD analysis project Ga0209491, IMG submission 187213) | Freshwater microbial communities from Lake Bonney liftoff mats and glacier meltwater in Antarctica - BON-02 (SPAdes) (version 2) | ecosystem: Environmental > Aquatic > Freshwater > Ice > Glacier...
TCTGGAGGAGAGGGGGGGAGGGGGGGGCTGTGAGTGTTTTTGTTTTGTTGCGGGGGACGTCGTGCGCGCCTGCGAGAGAGCAAACGGGCCTCTGTAGCGTCAAAGCGGCATTCCTGCCCGCTGCCGTGCCGCCCAAATAAATGGCGGGGCCAAAACACGGCGGGCAAGGGATAACCGCCCCGCGCGCCCGCGCAAGCATCACGAATCTCACCGCTCGATTGTCTCCAGGCACGTGGCCCCCTGGCGCTTCTCCTCCTCCTTGTACGCGCGGTAGAACAGGGAGCGGAAGAAGCCGCGGTCGATCGACGTCTGGGACATCATCAGCGAGTCCTCCTGGTTGTAGCCTGTTGTTGTTGTTGTTGTTTTTCGCGGTGGTTTGTTTTGAGTTTCGATGCGTTTGTGTTATTCCGGGCGATCCTTTTTTGAGTCGTCCGGCGGCGGCGTTTTTTTTCTTCCCGCGAGCAGGTCTGAACTTTTCGCGCGCGTTGCAAATCGTCTTTCCGCGCCAACCAAGCACCCAACCAACCACCCAACCGCCCCCTCTACACCTCTCACCCGTGTAGCACGCGATGGCCACCACCGCGTTGATGCCCGCGGGCAGCTCGCGGAAGCGCAGGTGCTCCATGGCGCGCGTGGTCACCAGCGGCTTCTGCGGGTAGTAGAGGACGTAGCCCTGTTGATTCGTTTTGTTTTGGTTGTTGTTTTGGTGGTGGTGTGTCGATTGGTTGATCGGTGTGCGGAATGGAGAAGGGAGGAGGAAAGGAAAGGAGGCGGTCAGGCGTTAGCGCGTGCGGCGCGTTTTATTCTTTCATCCTCTTTGCGAAAGCCTTTTTTTCCCTCTCTCCCTGGAACGACACAAAGTCCGCGCCAGCACGACCCTCTCATACCTGCGTGTCCATGCGCGTCTGGTAGTTGGTCGCGTACATGCCCATCGCCTGCTTGCCCATGGCCGACTGGTACGTGTTCCGGGGGCTCTGGTTGTGGTCGGGGAAGGGGATGATGCTGGCGCACACGCCCAACACGAGCGACGGGTGCACCTCGCAGTGGGTGTAGGTGGACGAGTAGGCGCGCTGTTGTTGTGTTGGGTTAGGTGGGGTTGTCGTTTTTTGGTGTTGTTGTTGTTGGTGTTGTTGTTGTTGTTGTGGGTTGGTGGGGTCGAGGAAGTGGGGAGGTGAGGAAGGGAGGGAAGGCGGGGCGATCAGGTGTTGGTTGGGGTGAGAGGCAAACGACGCTGCGCGCGACAGACAAAATAAGAAAAAACAAACAAACAAACAAACGGACGGACGGACGACTCACCGACGGGTCCAAGCGCGCGCTCTCCAGGTCGCCGATGGCCATGGCGATCATCGTCGTCTCCTCCTCCTCCGCGTCCACGTACTCCACCAGCCCCTCGCGCACCAGGCGGCCCCACGTCCACGTGTCCTCCAGAAAGGCCTGCGGCCTGCCGTCCTCGCCGCCGCCCTCCTCCGCCGCGGGGTCTGGGACCAAGTCCACGCTGCGCTCCAGCAGCCGCCGCACGTGCCCCTTGCGCAGGCGCAGGCGCTGCCCGTCCACGATCAGCAAGGGGCGCGACGTCCGGCCCGCGTCCGTGTAGATGCGCAGCTCCTGCGCGGCAAAGTCGTGCACCACGCCCACCTCGGTGTTGACGTCGACCTAATTTTTTTGATTTTGTTTTTGTTTTTTTGTTTTTTTGTTGGGGGGGGGGAGGATTGTGTTGTTGTTTGTTTGTTTGTTGTGGTGGAGGCGGGTGTGATAGGTGAGTGACCGAGGAGCGGGATCAGGGGAAAATCGAAAAGCAGAGTCGAAATCTGGAGGGAGAAAGAGGGGGTGAACGCAGCGCGCCGCGCGATTCGAGCGAGCGGGCGACCGCGTCTTTGTTGCCTCTCCCTCCGCCCCCGTCAAGACACGCGAACCCCGCAGAGCGCAGACAGACCGCCCCTCCTTGAGAATAAGACGAGACTGTCCACAACAATAAGACGGAAAGAAACCTCCTTCTTCCTTTCTCTCACCTGCCGCCGGAGCGCCCTAAGCGTCCGCACCAGCTCCGCGGGCGCCCGGTGCACGCCCACCCACCGGCCGTTGACAAACACCTTGGTGGCCTCGGGCACCACGGAGGGCGAGATCTCCTCGAGGCGCTCGAGCGTCCACTCCTCGAGGAAGTCCTCGACGGGGCCGCTGGGCGAGCCGACGGTGATGCAGGCCATGAGCGCGAGGTTCTTGACGAGGCCGACGGCCTTTGTTTAGTTTTTTTGTCGGGGGGGTGGGGGTGTTTTTTGTCGTCGGGATTTTGTTGTGTTGGATTTGGGTCTTGGTTGGGGGAGCGGAGCGCGAGGGCGTGAGGTGGACGAGAAGAGAGCGACAGAGCAGACACAAGGAGAACGTAGGGGACGGGGAAAAAGAGGAGGAACGAACACGACGCTGCCGCCGCCGGCGCACGACGAGAGGCAACCAAACAACTGCCGCCGCCGTCGTCCCCCTCTCCCTCTCCTCAAAAACCAAAAGCCTCTCCCTCTCTCTCACCTGCCCCTCGGGCGTCTCCGCGGGGCACATCATCCCCCAAAGCGTGTTGTGCAGCTGCCGCGGCTTGGCCAGCTTGCCCTCCCGCCCGATCGGCGAGTTGACCCGCCGCAGGTGCGACAGCGTCGAGGCGTAGGTCAGGCGGTTGAGCACCTGCGACACGCCCGCCCGCACGGCGCCCGGCGCGCTGCCCTGCGCGCCCCAGTTGCCCGTGGCCAGCGAGTACTTCAGTCCCTTTGTGATGGTGCCGGACTTGATGGCGAAGGGCACGTTGACGTCGCGGCCGTGGTCGGCGGCGCGCTGCACGGCGCCGCGGACGTCCTTGCACAGCTTGCGGAAGAGCTGGCGGAACAGGCCGGCCAGCAGGGGGCCGCCCAGGTCGAGCCGCTTGTTGGCGTAGTGGTCCCGGTCGTCCTCGGGCCTGCGGCCCAGTCCGCAGGCCAGCAGCCTGTGCGCCATGTAGCCCACGAAAAAGGCCTTGCGCGTCTCGCAAAAGGGGGCTTGCCCCACGTGCGGCAGCAGCTCCTTCTGCAGGATCTCGCGCGCGTACTCGATCCGCTTGGCGCGCGCGACGCCCGCCGCCGCCGCCCGCTTGCCGATGTAGTCGAGCGCCAAGGCCGTAGAGGCCACGGGCTGCGCCTCCTCGATCGAGGGCCTGAGGGCCTCGGCCATCTCGGCGTCGTGCAGGCCGTAGACCACGTGCTCGAGGACGTCGCGGTCGCTGACCACCCCCAGGGCGCGGAAGAGGATGAGCAAGGGGACGTCCGCCTTGACGTAGGGGATGGACACTCGGATGACGCTGCCGGCGCCAGCGGCGGGCGCGGCGCCGGACGCGCCGCCGCCGGCGTTGCCGGACGTGCGGGGGGCGAGCAGCTTGACCTCCATGCCGGAAGAGTTGCGCGTCGAGCCCTCGACGATGGAGCTATTTTGTTGGTTTGGTTTATGGGTTTTCCGAGGGAAGGGGGGAGGAAAGGGTTGGTGTTTTTTTCGAGTTTTGTTTATTTTGTTTCTCGTTCGCATTTTCGGCGCTCTCTCGCTCGCCAAAAACCAAACGCGAAAGAAAAACAAAAACAACGAAACTCACCGGCACTCGGCCACGTACAGGTACTTGCTCGGCTGCGACTTGCGGAACACGTACACGTGGTTGTGCGCCATGCGCTCCTGCGCGATCAGCACCTTCTCGCTGCCGTTGATCACAAAGTAACCGCCCTGGTCGTACGGGCACTCGCCTAGCTCCGTGAGCTCGGCCTCGCCAAATCCGGTTCCGCCGGCGGCCGAGTCGCCGAGCGAGCAGAAGGCGCTGCGCAGCATGATGGGCACTTTCGCGAGGAAGAGCTTGGGGAACTCCTGTCGGTCGGCGAGCTCCCAGTCGCCGTCCATCTCGCGGCCGTCGTCCGAGGGGGGGCCGCCGCCAGCGGCGTCGCGGTCGCCGTCGCCGCCGTCGCCATTTCCGCCGCCGCCGCCGCCGCCGCCGCCGCGCGCGCCTCCGCCGCCCTCGGGCCGCCGCCGCCACTCCGTCTGCGTCACGTTGACGTACATCGGCGCCGCGTACGTCAGGTTGCGCAGGCGCGCCTCGCGCGGGAACAGGGTGGCCGTCTCGCCGTCCGGCTCGGTCGCCACGGGCCGGGAGAGGAAGATCTGCCCGAACTTGACGCGGATCTCGCGCTCCTCGTCCTCGTGCTCGTCGTTGCGGCGCTTGGCGCCGCCGCCGCCGCCGCCGCCGTCGTCGCCGTCGTCGCTCGGGAGCGCGTCGCCGGGCCGGTGCTGCCGCTCGGGGCGCACGACGATCTCGGGCGCCTCGTCGACCACCTCCTGAATGGTGTTGCTGACGAACTCGTTGAACGAGTCGAGCTGCTGCCGCACCAGGCCCTTGTCCTCGAAAAAGGCCGACACCACCGCCCACGCGTCCTCCTGAGAGACCTCCAGGTCGTCGCCCGGCAGCGCGCCGAAGCGCGGGGCGGTGCCGTCCTCGCCCTCGCCGATGGTGGGGTCGTCGGGGGACGGTCCGCCGGCGCCGTCGCGGTCGTCGGCGGCGTCGTCGCCAAACCCGCCGGCGGCCCGGCGGCTGGGCGCGTCGCCGCCCATCGGCGCGTCGTCGCCCATCGGCGCGTCGCCGCCCATCGGCGCGTCGTCGCCGCCGCCGTCGCCGTTTGGGGGCACGCTGCCGTTGCCGGCGCCGGGCGGCGGAGGGCGGGCGCCGCCGCCGCCGCGGGTGTAGAGCGGGGGCGGGGGGGGCGCGTCCTCGTCGACGGCGTCGTGAAACATGGTGGCTGGGTGCTGCTGCTGGGTCGGTGCTGCTGCTGGTCGTGCGCGCGCAGCGCGCGCCCGCTCGGGCGGCGGCCGACCGCGGCCGGCGGCGACCGGCGTCGGCGACGACCGGCGACACCGAGCGACGGCACGCGCGCGACGCTACCCGTTTGGCGAGAGGGGAGCCCCCCTGCTCTAGTGCGGGGGACGGAAGCTCGCGGCCTCGCCGCGCGCGCGCCCCTCTGTTGCTCCCGCGCGCCTCTCTGTTGTATCTGTGAGAAACGAGAGAGAGGCGGGGGCGTCTCGCCGATGGAAGGTTGAAGGGAGAGTTTTGGGTTTCCCTGTCCGCGCCCTGTCTGTGGGGTGTTTGTGTGTGCGAATGCGGGATCGGTGCGGTTCGTGCGTGTGCGCGTGTTGCGGTTCGGTGGGTGTGCAGCAGATGGCTGGCGTTCGGCGGGTCGCTGTTGTTGTTGATCGGCACAGAGTGGGACGAGGGGGAAAGAGAGGAGAGGGGGGAACATGAGGAAAACAGCAGCGTTCAAATGGGGCCGACTCTCCCTGAGGCAACAGCTTACACCATCCCCCTCTCACACCAATCAGTCTCTCGACCCCAGTCAACAAGCAAACAGCAACTCAGACGCCCCAGTCATATCCAAGCGCAACGCGAGCGACGCGCGCACCATGGCGACGAGCAACGGGAACGGGCACGCCGCGGACACGCCCATGGTCCGCGTCTTCCCCGAGGCGCTGACGCCGCTGGCGCAGGCCGACCCGGAGATCTACGCCCTCGTGCAGGACGAGAAGAAGCGCCAGTGGTGCGTGCGGAGCTGCTGCCCCCCCCCCTTTTTCTTCTCCGCCGCCGTCGCCGCCGCCGTTTGCGTGAGCGGCCGCGACCCCCGTGCAGAGCGCCGGCTGTGCACGCCGCCGCCGCCGCTCTCCGCCGTCCAATCTCTCACTCACTTGCCCCACAACAAAATAACCGACTCACGAACGCGCAGGCGCGGCGTCGAGCTGATCGCGTCGGAGAACTTCACGTCGCTGCCCGTGATGGAGGCGCTCGGCTCGTGCTTCACGAACAAGTACAGGTGAGAGGGAAGAGAGGGAACAAGGAGGAAGAAGGGAGAAGATTCGCGCCGGGCGCGTTCGCCCGCTGTGCAAAAAGCCCTCTCTTCGGCGTCGCCTCTCCCCCGAGCCCCCCCTTTTTCCCCCGCCACCCCCTCGCCCAAGCGAGAGCACCCACGTCGCTCACGCGCGCCTCTTCTCTGCTCCCCCCTCTCGAGCATCCATCCCTCCCCCCCTCCCCCGAAAACCACACACCAACCCGCAAACAACACTAAAAAACAAATACGAAAACAAAACGAAAACGAAAAACGACGCCAGCGAGGGCCAGCCGGGCGCCCGGTACTACGGCGGCAACGAGAACGTCGACAAGGTGGAGCTGCTCTGCAAGGCGCGCGCGCTGGCCGCCTTCCGGCTGTCGCCCGACGAGTGGGGCGTCAACGTGCAGCCCTACTCGGGCAGGTGAGCGGCAGCAAAGCACAGAAGGGGCGGGGGGGGCCAGCGAAAAGAGGGCTCTCCCTTTCTTTAGTGTTTCGCAGGCGTCGGGCGGACGGGCGCGCGCCGCCACCGCCTCGGCCCCTGCGCGTTCCCCAGGGCCTCCTCGTCGTCAAGCCTGCCTCCTCTCTCTCTGTCTGCCGGCCGCCCGTCCTGCCTCCATGCAACCGCCCGCTCACACCAAACAAACGTCACAACCCAAAAACAAACACAAAAATGAAACAAAAAACGACGCCCCGACGCCCCGACCCCCCCAACCACCCATCCCCAGCCCCGCCAACTTTGCCGTCTACACGGCCCTGCTCAACCCCCACGACCGCATCATGGGCCTCGACCTCCCCTCCGGCGGGCACCTCACCCACGGCTTCTACTCGGGCGCCAAGAAGATCTCCGCCACCTCGATCTACTTCGAGTCCTTGCCCTACAAGCTCGACCCGGCTACCGGATACATCGACTACGACCGGCTGGAGGAGAAGGCGCTCGAGTTCCGCCCCAAGATCTTGATTGGCGGGGGATCCGCGTACGCGCGCGACTGGGACTACGCGCGCATGCGCGCGATCGCGGACAAGGTCGGCGCGCTGCTGATGATCGACATGGCGCACTTTAGCGGACTGGTGGCCGGCGGCGCCGTCAAGTCGCCCTTCGAGCACGCCGACGTCGTCACCACCACCACGCACAAGTCGTTGCGCGGCCCGCGCGCCGGCATGATCTTTTGCCGGCGCGGACTGAAGCCCGCGGCCCGCCTGGCCGTCTCCAAGGAGCCCGAGGGCACCAAGTACGACATGGAGGGCAAGATCGATTTCGCCGTCTTCCCTGCGCTGCAGGGGGGGCCGCACAACCACCAGATCGCCGCGCTGGCCGTGGCGCTCAAGCACGCCGCCACGCCCGAGTTCAAGCTGTACGCGGCGCAGGTTGTCGCCAACGCCCGCGCCCTGGGCGCCGTGGTGACGGCCGCGGGCTACAAGCTGGTGACGGGCGGCACCGACAACCACCTGGTGCTGTGGGACCTGCGGCCCACGGGGGTCTCGGGCGCCAAGATGGAAAAGGTGTGCGACGCGGCGCACCTGACGCTCAACAAGAACGCGGTCATCGGAGACGCCGCGGCCATGAACCCGGGCGGGGTGCGCGTCGGCGCGCCCGCCATGACCTCGCGCGGCCTGGTCGAGGCGGATTTCGAGGAGATCGGGCGATTCCTGCTCGAAGCCCTGGACATCGCGAAGGAGGTCCAGGGCAAGAGCGGGAAGCTGCTCAAGGACTTTGTGGCGGCGCTCGAGGGGGACGCGCGCGCGGCCGCGCTGCGGGAGCGGGTCGAGGCCTTCTCGGCGCGGTTTCCCATGCCGGGCTTCCACGTGGGCGCGGCGATCTGAGAAGAGAGCGGCGGCGGATGGGACGATCTCTTTTTTGTGTGTTGCATAGAGCCTCGGGCGGGGGCGGCGACCCGACCGCCCGCCGACCGACCGATTCGAGCGGGAACGAACGATTGATTTTGTGTGTAAGGTTCGCACGTGTCCTTTGACACCAGGTTTGGTTGCCCGGCGTGGTTGCAGACCTTCTTCCGTCAAGCCAGCAGCGAAGAACGCGAATCAGTGAGACCTGGCCCTGCGTCTGCGGCGCTCGCAACTCTTATCGCGGCGGCAAAGGAGAAACAGAGGATGCGCGACGCCCGCGGCGCGCGCGATTTTGAAGCGCTGACGGCAGGCGGCTCTCACGCGCACAAACCAACAAACGCATGCGACCGCTGCCGTAGCTGCATCACACGCCGCGCCCCGGTGCAATTGAGCGTTGCACTGACTCACAGGGCGCAGCAGGCGCGCGCGCGCGGCCCCAAAAGAGAGCAGGGGGAGCATCCGTCACCAAATCGCCCCCCCCTCCCCGCGATGTTCACGGGCCTGAGCACGCTGCGCAAGCAGGAGGAGGCGGCGGCCAAGGCTGCCGGCGGTGGAGGAGCCGGCGCCGCCGCGCGCCCGAGCGCCATGCAGTCCTACTTGGCGTCGCGTTACGGAGGAGGGCCAGAGGGAGTAGGAGGAGGAGGAGGGGACTTTGAGGCGCCGCGCGCGCCGCCCGAGCAGCACCCGCGCAAGACGAAGAAACGCAAGGCGTCCGCCGCGCTCGCGCCAGCGGCGGCGGCAGGAGCGGCAGCAGCAGCAGTAGCACCGGCGGCCATGCGCATCATCGACGACGACTTCACCGTCGCGGCGCCGGCGCAGGCCGCGGCTGCGGGGCGCCGCCGCCTCGCGCCCGGCGCCGTCGCGTTTGCCGCGGGCGAGGACGCGGACGATGATGGGGGGAGTGAGGACGAAGCGGACGAGGCCCCGACGATCGCCAATCCGGAGTTCGCCGCGCGCTACGCCGCGCAGGAGGCGCGCAAGCGCGAGTTCGGGCGCGCGCGCGAAGACGGCAGCGGGTGGGTGGCGGCGGCGGACGGCGGCGGCGGGGATGGCGGCGGGGGCGATGGGGGCGCGGCGGCGGCGGCGGCAGGAGAAAAGCGGGCGCGCGGCGTGGACCTGTCGCCCCCGCGCCGCCCGCGCCAGCGTCACGACACGCCGCCTTCCCCGGGAGATGGCGCCGCCGCGCCAGACCCAGGCGCGGGCGGCGACCTCTCCCCGCCGCGCCGCCCGCGCCAGCGGCACGATACGCCGCCGCCGCCGGAGGAGCAGGCGCAGCCGCCGCCGCAGCAGGGGGACCTCTCTCCCCCGCGTCGCCCGGCCCGCCGCGAGCGGCACGACACCCCGCCGCTGCCGGAAGACCCACGACCGCAGGCGCGGCCGCAGGCGCAGGCGCCGCGGCAGGGGGACACTTCTCCCCCGCGTCGCCCGGCCCGCCGCGAGCGGCACGACACGCCGCCGCCGGCAGCAGCAGCAGGCGCCGCAAACGGCGGCGATCTCTCCCCGCCGCGCCGCCCGCGCCGGAGCGCCTCGCCCGCGCCAGCAGCACCAGCCGCAGAAGGAGGGCAGCAACGACAAGGACAGCAGCAAGCGGCGGCGCCCCAGGCAGCGGCGGCGGCGCCGGCCGCGACCTACGGCCTCGTCGACGCGCGCACCCTCGCGGCCGAGGCCGAGCGCGCCAGGCTCGAGCAGCGCGCGCGCGCCGCCGCCGCGCCTGGGCGCGGCGAGGCCACCGTGCACCGCGACCGCGCCACGGGGCGCGTCGTGAGCGCAGAGGCCTTTGCGGAGGCGCGCGCGGCCGAGCGGCGCGCGGCGCGCGGCGCCGCTCGCCCGCAGCGCCCGCCCAAGGAGGAGGTCGAGCTGGGCGTGCTGCGCACGGGCGTCGCGCAGGCGCGCGCCCAGACGGACGCGCTAGAGGCCCAGAGGCGCGAGGCGGCCAAGCCCTTTGCGCGGGGCTACGACGAGGACGCCGACGCCGACGCGAGGCGCGCGCAGCGCTGGGGCGACCCGGCCGCGGGCGCGGGCGGCGCCGCCGCCCTGTCCGGCCTGCGCCAGCGCGCCGAGGCCGAGCGCGCGCGCGCCGCCGCGCCGCACCCCGCCCCCTCCGAGCGCGCCGCCGCCCAAGGCACCGCCCGCGAGCGCGCCGCGTTCGAGGCGGCGGCGCCGCGCGTCCCGCAGGAGGTCCCGCCGCACTCTTGGCTGGCGCGGCGGCTGCCGGCCGCGCCCAACCGATTTGGCATCGCGCCCGGCCGCCATTGGGACGGCGTCGACCGCAGCAACGGGTTTGAGCGGGCGCTGGCGGTGGCGCGCAACGAGCGGGGGGCCAGGCAGGCGGCCAGGCGGGCGTTCTTGCAGGAGGACATGTAAAGAGAGGAGTGGTTCCTTTGGATCTCGCGGGGGTTGCATCTCTTTCGAGAGAGAAGAGGAGGAATGCAGGATGATTGGGAGCGGGCGGGGCGGGGCGGGGCGGGGGAACGACGGCGCCGTCCCCCCCCGACCGCGCCGCGCGCGCCGGTCTCCCGCCGCGTCTCACACGAACGCGCACAGCCCCGTCGGACCCCCCATTGCCCCGCTTGCTCGGAACACGTGTCCGCCATAAGACCTGCACCCCCCATCTCTCTTTGATTAGCCTCGAGCCCGCTGTGGTTTCCCCGAGTTGTAGACGGGCGTGCATCGAAACCCCTGTTTTTTCTCACGCGCCTCCTTCTTGAGCGATGAGCGCGCCTGCCGACAAGGACGAGGCGACGCAGGCCGTCGGAGGTGAAGATGAAGTGGTCGAGGAGGACGTCGGCTACTACAACCCGCGGCCGGTGGACCCGATCCTGCCCGTGCGCATCGTGGTCGACTCGTGCGGCGGCGGAGACGGCGGCGGCGACGTCGATGGCGACGGCGCGCTCGCGGTCGCCTCGGCCGACGACGACGCCGCCAATGCCAATGCCGCCGCCGCCGGGCCCTCTCGCGCGTCCGTCATGACGCCGCCCCCGCCAATGCTGCCGACCCCCTCGCCCGCCGCCTCGACCATCGCCGCCCTCGCCGACCTCGGCGCCCCTTCTTCTCCCCAAGCCAGGCTGCGCGCCGACCCCGCGGCGGCGGCGGCGGCGGCGATGGCGGCGGCGGATGGCGGCGCGTCCGCAGGCGCCTCGGTCGCCCTCCTGTGCAACAGCGCGGTCGGCGCGGGCGTGCTCGCCCTCCCCTACGCCCTCGCCCGCGCGGGCATGGCCGGCGGCCTGCTCCTGTGCGCCGGCTTCTGCGCGGTCGAGGCCTTCACGCTCTACGTGCTCGCGAAATTCGCAGAGCGCTACAGCGCGCGCTCCTACGGCCAGCTGGTCCGGCGCGCCCTCGGGCGCCGCAGCTCTGCTTTGCTGTCGGCGTCGATGTTTGTGCTGCAGTGGGGCGCGTGCGTGGCCTACCTCGTGATCGTGGGCGACGTGTTTTCCGGGGTGCTGGGGGCGCTGCTTGGGCCCGGGCGCGGGGGAAAGGGCGGCGAGGGGGGCAGCAGCGGTGGCGGCGGCTTGGCCGACGACGACGCTCGTCTTTTTGCGACGGGCGTCGGCGGCATCGACGGCAGCGAGAGCGGCGGGGGCGGCGGCGCGACCGGCGCGGGCGGCCCCCTCTACCGCACGCAGACGCTGGTGGCCGTCGCCCTGGGCGTCGTCTTCCCCCTGTGCCTGCCCGCGGACCTGGCCGCCCTCGAGGCCGTCAGCGCCGCCGCCGTCGTCGGGTTTGGTTTCACGGCCTTCACCGTCGTCGTGCGCGGCTGGCAGCTCGCGCTCTCGCGGCCGGCCGGAGAGCGCTTCGCGCGCGTGCGCCTCTGGCCGGCGGACGGGGGCCTGGGCCTGCTGGACGCCATCCCCCTCGTGGTGTTCGGCTTCAACAGCCACGCCAACGTGGTGGCCATCTTCCACGAGCTGGAGCCGTTCCCCAGCGCGCCCGTGGGCGCGCGGACGGTGGCGCGCCGGGCGGCGGCCGCCGTCGGCGTTGGCCTCGGCAGCCGCGTCGGCTCGTACGCGCGCTCGCTGGCGGCGGCGGCGGCGGCGGGCGGCGGCGGCAACAACCTGCCCACGAGCATGGACGCGCCCTCGTTCGCGCAGCACCTACACGCACCACTTTTGCAGCTGCAGCCGCCCACGCCCCCGACCGCGACCTCCCTCGCCGCGGCCGCCGCTGTCGCCGCCGCCGGCTCGGTCGTCGCCGCGTCGGTTGCGCCCACGGCCGGCGGCGGCGCGCAGCCGCTGCTGCTGCGCGGCGTCCGCACGCACAAGCTCTTTGGCATGGTCGGCGTCATCGCCGCCGCCATGGTCCTCATCGCGTGCGGCTACGTGCTCGTCGCCATCGCAGGGTTCGTCGCCTTCGCGCCCACGCCGCCCTCCAACATTTTGAACGCCTTTGCGCCCTCCGGCGACGGCCTGATCACCGCCGCCAGATTAGTCATTGGCCTCGTCGTCGTGGCGCACTACCCGCTGGCCTGCCACCCCGCGCGCGAGGCCCTGCGCGACCTGTCGGACGCCCTGTTCCGGGACGGGGGGGAGCCGCCCGCGGCGGCGGCGGCGGCAGGCGGACGCGACGACGGCCGCGACGACGACGGCGCCGCGTGCAAAAAGGACGGCGGACGCGGCGGCGGCGGCGAACGAGACGTAGGCGGCGCTGCCGGGCGCTTTCTGTACACGGCGGTCTTTGTGCTGTCGACGCTGGCGACGGCCGTGGCCGCGGGCGACCTGGGCGGCGTTTTGCACCTGCTGGGCGGGACCGTGGCCTCCGCGATGATCTTTGGCCTGCCCGGCCTGCTGCTGATCAACGCGAGCATAATCAAGCTGAGCTACGGCGGGGACTGGGGGGAGGGCGGAGGCGGCGGGGAGGAGGACTTTTTGGCAGAGGAAGAAGAAGGAGAGGGCGGCGGCGGCGACGAGGGCGGGCCGAGCGGCGACGGCGAGGGCGGCGGCGGCGGCGGCGGCGGCGGCGTGCCGGCGACCGAGGACGGCACGGCGCGGCGGCCCCTGCTGCTGGCCGTGCGCAAGAAGGCGGGCCTGCGCGAGAAGGGCCTGATCTACTCGCCCGGCGCCTCGTGGGCCGCGGGCGTCGCGCTGTGCGGCGTGTGCCTGGCAGTCATGGGCCTGACGATCGCGTCGGCGTTTGTGGGCAAGCCGGACGACCCCGGGCGGCGACGGTTGTAAGCCGCCGGCGGGTCGCCGGTTTTGGTTTGTCTTGTTGTCATGGTGTGTCGTACTGGCGTGTGTATCGCGCGGGATCCTGGCTCGCGGTGCTGGCGGCTTGCGGGCCCAAAAGCAGGAGGGCTGTTGCTGCTTGCGTTTGCGAGCTTCCTGTTTCGGTGTTTGCCCCCTCCTGTGGTCCCCATCCCCCCCTCTGCACAGTCCCCGCTCCTCTCCGCTGTTACCTCGAGACAAACACTGCTTCTCGTCAGGCGTCGCCATCATCACGGGACGATCGCGCGATTGCGCCCCAAATACGACCCACCGAAATCCCAAAATGGACGCCCCTCCCCCTCCCCCACCCGTTGCCAAACGCGAGCGCTGCTCGACGTGCGAGGGCGACGCGCGCGAGCACCTGGCCGCCTTCTGCGTGTCCTCGGACTGGGACGCCCTCATGTCGCCCGACTGCGAGGGCGACGAGCACTCGCTCGTGGAGCGGCTCAAAGAAATCGCCGAGGTGAGACGCGCGACGCCGAACGCGACCCGACGCGACGCGCGCGCCCGTCGCCCGCTCGTCGGGGTGCGCCCGCTCTCCTCCTCCTCCTCCTCCTCCTCCTCTCTCGGCGCCTCACGCCAAACCAAACCCAACCAAACGCGCCGACACCCGACACCCGATTCCCAAACAAAACAACCAAAAAACAACAAAAAAAGGGCCACGGCGCCGTCGCCATCGCCGAGGAGTGGGACGTGGCGCCCGGCGCCGCGAAAGGCGGCGTCGGCGACCTGGTGCTGCGGCTGGCGTGCGGCACCGAGGTGGCGATCGAGGCCAAGTGGCTGAGCGACCGCAGCGGCGCCACCGCGCGCAAGGCGCGGTCTCAGAGCCGCAACGTGGTGCGCGGGCAGGCGCAGCGGTACGCGCTGCTGTGGCGCGCGCGCGAGCGCGAGGTGCCGCTGGTGGTGGCGGCGATGCTGACGAACGAGCAGGCGGGCCCTGTGGTGGTGGCGGGGCCGCTGCTGGCCGGGGACGTGGCGGCGCTGGCGGCGATGGAGCAGCCGCCGACGCGCGTGATGGGCGTGGCGCCGGCGCCGCCCGGGGGGCACGAGGCGACGGCGGCAAGAGCGGCGGCGGCGGCCGCGAGCGTCGCGGCGGCGGCGGCGACGGCGGCAGCGAGCGCGGCGGCCGACGGGGAAGCGGCGGAGCCAACGCCCGCCAGCTCGAGCGCAGCGACACCGGCGGCGACGACGGCGGCCTCGGTGATGGCGGCCACCGCCGGCGGGACCGACGCTGTGGCCCCACCGATGCCGCCGTCGACAACGGCCGGGCCCCCCGCTGTCGTCCTGACGACGGCGGCGGCAGCGACGGCGCCGCTCCCCAGGCCGGCCCCCTCCCCCTCCAACCTCCCCTCGGCCATCCCCCGCCCCTCCGCCGCCGCCATGGCCGCCGCCACCGCGGCCGCCGCCGCCGACATGGAGTTTGAGCTGCCCGGCCCCACCACCGTCTGCCCCGTCTGCGTCGCCATGGCCGCCACCGCCGCCGCCGCCCCGGCCTCGGCCCTGTCCGCCGCCGCCGCCGACGCCGGCGCCGACGCGGCCGCCGACGGCGACAACAACGGCAGCAACGACAACGGCGACGACGACGACAACGACGAGGCCGGCGGCCGCCCGCCCCACCCGGCCCTCCCCGGCGCCCGGGGCCTCCTCGCCCCGAGCAACCCGGCCGCCTCGCACCTGCCCCCCATCGACCGCACCCTCCTCGACGCCGCCCTCGGCGAGCCGGGCGTCGTCGACGCCGCCGCCGCCGCGTTCGACGCGCTGCCGGGCGCCGCCCTGCTCCGAGACAACTGGCTCCACCGGCGCGGCTGGCCGCAGGGCGGGCGCGGCGACCTGGTGTACCGCCTCGCGTGCGGGACGGACGTGGTGCTCGAGTGCGGCTACCTGAACGCGCGCTCCGGGTGCACGGCCAGGCGCTCGCGCAACAAGTGCCGCGCGCGGCTCGAGGACCAGGCGGCGCGCAGCGGCCGCGCTTGGCTGGCGCAGCAGCCGGGCGGCGGCGGCGGGGGCGGCCTTGGCGGCGGCGGCGGCGGAGGCCCGAGCGCGGCGCTGGTGCTGACGGCGACGCTGCTGAACGAGGGGCACGCGCGGCTGGTGGTGCGGGAGGTGCTGCGCAAGGGGGAGCAGGAAGCGGGGGAGCCGGGGGAGGCGGCGGGCGGGGAGGGACACGTGGAGCAGGACGACCAGGATTAGGGGGAGCGCGGGGAGGGGGCAGACGCGGCGACCGGGTCGGGGGCAGACGACACGTCACCACGCGCCGTTGCAGCCATCGCCGCAACCGTCGCCTTCGCCGCGGCCGCCGCCGTCGCCGCCGCCGAGTAGGCGGGGGAGGTCCAGGCGATGGAGGCCTCAGAGAGACGAGGGCCACACGTCAAACAAGGGCCGAGGCCGGGCTGTCGGGGGGGCAAAGGGGGAGAACCGGAATAAGGCGCTGCGGTTGGTCGTGCGACGCCGGCGCCGAGATTGTCGCTCTCGGCGACAATTGAGCAGCAGCGGCACGGATGCTCTCTCGTTTCAAGAAAGAAATCTACACTCTTGGGCATAACCTAGGGCGCCTCCGCGTCGTCAACCCGAAAGGGGATCCATCTGCTGCAAAACGAAACAGGCAAAAAGAGAGCGAAACGAAAGGGCGGGCTCGCGACGAGAAAAGGAAAAGCGCGCGCCCGCCCCCCGCCCCCCGCTCCCTCTGCCCACAAAAAAAGAAAAGGAAACTCTGTCATTCTCTCAAGCGCTCTTGAGCGCCTTGAGCACGCGCCGCGCCGCCTCGATCGTGTGCTCCACGTCCGCGTCCGTGTGCTTCAGGCCCACAAACCCGGCCTCGAACTGCGACGGCGCCAGGTAGACGCCCTCGGCCAGCATGGCGCGGTGGAAGCGCGCAAACATCTTGGTGTCGGCGTTCGCGAGCGCGTCCTCGAAGCAGCGCACGGGCCCCTCGCAGAAGAAGAAGCCCCACATGCCGCCCACGAAGCCGCCGCACATCGGCACGCCGCTCTCCTTGCCCGCCGCCACCAAACCGTCGACGAGCCGCTCCGAAAGAGCAGACAGCCGCTCGTAGGCGCCCGGGCGGTCGAGGATCTCGAGCGTCTTGATGCCCGCGGCCATGGCGAGCGGGTTGCCGCTGAGCGTGCCCGCTTGGTACATCGGGCCCGCGGGCGCCACCGTGCGCATGATCTCCTTGCGCCCGCCGTACGCGCCCACGGGCATGCCGCCGCCGATGACCTTGCCCATGGTCGTCAGGTCCGGGGTGACACCAAAGTGGCCCTGGGCGGATTGCTTGTGCACGCGGAAGCCAGTCATCACCTCGTCGAAGCAGAGGAGCGCGCCCTCGCGGGTGGCGATGTCGCGCAGCCCTTGGACAAAGGCCTGGTCGGGCACGATGAAGCCGCTGTTGCCGACCACGGGCTCGAGGATGATTCCCGCGATCTCACCCGGGTTGGCGGCGAACAGGGCCTCGACGGACGCGAGGTCGTTGTAGGTGGCGTTGAGCGTGGCCGCCGCCGTCGAGGCCGGAACGCCGGGCGAGTCGGGCAGCCCCAAGGTGGCGACGCCGCTGCCCGCCTTGACCAAGAACGAGTCGCCGTGGCCGTGGTAGCACCCCACGAACTTGAGCACCTTCTCGCGCCCCGTGTAGGCGCGCATCAGGCGCAGGACCGACAGGCACGCCTCGGTGCCGGACGAGACGAACCGGACCATCTCGACCGAGGGCACGCGCGCGATCACCGCCCTCGCCAGCACGTTCTCGAGCTCGCACGGCGCGCCGAACGAGGTGCCCTTGGCGATCTGCGCGACCAGGGACGCGTTGACCTCGTCGTCGGCCGCGCCCACGATGGCGGGGCCCCAGGAGCCGATGTAGTCGATGTACTTGTTGCCGTCGACGTCCCAGGCGTAGGCGCCCTTGACGCGCTCGAAGACGATCGGGTTGCCTCCCACGGACTTGAACGCGCGGACGGGCGAGTTGACGCCGCCGGGCAGCAGCTCCATGGCCTCGGCCATGATCTGTTTTTTTCGTTTCGTTTCGTATTGTGTTTGGTTTTTTGGGGGGGGCTCGTTTTCAAGCAAGGCGGGCGGGGAGAGAGGTTGGTTGGCAGGACGGAGGGAGGGAGGAACAGGGAGGGAGGGGACGCGAGCGAGAGGCGGTCGAGGCGAGCGCGCGCGCGACAGCGGCGCCGTCGGCGCCGTCGGCGACGCGCGCGCGCGAGATAGAAACGGAGAGCCCTCGGTCGGGAGAAGCTTCCAATCGCGTCGCGGACGCGGCGCCGTCGATGCGGCGGGCGCTTGCCGCGGGTCTCAAATGTCCGGATCAAGCGAGCGCAACGGGCGCGCTGCGCTGGCAAGCCTCGCCGGGGACGCACGGCGGGCGCGAACTTGAGATGAGGAGAGGGGGCCGAAGGAGTGAGTGCCTGTCACGCAACGACGACGACGACGACGACGACGAAAGCGCACCTCGTCGCTGCGCGTGGTGTTGAGCGCCTTGATGGCCTCGGGCGCGGCGATGGCCTTGACGACCACGACGCGGCGCGCCGAAGCGGCCCGCGTGCCGCGCGCCGACAGGGACTTCTGAAGCTGCATGGTGTTTTTTTCTTCGAGTCGTCCTCTGGTTTTAGGGCTATTGTTTTGCTGTGCGCGCCTGCCTGTGTCTCTGTTGGGGCTTGATGAGGTGTCGGAGCGTGCGTGTTCAAAGCGAGCATGTGTGAACGAGTGAGTTGCAGGATCGAGCGAGCTTCTTGAATTGGGCCGCCGTTGGCGCGGCGGTCGACCGGCGGCGGCGGCGGAGCTCGCAACAAGCGGCCGCCGGTCCCTCTTGATTTTTTGGGCGTCGACCCGTCGCCGCTCCACCCCCCTCCTCACCCGCCCCCTCCTCTCTTGGAAGACGTGTGTTCATTTTCACGTAGCGGAGCACTCATTCCGCCTAAACAATCACCACCACCGGAGTTGCACCACCGACGCGCTCCTCCACGGCGACCAGCGAAGAAGTGGCGCCGTCGGCGCCGCCGTTGCCGCCCGACGAGGCCAACGACGGCGACGACAGGCGGAGGCGCGGCGGCGCCAGCGAGACACCTCCCGCGCCAGCAGCACCGGCACCAGCAGCGTCAGAAGCGGCAACAATTGTCGCCACGGCCTCGACCGTGGCCATGGCCCCGCGCCTGCGACCCAGGCGCACGGACCCGCCTCCCGGGGGCAGGCGCCAGCGCGCCCCGAAAGCGCCGCCGCCGTCGCATGCAGAGGGGGCCGCCGTCGCCTTTCCGCCGCCCCGGGCCGCCGCTGTCGTCGCGGTCGTCGCCGCCGCGACAGCTGCCGCGGGCTGCGCGAGCCAGTAATGAAGCACCTCATCGCCCTCTTCCTCCTCCTCCTCGTCTTCGTCGTCATCAGCCTCGTCATCATCGTCGTCGCCGGCGCGCGTCAGGAGCCACGAAAACGCCACGGACTCGCCCGCGCGCGCCGAGAGGGGGCCGCCGCCGAGCGGGCGGACGCTGACCGCCGCCGCGCGGCAGGCGCGGCCGGCCGCGCCGGCGGCGGCGGCGGCGAGGGCGCGCGCGGCCCGGGAGCGCGAGGCGGCGGCGGCGGCGGCGGGGCCGAGGGCGGGGATCGCGAGGCGGAAGGCGAGGCGCCAAGGCGGCGCGGCGGCGCGGCGGGCCGACAGGGCGGCGGCCGCGGCCGGCGGGAGGGGGCGGGCGAGGGCGAGTGCAAGGGCGAGGGCGAGGGGAGCTGAGGGGAGCTCGCCACTGGTGTCGTCCTCCTCGTCCTCCTTATCCTCTTCCTTCGACTCATCTCCTTCACCGCCTCCGAGCAGGCAGACCCCGAGCTCAAGGACGCAGTGACGCAGCGGCGCGGGGGCGCGCGGTCGCCAGCCAAAGCTGGGCGCGTTGACGTCGTCGCTGCCGCCGCCGCCGTCGTCGCCCCGGCCGCCACGCTTGCCCTTTTCGTCGTCCCCCTCGTCCTCGTCTTCTTCCCCGGCCTGCCCCTCGGCCGCAAAGCTAGCCGCGCGCGCGGGGTCGGCGCGGAACAGGTAGGTCAGGGTGCCCGAGCGGGCGGCGCCGCCGGGTCCGCCGAGCCGGAGGGGCAGAGGCGCCAGCAGCCGGGCCGCGGCGTCGTCGCCGCCGCCGCCGCCGCCGCCACCGCCGCCGCTGGCTGCCGCGGCGGGCGCCAACAGCCCGCGCTGGGGCGCGAGCGCGGCGCCCGACACCACGACCGCCGCGCCTCCCGAGGACCTCGGCGGCGCGGAGAGCTCGACGCGCACGGCGACGAGCACCGACGGATCGCGCTGCTGCTGCTGCTGCCGCTGCTGCTGCTGCTGCTGCTGCCGCTGCTGCTGCTGCTGCTGCTGCGCTGTCGGGGGCGCGCCGCCGCCGCCCACCGCCACGGCGCGCGCAGTGATGGCCGCGCGCAAGGGGGTCGCGAGCGGCAGCCGCAGCAGCGCCGCGTGCGCGCGCGGCAGGCCCCCGGCCTCGTACTGGAGGCGCACGGACAGCTCGGCCCAGCCAGACGAGGGCGGGCGGAGGACGGCGACAGGGGGGGAGGATGCGGCGGCGCCGTTGGCGGGGGCGCTCTTGCCCTCCAACGCCAGCGCCGTTGTCGTCGCCGCAGCCAGCAGGACGGGCGGCAGAGACTGGTGCTGCCGGGGCGCCTCCCCGCCGTCGCGCTCGCCCAAGGACGCGTCCGGCAGGTCGCGATCTGTGGTCACCGGCACCCAGACGACCACGCCGCCGCCGCCGCGCCGCCGCAGTAGGTGCGCCGCCGGTGCTAGGTCGACCGACGCCGCCGTCGCCGCAGACGTAGACGCCGCAGACGCCGCCGCGCCGCGCCCGCCGAGCGGCACCCACACGCCCGCCGCGTCGTCGTCGTCATCGGGGTCGAGGAGGACGACCAGGACGCGGTGGCCCGCGGCGGGGGCTGCCGCGGGGTCCTTCTCAGAGCCGCCAGCGGGCCCGCCAGAAAAGTTTTTGCTGGCGCCGCTCGGGCGGCGGCCGGCCCCGTCGCTCAGCCGCGGGCACGCCAGGGGCTTGTTGGGGTCACCGGCTTGCGGCGAGGATACATCCGTTGTTTCGCCGGCGGCAAGATGCGATTGCGGCCACCCGATCGCCGCGAGGCCAGGGCCGGCGGTCACGGCCAGCCGGAGGGGGCGGGTGGCGGACGCCAGGGGGAAAAAGGCGTCGTGCCCGGGGCGGATCGCGATCCCCGCCCACTGCGCCCGCCCGCCCGCGGCGAGCGGCAGGGGACGCCTGCTGCTGCCGCGACGGGTGGGGAGGACGGCGTCGAGGGCGACGCGGGCGCCGGCGTCGGCGCCCTCGACGACGGCGACGACGGCGGCACCGCGCGGGACGCCGCCGCCGCCCCCGCCGCCGCCGCTGCCGTCTTCCTCGCCGCCGCCGCCGCCGCCGGCAGAGATGCCCGAGGCCGTGGCCGCGGCAGGCCCGAGCGCCGCGCGCCGCGCCGCCTCGGCCAGCCACGCGCAGGGATCGCCGGGGGAGCGCGGGGGAGGCAGGGGCGCGGCCGGCATCACGGCCGCCAGGCGCTGCTGCTGCTGCTGCGTCTGCCGACGGAGGGGGACGCTGCCCCCGGAGGACTCGAGTTTGCGGCCGCGGCCGTTGCCGCCGCCGCCGCCGCCGCCCCCGACTGCCAGCTCCACCCGCTGGAAGGCGTAAAGTCCCGCGCGCGCGGGCGCCAGCTCGAACGTCAAGCGCACGGCCGACGCGGGAGGGATCGACAGCGGCCCGGATTGAGGGGAGCCGGGGAGGAGGGGCTCGGCGGCCCGCAGCAGCCGCGGGCAAACCACAAGCGAGGCCTCGTCGTCGTCGCCGCCGCCGCCGCCGACGTCGGCGGCGGCGGCGGCGTCGTTGCCGCCGCTGCCGCCATCCTTGTCCGCGCCTGGCGGCGCGGCCGGGGCCAAGTCTAGGCGCTGGAGCACGCACCAGGCCTTGCCGACAAGCAGCTCGGCGGGCAGCGCGCTGTACACGTCGACGGAAAAGGGCACGGCGTCCCCCACGCGCGCGAGGGCGGCGGCGCCGGGGCCCGCGGCGCCTTGGGCCGTCGCCGAGCCCTGCCGCGCGGCCGCGGGCACGACCAGAGCGCCCTCTGCGCGGCCGCCTGGGCGGCCGGCGGCTCCGAAGTAGTAGCAGCTGAAGAACCCGGGCGCGGGGGCGGCGACGAGAGCGCCGGGGATCTCGAGCGGCGGCGGCCGAGCAAAGGGGGCTGCGTCAGCGTCGGCCGCGTCGCCGCCGCCGCCGCCGCCGCCGTCCACGGGCGACCGCCGCCGCCCCGCCGAGAGTCCCCGTCCCCGCCGCCGCTGCCCGCGCCGCCCGCTCCGCTGCAGCGCCGACAGCAGCTCGTCCATCGCCGCGCACCGGTCGCGGGAGGGCAGCGCGCCCGCCGGGAGCGACAGCATGCGCGCGCACGTCTGCAGCAGGAGCGCGCCGGCGGCGTCCGAGGCGGCGGACGCGGCAGACGCCAAGGCAGCATCGCCGCCGCCGCCGCCGTTTTTGTTGATGCCGAGGCCGGCGCCGCCGCCGCCGCTTTCGCCCTCCTCTCGCGGCCCTCCGCCTCCGCCGAGCGCCCAGCACAGGTGCTGCAGGGCCGCGACTTTCGGCAGCAGGGCGCCCTCGACCGCGGGCCAGCGCTCGGCGCGCGCCGAGGCGGCCAGGCGGCCCAGCAGGCGCGCGGCGGCCTCGGCCGACAGGGCGGCCGACGCGGCGGCGTCGGCACAGGCCGCCGCGGCGCCCCCGTCGTTTCCCGGCGGCGACGGCGGCGGCTGGGGCAGCAGCAGCAGCGGCGCCGCCGCGATGGCGGCCACGTCCGCGCAGGCGAGGGCGCTGGCGCGCGGACGGCCGCCCGCGGCGTAGCACCGCGCGGCCAGCAGCGACAGCCGCAGGACCAGGTCTGCAAAGGCCGGGCCAGAGGCGAGCGCGCGGCGCAGCCGCCACTCGCTGAGCCACGGCGGGGGCGGCCGCGGCTGCCCGGGATGCCGCTGCTGCTGCTGCTGCTGCTGCTGCTGCTGCTGCTGCTGCTGCTGCTGCTGCTGCTGCTGCTGCTGCTGCTGCTGCTGCTGCTGCTGCTGCAGAGGGCTCGCTCCTGCTCCTGCGCGTGCTCCTGCTCCTGCTCCTGCTGCTATCCCGTTGCCCGTCTCGCCAATGGTCGCCGTCGTCTGCGGCGACAGCTGCTGCTGCTGCTGCTGCGCCCACCTGCCGCCGGCGCCGCCGGTCCCCCCGCCGCCGCCGCCGCTGCTGCTCGGGCGACGCGTGATCGGATGGGCCGAGGCGGCGCGGCTCGGGGGGCGGCGGGGCGGCGAGGGCGACGGCGGCCGGGCGTCGTCCTGGCCGCGGCCGACGCCGCCGGAGAACGCGCCCTCGCCGCCGCCTCCGCCGCCTCCGCCGCCTCCGCCGCCGCCGCCGCTGCCCTGGCCGTCGCCGTCGTCGATGCGGACGGGCGACAGCGCCTGCTCCCCGTCCTCCTCCCCTTCTTCTCCCAGGAGGGTGGTCCCGGACTGACGCAGGCGGCTGCCGCCATTGCCGCTCCCGCCCGCCACCGTCTGCGTCTGCGTCGAGACGGCGACCTTGTCGGCGCCGGCGCCGAGCGACAACGACGACGACGAGCCAAAGGGGCCGCCGCCGCTGCCCGCGCGCCTCAGGCGCTCGAGGACGCCGCCGCCGCCGCCACCGCCCCCGCCGCTGCCGCTGCCGATGCCGCCGCCCAGGGCCCGGCTGAGGGCGGCGCCTGCTCCGGAGCCCGAGCGGGTGAGGAAAAAGCCCCCTCCGCCGGTTCCGCCGCCGGCGCTGCTGTCAACGCGGGCGGCGGCCGCCGACGGCTGCTGCTGCTGCTGCTGCAGCTGCTGCTGCTGCTGCTGCAGCTGCTGCTGCTGCTGCTGCTGCAGCTGCTGCTGCTGCCCGACCGCGCCCACCGCCGCGGCGCGGCCCGACGTGCCCCCGACCGCCGCCGCCGCCTCAGACACCAGGCGCCCGTAGCTGCACATCGGCGCGCGCGTCAGCTCGTCGAGGTGGCGGCGGGCGGCGGCGGCGGCGGCGGCGGCGGGAGCGGCGGCCTGCGGGCTCGCTTCGGACTCGTGGCCGTCGCCATGGCTGCTGCTGCTGCCGCCCCCGCCCACAGGGCAGATCAGCCCGAGCTCCTCACCCATGACCAGCAGCTGCGCGCGCGCCAGGTGATACAGGTGCCCCAGCAGGCAGTGCGCCAGCCGGCGCGCGACCGAGCGATGCGCGTGCGCGGCCGCGGCGCCCGCGCCGCCGCCCCCCGCGTCGGCGGCGCCAAACGCCGCGCCGACGGCGCCGACGGCCGAGGGCGCGATGGCCCGGCCCGCGAGCGCCGCGGCCAGGGCGCCCGCGGGCGGGAGGGCCGCGTCCAGCAGGGCCCCGGCGGCGGCCCCGCCGCCGGCGCCGAACGCCGCGCCGCTGGCTTTTGAGCCCTCGCGCTCCTGCTGCTGCTGCTGGAGGCCGAGCGGGCCGCCGCCGCCGCCGCCGCCGCCGCCGCCGCCGCCGCCGCCGCTGGCTGCTTCGTCCTCGCCCGCGTCGGCTTCCTCGTCGTCCTCGCCCATGCCCAGGGCCCACACGACCGACCTGGCCTGCTTGAGCACCGCGGGCGGGGCACCGCCGCCGCTGCTGGTGGCCCACGCGCGCCCGGCCGCGGCCGACGCCTCTGCGAGGACGGCGCCGCCGCCGCCGCCGCCCTCGCCGCCGCCGCCGCTGCTGCGCCGGGCAGCGGCGGCCGCGAGGGCCGGGCCCTCGGCCGGCAGCGCCACGGCGGCCACGGCGCGCGCGAGAGCCAGGCACGCGGAGAAGGCCCACGCCTCCTTGAAGAGACGCGGCGGGGCCGGGGACGCGGCAGTAGTGGAGGAAAAGGAGGAGGAGGAGAGGCGAGGAGGGCGGCGGCGCGGGGGGCTTGGCGAGCGCCTCCGGCCGCCGGCCGCCTCGTCCCCCGCCCCCCCCCGCTGCTCCCCCTCCTCCTCCTCGCCATCATCCTCCCCCCCCTCCTCCTCGTCCTCCTCCTCCTCCTCCGCCAGGCGCGCCAGCATCGCCCGCACGAACGCCAGGCCCGCCTCCGCCGCCTCGAGCGGCCGACCGAGCCGCAGCAGCAGGCGCGCCTGCGCCGCGAACAGGTACTGCCGGAAGGCAAACTCGGGCACGGCGTTGCGGCGCAGCACGGCGCGGCGCGTCGCGCGCCACGAGGGCGCGAGCAGGGCGGGGGCGGCGTCGTCCTGGCCCGAGGGCGCCGGGAGGGGGGCAGGCGGCGGGCGGGGAGGGGGGAGGCGGGCAGAGGAGGGGGCGGCGGCGGGCGTGCTGGCTGCGCCTACTGCTGCTGGAGCGTGGGGCGGCGGCGGCGGCGCGAGCATCAGCGGGCCAAGGCCGAGGCCCGGGCCCAGGCCGGCGGGGATCGTCGCGTTGACAGCATCCCAAGCCGCTGACGCCGCCGAACTCCCGCCGCCGCCGCCGCCGCCGCCGCCGCCGCCGCCGCCAGCCCCCGCCCTTCCCCTCGGGTCGCCCCCGCCGAGCCGCCGAGGCCGCTCATGCCTCTGCCGCTGCTGCTGCTGCTGCCGCCGCTGCCCCTCCAGCCACTCGACGTAGCACGCCTCCAGCTCCAGGTACCCCCCCCGCGCGTCCTCCAGCAGGCCCGCGGCCTCGAGCATCAGCGCGAACGAGTCCTGCACCAGGTAGAGCGTAGGGAAGGACCAGTGGGGCGCGCGGCGGCCGGCCCTCAGGCGCCGCGCCTCGGCGGCGTAGGCGCGGACGCGCCGGTCAAGCGTGAGGCGCGCGGCCTCGCGCAGGGCGGCGTCCAGGGCCGGGAGGCCCTGGCAGGCGGCCGCGAGGGCGGCCGCGGCGGCGGCGGAGGCGGCGCGCTGGGCGTCGGCGCCGCCCGCGCCGGCGGCGGTCGTCGGGGCGCGGCCCGCGGCGGCGGCGGCGGCGGCCGCGCCCGAGGCGGCGCGAGCGGCGGCCGCTGAGCCCGCGTCGGCGGCCGCGGCGAACGCGGACAGGGGCACGTCTAGGCGCACGACGCGGTCGGCCGCGGACTGGGCCGCCACGTTCGCGTGCGCGGCGGCGTTGGCGGCCGCGCTCCCTGGCAGGGCCCCGCTGGCGAGCGCGGCGGTCAGGCTGCCGCTGCTGCCGCCACCGCCGCCGCCGCCGCCGCCGCCGCCGCCGCCGCCGCCGCCGCCGCCGCCCGGGTGGCTTCTGGCGAGGGCTGCGGGCGGCAGCGGCGGAGGGTAGGGCGACGACGACGGCTGCTGGTCTGATGCTGGTCCTGTGAAAGATGACGAATGTTCGGAAAAGGCGCCGCCGGAACCGGACGCCGCGGCCGCCGCCGCCGCTGCCACCGCCGCCGCCGCCGATGCCGCCGACGCCGCCAGCGCCGACGCGCGCGCGGCCGCCGCCACGTCCTCCCGCAGCTTCTCGACGACCTTGCGCGCCCCGCGGTCCGACGCTTCGAGGTCGAAGGGCCGCACGTACAGCACGACGACCTCGGGGGCCGTGGAAGAGGAAGGTGACACAGCGCCTTGGCCTCCGTTGCCGCTCGGAGAACCCGACGGCGGCGCCGCGCCCGTCGCGGCGTCGCCGGCGCCCAAAGCGCCGCCTGCTCCTCCGCCCCCGCCTCCCCACTCTGCCTCCAGCTCCGCCAGCCGCCGCCGCAGCAACGGCCGCACGCTCGCCTTGTACTCGGACGGGTCCGCCGCGCTCACCAGGAGCAGGTGCGCCACGGGGTTGCGGAACCACGTGACGGGCGAGTGGGCAAACGGCCTGAGGCGCGCGAGCCGCCGGTCGCCTGACGGCAGAAAGGCGACGGGCACGCCGCCGCCGCCGCCGCCGCCGCCGCCCGGGCCGCTGCTGCCCCAAGGGCCTCCCGCCCCTCCTCCTCCTCCTCCTCCTCCTGGGGGCAAAAAGACGGCGGGGATGCGCGAGGAGCCGGACGGCGCGCGGGTCACGGGTGTCGAAAGCTCAGGCGCGCCGCCACCGCCCGTCGTCGCCGTCGCCGTCGCCGCCGCCGAGGCGCCCGCGGCGGCGTGCATGGCGGCGGCGGCAGCGGCGGCCGCGTCCACGTCCACGGCGGCGCCCAGCTTGTTGCGCAGGACGAGGCCGCGGATGGGGCCGCGCGACTCGATGAGCTGTTGTTGTTGGTGGTGTGTGGAGGAGGGGCGTTTGTGAGGAGGTTTTTAGGGGCGAAACGGCTCTCCGAGGGGGCAACGGAACGCGCGCGGCGCGTCGTCGCCGACCCGCCGACCGCCGACCCGCCGACCAACCGACGACTCACGTCCTTGAGCGACATCCACAGGCCGGTGCCGCCGATCTCCTCGACCGACACCACGAACCCGGTGCCCAGGTCGTCGGCGTCCATCGTTGCCCGTGGTCGTGTTGGCGTAAGGTGTCGTGAACCGCTTCAGGTTGAAGTTGCTCCTCTCTCCGCCGCCGCCATCCTCGTCGTCGTCGTCGTCATATCTTCGTTAGTGGGTCGTTGATGTCCCATCTCTGTCTTGCCAATGGTGGCGTGGGGGAGCCGGAGGGAGCCGCAATCCCACCTGTCGAAGCAAAAAGATAGGGAGGCAGGAGAGGAACGCCCGAAAGAAGAAGAACGCCAGCAGTTCTCCAGCGGCCCCCCCCCATCAACGACTGCTCAATCCCACACGCGGATACTGCCACACCACCACTCTCTCCGCACACCCGATCACACCGCACGAACCGAGACACCCTCTCGGTTCGGCGTTGATCGAAAGGAGCGCGAATCGGAAGCACCTCTATCCGCGCGCCCCCCCTAACCCGCCAAGCCACAGCAACGATGTCGCGCGTGCGCGCGAGCGCGACCTCCGAGCTGGGCGAGCTGCTCCTGCGCGGGTGGGCGATGCTCGCCGAGAGCTGCGATGAGTGCCAGGTGCGTTTTGCTTGCGCGCGAGACGGCGACGCGCCGCCGCCGTCGACGTTGCCAGCGCCGAGGGTTCACAAGAGGGCGAGTTGTTGCCCTCGGTGTCTCACACACGCCCCCCCCCTCTCTTTATCTCAACAAACATCCACGCTCAGATCCCGCTCATGCGCGAGCCCAGCACCAAAGACGACCTCTGCGTCAACTGCCGCCGCGTCTACTGCGACGGGCGCGTCGTGCGCGAGGCGGCCGCCGGCGGCAACGGCGAGCCCGCCCCCAAACCCATCGGCCCGCCGCCGCCGCCGCCGCCGCGCCCCGCGCCCGCCACGCCCGCTTCGGAGGAGGAGGACGCGGCGGAGGAGCCACACGCGCCGCCCGCTCAACAAAGCAGCCCCCCAACGCCGGGACGATCACACTCGGCCGCGCGAGCCGAGAAAGAGGAGGAGGAGCTGCAGCGGGCCCACGAGCTCCGCCTTCGCAAGCGCCCGTGGCTGGCGGCGCCGCCGTCGTCGGCGCTGGCGCAGGCGGCGTCGGACGCGGCGGCCGACAGGATCTCGGGCCGGCTGCTCGGCGGCTGGGCGCTGCTGGACGCCGTGTGCCCGCGCTGCAGCACGCCGCTGGTGCGGTCGCGCAAGGGCGCGCCCGCGGACGTGGGAGGGACGGGCGCTGCCGCTGCTGCTTCCAGCGGCGGCGGCGCCAACGGCAGCGCCAACGGCAGCGCCGCGGCCGCTGCTCCCCCGCCGCCCCCGTCCGACGGCAAGCCCATCACCTACTGCGTGACGTGCGAGCTGCCCGTCCTGCCGCCGGACCGCCCGCCCGAGCCCTCGGCGGCGGCCCGCCGCGCGGCCGAGGAGGCCGAGGCGGCCGCGCACCGACTCGCCGCGGCGATCGAGCGGCGGCAGGGGCCGGCCGCAGGGGCCGCTGGTGGCGGTGCTGCCGCTGCTGCTGCGGAGGCGGCTGCGCCTGCGCCTGCGCCTGCGGGCGGCGCGCGCCGCCGCCTGCTCTCGCGCGACGAGGACGGCGCGGGCCCGGCCGTGCGCCCGCCTCCCACGCCCGAGGTCGACGCGTCGCCGGCGGCGATGGCCGCCGCGGCGGCCGCTGGCGGCGGCAGCGGCAAGTCCCCCGCCGTGGCCGCCTCGCCTCCGCCGCCGCCCCTGCCCCCACCGCCGCCGCTGCAGCACCCGGCCTCCGTGCTCGGCGCGCCGCCTTCTTTCCACTACGCGCATCCCGCCGACGCGGCCGCGGCCTCGGCCCTGCCGGCGTCCTTGGCGCTGGCCGAGCGCGCCCTGTGCGGCCGCCTCGACGAGGCCAGGCGCGCGCTCGAGGCGGCGCCGGCCGTCGCGGCCGCGCCCGGCGACGTCGGCGCCTACGCTGACGCCCTGCGCAGCGTGGCGGCCGCGTTGCGCGAGGTCCGCGGCCTCTCGCTCATGCGCGGGTAGGCGCTGGTGTTCGGCGCCCTGTGTCCACGCCTCGCGAGCCCACCCGCGCCTGGGCCGCCGGCGGCGGGGGCGGTGCTTCACAAAACGTCAAAAGCGCAAACAACCACTACAACCACTACAAACGGAAACAGAAACAAAGGTGCACCTCAGTTTTCACGCGGCCGCCGCAGCCACATCCCACAAGATGGCCTCAAATCCTCGAGGACCCGCATGGTGCCCCCGGGGGCGCGTTCCTCCCGCTCGACGGCGCCGGCCGCTCTTTCGCTCCTTTTTTGTTGTCCTCCACGGCCTGCGCGGCGGCGGCGGCCACGTGGTGCCGGCCAACCGCCACAAAGCACGTCTAGAAGACGACCCAGTTCGAGGCACTGTCGCTCCTGTCTTGAGCGTAGGTGTAGTTCGGCCCGGGCACTCTGCGCCGCGCGCCATGACCTTATTTCTGGCCGGCGGAAGATACAGGGGGGCCCGCGGCTCGCAGCATCGAGTACGCGCTCTTGACGCGCTTTGCGGACGCGGTAGCGCTGCTCGAAGGTGTTTTGGGACCGCGCGACGGCGTTGGCGTCCGCGGACCCACGGGGACCACTATGACACGTTCGATCAGGGCCCCCCACCGCGTCTGCAGGGCGCGTCGGTGAGCTGCTGCAATGCGCGGTGCTCGAAACGCGGTGCCCCCCCTCTACCCCGAATCCGGCCGTGGCGCGCGAGGTATAGGCCCCAGCCCGACACACAGAATTGTGCGAGACAGGTGCAGCTGTCCCTCGAAATGGTCCGTCAACTCGGCCTCCGGCGTTTGGCCGGGACGTGGCCGTCGCCGCCGTGCAGGCCCAGGAAAACCAGGGAGAGCAGCGAGAAGCGCCGTCGAGCAGGAGGCGCCAGTCCGGGGACACCATGCGGCGCAGGTTGACGACGCGGAGCGCGCTTTGTTTTTGTGTGTATTTTGCGTGTGCGTGTGTGTGTGTGTGTGTGCGTGCATGTGTAAGCGAGAAAGCGACGAGCGGCAAAAGCGCGACAATGACACGCCCGACGGCCGCCTTGGAAAAATGTGATGGACAACACCTTGACAACGGCGTGACGATCGAGGACTCGGCCGTAACCAGGTTTGGTCATTCCGCGTCGATCACATTTGGGCCGCGTGTAGGTCTCGGGCGCGGGCCCGGTCGCGTTGGATGGTTGTAGAAAGTTCGACGCCGAGCGTGGCGGACTTTGACGCGGGGCGGCGGGGAGGGGAGGCGGGGGAAAGGAGGACGGGCTCGGGCGGCTCGGGCGCCTTCCGGTCCGGGCTCGGGCGGCTCGTTCAAAGCACCGGAAGACGACGCGGAAAAGGACAACGGCGGCGCGCGGCGGGCGGCGGCTCCTTCAAGAAGAAAAGGCGAGACCGCTCCGGCCCTCGCGAGTTGGCCGGCGCGGCGACGGCAACGTTTAATTCTAGTTTCTGGGGCGGTCTTTCTCGCGGGAGAGGCGCGCGCCGCTGGCGAAGGTGCGAGGGGGCCGTCGATGGCGCGGCGAATGGCGTCGACGGCTTTTCAGGCGTCGTCGCATTCCTCCTCTTTCTCTTGAGAGGTTGCGACCTTTTTGTCAAAGATAAATTTTCTACGTGAGACCACCAAACTCCCCTCGCTCTCTCTCATTCTCGCTTTCTCATTCTCTGTCGGCGGGGCTCCCACCGGCAAACAAGCACCATGCCAGAGGGAGAGAGCGAGCGGGGTTGCAACATGGGCAACGCCCCCAAAAGAATCTCCCACTGATAAAAAGTATTCTTGGAAGTTTCAAAACATGCATGCAAATCGTCCGCTCGATTTTGTCCCCCTCCCGCCTTGCCCCCGCCCCCTCCCCCCTCCACCCTCTCTGTGCGGCTGTGGCGGAGCATCTGCATGATTTGACAGAAATGATGCGGCCGCCCCTTGGGAGCGCAAGAAGCAAAACAAAGACAAGGCCGCGCCGCTCGCCGCGGAGCGCGGCACCCAAACGCGGTTCGGCCCGTCCGTCCGTTCGACCTCGTTCGTCCGCGGGCTTGCCGGCGGCCCCGCCTTGCGGAGCTGGTCCACCACGCCACCTAGCACCGCCAGCTGCGCCGTCGAGTTGGCCCACACGACCTCTGCGCGCGCCGAGGCCGCCGCCGACGACGTTGTCGCTGTTTGCTCTTGGTCGGCGTCGGCGTCCAAAAAACATTCGGGGGAGGTATGTAATAGGGTGGTACTATTTTTGGAACTCGTACCCGCGCACGCGTCTCCGTGCACCCCACGGTCCGCTCTCCCTCCCTCCCGCTCTCTCCGTCGTTCTCTCTCTATCCCTTTCGACGAGCAAAGAACAAACGACAGGAGCTTAGCCCCATCAAGGGAGCCAACAGTCGCGTCGGCGTCGGCGCTCCAAAAAAAGGAACCGGTCCTTCTTTTTGGATCCGCGTACGCGTCGTCGCACGCGCCACGCAGATCGCTCGATAGCCTCTGGCTTTAACATGAACATAGAGAACAAACTGATGCGAGGGGAGGGCAGTCGTTCTCACAACTCCCATTTGCCGCCGCCGCCGTTGCTCTCGTTCGACGTCGGCGTCCAAAGAAATTCATTACTGACGGATCCTTGACGGACCCGCGAACGCGCGTACGCGTGCGGCTATCCCGGTAGGGGGAAGCGCGGGCTGGTGTGTGTGTGGGGGGCGGATGAGCGGCGGGAGAAAGGGAAGGGCGGGGGGGGGGCGGGGGGGAAGAGAGCATTAAACCTGACGGACGCCTTTGCAAGCCCAAAAAAAAAGAAGAAACGAGGGCGCGCCACTCGACGCGGGGTTTTTTTTCGGCGCACGGGCCTTGGAAGACGGCACGGGTCCTGTTGGACACCATAGCGTACGTCTTGGGCCGGTACTTCAACCGTAAGCGGGCTCGGAACGCCGCCCCAGAACGTCTGTTTTGTTGGTTTCGGGTTTTTGTTTTGTTTGGTTTGCGAGGTGACGCCCCCCGTGTGTTTGTCCGTTCGACCTCGTACGTCCGCCCGGTTCTTGCAGGCAGCTCCACCACGCCGCCACGTAGCACACGAGGCAGCACCCCCACGCGTGACCTTCAGCGCGCCGAGGGGCTGCCGCCCCGCCGGCGCCGGCGCCCGCCCCCCCCCGCCGCCCCCCGCCCGCTCAAAAGAAGAAAAAAAAAGTTTTGGATCCGCGCGCCGTACGCGTACGCGCCGTACGCGTACGGCTATCGCTCCCGCCGGGAATTGAACCCGGGACTCCCGCGCGCGGCACACGTGTTGCACGGCGAACGGTCTCGTCTCGGTTTGAAATCAATTCTTGATTTTTTTGCGCGAGTGAGGTTCTCGTGCGGCAGGTATGACAGGCGGAGATAATGACCACTTTACTACGGAAGCGCAAGCTTGGGCTTGACTAGGCCGGCTTTTGGGTGCCAGCGTAGAATTTGCGGTTGTTGGCACATAGGTGCGAAATACAGTATATCAACTGCTAGCGCGAGGGCGGCAGCTGCAGCAAGCGCGGCACGAAAACGAGGTACCAGAACTGGTGCCGCAGGTCCTGGTGAGGCCGCCGCCCGATCCCGCCCGGGAAATCTCCCCCCACGCCCACCAACGCCTGGGCAGGCGTGAAAATCCCTCCCTGTATGCTCTTTGGAGCGTTGGACGAGGGCCTTTCAATCGCGGCGGGTGGAGCGGTTTGTGGGGCAGCGGCGAATGGGCCCCTGGGGGGTGTCCGTGCCGAGGAGTGCCGCCTTTGCGAGAGACCGCCAGGCGATAAAAAGCGCCGCATCAATAAAAACGTCTCCTTCAAACCCGGCCAATCAGAGGGCCCGATCAACGCCACATCAACATCACTATCATCATCACCATCACAACCCAAGCAAACATGCACGCACTCGCGTCGACGACAAGGACGACGACGATCCCCTCCGCGTCACGAGCGAGAGGAGGAGGAGGGGGAGGAGGAGGGACGAGAGGGGGGCGAGGAGGAACGGGTGGCGAGGGAGCACTCGTCCTCCCGCCCGTCCGCAGCGCTGCTGCTGCTGCTGCTGCTGCTGCTGCTGCTGCCACCGCGGTTGCTCACACCTGCGCCGCCGCCACAGGATCATCATCACAGCGCCATTCTTATCGCCGCCGCGCTCGGTCGTCGCCGTCCCCGTCGCCGTCGCCGTCGCCGTCGCCGTCCCCGTCGTCCCCGTCGCTGTCGCCACTGCTGCCGCCGCCGCAATCCTCCTCCTCCTCGGCGGGCGACGAGGCCTACGCCAACCTGTTCAAGGCGCGCGTGTTCGCCGACCCCGAGCGCCAGCAGGAGTTCGAGCGCTGCATGTCCGACCTCCGCGCCCTCAGCGCCATGAGCTCGCGCTTCCCCGAATTCGACGTCGCGGGAAAACGCGCCTTTTTGTCGGCGATGGAGGGCGGCAGCGAGCGCTACCGAGTGTTCATGGCCCGGCTAGAGCTGTCAAAGGGCTCCGACCCGGCCGCGGCCGAGTACCTGCGCTACACGGGCGCGCAGATGGCCGAGGGCGGGTTCAGCCTCGGCGCCATGTTTGAGGGCCTGGCGCAGTCGCTCGAGCGCTACAGGGCCGTGGCCGACGCCGAGGAGCGTGCCGAGGCCGCGGGCGCCGCCGAGGCCGCCGCCTTTCGCGCCAAGCTGCGCGGCGAGTGGGCGCGCTCGGCGGTCGGCGCCATCGACCTCGGCCAGCTCGCCGAGATGGTCCCGCCCGAGGTCATGGCGCGCGCGCAGGCCGACCCCGACTTTTACAAATGCATCAAGGCCGTCACTGAGAGCCCGACGCCCGACGTCCTGGCCTCTTGGATCTCGCACGAGCGGCTGGGCCCCCTTGTGACGGCCATGGCAAAGGTGCTCTTGCAGAGGCGGGGGCTCGGGGGCGTCGGGGGCGTCGGGGGGGCGGGAGCGGGGGGAGGAGCGTGAGGGGGCCGGGGGCCTGGGGGCCGTCGTCGCCGTCGTGGTCGTCGGCGTGAGGCGGGCAGGAGGGGGAGGGGCGTGAGGGGGAAAGGGGTGGGGCGGAACAGAGGAGGCACCAGGCGCGGTCGTCGTCGTCGTCTTTTTCTTTTTTTGCCGAGGAGGAAGCAGGTCGGGGAAAATTGCAACTGCGAGAATCCGAAACGAACAAGACATAAAACTCTTCTTCTTTACAACTAGAACGACCCGCTCCCATCGCCGCTCGTGGCGACGCTTTCGCGCTTCCTTCGCGCCGCGACGCCCACCGCACGCATCGCTCCGCCCGCTGTCGCCGCCGCCTCTTCTATGTCGTCGCCGTCGCCGCCGCCCGGGGGGGCGCCTCGCCTCGCGAGCTCAAACGAGGACGCCGGCGCCGCCTTGCCACCCGCCTGGGCTGCTGCTGCTGGGGCTGCTTTGTCACCCCCGCCACCGCCCCCGGGCCCGTCCTCGCCGCCCCTCCCCCCGTCGCCGTCGCCGCCGTCGGCGTCCACGTCCGGCGGCAGCAGGCTCAGGAAGGGCGCCGGCAGCAGGGTGAGCACGTTGCACGCCAGCACCAGCGCGGGCAGGCCGGAAAAGTCGTCGGCCGTCACGCCGAGGGCCGCCGTCATGGCGCCGCCGAGCGCCGAGCCGACGAAGGCGCCGCCGTTGAGCACGCTCATGAGCGTCGCGAAGAGCGACGCCTCGACCCCCTCGGGGCACAGCCGCGCGGCCAGCACCAGGATGGGCATGAAGCTCAGCTGCGCCAGGGCGGTCAGAATGACGCTGTCGCCGAGAACAAACAGGCGGTCGGGAATGCCCAAGGCGCGGTTGGCGCCCGTGACCAGCAGCAGCTGCGTCGAGCCGAGCGCCACGCCCAGGCCCATGGCCCACGCGAGCATGCGGCGCACGGGCACCCGCTTGAGCGCGCGGTTGTACACCAGGACGCCTAGCAAAGAGGCGACGCTGCCGGCCAGGCGCACGCGCCCCATGAACTCGGGGTCGAAGCGGAGCGCGTTGACGTAGAAATAAAACATGGCGCTGTCGGGCGAGGGCGTGGCCTGCCACAGGAAGACAAAGGCGGTGGGCAGGAGGATGTCGCGGCGCGAGAGGGCGCCGTAGAGGGCGCGGGCCTGGGCGCGGAGGAGGGCGCCCGTGGTGGTCGTCGGGGTCGCCGGGGAGGCGCGGGCGACTGGGCCTCCTCCTCCTCCGCCGCCGCCGCCGCCCTCGGTAAAGCCGCCGCCGCCCTCGGAAGAGCCGCCGCCGCCGCCGCTGCTGCCGCTGCCGCCCGCCGGAGCCGCCGCCCCCACCTTTTCCTCGTCGATCAGGAGCGACGACAGCGACACGATCAGCGGAAACAGCGCCGTCGCCGCGAACACGGGCCGCACGCCCCACGCCTCGACCAGCGACCCGCTAAAGTAGGCCGAGGCGATGCCCCCGACGGCGGAGGACGCCCAGCACAGGCTCTGCAGGCCGCCCGCGGCCGCCTGCGGCTCGCCGCGCGCGCGCTCGACCACCACGCTGTCGACCACGACGTCCGAGGCCGCGGTGGACAGGGCGCCCAGCAGCAGGGCCAGGCCCGCGCCCGCGGGCGACCGCACCGCCAGCGCGAGCCCGAGCCACGAGGCGGCGCCGAGAAGGCCGCACAGCACCAAGTAAGAGCGTCGGCGGTAGCCCCACAGCGGCACGGCGTCGGAGACAAACCCGTAGAGGGGCTTGACCACCCATGGCGCGGCCGCGAGCGAGGTGAGCAGGGCCACCTGAGCGGGCCCCAGCGCCAGGTCGTCCTTCAGAAAATAAGAGACGGCCAGGCGCGACAGGCCCAGAGACCCCTGCACGAAGTAGACGGCGCTGATGGCCAGGAGCTCGGGCGCCACGGAAAAGGTTGCGTAATCGCCGCCGTCGCCTCCGGGTACGTAATCGCCTCCGCCGGTGCCGCTGCGGCTGCTGCTGCTGTTGCTGGTGCCGGCGAGGGCGCGCGCGAGGCGGCCGGGCACGCGCAGGGTGAAGAGCGGCGGCGGGGGCGGGCGGCGGCGGGCTTCTCCGGCCGGGGGGGGGCGCACGAGGCGGGCGCGCTCGGCATCGGCCTCGGCGGCGAGGCTCTGGGGGCCGATGTCACCGCCGCCGCCGCCGGTCGCTGCCGTCATGATCGTCGTCGGTGCCTTTGAAGGGCGGGGCTCGGGGCGGGCAGCGGCGGCAGAGGCAGCAGAGGCGGCGCCGGGCGGGCGGGCCGACGGCGGCGGCGGCGTCGGGCGGGCGCGCCGTCGCGCGGCGTGCGCCGCCGGCCCCGCTCGCCCCTTTGCTCCTGCTGTTGCTGCTGCTTTTGCTGCTGCCGTCGATGGCCTGGTCGAAGAGGATGCCAAGACGGTGGTCGTTGTCCGGGGGCGGCGCTTGCTGGCGGCGACAAAGACTGGGGCCGGGCCGCGGGCGAGCATTTGGGGTGTCGAGAAAGGGACTCGCTTTTTTTAGCATGGGATGGATTTCTTTGGGGGATGTGTTGCAGCGAGCGACGATCGAGGGCAAGGAGGCTTGTGTGTGGGTCGGGGTTGTCGGGTTCGAGAAGCATGAATGGGGTCGTGTGTTTGTGAAGCCGATGGCGCGTTTCCCTGCTGTTCCCCCCTCCTCCTCCTCCCCCTCCTCCACACCTGCTCCTTCCCCCCTCCTCCTCCTCCCCCTCCTCGACGAATTGGGATCTCCGGTGCCCACGCAACAACCGCCGCCGCTCTCACAGGCATACCCATCGATCCAACGGAACCCGCATTGAATCCCGGCGCATTGATCCCTCCCCCGCATCGAATACCAGAGAGACGGGGAGAGTCGCTCCCCGCCCCCCATCCTCCCGCCTACTTCCGCCCCCTGTGTGATGTCGGCGCTTCCGGCGCGCCATTGGCGATCATGCGCCGCCAGCAGCACCGCGCCATTGACGAGAAGGCAACCATCAACACACCTCAGGCGGCGATCGGACGTGGTCGTCGCCGCCGGCGGCGCCAAAGACGACGTCGGCGCCGCGACGGCGACGGGGACGACAGCAGGCCGCCGCGCCGCGCTCCTCTCGGCGGCGGCGCTCGCGGCGGCCGCACTCCCCTCCTTCTCCCCGCCCCCCGCCCGCGCCTCCAAGCTCCCCGCCGCCGCCGACCGCGCCTGGCAGGCCGTCACCGGCGCCCCGCCCGACCTCGCCTTCCCCGAGTACTTCCTCGGCACCTGGCGCGCGCAGTCGTCGCTCGTCGCCGTCGACACGCCGCAGGGCGAGGACCTGGTCGGCCCGGCCGGCTCGCCCGCGCTGGCCGCCCTCGCGCGCGCGCGACGGGACGAGCTAAACGCGCCGCAGCCGCTGGGCTTCCGGGTGCGGTTCGTGCGCAACTCGCGCGGGGCCGTGGTGTTTGACCGGGCGTTCAACGTGGCGTCGCTGGCGGCGGGCTACGCGCCCCTGCCGAGCAAGGAGGAGCAGGAGCGGGAGCGGCAGCGGCAGCGGCAGCGGCAGAAGCAACAACAAAATCAGCAGCAGCAGCAGCAGCCGCAGCAGCAGCAGCAGGCGGACGAGCTCGCGCTCATGCGCCAGATCGAGTGGAGCCTGGACGACCCCAACGTCCTGGTGATCCGCGCGCCCACGGGCAACGTGCGCACGAGGGTCACGCGGCGCAGCGAGGCGCCCGCGCCGCCCTCCGACCCGGCATACGGTGAGGGCGGCCCCGCCGACGCCGAGGCCGCCGCCGCCGCCGACGCTTCGGCGCCCCGCGCCTTTGAGACGAGCGAGTTCATGGAGCAGGTCTTCGAGGGGGCCGGGGCCCTGGCCCCAGGGGGGACGCTGGCGCCCCCGCGGGTGACGGCGTCCCAGGTCTTTGTCAAGTGGCGGTGGCGCACGGCCAAGGAGGCCGAGGCGGCGTCGGCGGCGGCGGCGGCGGCGGCGACGGCGGCGGGCGGCGGCGGCGGCGGCGGCCGCGCCCCCCTGATCGTGGCGACGCAGGTGGTCTCCAACTTTCTGACCCCCTACGACGGGGACGAGGTGTTTCTGAGGGCCGGGAACAGGCCGGTCGTGACGTACACGTACCGGCTGGCGATGGTGAGGGATGATGGCGGCGAGGGGGCGTGATGGCGAGGCGGGCGCGATTCGATCGATCGTCGTCGGGTTTTGGCGGGGGCGCGACGCTGCCGACAGCCGACGGCCCGGCGCCCCGACCTTGTGTGTTGTACAAACGCCAGCGACCCTCAGCTCTTGCGAACACATGCAATCCGTCCTCATCTATCTCAATTCCTCATAATCAATCCGCTGCTCATGTGTGCTCGATGATCGCTGCTGCCCCGCCGCGCGCAAAAACTCGATACTGGTGTTCGAAACAGCTCGCTCGCCATGCTCGCCAAGCGCCCGCAGCAGCAGCAGCCGCAGCAGCAGCAGCAGCAGGATGGACGCGGCAGCCCGGAGCTCTTTGATGTGGTCGTCAGCGCTCAGCCGCAGCTGCCGCCCTCGACGGCGCCGCGGATGCGGGCGCCGCGGTCGCCCGACGGCGCCGCCGTCCGCGCGGCGGCGGCGGCGCGCTCTGGCAACGGAGGCGGGGGCGGAGGCGCTGGCGGCCGCGGGCTCCGCCACGGCGCCAGCAGCGGCTGCAGCGGCAGGAGGCGGCGACGCGCGCTGCTCGCGTCGCTTGCGATCGCGGCGGGCGTTGCGCTGGCCCTGGTGCTCGCGGCGCGCTCGCGCGGCGGCAGGGGGACAAGATGGGGCGGCGGCGGCGGCAAGGCGGCGGGATCGTGGCTTCCAAGCGCCAAGAGCCCCTCTGCCTCCCGTGCCGCGGCCAAGCTGACCGCAGCGCTCTTGGCCGCGGCGGCAGAGCCCGCGCCGCCACGCCCGCCCGTGCTCTACCCGGGCATCGAGCTGGACACCGACGAGCGCGACGACCTGGCGACAGCGGCGATGGGGGCGGGCGGCGGCCGCGACAGCGACGGCGATGGAGACGGCGACGGCGCCGACGCTCTCCCGCCGACGCCGCTTCGCGTCTCCCCCGACGCCGTCGCGCGCCTCCGGGCCCTCACGACGGGCCTGGGCCCGGATGAGCCCGACGACGATTCCGCCTCGTCCCCGTCCTCGCCGCCGTGGCCCCCGGCGCGCGCCTACTCGGCGTTTTTGTCGGCGGCGGGCGCCGCGGCCCCCCCGGCCGCCCGCCGCAAGCGCGCCGCTGCCGCCGCCGCCGCCGCCGCCGCCCGCCCCCCCCGTCCCGTCGAGCCGCGCGACCCCGCCGCCGCCTCATACCTCGACCCGGACGGCCCCTTGATGGACGACATGGCGGACCAGCTCGTGGCCGTCAAGGCCCACCTGGCTTCCCCCGCCTTTGCCCGCGCGCAGGCCGAGCGCCGCGCTACGGGCCCCGCCCGCGGCATCGTCCTCAACGCGGGCGGGCCCCGCCTCCTGGCCTCGGCCGTCGTGCTGCTGACCGTCCTCCGCGAGGAGCTCAACGTGACCCTGCCCGTCGAGCTCGCGTGGTGGGGACCCGGCGAGATGGACGGCGCGACGCTCGCCGCGCTCGAGCGCCGCTTTCCGCCCCTTCGAGGATACGACCTGTCGACTTCGCCCTACCCCTCGCACCACCGCCCCCTGCGGCCGAGCGAGGCCCGGCTGGTCGCCGCCGCCGTCGGGAGCGGGGATGGTGGGGACGGCGGTGGCGGGAGCGGTGGCGGCGGCGACAACGGCGGCGGCAGCAAGAATGCGTCGACGGCGGCGGCGGCGGGACCGGGCGGTGGCAACAGCGGCAGCAAGAGCAGCGGCATCAGCGACAATAAAAAGCCCGGGCGCCGCCTGTCCGACGCCCCGGCACCCGAGGTCCTCGCCGGCACCCCCCTCGAGGGCCAGGACCCGCCCTCTGGCGGCGGCCAAAAGCCGCGGGCGCCGGCCGAGCGGGGCGCGACCCGCCGCCGGTTCGCGGGAAAGGTGTTTTCTCTCTACGCGACCAAGTTTCAGCGCGCCCTCCTGCTGGACGCCGACTGCGTGCCCCTGTCCGCCCAGGGCTTGCTCGACCTGTTCGACGACCCGGCCTTCCTGCGGCGCGGGACCCTGTTCTTCCCGGACTTTTGGGCGTCGTCGTCGGACGAGGGGGGCAAGGGCAGGGCGGCCGAGCTGGCTGGCGCCGACGCCGGCGCGGCGCGCGCGGCGCTCTCCGCGGGGATGGCCGGCCTGGGCGGGCGCGACACTGAATCCGGCGCGCTCCTCGTCGACCTCGACCGCCACGCGGACGCGGTCGAGGTGCTCTGGTGGCTCAACTCGTTTCCCGAGCACACGTACCGCGCCGTGTGGGGCGACAAGGACACGTACGCGGCCGCCTTCGCCGGCGCGGGCAAGGCGTCCTCCTGGGCGCAGAGCGGCGTGCCGCCCGGCGGGATCTTCGCCTGGCGCCCGCGGATGCTGATGGGCTCGGGCGACGGGCCCAGGGACCGCGCCACGCGCCTGGACGCGTGGGTGCTGCTGGGCATGCTGCAGTTTGCGCCCCGCACGGGCCTGCCGCTCTTCATGCACCGCACGATTGACAAGTTTGGCGCGGACGACGGGGGGAGGCAGGCGTTGGCCGCGGCTGCGTCCGCCGCCGCCGACGACGCCGGCGCCGCGGCCAGCCGCGACGACCTCCTGCGCGCGGGCGCCGACCACCTGCCCCCGCACCTGGTCCGGCGGTACGCCGAGCTGCACCCTTGGCCCGCGCAGCTGGTCACGGGACCTCTACCCGGGCGATGGGTGCGCTACTACTTGGCGCAGGAGCCGCTCGGGCCGACGCGCGGGGTGCCGTGGGATTACGTGGTGCCGTGGTGGGCCGTGCGCGAGTGGCTGCCGTTCCCGCCCGCGGGCAGCGGCGCCAGGGTGGTCGAGGGAAAAGGGGCGGCGGCGGCGGCGGCGGCGGCCGTGGAGGACGCCTGGCAGGAGGAGGGGGAGGGCGCCTTTGACGGCGGTTCTGACGGCAGAGGCAACTCGTCCTCGTCGTCGTCGCGCCGCGGCGGCCGCCTCACGTGCCCCGTCGCCACGTTCGCGGCCTACCGCCGCGCGCGCGAGCTGGGCCTGCCGACGGGCGCCAACGCGACGCTCGACGCGCGCTGCGCGTGGGCGCTCAGGGGGCTCTGGGGCGACGCGCGCTGGCGCGCTTTTCAGGCGCTGGGCTTGGTGGAGCGGCCCGAGCTGATGTGGTCGGCGGCGCGCGACGCGGACGCGGCCGCGTGGTCGCGGCCCGCGCCCACGATGGCGGCGCGCGGGGCCGGCATGCTGCGGCCCGAGGGGGGCAAACGGGCGGCCGCGGCGGGCGGGGGGCGGCGGCGGCGGCGGCGCGCGCTGGCCGGCGCGCCGGGCGGGAGCGTGGAAGAGCGAGGACGAGGGGCGGACGACCCGGCCGACGACGCTGACGCGCCGGACCGCCGCCGCCGACAGCTGCGCTCCGCGGGCGCCTCCTTGTCGCGCGAGGTCGGCGGCGCCTTGCCCGTCGCCGCGCTCCGGTGGGACTATGCGGCGCCGCGCGTCGACAGCCCTCCACTGCGGGCGGTGCGCGCGGCCTACGCGGCGCAGCGCGACGTGGCGCCGGGCGGCAAGAGGCGGGCGGAGTTTCCGGTCTTGGCGGGGGCGGGGCGGCGGTGAAAGGGGGTCGGGCTCGTGATAAGAGGGGGGGTTGCAATGTGCGCGTTTGATTAGTCTCGATTCTTGCGGCTTTCGCCGGGGCGGTCCCGTCTCGTGGCGTCGCGCTCCCGTCGCCCGTCGCGCGGGAGGCGGCGTTTCTCCCCTCGCCCCCCCCCCCCCCCCCCCCCCCCGGAACGAGGACGCTTGGCGTCGACGATACTCACGACCCACATGATTGAATTGCTCAGATCTCGACCAACACAGCAAAGGGACGCAAGAAGAGGGGAGCGCGCGAGACACATTGCCGGAATCCCAACCTTCCGACGAGAACAAGGATCGGGACCCGACACCGATGTCGGGGGCGCCGACGCCCGCCGCCATCGCTTTGCCCCTGTCGGCCTCGCTGTCGATCCCCCTGCCCTCCGACTGGGCGGCGGCGGCGGCGGCGTCAGCGGTGGCGGCGGCGGCGGCCGCGGCTGCGCTGGGCGCGCGGCGACGAGGCAAGGGCGCCGGCAACGACGAGGAGGCCGAAGCCGCCGGCGCCCAATCCCCCCCCTACGGCTACGACGTCCGCGTGCGCATCGTGGGGGCCGCCCACCTCCCGGCCGGCGACCCGATGTGGGGCCCCCTGGGCACGACCGACGCCTACTTTGTCCTAAAGGTGACGCCGGTCTCGGCCGCGCAGGCGCGCGAGGCCGCGGCGGCGGCCGACGCGGCAGCGGCGGCGCTGGCGGGGGGGACAGGCGGGGAGGGGGCGAGGAGGGCCGGCGCGGCGGCCGGCGGCGGGGGCGCGGACGACGCCCGCCACCCGCCCTTGCTGGTGTACGAGTCGTCGGTCGTGCGGCGGTCGCAGGCGCCGCGGTGGGGGGACGCGATCCTCCTTGGCCGCGTCGGGGGGGGCGGCGGCGGCGGCGGCGGCGGCTGGGCGGGCGGCGGCGGCGGCGGCGGCGGCGGCGGCGTGGGCCTGCAGCTCTCCGTGTACGACCGCGACCTGCTGGGGACCCGCGACGACCTGCTGTGCTCGGGCGGCTTCCTGCTGGTGGGGCCGCCGCCGCCGCCCGCAACGCCGGCGGCCGAGGCAGCGGCCGGGCCGCCGCCTCCGCCGGCCCCTGCGCTGGTCGCCGTGCCGTCGCTCGGCGGGCGCCTCTCCTTTTCGCGGGTGCGGGCCGACGCCGGCGCCGGCGCTGCCACGGCGCGCGAGGCGCCGGGAAACTCTCCGTCCTCGTCCTCGTCGTCCTCGTCGTCTTCCGACGAGCTGACCGCCAGCGACGTCCCGGTAGGAAATGAGGGCGCCGGCGCCGGCGCCGCGCCTGTCGCCGCCGCCCCAGCCCCAGCCACCGCCTCCGCTCTGCGCCTCACCCTCAAGCTCGCGCTGCCGGCGCGGCTGGGCCAGCGGGCGCGGCGGAGAACCGGCGCGTCCGGGGGCGCGGGAGACAACGGGGACGACGACGACGACGACGACGACGACTTTGGCAGCGGCGGCGGCGTCTCGGGCCTGTCGGGCGCGTCCCTCTTCGGCCTCGCCGCGGGGCCGCGCGCGTCGGCCACCGCGGCAGCAGCGGCTTGCGCCCTTGCCGATGACGACCCTTCCGTGAACCCGTCCTCCTCCTCCGCGCGGCGGGGGTCGCAGCAGCAGCAGCAGCAGCAGCAGCAGCAGCAGCAACAGCAGCAGCAGCAGCAGCAGCAGCAGCAGCAGCAGCAGCAGCAGCAGCAGCAGCAGCGAAAGCAAGAGGCGCTGGCGGCCCTGCCGACGCTCGAGCAGGCAAAGCGCGAGGAGCGCGCGATCAGCCTGCCGCGCCAGGTTGAGCGGCCGGAGGGTTCGACCGAGGACGCGCGCGGGGGGTGGCGGCCACGGCCGCGCGAGCGGCGGCACAGCGCGACGGAGACACGAATCACGGGCGACCCGTCCTCTGCTTTCCCATCGGCGGCGCTGGGACGCAAGGGCGAAGACGACGCGAGCTGGCGCACGCGAGAGGCGCCCGCCGCCCTGAGCGGCGGCGCCAAGCGCGACGGCTGGCGCGCCTCTGCCTCGCGCCGCCTCGCCGCCGCCGCCAGCGCCGCCGTCCGCTTGCGCACCGCCGTCGCCCTGATGCCCGGGCGCGCTCGCCAGGCCGTCCGCCGCGCGCGCGCGGGGCGCCACGCCCCCCGCGTCTTCCTCGAGCTCGAGTTCTCGCCCAGCGCGCCCCCGGGCGGGCCCATCACCGCCCGCGCGCCCGTGCGCTACCGCCAGCACCTGCTGCCGCTCGCCGACGCGCTGATCGGCGGCGGCGGCGGCGGCGGCGGTGGCGCGGCGGCGGCGGCGGGCGCGACGGCTGGCGCTGCGCTCGCTGGAGCGGCTGTTTCTGCGTCGACCGCCGGCAAAGGAGAAGGAGAAGGAGAGGGAGGAAAAGAAGGCCCAGAGGACGACGACGACGTCCCCTTCTTCTCGGCGTACAAGCTCTACCTCTCCTCCGCGCGCGCCGCCTTTTCGGCGAGCGGCCTGCCGCCCTGCCGCTGGTGCCCGGAGAACCGCCGCGCGGCGCTCGTGTTTGGGAGCCGGGCGCTGGCGGCGGCGCTCCGGGCCAAGCACCGCGTGCTCTACTCGCCGATGCTGGACGGCGCGCTCCTGCCGCTGTCGCGCGCGCAGGCGGAGAGGCTGGCGCGGGGGTCGGCATCCTCGCCCTCGGCGGCAGAGGCGAACGCAGGAGCGCCACCGGCGCCAACAACGGCGGCGGCGGCGGCGGCAAAAACAGGCCGTCGCACGGTCGTGCGAAACGGGACGCTCGAGACCGGCCACGACCTCCTGCGGGGCCTGCTGCGCGCGGGGCAGCGCGGCGGCGAGGCGCGCTACTTCACCTACGCGCTCACGACCCGCGGCCGGCTGTGCTTCGGCGAGACGGGCACCGGCGTCTTTGCCGACGTTTTGAGCAAGCACGCGCTGCTCTCTGGCGCGGCGCCCGAGGTCCTGTGCGCGGGCGAGTTTTGCGTGGTTTCCCTAGAGGCGCTCAGGCGCCTGACGGCCGAGGCGAGGGAGCAGCTAATGGGCGCGGCGGCGGGGGTTGGGGCGGCGGCCGGAGAGGGCGGGGTGGCGGGGGCGGGCCTCTTCTCGGCCGACGTCGGGCGGTGGGATCGCGACTGGGAGGAAGGCGAGGACGGCCTTGAGGGCGAGTGCGACGGCGACGGCGCGGACGGGAGGCGGCGGCTCGTGCTCGCGCTCGACAACAACAGCGGGACCTACCGCCCGCCCGTCGCCGCCGTCGCGCTGGCCGCGCGCGTGCTGCGCGCCAACTTCCTGGGCCTGCGCGTGGCGGTGATCGACGCGCAGCGCGACCCGCGCCTCGCGGCGCTCCATGCGCGGGTGCCGAGCAGGGCGGGGACGCAGTGAGCGAGATTGGAAACAAAATGGCAAAACGCCGAGACGACGTGGCGAGGCGAGGCCAGGCGGCCGGAGGCACGTGAGACAGAGGGCCGGTTTGCGTGTTTTTAATTTCAACGTCGCATGATTTCCAATCCCTACTGCTGCTGCTGCCTCCTCGACGACGACCTTCTCCTGGGCGACGACCTCGAGGACGCCTTGCCGCTCGGGCCCTCTGTCCCGGGCAGCGCCAGGCCCCCGGCGGTGGCGGGGGCGGCGGCGGCGCGCGGCTGCTGCGGCTGCTGCGGCTGCACGGGCGCCTTGCCGCTGCCTGTAATGTCGCCGCCGCTGCTGCTGCGGCTGGTCCTGCTGCGGCCGCCGCCGCCGCCGCCGCCGCCGCCGCTGCCGCTGCCGCTGCTGCTGCCGCTGCCGCTGCTGCTGCCGCCGCCGCCGCTGTTGCGATCGCGGCGCGGCGCCCTGCTGGTCCGGTTGCCGCCGCCGCCCGCCCCTCCCGCCTTGTTTGTCTTGTTGAATAGCGAGACGCCAAAGTTGAGCAGCCCCGCGAGCGCGTCCTCGAGGGCCTCTGTGTCGGACGTCGCGTTTTTTTTCGGGGCGGCCGGCGCCGCCGGGGGGGATTTTGCTGCCGCGGGAAGGCCGCCGCTGCCGCTCCCGCTTCTGGCCGGCGCTCTTGGGGTCGGCGCGGCCTTGGCCGGCGGCGGCGGGGCCTTGGCCGGCGGCGGCGCGGCCTTTAGAGACGCCGGGGCCTTGGACGGCGGCATGGCCTTGGCAGGTGACGGGGCCTTGGGCGGCGGCGGCGCAGCGCGCCGAGGAGGAGGAGCCCGGCGGGGCGGCGCTTTGGGCGGCGGCGGCGGCGGGGCCGCTTTTGGCGGCGGCTTGTTGACGCCGGCCTTTCCGCCTCCTGCCCCCGGCGGCAGCGCGGCCGGCCCGGGCCGCGACGTCGCCGCCGGCGCCGCCAGAATCGACAGGCGCTGCCGCGCGTCGCGCGCGGGCGCGCACGGGCGCAGCACCAGCGCGGGCGCGAAGGCCAGCGGCGCGGCGCCGAGGTCGAGCCGCCGCCCGCGGCCCTGCTGCTCGCCCGGGTCCTCCAGCTCGTAGTAGTCGTCGACGTCGTGGTAGACCGACGCGCACAGCTGCGAGGCGGATGAGGAGGAGGCGGCGGATGCGGCCGCCGCCGCCGCCGACAGGACCAACTGCGGCGCGCCCCCGCCGCCGCCGCCCCTGGTGCGCGCGGCGGCGACGCCCCGCGCCAGCACGCCGGGCGCCAGCGACCGCAGCGCCCAGTAGTTGGCCGGGGCCTCGGCGGAGGGCGATCCGGCGGTCGCGGCAAAGTCGAGCGCCCACAGCTGCCAGGGTAAGGGGGCGCCCGCCGCCGTCCGGCCGCAGGGCTGGTGCGTCACCAGAAGCGCGTCGCCGGCGCCGGTGAGGCAGCCTCCCGTCAGGCGGCTGCGCACGCGCCAGGCCGCGGGGGGGGCGGGGGGGGGCGCCGCCTTGTTTTTGTTTTTGCCGTCGGCGGTCGCGGCAGCAGCGGCGGCGGCGGCGGCCGGGAGGCGCTCCAGGTTCCAGTGCTGGTGGGCGTACGGCTCGTCGCCGCCGCCGCCGCTCCCTCCCCCCGCCGCCGATGCCGCCGCCGCTGCCGCGCCCGCGCCCGCGCCCGCGCCCGCGCCCGAGCCCGAGAGCGGGCCGCACGCCGCCGCCGCCACCACGCGCATGCCGTCGCCGAGGAGCGCCAGCCGCTGGGCGGCAGAGGGGCCCACGGCGCCGCCCGTGGGCAGCGACAGGCACCCGCCGCCCGCGCCCCCGGCCCCGCCGTCCGAGTGCGCGGCGACGAGCAAGGGGGCGCCGGGCGCGAGCGATAGCAGGGCGCCGGCCCCCCTGAGCGGCGCGGGGGCCGAGGAGGGCGCGGGGGAGGGCGCCGCCCCCGCGAGCGCCTGGAGGACGGCACCGACGCCGCGCTCGGGCACGAGCGAGCCGGCGGGCGGCGGGGGCGGAAGAGGGGGCGACGGCGGCGCCTCCCCGAGACAGAGAAACGCCTCGAGCGCGCCGGCCGCGCTCGTGCCCCCTCGGCCGCCGCCGCCGCCGCCGCCGCCGCTGAGCACGCCGCCCGCCGCCGGGCGGTAGCCGCCCGGGCACGCGTCGCGGCGGTCCTGGTCGTACGTGGGCCAGCGCTGCTGCTGCTGCCGGTCGGTGGTCGGCGCCGTCCCGCCGCCGCCCCCGCCCTTGTCCCGCGCAAACCCGACGATCACGTCTGACAGCGCCCGCTCGGCGGCGCGCGTCCGGCGCTGACACAGCATCGGCGCGCTCGGCCCGGGCCAGAGGGCGCCGGCGGGCTCCCAGCCCGTGTCTCCGCCGCCGCCGCCGCCGCCGCTGCCGCGCTGGGGCGCGGGCAGCGCCGCGCAGCCCTCTCCCGCGCCGACGATGGCCAGGTCGGCCAGAAAGGGGGCGGCGGCGGGAGGGCAGCCGGGGCCGGCGAGCGCGAGGCAGGCGCTCACCCACTCAAAGCCGCCGCCGCCGCCGCCGCCGCCGCCGCCGCCGCCGCCGCCGCTGCCTGGGCCCTGGGGCGACTCCTCCTGGCGCAGGTTTTGGTAGCGCGGCTCGACGGACGCCCCGGAGCCCGAGGCGGGCGGGCAGGCGGGCAGGGCGTCCGGCCCCGCGTTGGTGCTCACGAAGGAGAGGCGCGTGGCGCAGCGGCGTTGCGGTGGTTGCGGCGGTGGCTCGGCCAACCGCGCCGCCGACGACGCTGACACAGACGCCGACGCCGTCGCCGGCGCCGCCGGCGTTGCGGCGGCTTTTTGCACGGTGGCGCCGGCCAGGGCGGCCGCGGCGTTAAAGGTGGCGGCGAACGAGGTGGTCGTGGCCGTGAGCATGGGCATGGCTTTGTGGTTTTGTTTTGGTGGTCGTTTGGGCGAGTGTTCTGTTTTTGGCAAATTTTCCGAGAGGGCATGCGCCCGTGCTCTCTCTCTCTCCTTGTCGCGCAGAGGGCAGGCCCATGGTCGCCCGGCTAATGCCCGCGATCGGGACCACCACTCACGCTTGGCCTCCTCCTCCGCGCGCGCCGTCCGCGCCAGGCAGAGGAGGAGAAGCAGCCACGCTGGAAGCGACGACATCTCCTCCTTCCGTTCTTCGTCCTTCTTCGCTTTCTCCCGATCGCCGCACAGGCTATTTTTTCGCGGATTGAGTCATGGGAGCTCGTGATTGAAGGGATTGCGTCATTTCCAAGCGGTCGTGAGAGTTGGGAAAGGGCGATGAGCGCCACGGAAAAGAGAGGCCGCGCGACAATGTGAAGAGCGCGTCGACGACTCGGCGCAGCGGCACGCACGACGCTCGAGAGCAAACACCAAAAAACTGGCGCAATGTCCAAGACAGAGATGCCACACGCGCGCGCGCGAGTCTACGGAACAGAGAGAGGATGGTCTAAAGTCGGTATGCGCAGGTGTCTGTTTTTTTCACAGGGAAAAAAGGGATCCGAAAAACAAGTGCGGAGGAGCGGGAAGAAAGCGACAAGCGTCGCGCGACGAGCGAGCGAGCGAGACAAAAACAAAAAACAAAAAAATCAAATCACGCGGCGTCCTCGGCGACAAACACGACCGCCGGCGCGCCCGGCTGCGCCGACTTGGCGGCCTCGGGCAGCGCCGCCATCCCCTCGGCGTCCGCCAGGTCCACCGACACGACCTCAAGCGCCTCCAGGCCGCCCAGCGCGCGCAGCAGGTACGGCAGGTTCTCCCGCAGCAGCGCCGCCTCGCCAAACGGCAAGCGCGCGTCGAGCGCCCCCCCTCCCGCCTCCGCGCCCCCTTTTGTCGCCTCCTCGGCCTTGAACCGCGCAAACGGCAGCGCGAGCGCCTTCAGGCGCTTCTCGTCCGCCGCGCCCCCCGCGCCCGCCGCCCCCGCCCCCTTGACCGCCTCGAGCACCCGCGCGGCCCAGTCTGCCGACAGGCGGGCCCCGCGCGCGTCCCAGCACCCGCGCATCGCCGCAAGCACCGCCTCCTGCCACCCGACGTAGGCCGCCGCCACGTAGAGCGTGCCGCGGCGGACCTTATGCGGCGACGACGGCGCAGGCGCGGCGGCAGGCGCGGCCCCCTTGCGGGGCTTGGCCGGGGCCTCGGCTTTTGCGACGGCCTTGCGCAGCTGCGGGATGAGGTCCTCGACGTAGGCGGCGGCGCGCTCCATGACGAAATCGGGCTCGCCGAGGCCGTCGGCGGCGCCGGGCCAGCCCGCCGCCAGCACGCCGCCGCCGCCCCGCTTTTTGAGCACGCGGCGCCACACGTGGTCGCTCGTGTGCGGCGTGATCGGCGCGAGCAGGCGGCACGACACCTCGGCGTACCTGCGGATAAGGGAGCGGCGCATGCCGCGCGGGCCGCACGCGAACCGGTAGGCGTCCCGCGCGTTGGCGAGGTCATAGCCGCCTATTTTTAGCGCCTCGCGGAACAGCAGGCGGTCGTAGGCGGCGCGCGCGCGGTGGGCGGCGGCGGCGATGGCGTTGGCGAAGACGCGGTCGTGCACAGTATCTTCCTCGTCGGCGTCGTCGCGGAGGACGCACGTGGCGACCGAGGCGGCGGCGGCAACGGCGGCCGCGGCCGCGGCGCCGCCGCCCGCGCTGCCGGCGCCGCCCGCGCCGCCGCCCGCCGAGCCCCGCTCCTCGGCCGGCAGCAGCGCCTCCTCCAGGAACGCCAGCTCCTTGGTCAGCCGCAGGATCGCCGCGTTGGCCGTCGACGTCTCGAAGTTGGCGTCGTCCATGCCGTCGCCCGCGTCCGCCAGCGCCCAGCGCGTGGCGTCGGCGCTATACTGCCTAATGGCTTCCTTGAGCGTCTTGAAGTTTCCCGTGCTCTTGCTCATCTTGTCGCTGTTGAGCAGCAGGTGGCCGTTGCAGCGCAGGGCGCGGGGCCAGTAGCGGCCGCCTGGCGCCGAGGGGTCGTCGTCCTCGGCAGGGGGGTGCGCCGCCGCCGCCGCCACCGCGCCGCCGCCGCCCGACGCCGCGCCCGCGCCCGCCGCCGCCGCCCCCGCCGCCGGCAGCTGCGCCCGCAGCCGCTCCCTCTGGCCCGCCTGCTCCTTTCTCTCCGGGAACCGGTCGCGCGGCCACAACGCCACGTGCGTGTACAGCGCAAACGTCAGGTGATTCTGGATGAGGTCTTTGCCCGACACGCGCAGGTCGAAAGGGTACCAGTACTCGAACTCGCGGCGCATGGCCGCGAGCGTCGCCTCGGGCACGGCGCAGTCGGGCGGCCGGTCGGCGCCGAGGAACACGCAGTCCCAGGCCTCGGGCGTCATGGCCGAGGCGGGGACGGGGGGGCCGGCGTCGAGAGGGGCGCTGGCAGCCGCCGCGCCGCCGACGCCGGCGCCGCCCGCGCCGCCCTCTCCTCCTGCCGCGCCGCCGCCCGCGCCCGCGCCTGCTGCCGCTGCGCGCGCCGCGTCGTAAGAGGGCGCGCCGCCCGCGCCGTACATGTCGCCGCGCTGCAGGATGTGCGCCACGCAGTAGTAGGCCATGTAGGCCGTCGAGTCAGACAGCGACTCGACCAGGTACTGCTCGTCCCAGGGCACGCGCGTCCCCAGGCCGAAAGAACGGGAGCAGGCCCACTGCTGCAGCCACCCGAGCGTGTGCTCGAACGCGTGCCTCGCCTCGGGGGAGTGGGCGTCCAGCCGCGCCAGGGCCGCCAACGCCTCGCCCCTCCACCCCTCCTCGCCGTAGGTCAGGTACCACTGGTCTGTCAGCGCCACCACGCAGTCGTCGCCCGAGCGCGACGTCACGGGGCGCTCGGGCTCCGAGTAGAGGAGCGCGGTTCCCGCGGCCACCATCTCGTCGCGGATGCGGGGCTTGGCCTCGGAGACCTTCGTGCCCTTGTGCGGGCCCGCGGCCATGACGCCGTCGGTGAAGCCCTGCGCGTCGAGGCGCATTGTGGTGTGGTGTGCGATGTGGTGTGGGTGTTGTTCGAGGGAGAAAAAGGGGG
>Ga0209491_10001271_pt1 | contig 49943 bp, 46 predicted proteins | sample BON02_FD_187213 | JGI IMG/M metagenome (GOLD analysis project Ga0209491, IMG submission 187213) | Freshwater microbial communities from Lake Bonney liftoff mats and glacier meltwater in Antarctica - BON-02 (SPAdes) (version 2) | ecosystem: Environmental > Aquatic > Freshwater > Ice > Glacier...
AATCACCCGATCGACAACATCGAGTTCGCTCTCATCGCCGATGGCGTGCCGAAGGACAAGATTTATCCGCTGGATCTGGATCGCGCCTTTAAGAAGCTGGACCAAATCAAGCCGCATGTCACGGCATGGTGGACGACCGGCGCGCAGCCTGCCCAGCTCCTCCTTGACAAGGAGGTTGTGCTCGCCACCGGCTGGAACGGCCGCTTCTACGATCTCATCAAGAAAGGTGCCCCGATCGAGATCGAGTGGAACGAGGGCGCGCTGAAACAGGGCAGCTTCGTGATACCCAGGGGAGCCAAGCACCAGTATTGGGCCAACAAGTTCCTGGCCGAGATGGCGATTCCGCAGCAACAGGCGATTTACGCCTCGGAGATGGGCTACCCAGGCCTCAACCTCGAGTCGTTGAAGCATGTCGACGCTAAGGTGAAGGAATACCTGCCGACGAACGAAAAATACCTCGGCAAACAGTTCTGGATCGACGACGCCTGGCACGCCGATAACGGCGCCTTGGCGCAGGAACGCTGGAACGCGTGGATGCTGAAGAAGGCCTAGGGTCCATGGCATCCGCGGAGCTGCGGCTCGAAGGGATCGGCAAAAGGTTCGGCGAAGTCGTCGCCCTCGACAATGTCTCGCTCGTTGTCGAGCGCGGCGAGCTGGTCACAATCCTGGGTCCGAGCGGGTCGGGAAAGACGACGCTGTTGAAGGTGGTGGCCGGGTTCGAGTCGCCGGATCACGGCAGCGTTAAGGTCGATGGCGTCGAGATCGCCTCGCTGCCGCCGGCCAAACGCAACATCGGGATGATGTTCCAGAACTATGCGCTGTTTCCCCATCTGAACGTCCGCAAGAACGTGGCGTTTTCACTCGAGATGCGTAACACCGAGAAGGGCGAAATCGACAGGCGCGTGACGGATGCATTGGAGCTGGTCGAGCTGGCGGGCTACGATGAGCGCCTGCCACGCCAATTGTCGGGCGGCCAGCAGCAACGTGTGGCGCTGGCGCGAGCGATCGTATTCAATCCGCGGCTCCTGCTGCTGGACGAGCCGTTCGGCGCCCTGGACCGCAAGTTGCGCGAGACGCTGCAGCTCGAGGTGCGGCGGCTTCAGCAAAGGCTGGGGCTGACGACCATCTTCATCACCCATGATCAGGAAGAGGCCCTGGTGCTCTCGGACCGGATTGCGGTGATGAGCAAGGGCGCCATCCAGCAGATCGCCACGAGGGCGGAGATTTACGAACGCCCGGTCAACGATTTCGTAGCGGACTTCGTCGGCGAGTCGAACATATTCCATGGGGTGGTCTCGGCGCGCAACACCGTGACTCTGGACAACGGGCGGATGCTCCAGGTGAAGAGCGACGCCACGCCGGGCAAGCGTCTCGGGGTGCTGATGCGGCCGGAGCGGTTTTCGTCCTCCGGTGCCAATGTATTCGCCGGCGAGGTGCTGGATGCCATCTATCTCGGCGCTTCGTTCAAGCTGCGACTGCGCTGCGAGTCGGGAATCGAACTTCTGGTCCGGCAACCCGCCCGCGGAAAGCTTCCCATGGTGGCGCAGCGCTTGACGGTCGGCATTGATGCCGACGAACTGCACCTGTTCGATCTCTAATCGACTCGCCGTGTACGAACCGCCTGTCCACCCGCACGTGACGAAGGACCCGCGTCCTGATCAGGATCCCACGGACAGAAGTACCGCGCATGGACGCGGCATGAGTCGCTCCGCCGGCTTCGGTCCGGCCCTGCCGGCCATCGTTTTCCTGTCGGTGATCTTTCTCTTTCCGGTGGCGCGGTTCCTGAGCTTCAGCGTCGAGGCCGGAAATCTCGACTGGTACGCCCAGGCGCTGGGAAAACAGCTGTATCTGCGGGTGCTCTGGGACACGTTCGAAATCGCCGCCCTGGTGACCTTCTTCTGCCTGCTGCTGGGTTATCCGCTGGGGTTCCTGATCGCCACCACGACCCATTTCTGGGCCACCGTCGGCTTCGTCCTGGTGCTGCTGCCGCTGTGGACCAGCGTGCTGGTGCGGACCTATGCGTGGATGGTGCTGCTCGGCCGCAATGGCGTCCTCAACCGCCTGCTGATCGACGGCGGCATCACGACCGAGCCGCTGCCGCTCCTGCACAACTTCACCGGCGTCATGATCGGCATGGTGCATGTCCTGCTTCCCTACATGGTGCTGCTGATCTACGGTGCCGTGCGCCGTCTCGATCCAGCGATCGTCCAGGCGGCGCAGGGCCTGGGCGCCTCGACCTGGCAGACCTTCTGGCGCATTTACGTGCCGCTCACCATGAACGGCATTTTCGCCGGCTGCGTCATCGTGTTCGTGCTGTCGCTGGGTTTCTTCATCACGCCGGCACTGCTGGGTGGCGGCCGGGTGATCATGATCGCCGTGCTGATCGAGCAGCAGGTGCGCGAAACCCTGAACTGGCAGTTTGCCGCCGCGCTGTCGGCGGTCTTGCTGGCAGCGACGCTGCTCGTGTACGCGCTCGCCCAGCGCTTCGCACGCGAGGAGTCGGCATCGTGAGCGGGCGCAGCATTTTGATCGCAGCATGCGTCGCGATCTACTTCTTTCTGATGCTGCCGCTGCTGGTGGTGTTCCCCATCTCGCTCAGCTCGGCGCCCTACATGCAGTTCCCGCCGCCGGGCCTTTCATGGCAGTGGTACAGCCGCTATTTCGCCGATCCTCAATGGATCGACGCCACGATCCGCAGCTTGCAGATCGGCGTCGCGACCTCGGTGCTGGCGTTGGTTCTTGGCGTGCCGCTCTCGTTCGCGCTGGTGCGCGGAAGGTTCCCGGCGCGCCAGCTGCTCGATCGGTTGACCATGGCGCCGATCGTGGTGCCGAGCATCGTCTATTCGGTCGCAATCTACGGGCTCTTCGCCAAGATGAAGCTGATCGGGGAATGGTACGGCCTGGCTTTGGCGCACACCGTGCTGGCGCTCCCGTTCGTGGTTCTGGTGATGATTGCCGGCCTGCGCGACTTCGACCGGGCGCTCGAGCAGGCGGCTGAAGGGCTGGGTGCCAGTCGCCTGCAGACGCTGCGGCGGATCACCCTGCCTATCTTGCGGCCGAGTTTGATATCGGCCGGCCTGCTAGCTTTCATCAGTTCATTCGACGAGGTGGTGGTTGCGCTTTTTCTGGCGGGCGCGCGCATGACGCTGCCCAAGAAGATGTTCGACAACATTCTGATGGAGATCGATCCCACCATCGCGGCTGTGTCGGTGATGCAGATTCTTCTGGTCGCCATCGTGCTGTTCCTGATGGCGCGCTTTGGCCGTGGCCTCAGCGCAACTGCGCAGTGACCAGGGGCTGGTTGTAGTTTCGGTAACGCCTGACCCGAAGGACGCCGGATAGCGGCGGCCGGGCGGGTTGGGGAAAACAGGAGAATGCGTCATGAGTGACACCATCTTTCACAAGGATTTCAAGTCGATGCCGTGGTGGTGGGAGTGGTGGCACCCCAACAGCGAGCTGTCGCAGGACCCTCCGGCCAAGACAGACGTTCTGGTGGTCGGCGCCGGCTACGCCGGCCTCTCGGCTGCCCTCGAGATCGCGCGCTCGGGCGGCGATGTAACGGTCCTGGAGCGTGGGGATTTCGGCGTCGGTGCGAGCACCCTCAACGGGGGCGCGGTGAGCGGTGGCACGTCGATCGGCAAGGGCTTCTCCGGCAAGAGCGCGGTGCAGGCCAGCCAAATGGACGCGCAGATGTCGGCCATGCTGCACGATGCGGCCGAGTCGCTCAAGCAGGTCGAAACCATCATTGCGCGCGAAGGCATCGAGTGTCACTGGCATCTTCGGGGCCGCTTTGTCGGCGCCTTCACGCCCGGGCACTATGCGGAGCTGGCCAAGAAGGTCGAGGCCTACAACCAGGCTGCTGAAGCGGGCACGCGCATGGTCCCGCGCGAGCGCCAGCACGAGGAGATCGCCTCCGATTACTACCACGGCGGCATGGTGGTCGACCGCTCCGGCCAGCTTCATCCTGCGATGTACTACGGCGGGATGCTGAAGGCAACAGCGCGAGCCGGCGCGAAGCTGTGTGCCAACGTGGACGCGCAACGCATTGAACGCAGGCCGGGTGGCGGTTTCACGGTCGCCACCAGCAAGGGGCCGATCGAAGCGAGGGAAGTGGTGATCGCGACCAACGGCTACACCGGCGACGTGACACCGAATCTCAAGCGGCGCCTGGTTCCGGTGGCGAGCCACATCATTGCGACCGAAGAACTCCCGGAGGATCTGGCGAAGAGCTTGATACCGAAGGGGCGCACCATCAGCGACAGCAAGCGCGTGCTCTGCTATTATCGGTTATCGCCGGACGGCAAGCGCGTGATCTTTGGCGGCCGCGCCCGCTTCACCCAGGTGCCGCCCGAGGTGAGCGCGCCGGTGCTGCACCGCTACATGACGGATCGCTGGCCCCAGCTCAAGGGCTACAAGGTGACTCACGCTTGGACCGGCAACGTTGCATTCGCATTCGACTACCTGCCGCACATGGGCCAGGACAACGGCATGCATTACGCGATGGCATGCAACGGCAGCGGTGTGGCGATGATGACGTATCTCGGCTGGCAGACCGGGCGGAAGATCGTCGCGGGTTCCAAGGGCCCGGTGAACGCATTCGATGGGCGCGAGTTTCCCACCGTTCCCTTATACGGCGGAAAGCCCTGGTTCCTGCCCCTGGTCGGAACCTGGTACCGCACCCGCGACTGGCTGGATCGGAAGGCGGCGTGAGCCGTCACCACAAGCGCTCGATAGCGGAGGTCCCCTCATGCTCACCGACAGTCAAAACCAGGCCATAGCGCTCGCGGACGCGAAGGCCAAGTACGTTGCCGCCAATCCGTTCAGCCAGGAGCAGCACCACAAGGCGGCCAAGGTGCTGCCCGGCGGCAACACCCGCACCGTCCTGTTCAGCGAGCCGTTTCCCATCACGCTGGCCAGTGGCCGGGGTTGCCGGGTCACTTCGCTGGACGGCCAGGAATACATCGACTTCCTGGGAGATTACAGCGCGGGCTTGTACGGCCACTCCGATCCCGTTCTTCGCCAGGCTTTGATGGGAGCCCTGGACCACGGCTGGGTCATGGGCGGCCATATCCGCCTGGAAGAAGAACTTGCCCGCCTGATCTGTGAGCGTTTCCCGTCGATCGACCTGGTGCGATTCACCAACTCCGGCACCGAGGCGAATCTCTTCGCCATCTCCGCAGCCCGCGCCATCAGCGGCAAGAACAAGGTCATGGTCTTCGAAGGCGCTTACCACGGCGGCGTGTTCATGTTCGGCGGCAAGCCGAGCCCGCTGACGGCACCGTTCGAGTTCGTGAAGGCGCCGTACAACGATGTGGACGGCACCCGCGCGCTGCTCGACGCTCATCCCGAAGAGATCGGAACCATCGTTGTCGAGCCGATGCAGGGCTCGGCCGGGTGCATACCCGCCGATCAAGCGTTCCTCCAGATGCTGCGCGATTGGACCCGTGCCCACGGCGCACTGCTGATCTTCGACGAGGTGATGACCTCGCGCCTCGCGCCGGGCGGGCTGCAGGCCGTCTATGGCGTTGCGCCCGATATGACGACCTTGGGCAAGTACGTCGGGGGCGGTTTGAGTTTCGGCGCATTCGGCGGTCGCGCCGAGGTGATGCGCCGATTCGATCCGCTACAGCCGGACGCGCTGGCCCATGCGGGCACCTTCAACAACAATGTATTCACCCTGTCAGCGGGCGTGGCCGGTCTGCGCGATGTGTACACGGCTTCGGCCGCGCTGGCGCTGAACGCGCGTGGCGACGCGTTGCGGAATCGCCTGGACACTGTGGCGCAAAAGGCAAGATTCCCGATGCAGTTCACCGGTCTGGGGTCGATGATGAATGTCCACATGTGCGCCGGCACTGTGCGCAGCGTCCGCGATCTGGACCCGGGCACCAAGCCGCTGGCCGACCTGTTTTATTTTCAGATGCTGGAACATGGCGTGTGGCTTGCCCGGCGCGGGATGATCAACCTCTCGCTGCCCATCGGCGACGCCGAGTGCGACCGACTGGTGCAGGCTGTGGAAGCTTTCATCGAGTCGTGCAACGGGGTGATTGCCAACTGAGGGCGTGGTTCGGGTAACACTTTCAGTGAAACCCAAACTTCCAACCAGTAGTGCCGTTTGAAGCGGACGATCCACAGCAATTTTATTTCCCCAATGATCATTCCATCGGTCATCATCGCCGTAGCCCTGAATTTCGCGCTGGCCCGCATCGGCATGCTGGGCTCCTTCACGGTGCTGCTGCGAGGCCACATGCTGTTGGGCGTGCCAAATGTTGTGCTGATCATGTCCGTCGCAATTCGCAGCTTCGACATCCGCATCGAACAAGTGGCGTTTACGCTGGGTGCCTCGTGGTTCACGATGTTCCGGCGCGTGTTGATTTCGAACCTTCTTCCGAGTACGGTTGCCGCCTGGATTTTCGCTTTCGTGACCAGCTTCGACGAGGTGGTGATCACAACCTTCATCGCCGGCACTCATGAGACGGTGCCCCAACGGATGTTCAACGATCTGGTGCTGCAGGTGAATCCGTCCATCACCGCCATTGCGATGCTGCTGATTGGAGTCAGCCTCGCATTGATGGCAATCACAGGGGCGCAGGTGCGGCGCTCGAAGACGGCGGGGCTCCTGCGGACACCGTGAGGATCCTTTTCCTCGCCTCAACTACCCTGAAAGCAAGCTATGAACCAACTCAATGATGGATACCGCGCCCAAGGCGGGCCGGTGCAGGTCTTCTACCTCAAGAAGAGCGCCCCCAGGCGGCCTACTGTCGCGCGCGGCTAGGGCATTTACCTGTGGGACACACAGGGCCGCCGTTACATCGACGCTTCTTCGGGGCCGATCGCCTGCAACCTCGGCCATGCGAACGCGCGTGTCATCGAGGCGTCCGATCGGCAAATGCGAAAAATCGCCTACGCTAGCAGCCTGTCGGACTTTCTGGACAAATTCCCTTCTAAGACACTCCTAATTTAATAGCGTCCCTTGTTAAAATACAAGGCTTGTCCAAGCAAGCAATTCACGCCATGTCCCACTTCATCGTTGCAGACCGCAAGACCGACTTTCTGCTACCCCCGTCGGTAGAGGATTGGCTCAATGAAGATCACCTGGCGCGCTTCGTGGTTGAAGTCATCGATCAACTTGACCTCTCCAATCTCACCCGCAAATACGCGGGTCGCGGCTCCAAGGCCCATCACCCGGCCACCTTGTTAGCCATTCTGGTTTACGGCTACGCCACCAGCGTGTTCTCCAGCCGCAAGCTGGAGATGGCCACTTACGACTCAGTGGCCTTTCGCTTTATTGCTGCCAACACCCACCCCGATCACGACACCCTGGCCACCTTTCGCCGCCGGTTTCTGGACGAACTCGCTGGTCTGTTCGTGCAGGTGCTGGAAATGGCCCAAGAGATGAAGCTGCTCAAACTGGGCACGGTTTGCTTGGACGGCACCAAGATCCACGCCAACGCCTCACGCCACAGCGCACTCTCGCACGGGCACATCGTCAAACTGCAAACCCAAATCGAACTCGAAGTGCAAGAACTACTGGCACTGGCTGAGCAGGCCGACAGTGCCAACATCCCCGATGGAATGGATTTACCCAAAGAGCTCAAGCTGCGCAAAGACCGGCTGAGCGCGATGGCTGTGGCCAAGGCCAAGATTGCTGAGCGCGCTGCCCAGCGCTACGCCAAGGAGAAGGCAGAGATTGACGCCAAGATGCTCAAGCGTGCAGCCAAGGAAGAAGAGAGCGGAAAAAAGCCTCGCGGTAAACAACCTACGCCGCCCGTGGCCGGCGTGCGGGAAACCGACCAGATCAATCTCACGGACGAAGAGTCGCGCATCATGCCGGTGCACGGTGGCGGCTTTGAGCAAGCCTACAACGCACAGGCGGCGGTGGATGCGGCAACGATGCTGGTGGTGGCCACGGGAGTGACGCAGGCGCCCAACGACAAAGAGCAAGTCGCGCCCATGCTCAAGACACTGCAAGCGCAAGCACCGCAACTCGGTACCGCGAAAACTCTGATTGCCGACACCGGCTACTGCAGCGAGAAGAATATTCTGGCGTGCGAGGAAGCCAACATCGAGCCGCTGATTGCCGTGGCCCGCGAGGATCATCATCCACACTGGAGAGAGCGCCATACCGAGCCTGCCCCTTTGGCCGAAGGAGCTACGCCGGTTCAAACCATGGCGCATAGCCTGAAAACATTGGCCGGTGCCGCCAGCTACGCTTTGCGCAAGCAGACGGTGGAGCCGGTCTTTGGGATCATCAAGTCGGTGATGGGCTTTCGCCAGTTCTCCCTGCGCGGTTTGAAGAAGGTGACCGGGGAATGGAATCTGGTTTGCCTGGCTTGGAATGTGAAACGCATGGCCGTATTGCGTCTGAAAACGCCTTAAAGGGGGGAATTACCATGAAAAATGGTCAAATCCATCGAAATATCGCCCAAACTGCCTGTTTTTTTAAGCATTTTTGAAATGGCACGGTTTTCTGTCGGATCAAGTCCGACAGGCTGCTAGGCACGACAATTACCAAGTTCCAGAATCTGGAAATCGGTCGCACTGGGCTCACTACTACCCGAGCGCGCAGGCGATGCACATCAAGATCGTGGCCGAGCGCCGCACCGGCCGCTTGCTCGGCGCACAGATAGTCGGCGGCGAGGGCGCGGGCAAGCGCATTGACGTGCTTGCCACCGCGCTGTGGAACGGCAGGACCGTGAACCAGATAGGGGGCATGGATCACTCCTACCCACCGCTGTTCTCGCCTGTCTGGGTCCCGGTACTGCTGGCGGCGGGCAAGGCGGCGTTGAAGACCTGATACGAGTCGGCGTTGTCGAGGGATGCCTCAGCCGGCATAGACCGAGCCGCTTGGCCAAGGAGTCTCGGACTTCCCACTTACGGGGCAGCGTGGAACGAATGACCGGTTCGTCGTAATCCCCCATGTAACACGGCTGCCGCCTTCGGGTCGTTGGCAGAAGTTCGGGGCCCGCCAGTTACTGGCCGCTTTCACAACTTGAAGTCGTAGTTGATCGTCAGCGGCGCATGGTCGGTGAATTTTCCCACCTTGTAGATCGAAGCGATCCGTGCCTTGGACGCGAGGCCATCAGTCGCCAGGTCGCAGCTGCTGGCGCAAAAACCTCGCATGTCAGCCGCACAAAATCGGATTTCCCGCGCTGGATCGATCCGCGCCTATGGTTGGCTTTCGGCCCCGAGAGCCGCTCTTGATGCCGCGCCGTCTGCAGTTCACCGGCCCTCACTAAGAGGGTACGCATGCACTTCCCGGACCGCCGCCGGCTCGACCTCCATGAATTGGGCCTGGACGACGCCAGCGCGGCCGCCGCCGCCGGCACGCGCGCGGCCCCGAGCGCTTTCCTTTCACTGGCCGCAAGGACTCGGCGGAAGGCACGCTCTCGGACTCGGACTCGGACGCGCTGCGCGTGTTCACCATCCGCACGTTGGTGGCGGCGAAGGTGAGCGATGACAACCGGCGCATCGTCCGGGCCGTCCTCGGCAACGTGCTCGGCATCCTCGGCCTGGCCGCAATCATCACACCGCTTTCGGTGAACATCCAACTGATTCGCCAGGAAGCACCGATCCTGATCGGCTCGGCCATCCTGCTCCTGGTGCTGAGCCTCGACGGCAGCATTGGCGGCGTCGATGCGCTGTTGCTGTCGGGCTTGCTGGTGGGCTACACCGTGTTCCTGATCGTGCAGTCGCGCGCCGAGCTTCGCAAGCTCCGGCATTCCAGTCGCAGGCGTCAGCCGATCCAGCCCGGCAACCAGGTTGCGATTCCCGGCATGAAAAACACCGCCGTCAGCAGAATCAGGCTCATCACCACGTACGGAATGACCGCCACGAAAATATGCGCCATCGTCACCGAGGGAGGTGCGACACCCCGCATGGTCATCAACAGCAGGCCATGCGGCGGCAGCAGCAGACCCAACTGCATGCAGATCAGGAACATCACGCCGAACCATACCGGGTCAATGGCCAGCACCTGCACGATCGGCATGAAGATTGGCAGCGTGATCATCATCATGCTGATCTGGTCGACGAAAATGCCCAGGAATATCAGCATCGCCAACATGCCCACGATGATCATCTCGGTCGACAGGCCTTGGCCGGTGATCATCTCCACCATCCCGTTGCTGGCACCCGAGAACGACAGGATCTGCGCAAACGTCGTGGCGCCCAGGATGATGAAAAGGATCATGCCCGAGATTCCAGCCGTGCCCTTGAGCGCCTTGATCAAGGCATCCAGCGTCAGCGCCCGATAGGCCATGGCCAGTGCCATGGTCGCAAACGCCCCCAGCGCCGCACATTCGGTTGGTGTGGCCCAACCTGCGACCAGCGCGCCGACCACGACGCCGAAGATTGAGAGGGTGGGCAGGACATAGCCGAAGAACAGACTCCAGCGTGCCCAGCCACGGTGCACGATGGCATCTTCCGGGTCCACCGGCGCCAACTGCGGGCTGATCGACACGCGTATCACGATCCACGCCACGAACGCCACCGACAGGATGACACCTGGCACCACGCCGCCGATGAGCAGCTTGGAGATCGAGATGCCCGACAGCGAACCCAGCAGCACGGTCAGCGCCGACGGTGGAATCAGCATGTCGACCGCGCCGATCGCCATGATCGGACCGGCCGCGATGGTCGGATGGTAGCCGCGCGACAACATGATGGGCAACATCAGAGAGCCCAGCATCGCAGTGGTGGCGATGGTCGAGCCCGATATTGCCGAAAACACGGTTCCGGCGACGACCGCCACGACCGCCAGCCGACCGGGCACGTGTTTGATCAGCCGCTCCACGCCTTCGATGACCTTGAGCGCCAGACCGGTGTGGAACAGGACCTCGCCCATCAGCACGAACAAGGGAATGGGCGTGAGCGAAAACGCCGTCACTGAACTGACGCTCGAGCGCGCCAATTGCGCCAGGCCGGCTTCGCCGCCCATATAAAGCCACGCGCCGATGATATTAACGGTGATGAAGGTCAACGCCACCGGCATGCCGATGAACAGCAAGATGGTGGAGCCTCCCAGCATCATCCAGGCGGACAGGGCCCAGGCACTCATGATGTTGTCCTGACCAAATTGTGAAAGGGCGACCCGCGGCGCACCGCGCCACGGCGCCAGGGAATGCTGGTGCCGATCATGCTGCGCTCACCGCGTCGTGGCGCGGACCGCGTTCGCCCTGGTACAGGCGCGTCATGCGAAACAGCATTTCCAGCGCCAGCAGCACGAACACCACTGGCAGCGGCGCCAGCGCCCACCATTCCGGTGTGACCAGCGTCTTGATGTTGACCGCACCCGACGCATAACTGGACCACGCCGCCTGGCTGCCGTACCAGGCAATGACGCAACAACAGGCCAGACCGATGACATCGCTGACCCATTCCAGGCGCCAGGCCAGTTGGCGCGGAATGGCCTGCAGCACGATGTCGACCCGAATATGCTGGCCTTGGCGCAACAGCCAGGGCGCCACCGTCATCGTGATCAGGTAGAGCATCAGCTCGGAGATCTCGTTGCTCCACGCCAGTCCACGCGGCATGCCGGGGATGGCGACGTTGCGCAGCAGCACGTCGCCCACGATGATCAACATCATGGCCATCAGCAGGGCACAGCCGACCAGCGCCAGCGCCGCCAGCATCCGGCCATAGGCGTCGGACAGGCGTTGCAGACTCACTTGGAGAACAAGGCCTTGAAGCGCGTTGCGATCTCGGGGCTCTGCTTCATCGCCGCTGCCCAGCCGGTGGTGTAGGCGCCGTCGCGGTAAGCCTTGGATGCGGCAGGGTCGAAGCGGATGGTCTCGATGCCCGCTTTCTCCTGGCGCACGGTTTCGTCTTTGGCGTATTGAATCCAGAAACCGTTTTCGGCCTCGAGCGCCAGCAGTTGCTTGTTCAGGTAGGCACGTTGCGTGTCGGTCAGTTTCTTCCACACCGGCAAATTCATGATCAGTGACACCTCGGCATCATAAAAACCGGGGTCGATGCGGAACTTGGTTTTTTCCTGCCAGTTGAAGTCGAAGATGCCGCCGATGGGCCATCCGTATCCATCGACCACGCCGCGCTCGAGTGCGGTATAGACCTCGCCCGGTGGCGTCGTGACGACGTTGGCGTTGAGCGACTGGAAAAAATCGCGGTACACCGGCGTGATGCGGATTTTCAGGCCGGTCAGGTCGGGCTTGTCGACCTTCTTGTTGGTATAGATGTGGAACGGCTGGTTCTCGACCATGCGCGCCAGATACTGCAGATTGCCCTTGTCGTTCCAGACCTTGTTGATCGCGTCGAAGGCGCCGTTTTTGCGCTGCTCCGCCACCGTGATTTGCGTCAGCTTGAGGAAATCGGCTTCTGGCATCACATTGGTATAGAACGCGCCGGTGGCCAGCGCCATGTCCACGACACCGGTCTTCACCGCATTGCCCGCCTCGAACGGAGGAATCGCCTTGGGTCCGCCGAGGAAACTGAGCTGCAGCACGCCTTTGCCTTCGGCGTTGACTTTGGCGATCCACGGCAGCAGCCGCTGCACATAGATGCCGTTTTCGCCAAACGCGCTGACCAGGCGCAGCGTCACTTCCTGCGCCGAGGCGGCGGTGGTAAAACTGGCCGCGATCAGCAGTGCGGCAGCGGTTTTGACGAGGTGGCGCTTTTTCATGGTTGTTGTCTCCTAGTATTGGCAGGGTGGGCGAAGAAAGGGAAAGCAGCGCCAAGAGGCGCTGGGCTGCTGCGTTGCATGCTCATGTCACAGCTGCCAACAGATCGCACAGCCACGGCCAGTTCCCGGGGGCCCAACAGGGGCGGGCGAGTCGCTGGTGAGCGTGGTTTTGGACATCGGAGGACGTTTGCCGTGGTTGTGGGAACACAGGCATCGCGACCCTGTTCAAAAGGCGCAGCGTACCTGACTTGGCGCAATTTACGCAGGTTGGCGTCATCTGGCAAATCGCGATATCGAATGCGTTACATTGATGTCATGAATAATTCGGGTCAACCCTTGGGCGCCGCACAAGGCCTGTCGGCATGAACTTTCGCCAGTTGGATCTCAATCTGCTGCGGGTGCTGGCGGCGATTCATCGCGCCGGCTCGGTAACGCAGGCCGGCAAGGCGCTGGCCTTGTCGCAGCCGGCCACCAGCAACGCACTGGCCCGGCTGCGTTATCACTTTGATGATGAGCTTTTCGTCCGGGCGCCCTCCGGCCTGAAGCCGACGCGCCTGTGTGAGCAACTCGCGCCTGCGGTCTTGTCGCAGTTGCAGCAACTCGAAACGCTGATGTCCGGGCATGAAACGTTCGTGCCGGCCGATAGTGACATGCACTGGCGGTTGTCGTTGTCGGACCTTGGGGAGATGCTGTTTCTGCCTGAGTTGGCGGGCGCCTTGCGCAGTCAGGCCCCGGGATCCCATCTGTCTAATATTTCTGTGGCGGCGGATCAGGTAGCCGCGGCACTGGAGGCGCGCGACATCGACCTGGCCATCGGTATCTTGCAGCCGCGGCACAAGGGAATCCGGACCGACCTGCTGTTTCGCGAGCAATACGTCGCGATCTCTTCACAGAACTGGCGGCCGCCAACAGGTCGCAGCGGCCGCAACCTGACACTTGCCCAGTTGGCCCAGGCGTCGTTCGTGGTCGCCGCACCTACCGCCACGTTTCATGGCAGTGTCGAGAAGATGCTGGTGCGCATGAAGCTGGACCACCGCATCGTGCTGCGGGCGCGCCACTTTGGCGCATTGCCCGAACTGGCGCTGAACACCGACTTGTTGTCCATCGTTCCGCAGATGTATGCACGCCAGTTGAGCCAGCGCTACGACTTCCGGGTCTGGGGTATTCCCGGCGCACCGTCGTACGAGGTGCGTCTGGTGTGGCACGGCAGTACCGATCGCGATCCGGTGCACAAGTGGATGCGCGCGCTGGTCCACGCGTTGTTCGGCCGCGCGCCGCAGCCGTCACGGTCGGCTTGAGTTGCCAAAAACGGCCATTGCGGGGCCACCGAACGCCAGCTGAGCGGTCTCGGACCAAGTGCACTGGCCTGAAACTGATTCGGCCACGGGTAAACCAGGGGAATTGACCTCTGAGCAGGCGAGTCCGTCCCAGTGGGCACCAAAACATACCGTTTGAAGTACCTATTGACGCAGTTTGACGCGGTGCACTACGGCGGCCTAGCTTCCTTCAAACTGACGTTGCTGGTGTTCAACCTGGTGCCTTACCTGGCGCTGCGCATCGTCGCCAGGTGACGCTCACAGGCCCAGGTATCGGTGCCAGAGCTCGCGGTCGGCGTCCAGCTGGGCCGAGCTGCCGCTCCAGGCGATGCGGCCTTTTTCCACGATCATCTGGCGGTCGGCCACCTCGATCAGGCGCTGCACGTACTTGTCGATAACGATCATCGCGTGGCCTGCTTCGCGCAGCAGTGCCAGTACGCGCCAGATTTCTTCGCGCACCAGCGGCGCCAGGCCTTCGGTGGCTTCGTCCAGGATCAGCAGCTTGGGATTGGTCACCAGCGCGCGGCCGATGGCCAGCATCTGCTGCTCGCCGCCCGAAAGCTGGTTGCCCATGTGCTGGCGCCGTTGCGCCAGCTTCGGAAACAAGTCGAACACGCGGTCCATGTCCCAGGCCCTGGCGCCATCGGGCGAGGGCCGCACAAAGGCACTGAGGTGTTCGCTGACGCTGAGGTTGGGAAAGATCTGCCGGCCTTCGGGCACCAACGCGATGCCCAGCCGGGCGATGCGGTGCGCCGGCAGCCCGGTCAGTGCGTGACCGTCAAAATGGAGCTTGCCCGACGACGGCCGCAGCAGTCCGAGCAGCGAGCGCACCAAGGTGGTCTTGCCCATGCCGTTGCGCCCGACGATGCCGAGGATTTCCGCTGCGCCCACTTGCATGTCAATGTCGAACAGCACCGGAGCACCGGCATAACCGCTGCTCAGGCCTTCGACCTGCAGCAGCGGCGGTGTGGCAGCGTCTGGCGTATTCATTCCAGAGCGCCCTCGCCAAGGTAGGCTGCCATCACCTCGGGATCGCGCCGCACCTCCTCGGGTGGTCCACTGGCTATGATGCGTCCGCCCACCAGCACCGATACGCGGTCGGCCAGTCGGAACACCGCATCGACATCGTGTTCGATCAGCACCACCGTGCTGCGTGCGCGCATGTCCTGGATCAGTTGCTCCATGCGTACCGACTCGTCCGGTCCCATGCCGGCCATCGGTTCGTCCAGCAGCACCAGCTTCGGTCGGCTGGCCAGCGCCATGCCGACTTCGAGAGCCCGGCGCTCGCCGTGCGACAACTGGTCCACGCCGTGCCCGGCCTTGTCCTGCAGCCCGATATTCGTCAGCAAGGTGTTTGCCGCAGCGAACAGCGCCGTTTCGCGCGCCGCCGGGCGCCAGGCATTGAGGCTGCTGCCAGATACCGCCTGCACCGCCAGCGCCACGTTGTCGAGCACCGAAAAGCTCTTCAACAAGCGGGTTATCTGGAACGAACGCACCAAGCCGCGGCGGGCACGCTGGTGCGTGCTCAAGTTGCTGATGTCCTGGCCGTTGAAATGCACCGTGCCGCTGTCGCTGGCCAGTTGCCCGGTCAGCTGCGATACCAGCGTGGTCTTGCCCGCGCCATTCGGGCCGATCAGCGCATGCACCTCGCCGGCGCGCACCTGCAGGTTGATATCATCGTTGGCCAGCAGACCACCGAAGTGCTTGCTCAAACCACGCACGTCGAGCAGCGCGCTCATGGTTTGCCCACCCGCGCAGCGAAAAAACCCGCCAGCCCGCGACGCGCGAACAGCACCACTGCCAGCAACACCCAGCCGGTCCAGAATTCCCAATGCTGGGTATAGGCCGACAGCGTTTCCTGCAGCAGCAACAGCGCCGCTGCACCGGCCAGGCCTCCCCAGACGCTGGCCACGCCGCCCAGGATGACCATCACCATCAAGGTGCCGGACTGCGTCCAGTGCAACAGGTTCGGATTGACATAACCGGTGAGATTGACATACAGCGCGCCGGCGATACCGCCGCAGGCGCCAGCGATCACAAAGACGATCAGCTTGTAGCGATAGGTCGGAAAGCCCATCGCTTCGGCGCGTACATCGTCGTCACGCAGCGCCTGCACCGCGCGGCCGAATCGCGACGGCACGAAGCGCGCCAGCGCCAGCATGGCCAGCACCAGTGCCGTCAGCGCGACGTAGTAGAAGACCTGGTCGTTCTTCAGGTCCAGGCCGAAGCCATCGAAGCCGAACTGCGAGCGGGTGCGGATGTTCAGGCCCTCATCGCCGCCGTAGGCCTTGATCGAGTTCGCCAGGTAGAACAGCATTTGTGCGAAAGCCAGCGTGATCATGATGAAGTACACGCCGCGCGTGCGCAGCGAGATTGCGCCGATCACCAACGCCACCAGCGCGCTGATCCCGACCGTAGCCAGCAGATGCACACTGCCGGAGGACACGCCCTCGCTGATCAGGATGGCGGTGACATAAGCGCCAAGCCCGACAAAGGCGGCATGGCCGAAGGACACCAGCCCGCCGTAACCCAACACCAGGTTCAGGCTGGTGGCGGCGATGGCGTACACCAGCACTCGGCTGGCCAAGCTGAGGTAGTAGTCCATTCCCAGCCATTGCAAGACCCAGGGCAGGGCGATGGCGCAGATCAGCAGCAGCAAGGCCGCGGCGCGGCGCTGTCGGGCAAAGCGGTCCATCAGGCGCGAACAGGGAACAGGCCCTGCGGTTTGAGCGCCAGCACCGCCGCCATGAACACGTAGACCGCGATCGAGGCGATGGCAGGCCCCGCCGCGCTGGCCCATTGCGGTGGCAACACTTCGCGCAGCGCGTGCTGCAGCAGGCTTCGCCCGAGCGTATCGATGCAGCCCACCAGGATGGCGCCGATCAGCGCGCCGCGAATCGAGCCGATGCCGCCGATGACCACCACCACGAAGGCCAGGATCAGGATGTTCTCGCCCATACCCACCTGCACCGCCAGCAAAGGGCCAAGCAGTGCGCCAGCCACTGCGCACAGCGCCGCGCCGATGCCGAAAACGATCGTGAACAGGCGCTGGATGTCCACGCCCATGGCAATGCTCATCTCGCGGTTCGAGGCGCCGGCGCGCACAAGGGCACCCAGGCGCGTCTTTTGCACCAGCAGGAACATCAGCAGCGCCAGCAGCAGCCCGACCCCCAGGATCAGCAGGCGGTAGGCCGGGTAGTGCAGACCGGGCAGCAACTCCACCGAACCGGCCAGCGCCTGCGGCGCCGACAGTGGCAAGTCGTTGCCGAAGATCATCTTCACGCCATCGTTCAGGATCAGGATCAGCGCGAAGGTGGCCAGCACCTGCGACAGGTGGTCACGCACGTACAGCGAGCGAAGCAGGCCATACTCAAGCGCCATGCCGAACAGCCCGGTCAAGATCACTGCGCCGATGACGCCGAGCACGAAGGATCCGCTCAGCGCCACCAGCCAGGCCGCCAGGAACGCGCCCACCATATACAGCGAACCGTGCGCCAGGTTGATCATGTCCATGACGCCGAAGACCAGCGTCAATCCGGCCGCCAACAGGAACAGCATCAGGCCGAACTGCAGCCCGTTCAGAAGCTGCTCGATAACGAGAAGGCCTGTCATGCGGAGCCGTGTGCTCTTAATTCTTCATTTTGCAGTCCTGCACGTAGGCGTCGCCGCGGTCGCGCAGGATGGGTTGGTCGAAGGATTTGTTGATCAGCCCGCCGCCCTTCGGGTTGTTGCCGACCACGCGCACGTAGTAGTTCTGGATCGGGTACTGGTTGGTGTTGAACTTGAAGGGGCCGCGCACCGAGTCGAATCGCGCGGCCTTCAGCGCCTTGCGCAGCGCTTCGGGGTTGGCCAGATTGCCCTTGACGTCGCGCACGCCGGCGTTGATCAGCTGCGCCGCGTCGTAGCCCTGCGAAGCGTACAGCGTGGGGATGCGGCCGTACTCCTTCTGGAATTCGGTCATGAACTTCTGGTTGGCGGGGTTGGAGAAGTCCGGCGACCAGTGCGCGGTATTGAACAGGCCCGCCATCGATTCACCCACTGGCTTGATCACGTCTTGGTCGGCGCTGAAGCCCGGCAGCAGCAACGTGGTTTCCTTGCCCAGGCCGGCACCCACGTACTGCTTGATGAAGTTGATGCCCATGCCGCCCGGCAGGAAGATGTACACCGCCTGCGGCTTGGCGGCGCGGATCTCCGCCAGCTCGGCCGCATAGTCCAGCTGGCCAAGTTTGGTGTAGTTCTCGCCCACCACCTGGCCCTTGAACATGCGTTTGAAGCCGGCCAGAGAGTCCTTCCCGGCCTGGTAGTTGGGCGCCACCAGGTACACGCTCTTGAGCTCGCGCTGATTGGCGAATTCTCCAGCGGCCTCGTGGTAGGCATCGTTCGGCCACGACACTGCAAAGAATAGCGGATTGCAGTCCTTTCCGGCAATCGACGACGGGGCGGCGTTCGGGCTGATGTAGATGACGTTGTTGTCCAGCGCTTCAGGCAGCGCAGCCAGCATGATGTTGGAGAACACCACGCCGGTCATGAAGTCGACCTTGTCGCGCTTGATGTGCTTCTCGAACAGCTGCTTGGCCACATCCGGTTTGAACTGGTCGTCGCTGATCAGTACCTCAGCCGGCAGGCCGCCGAGCTTGCCGCCGTTGAGTTTCACCGCCAGCAGGAAGCCGTCGCGAATGTCGACACCCAGGGCTGATGACGGGCCGGACAAGGTGCTGACAAAACCCACCTTGACTTTGTCGGCCGCATCGGCCAGCGGCGCACCCATCAACAGGCAGGCAGCGACAGCCAGCGACAGCGTCGATGGCGTGGAACGGTTCGGCTTGAACATGATCATCTTCCTTTCGTGGTGATTTCGATCGGTGCCCGCACGCGAGTGCAAACGCCGGAATGCAAGAGCTGTGCGCGCGATTGTGCCGTATCAGACCCAGATCTGGAGCACGTAATCGAAGGGCGCCTGGCCATTGAACAGGTCGACGCGCTGCAATCGGATGCGTAGCGCCCCCGAGGCCTCGCGCACCAAGCTGTGGCGGTAGCTGCCTCCGAAGTGGCGCACCGAATCGCGGCGCAGCTCCATCATGTGAAAGCGCGAGCGCACCTGCACGGTCTGACTGTCGGCGGCTTCGATGGCGACATGGCTGACCAGGTGGTTTGTTTCCCACATTGGCGCTTGCGACCAGGCATTGGGATGCGTGACACGGCCCATGCGTATCTCCATCATCAGCTTGTCTTCGGCAAAGATCGAGGGCGAGCCTTGCCATTCGGTCTGCTCGGGCTGCACCGGCATCCAGTACACCCCCTGAACGTCGAACAGGTCCATCCAGGCCTGCCATTGTTTGGCGTCCAGCAGCTCGGCCTGACGATATAACAACTGCTCGACCTCCTGTTGCAATTCGTGGCCCACCTGCAGCGCTGGCGCCAGCACATGCGCGCCTTGGCCTGGTCGTGCACGTGGTGAGTGGTCTGGTTCGATGCGTTGCGCGCCGGTGCGGGCGTCGTCGGCCTGGGCGGCTTCGATCACCACCTCCTGGCCGAGCAGGTTTTCGAAGTCTGGTCCCGCGCTCGGGATGGTGGCGTCCTTGCTCATGGTCAGGCTCCCGCAATCATTCGGCTTGCATGTAGGTGGACCAGGCGCTGAATTGATTGCGCATCACCGCTTCCGACGTGCCGTGGTTCGAGTAGGTGACGCCGCCTTCGACGCGGTCGTCGCCGAAATGGCGATGGAAGCTGACCCAGTCACCGCCGTTGGACTGCAGGCCCCACTGGCCCTTGGTCCAGTTCTCCAGGTCGTCGGCATTGATCATGGTCGCCGGCGAATTCACCAGGTTGTAGTACCACAAGCTGCGTCTGTAAATCGCCTCGGGGGCACCCTTCAGTCGAAAGTGCCAGATTTCCGACAAGGTCTTGTCCGGCCCCACCGGCCGCAAGCAGCGCAGCTGTTGCAGCGGCGACTGTACCGACAGGTAGGGGTATACCAGCACGTGGTGGATGCTGCGCGACAGATATTCCTCTGCCTTTTCCGCGCCGTAGGCCGTTTTCAGCAGCGCCTCGTGTTCCAGGGTGTCCGGGTCGCGCGGTCGCAGACCCATATAAGCCTTCAGGATGCCGTGGCCGTGCGGGAAGTTGATGGTCTGCACCGCATCCCACTGCTCGAAGCTGGAAGCAAAGGTCGACAGGTAGTGGTAGTACAGCGGCGCTGAGCCCTGTTCGGCCTTCAGGCGCTTTTCTACCCGGCCGGCGGAAATGCCGGTGGACTGGTGCGTCACCGAGGGGTGCAGCGAGTCGAGCTGGTTCTCCATGAAGAACTTCCAGTTGGAGTGCTGCATCACGCGGTGGCAGATCGGCACCACCTCTACCTCGCCCACCGGTGAGCGATCACACATGTCGTCGAATGCGATGCGAGCCTCGCCGAGGAACTCTTTCAGGTCCGGGCCCTCGGCACACAGGCTGGCGAAGACGAAACCGCGGTAGCTGTCGACTCGGGCTGCGCGCTTCATGCTGCAATCCGGGTTGTCGCGGTTCATGCGTGTACCTTCGTAGCCGTTGGCCAGCGGAATGGCGCGCACCTTGCCGTCGAGATGGAAGCTCCAGGCGTGGTACGAGCATACGAAGGCGCTGCCGGTGTTGCCCTTCTGGTTGCCCACCAACTGCACGCCGCGGTGCGGGCAGCGGTTGTACAGCACCTGTACGCTACCGTCCTTCTGCCGCACCATGATCATCGGTTGGCGGCCAATGGTCACCGCGTAGTAGTCGCCTGGCTTTGGCACCTGCGACTCATGACCGCAGTAGACCCAGGTGCGTTCCCAGATCTTTTCCATCTCCATGTCGAAGATCTGCTGGTCGGTGTAGACCGTCTTGTGAACCCGATCGGGTTCGACCAACGCGTTGGTATTCATGGAGTGCATCCGTGCTCGAGGTGGGTGGCAGTGAAAAGATTCTATGCCACGGTATTGGAATTTGGTATCAAATGAAACAGTGTTTGCCATAAACTGAGACGATGGCCAATCCACTCGACCTGCGCCGCCTGCGCCATCTGGCGGCGGTGCTCAGCGAAGGCAGCATCAGCGCCGCCGCGGCACGCCTGGGCTTGTCGCAGCCGGCGCTCAGCGCCAGCATCAAGACGCTCGAAGCCGACCTGGGCGTGCAGCTGCTGCGGCGCCACAACCTGGGCATCGAGGCCACGCCCACCGCCGAGCTGCTGGTCAGCCACGGCCGCCAGATCGATCAGCAGCTGGACGTGGCGTTGGACGCGGTGGCCACGCTGAATTCACGCGATGCCAGCGGTTTTTCCATCGGCTGCGGTCCTTCGGAAGCCAGCCGGCTGCTGCCTTTGGCGCTGAACCGTTGGCGCTCGGTGGTGCCCGGTGTGCGGTTGTTTGTCGAGTACGGATTGAACGAGACACTGATGCCGATGGTGCGGCGCGGCGAAGTGGCTTTTGCACTGTCGTCCATTCCGCGCAGCGCGGCCCATCCAGAACTGCAACACGAGCCGCTGCATGTCGACACCGCGGTGATCGTCGCGCGGGTCGGCCACCCGCTGGCAAAGCGGCGTTCGCTCAGCGCCAAGGACCTGGCGGCCTACCCCTGGGTGCTGGCGCGGCGCTGGGAGCTGGAACGCAAGGCGCTGGACGAACTCTTTGCCCAGTCCGGCCTGAAGCCGGTCCAGGCGCAGGTGGAAACCACCTCGGCTGTGCTGATGAAGTCACTGCTGCTGCACAGCGACTTCCTGACCTTCGTGCCGCACGAGATGGTGTTCTGGGAGGAGGGCGCCAACCTGCTGCGTCCGCTGAAGGGCGTGGGCTCCATGTGGCAGCGACATGTGGGCATCACCACGCGGCGCGATGCGACACTCCCGCCGCAGGCGCAGCGGTTGGTGCAGCTTCTGCGCGAGACCGCGCAGAAATTCAGTCGCCGCTGAACTGGGGTCGCGCGGTACCAGGCGATGCCGCTGTCATCGATTGCGCGTGTGACCTCGCCGCGGTGCATCAGGTAGTTCAGTCAGGCCAGGCCCCGGGCCACACGCGCCGCGGTTACGCCTTCACTTGCGGATGACCGCTTTGCGGATATTCGGCTCCAGTTGACGCCGGCACCCGTTTCACAAATTGAAGTCGTACCCGATCGTCGGCGGCGCATGGTCGGAAAACTTCTCGCCCTTGTAGATTGAAGCGGTCTTGGCCGTGGACGCGAGGCCATCGGTCGCCAGGTGATAGATGATTGCGCGAAATACCCGCGTTCCTGAAGCAGATGGCGATTGCCGATTTGTAGCACTCTTGTGCTACATTGGGCGAGGGTCAGAACAAGGAACCACAGTGGCTACTACAACCATTCGAATCGAAGATGAGCTCAAGTCACGGGTCGCCGTTGCTGCGGAGATCGCGGGCAAGACGATCCATGCGTTTATCCTTGACGCAATATCCGAGACAGTGGAGCAGGTGGAACTCGACGCGCAATTCCATGCGATCGCGGAGCGACGGTGGGCAAACATCGTGACGACAGGCAAGACAGTGCCATGGGATGCGACCAAAGATCATCTGGCTGCCCGGGCTCGTGGAGAGCGCTCCAGGCGTCCTGCAGCGCGAAAGCCAGGTCTTTGACGCGCGGCAGTCATGTCGCGTATCGAAACCGCGCCGGAGGTGTTTGACGACTTCGATCGATTCCTGGACCACATTGCGCAGTTCGACGTCGGTTCTGCGCCGCAGCGTATCGCCGAGATCTTGGAGGCGGTGCAGATTCTTGCCAATCATCCTTTGGTGGGCCGCCCGGTGCGGGGCGGCATGCGGGAGTTGGTCATCGGGCGCGGTTCGCGCGGTTACGTGGCCCTGTACCGATATGTGGCGCAGATCGACACGGTGTTTCTGCTGGCGGTACGCAGCCAGCGGGAGTCGGGGTACAAGCGGGGAAATTGAACTGGCCAGGCAAAACCGGTTGGCTACGAATGGCACAGTGGGAGTCGGTGGTCTGCCATCAAGAGACGTCCGCGGACTAATGACGAGCGGCAGCAAATGGCAATTGCGGGTGCTCCCGGTTTGGCCGCGTAAGTCAGCAAGGAGATCACAACAGTCGTAGCGCTGAGGGCCGAGCGGTCATTCAAACCGGCTTGCGTTTGAGCTTGTCGGCGCGCATGGCCCAGGCCTTGTTTATCGGGCTCTCCGGCTTCCAGGCCAGCCGTTCGGCGACGAACGCTTCGCTGAGTGCATGGTCGCCGAGTCGGATCGCCGCTTCAGTCAGTGTCCACGAAAACATGTCGCGCTGCGCATGGCTGCCGCCGAAACGGTTCGCGCTGCCGCGCAACGGCAGCAAGAGTTCGATCGTCTGCGCATATTCGCCCTGACCGAACGCCGCAAGGCCTTCGCACCCGAGCACGCCGATCTCGCGGCTCATCATCGCGTTCGTTCCTTGACCAGCGGCGGCACGTTTTGCTGCTGCGATCAGTCTCTGCTGTGCGTCGGCGCGGCCCGCGCCAACAAATGCCATCATTGCGTTCACGTCGTTGAACGCGTAGTAACCGTGATCAACCCGTGTTTCCCACTTGTCTGCGAGATCCGCCCACCGGTCGCCAACATCGTGTCCGAGCAGGGAAATCCGCCATAACAAGGATGATCCATCAAGAAGTTCGAGGGCCTGCCCGAAGCCGCCGGTAGAGATGTTCTCGTCAAACAACTTCAAGGCGGAGGCCACGTCGTTCGCATCGATATGGAACAGCGCTTTGTGCCACCATAAATGGAATGCAAACATGCTATTCGGCACCCAACCATCGGCACCTGCAGCAAGAAACTCCGCGCCCTCATTCGCGCGTCCCTGCATTTCCAGGACATGCGTCACCGCGTGCACCGCCCAACCGTCCTGCCCGTTCAAGGCAACAGCCTCGCGGCCGCGTTCTTCAGCCTGTTGGTATTCGCCGGCCTCCTCAAGCCCAAACGCGTACATACCTTCGATGAAGCCATAACCCGGAACGCTGCGATTCCAATGCGGCAGGACGCGAGGTTATCGAGTCGAGGATCAGATCGGATGATCAGATGAATTGGGCTGTGGCAACGGGGGTGTCAAAGTTGTCAGTGAAGTTCGCATAACCGGGCATGTTGTCCACTCCGTCGGTCTGATTCTGTAGGTGGTGGCCATGGGCCATTCGTGCACACAACTGGCCGGCCACCAACTTTTCCCTGCGACCGTCAACTCATGGCAGTTCGTTGCCATCCGCACCAGCAGACCGATTTTCAGAGATCGGTCATCATGGAAAGCTTTTCATGACGGCCAGTATCGGTCGCGCAATTGCTTCTTGTAGAGCTTGCCAGTGGGGTGGCGCGGCAACTGCGGATCAAAGTCCACGCTGCGCGGGCACTTGAAGCTGGCCAACTGGGAGCGGCAGTAATCGATTAGCTCCTGCGCGAGGTCCGGCCCAGCGTCCTGCGGATCGACCAGCTGGACCACCGCCCTGACTTCCTCACCAAAATCTTCATTGGGCACGCCTACCACGGCGACGTCCATCACCTTGGGGTGGCCGATCAGGATGTTTTCCGCTTCCTGAGGATAGATGTTGACACCCCCGGAGATGATCATGAAGTCGCGCCGGTCCAGTAGGTACAGGTAGCCGCCCTGGTCCATTCGCCCGATGTCGCCGAGCGTGGTCCAGCCCTGGGCGTTGCGGGTGCGTGCTGTGCGCTCGGTGTCGTTGTGATAGCTGAAAGTCGGTCCGTCCGAGAAATACACTAGACCCGACTCGCCTGCAGGCAGTTCTTGGCCGTCTTCATCGCAGATGTGCAGCTGCCCCTGTGTGGCGCGACCGACCGAGCCCTGGTGTAGCAGCCACTCCTGCGGCGTGATCGAGCAAAAGCCGTTGTTCTCAGTGCCGGCGTAGTATTCCGTCAGGATCGGTCCCCACCAGTCCATCATTTGCAGTTTGACTTCTATCGGGCAAGGCGCGGCCGCGTGCACGGCCACCTTCATTGACGACACGTCGAACTGCTCGCGCAGCTTGGTTGGCAGTTTGAGAAGACGCACGAACATGGTCGGCACCCATTGGCTATGGGTCAGCCGGTGGCTCTGGATCAGCGCCAGTGCACGCTGTGCGTCAAAGCTTTCCATCACCACCACCGTGCCGCCGAGCTTGATCACCGTCATGCTGTGGCGCAATGGCGCGGCGTGGTATAGCGGCGCCGGCGAAAGATAGCTGCAGTCCGGGCCATAGCCGAACAATGGCTGCAGCAGATTGATCAGCATGGTGCGCTGGCCGGCGCGCTGGCGCTGCATGGGCCACTTCACGCCCTTGGGGCGGCCGGTCGTACCCGACGAGTACAGCATGTCCAGGCCCTGCAGCGGATCATCTTGCGGCAGATCACTTGCCTGGTCCACCCGCTGCGTCCATGACGGCAGGTCAGGCGACGGCAGGTCTACCCCGAAGCATTGCAGTTGCGCGGGTAGCTGGGCCAGAAACTGGGAGTCGACGCAGGCAACATCGCCCGAGATCAACAGCACCTTGGCGCCGCAGTCAGCCACGATGTGCGCGATCTCGGCCGAAGTCAGGCGGGTGCTGATGGTGGTGTAGTAAACGCCGGCGCGGTCCATGCCGAAACAGGCCTCCAGAAACCGTCGATTGTTTTTCATCAAGAGCGCAACGTGCTCTCCAGGCGCAACGCCACACTCGTGCAACACCCGGGCCACCTGATTGGCCCGCTGCTCGAGCTGGCCAAAGCTGACCTGCTCGCCGCTCTCGGCCATCATGAAGGCGATCTTGTCCGGGTCCGTGTCCGGACTGTCCAAGGGAAGCATCATGCTGCGCGCTCTCCCGTCCATCAGTGCGCCAGGCAGACTTTGCCGAACTGCACGCCACTCTTGAGGTAGGCCATGGCTTCCTTGAGTTCGGCAAACTCAAACACCCGGTCCACGATCGGCTGGACCTGGTGCTGCTCCATGGCGCGCAGCATGGCTTCGAATCCGTCGCGATGGCCTACGGTCACCCCCTGCAGGCGCACCTGCCGGGTGATGATGTGGCCCAGCGAGGTCGCCATCGTCGAGCCCGACAAAATGCCGATCATCGCAATGGTGCCGCCAGGACGAATGCAGCGCAGCGACTGAGGCAAGGTTTTTTCCCCGCCAAGTTCGACGATCAAGTCGTAGCCGCGCCCGCCGGTGAACTCTCGTGTGGCCTTGGCCCATTCGGGCACGGCGCGGTAATTGAGCACTGCGTCTGCGCCGAGCTTTCTCACCTTGTCCATGCGCTCTTCGCTGGAGGTGATCACCGTCACGTGGGCACCCAGCAGCTTGGCAAACTGCAAGGCAAACAGCGCCACCCCGCCGCAGCCCTGCACCAGCACGCGGTCGCCGGGGCGGCAGCCACCGGCCGAGGTCAATGCGCTCCAGGCGGTGAGCGCCGCGCAAGGCAGACTGGCGGCCTGGGTGTCCGACAGATGGGCCGGCACTTTGACAACGCCCTGCTCGGACAGGCACATCAGATCGGTCATGGTCCCGTCAATCGGTCCGCCAAGTGATTGCGTAAGCCGCTCCAGATCGGGCTCACCCCCAGTCCAGCTTTGAAAGTAGGTGGGGCAGACGCGGTCGCCCACCGCCACACGGCTCACGCCCGCACCAACGGCGTCAACCACGCCCACACCGTCAGACACGGGAATCAGCGGCAGCGTGCCGGTGTAGCTGCCATAGCCGCGCGCCGGCACCACCAGATCGCGGTAATTGAGCGATGAGGCCTTCATCCGCACCAGCACCTGACCCGGCCCGGCTACTGGCTCGGACCTGGACGAGAGCTTGAGATGCTCCATCCCCCAATCGCCTTCTATTTGAAATACCCGCATGACTGATCCTTTTTGTGTTGTGTCGTGTCGTGTTGAATGTCTGGTCAAGCTCAGCCAACGCCGATCTGTCCCTGGATATCGCGCGCAATGCGCTCAAGCAGCATCTCGGTTGAGCCGTCCACCAGCGCCGCCACCTGCGCCGCCGCCAGATGCCGGATCAGCGGGCGTTGCTCGGTCAAGCCCTCGGCGCCCATGGCATGAAGCAGCTCAGCAAGATGGCGTCTTGCCATACGCGTGGCAAATACCTTGGCCTTGGCAGCGGCCACTTGGGCGCGTGCATGGTCTCCACCATCGACCAAGGCGCTGGCATGGTCCACCAGCAAGTTGGCAGCCTCAAGGTCGATGGCTGCGTCCGCCAGGCGCCAACGCCAGCCCTGGTGCGCATACAAGCTGACACCAAATGCCTGTCTGGAAAGGCCGTACTCGCTGGCCAATGCCAACGCCCGATCGACCATGCCGCAGCACATCGACGCCACATAGACACGCGCGCCGTTGAGTGAATTGAGAATGTCCTTGAACGCCACGCCGGGCGCTGCAAGCATGTCCTGCCCTCGACAGTAGTATTGCGCCAGCTTGAAGCTTCCACTTCCAACGCTGGAGACCGGTCCCTGCGGCGGTTGCGCGGCGCGCTCGAAGCCAGTCGCTTTGGCATCGACCACGAAAGCCGCGATACCGGCCGCGCCGCTGCCCGGCCGGGTCTGTGCATAAACGATGACAACGTCCGCATGCACGGCATTGGTGATCCAGGTCTTGGCGCCATCGAGCCGCCACCCATCACCCACCGCCTGTGCGTGGGTGAGCATGGCGGCGGCGTCCGAGCCGGCCTGCGGTTCAGTAAGCGCCGTGCAACCGCTCAGCTCGCCGGTGAGCAGCGGCGCCACCCAGCGGCTGATCAGAACGGGTGCGCCCATGCGCGCCAGATGCTCCGCCACGTTGTGGCTGTTGACCACGGCCATCGCTACGCCGAAATCGGCAGCAGCGAGCAGCCTTGTTAGTTTCACTTTGCTGGAGAAAGGCAACCCGAGCCCACCAAGGGTGCGCGGAATCTGCACGCCAATGAGGTTCAGGCGTCCAGCCTCGCGCATCAGCGCCTGACTGCTGGTGCCCTGGCGGCTTCGCTCGCTTGCCAGTGGCTCAACGTGCTGTTCGACAAACGCGCACGCGCGCTCAAGCAAGGCCGCTTCGGCCGACGCAAGGTCGGCATGGCCTTCAGCCACGGCGCAGCCCAAGCGCACCTGCCAGACGCAGCCACAGACTGTGGAATACCGGCACAAGTCCACGCGGAAGGAAAATAGTCGCCAGCACAAGGATGAACCCGTAGGTCACCAGCCTGTAGCTGTCGGCAATGCGCAGGTACTCTGGCAGGAAAGTGATGGCAAAGGCACCCACCACTGGCCCGGCCAGTGTGCCGCTGCCTCCAAGAATCACCGCCAGGATTGCATTGAGCGACTGGTCCACACCAAAAGGCTCGGGGTTGAGAAAGCCGATGTAGTGCGCATACAGCGCACCGGCCAGGCCCGCCAGCGCGGCACTGACGGAAAAGGCCAACAGCTTGTAGCGCAAGGTGCTCACGCCAATGGCGTCGCTGAGATTTTCGTTCTGGCGGATAGACAGCAATATGCGGCCCACCCGCGAGTGCAGAATCAGCGCGCACAGGCCTGTGCTGAGTGCAGCCATCAACAGGGCCAGCAGGTAGTAGCTGATGTTGCTGCGGCCTTCGAAATTGAACGTGTAGCCCAGCAGAGAAAACTCGGACGGGCGCGGTACGTTCGAGATGCCGGCCTCCCCGCCGGTCAGTGAACTGTATGTCAGCAGCACCGTGAAAATCACCATGTTGTAGGCCAGGGTGACAATGGCAAAATAGTGCCCCTTGACCCGCAGGCTAGGGTAGCCCGCCAGCACGGAAATCAACCCGGTGAACAGCGGCGCCAGCCACATCGTCATCCAGACCGACCAGCCGAAATTGACAGTCAGGAGGGTGGAAAAATAGGCGCCTATGCCCATGAAGCCGGCCTGGGCGATCGAGACATAACCGACCAGCCCCTGGATCAGGTTCTGACCTTGCGCCAGCACGATCCAGATCAACGCAAGAATGATCAGGTGAATGAAGTACGGAACCTTGATCAACGCCGGCATAGCCGCTGCGACCAGGATGAGTACCACCCAACCGCTCAGGTGTGTGAGGAATTTTTTCACCGTTTGCCCAGCAGGCCTTCAGGCCTAAACAACAGCACCACGATCATCACCAGAAAGGCAATGACATCCTTGTAGGCCGACGAGATGAAACCGGCTGCCATGGCCTCGCTCACCCCCAAAATCAGCCCGCCCACGATAGCCCCAGGTATTGAGCCAAGCCCGCCCAGGATCAACACCGCGAAACCCTTGATCGCCAGCCCTTCTCCAACACCGGGAGCAATGGCCAGCAGCGCGCCAATGAGCGCGCCGGCTGCCACGCCCAGCGACGAGGAAATACCGAACACCACCAGCGAGACCTGGTTGACGTTGACACCCATCAGTACGGCCGCCTGGCGGTTTTGCGCCACGGCGCGCACCGACTTGCCGGTCTTGGTGCGGCTCATCAGCAGCGCAATCACGCCAACCAGCACGCAGGCCGTCAGAATCACCAGAAGGCGAAGTTCGGCTATCACGACGCCGCCCACATTGAACACGCTGCGGTACGGCGTCTGGATCACAACCTGGTCGGCGCCAAAAGTCAGCAGATTCAAGCCCTCGATCATCATGGTCAGACCCAGAGCGATGATGAAGGCGTTAATGTGCGGCGCATCGCGCACCGGCCGGTAGGCCAGCCGCTCGATCAGCAAGCCGACCACCGCGCCAGCCACCATGGCCAGCGCCATGGCCGCGAAAAACGGCAGGCCGAAACGCTCACCGAAAGTAAATGTCAGGTAGCCGCCGAACATCGCTACCGAGCCATGCGCGAAATGCGCAATTCCAAGAATACCGAACACCACCGTCAGGCCCAGCGCGATCAGCACGTAGACCGAGCCGATGGCCAGGCCGTTGACGCCTTGTTGAAGAATCTCGATCATGGTCCGTCCTGATGTTCAGTGCACCGCGCTTCGCGCGGTGCCTTCACCTTATTTGTAGAGACTGCGCAGGAAGGTGGAATAGGCCAAAGTGTCCGAGGGCAATTCGGCGACATACACCCACTTGCCCTTTTGCCACTGGAATGCGCCGTTGGTGGTGTAGGCCTGACCATTGACATCGAACATGGTGCCGTTGGTAGGCAGGTATTTCATCACTGCCTCCTTCGGAATGGCCAGTTTCCGAATAGCTGCGGCTACCTTCTTCGCATCGCCTGCGCCACCGGCCGCTTCAATGGCGTTCTTCAGCACATAGACCTGGTCATATGCGTACGGCGAGCTTGGGGCTGGCGCGCTGCCGTATTTCTTGGTGTAGTTGGCCACATAGGTCTTGGCATTGGCGTCTAGCGCTTCGACAGTCAACTCAGTCGGGCGCAGGTCCCAGACACCTTCCATCTGCTCGCTTGACGCCACGCGCAGAAACTGCTCTTCGCTGCCACTGGTAAAGCCATAACGCGGCATCTTCATGCCCAGCTCGATGGCCTGACGGTAAACAAAGGCAGCGGGCTCAACGTAGCCCAGCACGAGCAGCGCGTCTGGATTGAGCGCCCGCACCTTTGTTAGCTGGGGCGTCATGTCCCGGTCTTTGAGACCAAACGTTTCCTTGGCAACGATCTTGCCACCGGCCTTGACCAGCTCGCGCTCGAAGGCTTCGAGGTACTGGCCGTAAAAAGACACATCCAGCGAGCCGATCACAGCGATGTTGCGAGCTCCGCGCTTGGCAACAAAGGTGCCGGCAGCTGCGCCTGTAAAGTCTGCTGGTGGTCGGGTGCGAAACAGATTGGGAATACCCTTGGCGGTGATGGCGCGCTCGGCGGCATTGCCCACCAGCATCACGGCGTCTTCCTTGTCAATGAACGAAGCCACTGCGCTGGTCGGCCCTGAGCAGCAAAAGCCCAGCAGGTACTTGGCGCCGTCGCGGTCGATCAACTTGCGCACGCTGTTGGTTGCCTCGGTCGGGTTCGCCTTGTCATCGTAGTCGACGACCTTGATCTTGTAGGTGTCGCCCCCAGCCTTGATGCCGCCCTTGGCATTGATGTCGTCTGCCGCCATCTTCACCGCATTGGCCTGCGGCAGGCCATAGACAGCGCCCGGTCCGGTCAGTGCGTCGTTTACGCCCAGCACCAGTTCCTTGTCGGCCGCTTGTGCCGACCAGACCATGCCCAAGCCCATTGCGGCAGACACCGCCACCACCACTACTCGCCTGTTGAACTGTTTCATACTTGTCTCCTGTTGATTGACTGACAAAAAATTGATTGCCCTGGCCGCGCTCAATATCCCAGGTAGGCGCGGCTGACTTCGGGGTGGTCCTGCAGCTCCTTGCCCGTGCCATGCAGTACGATCTCGCCGGCTTCGAACACATAGGCCCGGTCTGACAGGCGCAGCGCCATTGCTGCGTTTTGCTCGACCAGCAAGATCGTGGTGCCACGAGCCTTTATGCGGGCAATGGTCTGCTCCACCTCGTCAACGATCTTGGGCGCCAGGCCCAGCGAAGGTTCGTCAAAAATGCACAGTCGCGGGCGCGACATTAGCGCCCGTGCAATGGCGAGCATCTCTTGCTCGCCGCCGGACAGCGTGCCGGCGCGCTGGCGCGCCCGCTGGCGCAGCACCGGAAACAGGTCAAGCATTTCGTCCAGATCAGCGCGCTGCTGACTGTCGCGCCGGGTGTGCGCGCCCATCTCCAGGTTCTCGACCACCGACATCTCGGCAAACACCTGGCGACCTTCCGGACACATGGTGATGCCACGCTGGACGATCTTGTGACCGGGCAATCCGTCGATGCGCTGGCCCTCGAACTCGATGGTGCCGCCGCGCACCTCGTTGAGACCGCAGATGCACTTGAGCGTCGTGCTCTTGCCGGCGCCATTGGCGCCCACCAGGGCCACGCACTCGCCGGCATTGACTTCCAGGGTGATGCCATGCAGAACATCGACTTTGCCGTAACCGGCCCGCAACTGGCTGACTTTGAGCATCAGTGTGCCCCTCCCAGGTAAGCGTCGATCACCGCCGGATTGGCCCGAATTTCCGCTGGCGTGCCCTCGGCGATCTTCTGCCCGAAATTGAGCACTACGATGCTCTCGCACACCTCCATGATCAAGCCCATGTGGTGCTCGATCACCAGCACCGCCACGCCGCGCGCCTGAATGCGCTGTATCAGGCCGGCGAGATCCTTGCGCTCCTTGGCCACCATGCCGGCTGCTGGTTCGTCCAGCAGCACCAGCGCGGGCTCGCTGGCCAAGGCGGTGGCAATCATCAGCAGGCGCTGCTGCGCCGAAGACAGCGAGGACGCCAGCTCCTGCGCAACATCGCCCAGGCCGACAAACGCCAGAATCTCATCGGCCCGCGCCCGCTGGCGCACCTCTTCGCTGCGCGCGGCCGGCAGCCTGAACACCGCCGCCCAGGGCGCGCAGCGAAAGCGGGTGTGGCAGGCCGCCAGAACCTGGTTGCGCACTGTGAATTCAGGAAACAGGGTGGTGGTCTGAAAAGTGCGGGCCAGCCCCAGCGGCACCCTGGCGCTGATGGGCAGGTCGTTGACACTTTGCCCGTCGAATTCGATCGCGCCACTGCTGACAGGCAAGGTGCCCGAGATCAAGTTAACCGAGGTGGATTTGCCCGACCCATTGGGCCCGATCAGGCCCAGCACCTGACCGCGCTGCACGCTGAAGCTCAGGCCGCGCACCGCCTGCACGCCGCCAAAGTTCTTGCCCACTTCGCGCAGTTGCAACAAGGGCGCGCTCACGGCCGCTGCTCCATGGTACGGCCCCAAACGGAACGCTCGCCGGCGCCATCGGCCATCGGAGCGCCGCCGATCTCGCGAGGTTCAGGGGCCGGCGACTGGGACGGGCGCCTTGCGAATCGACCGGGTACGTTCGAAGAATTCATGCGCTCATTGTTCACGTAGACCGGTCGTCTACAAAATAGGTGTTTACCCCCGACACCTCTGTGGAGCGGCTGTCAGACCGCGATCTTGGCGAAGTACAGGTCGACGAAGTGGTCGATAGGGGCGAGGCTGCGCATCAGCTTGGACCGCAGGATCGCGCCTTCCCATCCAATCCAGAAAAACCGTGACAACGCATGGGCGTCGTTGCTGCTGGCGATGTCGCCGGCGTCAATGGCCTCTTGCAGACAAGTGGTCACGCGCTCCTCCCAGGACACCAGAACCGCTTCCAGCGTCTGGCGAAATGTGCCATCAAGGCTGGCCAGTTCTTGGCCCAGATTGCCGATCAGGCAGCCACGGCGAAAGTCGAACTTGATCATGCCGTACTTGGCGTTGTCGACGAAGGCCTTGAGGCGCTCGAGCGGTGGGCGCGTCGGATCGTTGAAGATCCGGTCCATCTTGCGGGCGTAGTATTCGGTGTAGTTCTTGATGACGGCCGCGCCGAACTCGTCCTTGCTCTTGAAGAAGTGGTAGAACGACCCTTTGGGCACCCCTACCCGCTTAAGCACCTCGTCAATGCCGGTGATCTGAAAACCGCGCTCCGTCAATAGCTCAGTGCCGCACCACACCAGCGCACTCCGTGTGTCTGAGCGGGCTGCGTTGCGCTGCTGGCGGTTTCGGGGCTCTAGGCGCCCGGCGGGATTAACATTGGACAAAGTGTCAGGCATGGGCAGAATTGACGTTGGAACTTTTCAAGATTAGACCTGTCGTCTCCGAAAGTCAATACACCTGCCAATGACGAATTGATCAGCTGCGGCGCGTTGTGCGTCTGTGGCATTTTTGTTGCAAGGCCCAGTTCCAAATGGAAAGTGACCCCGCCAACTTCAGATCTGCGCAACCAGGTTTTGGCCTGCAGCGGATCACACATCGCCCCGGGCGCCATCTCGGCGACCATGGATCCCTCGGGCGTCATGTCCCTCGTCTTAACCGATCAAAGCCTGCGCCAGAGCGGGATGGCCGGTAGCATGTCGGTGCGAGAGATACATTTCAAGAGTGCAGTTGCATCGCGCGTTACGACGCTATCAGTTTCCAGCGCTGTGGAGCGCGCAGATCGCCGTTGCGTGCGGGATTAGGCACCTGAGCTGAAGCGTTTGCGAGCCGGTGGGCTGCTTTTGGCAGTAGCCGGGCGGACGATCAGCGCCGTGAATTCACACAAAGGGCGCCGGCACCCGTTTCACAAATTGAAGTCGTACCCGATCGTCAGCGGCGCATGTTCAGAGAACCTTTCCGCCTTGTAGATCGACGCGATCCGGGCCTGGGACGCGAGGCTATCGGTCGCCAGGCGATAGATGATTGCGCAAAAAAACCACGATTGCAGCGTCGCCAAACGCCTTGAAAGCCTAAAACGAGATTGCCTGCAATTTGGCCCTGGATGCGTGTTGCCAAGGCACTCGGTATGCACCTCCGCTTACGCGATCAGAGTAGTCAACTATCTGAGGCCACCACCTAACCAAGCGTTCTGTTTGCATCCAGAAACCGTGCTTTGACCATTGGCTGTCGAGAACGAAAACTGTGTGCCCAGCTCGGCGGATCGCTTCCCGCTCGGCGCCATGCTGCTTTCTAAAGCGATCGATGGACACGATGTACCAGGGGCCGTCCTGAGTCAGGTCGCTAATCCATTCGATATCAGTAGCATCTTTTGTGAAGCGATCCGTGAGATGGATGACTTCATCCACGCCTTTCGTAATGGCCGACAACTCTCGAATGCCATGAGCCAAATGCCGAGACAGGTTGTTGTCGAAGAAGAACTTCAAGCTGCAAGTCTTTCTTCAAACTCCACGGCTGCCGTCACCATTTCTGTAGATATATCAAAAACTCGCGCAACCATTGCACGGTCGCGCCCTTCGGCTAGGAATGATGCGTGGATAGTGTCGGTAGGGATGCCAGCCTCAGCCAGTACAGGCGTGCCAAATTGCAAGGCCGGGTCCAGCACGATAGTTTTGCGCCGGTTGACGGGGAACCATCGTTGCGCACCGTCCTGCCCATACTCAATGCCGGCGTACAGAGACGGCTTGATGATGTCCGAAAAAACATACTGCTTGCGAAGCACGTCAATCAGCCGGGCTTCGCCTGTAGCTTGCTCCACGGCGTCAAGGAAGATGCGCTTCCCGTCCGTCAAGAAGTTGCGGTTCGTGAGTGGATAGTCTTGTCCAAAGTTACGTGCCGCCGCGTCAACGGTTTCTCGAATAATTTTGAAATCGACGCCGTGACGTACGAAGGCCGCCACCATGCGGAGTTCAAGCAGGTCGCGAAAACCAATAACCTCATCCGGAAGGTCCTCATCTCTGAGTTGCGTTCTCCACAATGGCTCAGAACGAACGATTTCACCCTTGTACTTGCGCGAATACCCCTGCAGCCACCGACGGATAGCACGCGGCTCCGCATCCACCAGCCTTGCGGCTTGGCGGAGTGGGTATACGCCGGTGCCAATAATGCTCATGCGTCGTCTCTGTGTTCGTCGGATGAGTGTATGTTAATGCTGCTGTTTCGTCGAAGCCTCGGCAGGTTCGCGATCTAGCTGGTGCAATGATGCTTTACAGCTTGAAGTCGTACCCGATCGTCAGCGGCGCATGGTCAGAGAACTTCTCGGCCTTGTAAATTGAAGCAGTCCGGGCCGTGGACGCGAGGCCATCGGTCGCCAGGTGATAGTCCAGCCGCCACCCCACATTGTTCGCATATGCCTGGCCGCGATTACTCCACCAGGTGTAGGCCGCATCGGTCGCATCGGGATGCAGCCGGCGGTAGACGTCGACCATCTTGGTCTGGTCCAGGAATTGGGTCATCCAGGCGCGCTCCTCGGGTGTAAACCCGGAGTTCTTCTGGTTGCTTCTCCAATTCTTCAGATCGATTTCCTTGTGCGCGATGTTGACGTCGCCGCACAGGACAAACTCGCGTTTCCTTTTCAGCTTGGTCAGGTGGGGGTACATCAGATCCAGGAAGCGGAACTTGGCTTGTTGGCGCTCCTCACCGGACGATCCGCTGGGGAAATAGCTGCTGATGATCGACAGCTTGCGCGTCGGCGTGTCGAAACGCAATTCGACATATCGGCCTTCGGCGTCAAACTCCGGGGCATCGAATCCGACCACGACATCGCTGGGTTCTTGGCGGGTGTAGACGCCCACGCCCGAATAACCCTTTTTCCCGGCAAACTGGAAGTGGCCGGTCAGGCCGGCGAGTTGTTCAAACTTACCAGATATGTCGGCGGCTTGCGCCTTGACTTCCTGCACGCAAATACAATCGGGCTTGGTCTTTGCCAGCCAGGGTTCTAGTCCCTTGCTGGTGGCTGAACGGATGCCATTGAGGTTCAGGCTGGTCAATTGGAACAAAGGGGACTCCATGTCGGAAGTTGTGGGCACAAGCGATAGTCAGCGCACGCAGGCCTTGCCCGGCCGCGACCCGCTGGCGCTGGAGTTTGTCCAGTTCGCAGTCCAGGCTGGCGTGTTGCGCTTTGGCGAGTTCAAGACCAAGGCCGGGCGCATGAGTCCCTATTTTTTCAATGCGGGGCTGTTCGACGACGGCGCCAAGCTCGGGCTTCTGGCGCAATTCTATGCCCGTAGTCTGCTGGTCAGCGGCATCGAGTTCGACATGGTGTTCGGCCCGGCCTACAAGGGCATACCGCTGGGCGCTGCCTTGGCGATCGAGCTGGCGCGGCTCGGGCGCAACGTGCCTTTTGCCTACAACCGCAAGGAGGCAAAAGACCACGGCGAAGGCGGCAGTCTGGTCGGCGCGCCGCTCAAGGGTCGCGTGTTGATCGTCGACGATGTGATGTCGGCCGGCACGGCGGTGCGCGAGTCTATCGCCATCATTCGTGCCGCCGGAGCCACCGCACATGCGGTGGCGATTGCGCTCGATCGCCAGGAAATGGCCACCGAGAACGGAAATGACAGCCCGCACAGTGCTGTGCAATATGTCCGCGACCAGCTCGGGCTGCAGGTGTGCAGCGTGGCCCGCCTGTCCGATCTGCTGCAATACCTGGCGCAGCACAGCGGCGAAGGGCTGGCGGCCGACCATGCGCGGGTGATGGCCTACCGGGAACGCTACGGCGTCAATGACGAGGTGGTGGCGTCATGAAGGCCGTGGGCCGCGGCCTGCTGCCGGGGTGGCTGTTGACCGGCGCTTGCGTGGCGCTGGGTTTGCTGACGACGGGTCATGCGCTGGCCCAGCCGGGCCAGCAACCGATCAATGGCATCTATTCCTGCACCGACGCCCATGGTCGCAAGCTGCGTTCCGACCGCCCGATCCCTCAGTGCAACGACCGGGAGCAGACCGTGCTCAACCCCAGTGGCACAGTGCGTGCTCGCGTCGGCCCGACGATGACGGCGCAGGAGCGCGCTGAAGTGGAAGCGAAGCGCCGGGCCGAGGAAGAAGAAAAGGCGTCCGCGCTCGACGAGCGCAGACGCGAACGTGCGTTGCTGATGCGTTATCCGTCGCGCGATGTGCACGACAAGGAGCGGGCCCAGGCCTTGGCGCAGGTCGCCGATGTGGTGGAGGCAGCGCGTAAGCGGATCGAGGAATTGCAGGCCGAGCGCAAGAAGAACACCGCCGAACTGGAGTTCTACCAGGGCGACATCAACAAGGCGCCACCTGTGTTGCGCCGCCAGATCGAGCACGTGCGCCAGAACCTGGAGTCGCAGAACCGGTTCATCCAGGCGCAGGAAGGCGAGCGCCAGCGCATCAACGCGCGCTTCGACGAAGAGCTGGTTCGGCTGCGCGAATTGTGGCAGGCACAGGAGCGTCTGTCCGGCGCAGGCACCAGGCCGTAGTGCACGCCCACCAGCCCGTGCTGCGCGATATCGTGCTGGTCGGCGGCGGCCACAGCCATGTCGGCGTGTTGCGCGACTTTGCGATGCGGCCGGTTCCGGGTGTGCGCATCACCCTGGTTTGCACCGACGCCCACACCCCGTATTCGGGCATGTTGCCCGGCTATGTGGCGGGGCACTACGACTACGATGACGTGCATATCGATCTGAGCCGACTTTCCGTGTTCGCTGGTGCGCGCTTCATCCGCGCCGAGGTCACCGGCATCGATCGCGCGCAGCGGCGTCTGCTGCTGCGCGACCGCCCGCCGATGCCATATGACCTGGTGTCGATCAACATCGGCTCCAGGCCGCAGATGGACATGGTGCCGGGGGCACAATCGCATGTGGTGGCGGTCAAGCCGATCCACCGTTTCAACCAGCGCTGGTTGGCGTTGCTCGAGCGCGTGCGCGAACATCCGAACGGCATGACCATTGCGATCGTTGGTGGCGGAGCCGGTGGTGTCGAGTTGACACTGGCGATGGAATTTCGTCTGCGCCAACTCATGCGCGAGCTCGGGCGCGACCCGGGCCAGCTGGTGTTTCACCTGTTTACGGCCGACCCGACGATCCTGCCCACCCACAACCGCAACGTGCAAGGCCGTTATGCGGACGTGCTGCGCCAGCGTGGCGTGCAGGTGCACGAAAACGCCGCGGTGCGGCAGGTGCAGGCCGGGCGCCTGCACACCGCCGACGGCAGCACATTCGATGCCGACGAGATCGTCTGGGTCACCCAGGCCGGTGGTGCCACGTGGCTGGGCGCGACGGGTCTGGTGCTCGACGATCGCGGCTTCATCCGTGTCAACGACGCCTTGCAGTCGATCACCGATCCCCGCGTTTTTGCCGTTGGCGACGTGGCCAGCATGGAACACCATCGGCTGGAGAAGGCGGGGGTGTTTGCCGTGCGCATGGCGCGACCGCTGGCGCGCAATCTGCGGCTGGCACTGGCCGAACGACCCTTGGTCCCGTATCGGCCACAACGTCACTGGCTGGCGCTGATCAGCACCGGCGACAAATATGCCGTGGCGTCGCGCGGACCGCTGTCGTTTGCCGGCGCCTGGGTCTGGCGCTGGAAGGACTGGATCGACCGCCGTTTCATGCGCCGCTTTTCCGAGTTTGCACCCATGGCATCGCGTGCGGCGACCGCACCCGCAGCGCCCACTTTGCCGCTGACCGAGCAGGAGTCGCTGCAGGCCATATCGGCCATCGCGATGCGCTGCGGCGGTTGTGGCGCCAAGGTCGGTGCCACGGTGCTGTCGCGCGCGCTGTCTGCCCTGGCGCCGGTGCGGCGTGATGACGTGCTGATCGGCCTGCACGCACCGGACGACGCGGCCATCGTGTCGGTGCCGCCCGGCATGGCGATGGTGCACACGGTGGATTTTTTCCGCGCCTTCATCGACGATCCGTATGTGTTCGGGCAGATCGCAGCCAATCATGCGCTGGGAGATATCTTTGCGATGGGAGCACAGCCACAGAGTGCGACGGCGATCGCCACGATACCGCCGGGGCTCGACGACAAGGTCGAGGATCTGCTGACGCAGATGATGGCGGGCGCAGTCGAGGTGCTCAATGCGGCCGGTTGCGCACTGGTCGGTGGCCACACGGGGGAGGGCAGCGAGCTGGCGCTGGGGTTTGCCGTCAACGGCCTGGTCGATGCATCGCTGACCGGCGTGATGCGCAAGGACGGCATGTGCCCGGGCGATGTGCTGATCCTGATCAAACCAATTGGCACTGGCACCTTGCTCGCAGCCCATGCCCGCATGCTCGCGCGCGGACGCTGGGTGCAGGCGGCGTTGGACAGTATGCGCCAGTCCAATCAGGCCGGCGCCCAGGTGCTGATGGCGCATGGCGCAACCGCCTGCACCGACCTGACCGGCTTCGGACTGCTCGGTCACCTGGTCGAGATGACGCGGCCGTCCGGCGTCGATGCACAGATTTCCTTGTCCGCCTTGCCGCTGCTCGACGGTGCGCAGGAATGTGTGGCGCAAGGCATCGTCAGCTCCTTGCAATCGGCCAATGTGCGATTGCGCCGGGCACTGCGCGATCAGGAACGGTTCGTGAATCACGCGCGTTACCCGTTGTTGTTCGATCCGCAGACCGCTGGCGGTTTGCTTGCAAGTGTTCCTACGGATCGGGCGCAGGACTGTCTGGTGGCGCTGCATGCGGCGGGCTACGAATACGCTGCCGTCATCGGTGTGGTGCTGGCACAGGATGCAACGCAAGAGCCAGTAGTGTTGCAGGACTGACGCAGCCGGGCCCAGGTCGGATTGGGGCCAGGGAATCATTCGTGGTGGAATCAGGACGGCGGGACACTCGTCTCCGCGAATGTCATCCGGCCTTCGGCCTCCCTCTTTATTTCGCTACGCCGAGCGCCCCACTGTCCTGATTCAACAAGCTTTTCAGGCGAGCGGTACGCCAGCGACGCCACTGGCTGGCCACCCTCACGCCACTTGACCCAAGGGTGGAATCAAGCCAACTTCTTGCGCAGCAGTTCGTTGACCTGGGCCGGATTGGCCTTGCCGCGACTGGCCTTCATGATCTGCCCGACCAGGGCGTTGAAGGCTTTGTCTTTGCCCTGGCGAAACTCCTCGACGCTTTTGGCGTTGGCGACCACGACGTCGGCGATGATGGCCTCGAGCGCGCTGCTATCGTTCATCTGGCCGAGACCAAGCTCTTCAACAATCGCCAGTATTTCTCTCTTGTGCGCGTCGTTGTGGACGGTTGCGGTTGCTGTCAACTGAGCCATAGGCGCAACAAGATTGGCCACCCCGGATGTAGTTCTTGTCCACAGTGTGTTGAACACTGTTTTTGCAGCGTTGTTCGATACGGTTCCTATTTCGATAAGTTTCACAAGCCACGCAAGTTTGGCCGGCGGTATGGGGGAAGACTCGATCGTCAGTTCTTCTTGATTCAGACGCCTGGACAACTCGCCGGTGATCCAGTTGCAAAGCAGCTTGGGCTGGCCGCCGGCGGCTACCGCGTCGAGGAAATATTGCGCCGTGGCCTTGCTTTGGGTCAGGATGGACGCGTCGTATTCCGACAAGCCATGTTCCGATACCAGACGCGCACGCAAGGCTTGCGGCAACTCCGGCATTGCCGCGCGCACCTCGTCGATCCAGCTCTGCGCGATCATCAGCGGCGGCAGATCCGGGTCGGGGAAATAGCGGTAATCGGCGGCGTCTTCCTTGGTGCGCATGGCGCGGGTCTCGCCGGTGGCGGGGTCGAACAGCACCGTCGCTTGTTCGATTGCATGGCCATCTTCGATCTGCTCGATCTGCCAGCGCACCTCGTAGTCCATGGCCTGCTGCATGAACTTGAAGCTGTTCAGGTTCTTGATCTCGCGCCGCGTGCCCAGCGGCGCGCCGGGCTTGCGCACCGAGACGTTGGCGTCGCAGCGAAAACTGCCTTCCTGCATGTTGCCGTCGCAGATGCCGATCCAGGTCACCAGTCCGTGCAGTGCGCGGGCATAAGCCACCGCCTCGGCGGACGAACGCATGTCAGGCTCGGTCACGATCTCGAGCAAGGGCGTTCCGGCCCGGTTGAGGTCGATGCCGGTTTGGCCGATGAAGTCCTCGTGCAGCGATTTTCCGGCGTCTTCTTCGAGATGGGCGCGCACCAGGCGCACCGAGCGCGGCTCGCCGTCGAGCATGAATTGGACGTCGCCACCTTGCACCACCGGAATCTCGAACTGGCTGATCTGGTATCCCTTGGGCAGGTCGGGATAGAAGTAGTTCTTGCGCGCGAAGATGCTCTTGTCTGCAATATGGGCATTCACCGCCAGGCCCAGGCGGATCGCCCGCTCGACCGCGCCCTTGTTCATCACCGGCAAGGTGCCGGGCAGGGCCAGATCGACGGCGCAGGCCTGGGTATTGGGCGCGGCGCCGAAGGCGGTCGACGCACGGCTGAAGATCTTGGATTGGGTGGACAACTGGGCGTGGGTCTCGAAGCCGATTACGACCTCGTAGCCACGCACCAGCAGGGCCTTGGGCGTTGCCGCCGTCACGGCAGCGCCATGTTCTTGTTCTTTCTGGGCACTCATGTGCGGATCCCCTGAGGCTTGCGGGTATGGAAATCGGTTGTCAGCTGAAACTGGTGCGCCATGTTCAGCAGGCGGCTCTCCTGCAGGTAGTTGCCGATCAGTTGCAGACCGATCGGCAGGCCGGCAGCGTCGAACCCGGCCGGCACACTCATGCCGGGCAGACCGGCCAGCGAGGCCGGCAAGGTGAAGATGTCGGCCAGGTAGTTGGCCAACGGGTCTTCGCTTTTCTCGCCGATGCGCCAGGCCACGCTGGGTGCGACCGGGCCGGCGATCACGTCGCAGTCCTGGAAGGCTTGCTGAAAATCGTCGGACAACATGCGCCGGATCTTCTGCGCTTGCAGGTAATAAGCGTCGTAATAACCATGCGACAACACGTAGGTGCCCATCATGATGCGGCGCTTGACCTCGTCGCCGAAACCTTCGCTGCGGGTCTTGCGGTACATGTCGGCCAGGTCGGTGTATTGCGCGGCGCGGTGGCCGAACTTCACACCGTCGAAACGGCTCAGGTTGCTCGAGGCCTCGGCCGGCGCAATGATGTAGTACACCGGAATCGACAGCTCGGTGCGCGGCAGCGACACCGGCACCCGCACCGCGCCCAGCTTCTCGTATTGCGCCAGTGCGGCGTCGACTGCGGCGCGCACTTCGTCAGACACACCGGCGCCGAAAAACTCTGCCGGCACGCCGATGCGAAGGCCCTTGAGCGAGTCACCGAGCGAACGCGTGTAGTCTTCGGCAGGCAGGTCGAGCGAGGTCGAGTCGCGGTCCAGATCCGGGCCACACATGTGACTGAGCAGCACGGCGCAGTCCTCGGCGCTGCGCGCCATCGGGCCGGCCTGATCCAGGCTGGACGCAAAGGCGATCATGCCGTAACGCGAAGCCCGTCCATAAGTGGGCTTGATGCCGGTGACGCCGCAGAACGAGGCTGGCTGGCGGATCGAGCCGCCGGTGTCGGTGCCGGTGCTGGCGGGCATCAGGCGCGCCGCCACGGCAACGGCGCTGGCGCCGGACGAGCCGCCGGGAATATGGTCCATATTCCATGGATTGCGCACCGGCTGTGGCTTGTCGTGGCCCACGGCCGCGACGGCTGAATTTTCGTTCGCCGAGCCCATCGCGAACTCGTCGCAATTGAGCTTGCCCAGTGTCACGGCGCCCTGTTCGGCCAATCGGGTCACGACGGTGGCGTCAAACGGCGAGCGGTAGTCGTGCAACATGCGTGAGCCTGCCGTGCTGGCGAAGTCGCGCGTCACAAAAATGTCCTTGTGCGCCAGCGGCACGCCTTCGAGCGCGCCGGCACTGCCCTTGGCCAGCCTTTCGTCGGCGGCGCGCGCCTGTGCCAGCGTCACTGCTTCGTCGCGCGCCACAAAGGCGCCCAGTGCGTCGTGGGCCTTGGCGCGGGCCAGGAAGTGTTGCGCGGTCTCGTGCGCGGAAACCTTGCGCTGGCGTATTTGCTCGGCCAGCGCCACCAGGCTCAGGTCATGCAGGTCGGTATCGGGTCGGGTCATCTCAGGTCTGGGTGGTGCGCGGGCATTGGGTTGATTCGGTCGGGACGTCGGGCCGGTTTCCGCGGGGCTGGCGCCGGGTCATCGATTCATTCGATGACCTTGGGCACCAGGAACAGGCCGGACTCGACCGCCGGTGCGCTGCGTTGGTTGGCTTCCCGGTTGTCGGATTCGCTGACGGTGTCTTCGCGCAGGCGCAGGGCAATGTCACGGATGGTTGCAAATGGATGTTCCAGCGGTTCGATGCCGGTGGTGTCGACCGCGCGCATCTGCTGCACCACATCGAAAAAACTGTTGAGTTGGCGGAGCATGCGCTCACTTGCGGTGGGATCCAGCTCCAGCCGGGCGAGGGTGGCGATGCGCGAGATATCGGACGATGTGAGGGACATGGCGGTTTTTAGCGGGAAACCGGCGTCGAAACCGGCCGGAAGGCGCATGGAAGGTCGGTTTCAAAGCAGGCGATAGGGTATTATCCCGCCTTTGCGCGCCAAAGCCCATGCTGCGGGATTTGGCATCTGCAATCACTACTCACACTGGTCATATGGCGACGGCAAACCGAGGCGTTTGCCGTGCCCGAGAGGATTTCGATGTTTGGAGCATTCCGTCAGTACTTCTCCACTGACTTGGCGATTGACCTGGGCACGGCCAATACCCTGATTTACGTACGCGACAAGGGCATCGTGCTGGACGAGCCCTCGGTGGTGGCGATCCGGCACGAAGGTGGCCCCCAGGGCAAGAAGACGATTCAGGCCGTGGGCAGGGAGGCCAAGGCCATGCTGGGCAAGGTGCCGGGCAATATCGAGGCGATCCGCCCGATGAAGGACGGCGTGATTGCCGACTTCATCGTCACCGAGCAGATGCTCAAGCAGTTCATCAAGATGGTGCATCCGCGCAGCATCTTTCGGCCCAGCCCGCGCATCATCATCTGCGTTCCCTGTGGTTCCACCCAGGTCGAGCGCCGCGCGATCCGTGAATCGGCCATGGGCGCCGGCGCCAGTGCCGTGCAACTGATCGAGGAGCCGATGGCTGCTGCGCTCGGCGCCGGGCTGCCGGTCAGCGAGGCCAGTGGCTCGATGGTGGTGGACATCGGCGGCGGCACGACCGAGGTCGGCGTGATCTCGCTCAGCGGCATGGTCTACAAGGGCAGCGTGCGGGTCGGCGGCGACAAGTTCGACGAGGCCATCATCAACTACATCCGGCGCAATTACGGCATGCTGATCGGCGAACCCACCGCCGAGGCGATCAAGAAGAAAATCGGCTCCGCGTTTCCGGGCAGCGAAGTCAGGGAAATGGAAGTGCGCGGGCGCAACCTGTCCGAAGGCGTGCCGCGCAGTTTCACGGTCTCGTCCAACGAGATCCTGGAGGCGCTGACCGACCCGCTGAACAACATCGTGTCGGCGGTCAAGAACGCGCTTGAGCTCACGCCACCCGAACTCGGCGCCGACATCGCCGACCGGGGCATGATGCTCACGGGCGGTGGCGCCTTGTTGCGCGACCTTGATCGCCTGTTGGCCGAGGAAACCGGCCTGCCGGTGCTGGTGGCGGAAGATCCGCTGACCTGTGTCGTGCGCGGCTGCGGCATCGCACTCGACCACTGGGATCGCTCGGTCTCGATTTTCACCACCGAATAAGCCGCAGCGGCGGCGCGGTTCACGCGCCGATCACGCCCAGGCGCTGCGAGGGTCGGATGCCGGCCGCGCACGCTGCCGGTGCATCGCTTCGAAGCCCGCCCATGCGCGACCTGCTTCGGGGTTCGGCCAATCCGCCCGGCCCGGACAAGAGACAATAGGCCGCCATGCCGCTTGGAACCCTCGACAGAACACCACCACCCCTGTTTCGCCAGGGTCTGTCGGCGTTGTCCAAGCTGACGCTTTGCAGCGCGCTGGCCTTGTTCCTGATGGTGTCCGATGTCCGCTATAGCGTTGTCCGGCCATTGCGTTCGGCGATTGCCGAGGTGTTGTATCCGGTCCAGTGGCTGGTGATGCAGCCGGTGAACTGGGTCCGCGGCGGCTCGGGTTACTTTCAGAGTCTGGCCTCGGCGCAGGCCGGCACTGAAGCCATGCGCGTGACGATGGCGCGCCAGACGCTCAAGGCGCAGGAGGCCGAGCCGTTGCGGCTGGAGAACGAGCGGCTGCGCCAGTTGCTGGAACTGCGCCAGCGCATCACGACGCCGGCCATGGCGGCCCAGGTGTTGTATGACGCGGCCGATCCGTTCAGCCGCAAGATCATCATCGATCGCGGCACGATACATGGTGTTGTCGCCGGTTCGCCGGTGATCGATAGTTATGGCGTGCTGGGTCAGGTGACCCGGGTTTATGGGTCGGTCAGCGAAGTCACCTTGATCACCGACGGCGATCAGGCGATTCCGGTGTTGAACACCCGAACCGGTGTGCGCGGCGTCGCATTCGGCGACTTCACCGCAGCGGGCGGCGGACTGGAGTTGCGTTTCACCCCAGCCGACACCGATGTGCAGGTTGGTGACGTGTTGTCCACCAGCGGTGTCGACGGCGTGTATCCGCCCGGCCTGTCGGTTGCGCAGGTCAACCAGGTGCAGCGGCGCAGCGAGTCGGTTTTTGCCCGCATCAGCCTGACACCGCTGGGGCAGGTCGGCGGCACGATCCATGTCATGGTGTTGCAGCCGGTGGCCAGCCAGATCGCGGCCCGGCCGGTGGAGCCTGCGGCAGCCAGCAAACCGGTGGCACGTAAATGAAGCACATCCGGATGGGAGACCTGACATGATCATGCGCCAGGGACAGCAGTTGCTGCTGCCGGCCAACCCGCTTTTCATCTGGAGCAGCCTGCTGGTTGCGCTGCTGCTCAACATGCTGCAGAACATCGGTTTCTGGGGGCGCGCGGCCTGGGTTCCGGACATCCTGGCCCTGGTGCTGGTGTTCTGGAGCGTGCATCAACCGCTGCGCGTGGGCATCGGTGTGGCCTTCGTCTTCGGTTTGTGCATGGATGTGCACCAGGCCGGCCTGATGGGTGCGAATGCGCTCGCGTATACGGTGCTGAGTTTCTTCGCCATCGCCATTCATCGCCGGTTGTTGTGGTTCTCGGTTCCGTCGCAGGCCGTGCAGGTGCTACCCGTGTTCCTGGTGGCGCACGTCATCAGCCTGAGCGTCAAGTTGCTGGCCGGCGGCGATTTTCCGGGCATGTCGATGTTCCTGTCTCCGCTGATTGAGTCGCTCTTGTGGCCGATTGCCAGCGTCCTGCTGCTGGCGCCGCAGCGCCGCGCCCCCGATCCGGACGCCAATCGGCCGTTGTGATCGGTCCCATTTGAACCGGACGAGCGGAGACCCCCCGATATGACCGAACTGCGAAATGTGGAAGCCGACCTGGCCCGCTTTCGCCTGCGCGTGTTCGTGGTGAGCGTCGTCGTGTTGCTGTGTTTCCTGCTGCTGGTGGGGCGACTGGTGGTGCTGCAGGTGGTGCGCCACGACGACCTGCGTGCGCAGGCGGAAAGCAACCGCACGGCGGTGGTGCCGGTGGTGCCCAACCGGGGCCAGATCCTGGACCGCAACGGCATCGTGCTGGCGAACAACTACTCCGCCTATACGCTGGAGATCACCCCCTCGCGCGTGCCCGAGCTGGAGCAGACCATCGACGCGCTGGCGGAGATCGTCGAGATCACGCCGCGGGACCGGCGCCGCTTCAAGAAGCTGCAGGAGGAGTCGCGCAGTTTCGAGTCCTTGCCGATCCGCACCAAGCTCAATGATGATGAAGTCGCCCGCTTCGTGGCCCAGCGCTACCGGTTCGCCGGTGTCGAGCTCAAGGCCCGGTTGTTTCGCAACTACCCGTACGGCGAACTGGCCAGCCATGTGATCGGTTACATCGGCCGCATCAACAGGGTCGAAAAGGACAAGCTGGACGACTCGGAGAACGCCGCCAACTACCGCGGCACCGAATACATCGGCAAGCTGGGCGTGGAGCAGAGTTTCGAGAACCAGCTGCACGGCATCACTGGTGTCGATTCGATGGAAACCTCGGCCGGCGGCCGGGCAGTGCGAAAGCTCTCCAGCAGCCCGTCGACGCCCGGCGATACGGTGGTGTTGTCGATCGATATCCGGCTGCAGAAGCTGATCGAAGATCTGTTCGGAAACCGCCGCGGCGCGCTGGTGGCACTGGACCCCAAGACCGGCGAGGTGCTGGCCCTGGTGAGCAAGCCGACCTTCGATCCCAACCTGTTTGTCGACGGCATCGACTACGAAAGTTGGCAGGCGCTCAACGAGTCCATCGACAAGCCGCTGCTCAACCGCGCCTTGCGCGGCACCTACCCGCCCGGCTCGACCTACAAGCCTTTCATGGCGCTGGGAGCCTTGCACACCGGCAAACGCGCGGCCAGCACCATCATCCAGGACAACGGCACCTGGACCTTTGCCGGACACCAGTTCCGCAGCCATGGCGATCGTGGGCTGGGCCCGGTCGATATGCATGTGGCGATCGTGAAGTCGAGCAATGTCTATTTCTACTCGCTGGCCAATGACATGGGGGTGGACGCCATCCATGATTTCATGGGGCCGCTGGGTTTTGGCCAGGTCACCGGCATCGACATCCAGGGCGAGTCGCGCGGGCTTTTGCCGAGCAAGGCGTGGAAGGCTGGCTACTACAAACGCGCCGATCAGCAGAAATGGTATGCCGGCGAGACGATTTCCCTGGGCATCGGCCAGGGTTACAACGCGTTCACGATGCTGCAACTGGCCCAGGCCACGGCCATCGTGGCCAACAACGGCGTAAAGCACAAACCACAGATCGTCATCGGTACCCAGGATGCCGTGAACCGGATCCGGGTGCCGGTGGCTCCGACGCCGGGTCAGGACCTCGGTCTGCGACCCGAACACCTGGCGATCGTTCAGCGCGCACTGGCCGCTGTCACCACCGAAGGCACGTCGACCCGGGTATTCACCGGTGCACCTTACACGTCGGCAGGCAAGACCGGAACCGCTCAGGCTGTGGGGATTGCGGCCGGTGCCAGTTACAACGCGTCCAAAATGGAGGAGCGTCGACGCGACCATGCCTTGTACATGGCCTATGCACCGGCCGACGATCCCAAGATTGCGGTGGCGGTGATTGTCGAGAATGCCGGCTTTGGCGCGGCCGCGGCCGCGCCAATCGCGCGCCGCGTGTTCGACTACTGGCTGCTCGGACAGTATCCGAGTGAGGAAGACATTGCCGCGACGCGTCTGAGCCAGTCGGGTGCGCCGATCGGTACGCCGCGTCAGGCCGCCGACATGCCCTGGCCGGGCGCCGCGCCCTGACGCCTACTGGCGGCAGACAAAAGAAAAGGCGCTGGGGTTGCCAGCGCCTTCGCACGTGGTGCCACCTTATGGTTGGCGGTCACCGTATCGTCGTCGTCTCCAGGGTCCTCAGTCAGATCGCCGCGTACGGCGTCTTTCGAGTGAAGAGACTGTACTTCGTGCGACGCGGATCGGGCATCGGGATTTACCCCTGGACGCCTGCCGCAACAGGTGGACAGCTGGCATCGACCGCGAAGCTGAAACCCCATACCGACTACGGGTACGATCGCAGGTCCAGTCGAATATTGTTACAAGGTCATTGCCCTCCATCGCATCATGCAACAGTCCAGTCCGCACCTGCGCAGCGCGCCCGGCCACGACGGCCAGCTGCTGACCCTGCATGGCAGCTGGTCGGCTGCGGCACTGGCCCAGCCCGGGGCCTGGCAATCGGTATCGCAGGCCATGGACAATCTCTCGGCGCAGGAGCGCGCCCAGGGGCAATGGGACTTGCGCACACTCGATCGCATGGACCACACCGGCGCGCAGGTGTTGTGGAATGCCTGGGGTCGGCAATGGCCGGTTGCGCTGCAGGCAACGCCCGGGCAACGCGCCATGCTCGATCGGGTTGCGCGCTATACGGTGACACCACCGGTGTTGCAGGTTATGACGCCGATGAAGCGCTTTCTGGCGCTGGGCGAAATTGTCTACAAGGTGGTCGACCATGCGCGCGACCTGACGGCGTTGATCGGGCAGTTGCTGCTCGACCTGGGACGCTTGCTGCGTGCGCCGCAGATGGGGCCGTGGCGCGATGTGTCCGGCCAGTTGTATCGCATCGGTGCGACCGCGCTGCCGATCACTGCGCTGGTCGGCTTCCTGATCGGTGTCGTGCTGGCCTACCTGATGTCGCAGCAGCTGCGCAAGTTCGGCGCCGATGCCTTCATCGTCGATGTGCTGGGCATTGCGCTGATCCGAGAACTGGCGCCGGTGCTGGCGGCCATCCTGATCGCGGGCCGCTCGGGCTCGTCGATCACGGCGCAGATCGGCGTCATGCGCGTGACCGAAGAGCTTGACGCGATGCGCGTCATGGGCATTGCCCAAGGCTATCGGCTGGTGATGCCGCGCGCCATTGCGATGGCGATCGCGATGCCGCTGATCACGGTCTGGACCACGCTGGCCGCCCTGCTCGGTGGCATCCTGGCCGCCGATTTGTCCATGGGCATCACGCCGGCCTATTTCATATCCGCCTTGCCGGCAACCGTCGAGGTGGCCAACCTTACGCTGGCCCTGTCCAAGGCCATGGTGTTCGGTGTGTTGATTGCACTCGTGGGCTGCCACTATGGCCTGCGCATCAAGCCCAACACCGAAAGCCTGGGCGAAGGCACGACCGCCTCGGTGGTCTCATCGATCACCGTCGTCATTCTGGTGGACGCTTTGTTTGCGGTGGTGTTCAAGGATGTTGGCATATGAGCCGCCGGGCCGCCCCAAGGCGAATGCCGCAGTGCGCAGCACGGAGGGTAGTCCAATGAGCCGCCGGGCCGCCCCAAGGCGAATGCCGCAGTGCGCAGCACGGAGGGTAGTCC
>Ga0209491_10001277_pt1 | contig 49845 bp, 50 predicted proteins | sample BON02_FD_187213 | JGI IMG/M metagenome (GOLD analysis project Ga0209491, IMG submission 187213) | Freshwater microbial communities from Lake Bonney liftoff mats and glacier meltwater in Antarctica - BON-02 (SPAdes) (version 2) | ecosystem: Environmental > Aquatic > Freshwater > Ice > Glacier...
GGGGGGGGGGGGGGGGGGGGGGGGGGAGCCTTTCCCTATTGCATCGACATATACATGGCCGCGGCCAGGCCAAATCCCCTCGGATCGCCCAACAGACCGCTTTCCATCTTGTTCATGACATAGGAAAAGCACAGCCGGGCGTCCTGATCGACGATCACCGATGACCCGCCATAGCCGCCCCAGTAACAGGTGTTGCTATTGGGGCTGATCGGAGTGGCCGGGTTGTTCAGGCCATAGCCCATGCCAAAGATCAGCGGCAGGCCGAGCACCAGATCGACGCCTTCGGACTGTTTCTCGAAAATCCTTCTAGTGCCGGCTTCCGACATGATCGTCTTGCCAAAGGCTTCGCCGCCATTGGCCATGGCGGTCTGCGCGCGGACGATGCTGCGGGCATTGCCCTGACCATTGGCCGCTGGGATTTCTGCCGCTCGCCAGGCCCGGTTTCTCGGTTCGGTGGCATCGACACCGGGATTGGAGAAGGTGCGGCCGGCGATCGATTCAGGATTGGGAGAAGACCCGTTTTTGGGCGGGACAAGATTGCCGATGCGCTTGTCGAGCGCTTCATCCGCGCCAATATGAAAATCCGCGCCGGTCGGTTCGGCGATTTCCTGACGAAAGAAATTGCCGATCGTCTGCCCGGTGACCCGGCGAACGATTTCGCCGATCAAATGGCCCTGGGTCAGGGCGTGATAGCCCGACTGGGTGCCCGGTTTCCACCAGGGCTCCTGTTTCGCCAGCGCCGTGGTCATCCATTCCCAGTCATAGAGCGCATCGCCCTCGACCTTCCTGTCCATGCCGGAAAGACCGGCGGTGTGGCTTAGAAAATGTCTGACTTCGACCGCTTTTTTGCCATTTTGGGCAAATTCCGGCCAATATTTTGCCGCTGGTGCATGAAGATCAACCTCTCCGCGATCGGCGAGCAGCAACAGCGACATCGCCGCCATCGTCTTGGTGCTCGACCAGACATTGACCAGCGTATCTTCCTGCCACGGGTCGGTTCGCTCCTCGTCGAGATGTCCGCCCCACAGATCGACGACAAATTTGCCGTCCAGCGTGATCGCCACCGAAGCGCCGAGATCGCCATGCTCGCGAAAATTTTTCTCGAAGGCCATTTTTACCGGTTCAAAACGGGAATCGCACTGGCCGTGAATTGGGGTTTCCATTGTTCGCTCCATCTAGACTTTAACTGTTCGATTAACAGCTTGTGATGATTAGTCCAATGTCTTTCACGCAGGTCACGGTTGTTGCCGGTTGTCAGAATCTGCGAAATATTGTGACGAACTTTCAAAATCTTGTATATTTTTTGCCATATTCCTGTTGCAAAGGTCTCATTAAGATATATCTTAGTATCAACTTAGATATGAAGAAAGAATCGAATATGAGGCATGGAATGAAATTCGGACCCGGCAGTCCCCGTGGTTCTGGGCGCGGCCGCGGGCGCAGCGGGATGACCGGCGAGAAATTTGCCCGGGCCTTTGCCCAGGCCGCCTTTGAAGGGGTGAAGGGCAAAAGGCGGGCGCGGATGTTCCGGCGCGGCGAACTGCGGATGGTATTATTGCACCTGATCGCCGAGGAACCATGGCACGGCTATGACCTGATCCGCCAGATCGAAGAACTGACCGGTGGCCAATATGCGCCCAGTCCGGGCATCGTCTATCCGACCCTGACCCTGATGGCGGAAATGGACCTGATTGACGAAGCGGTCGATGATGACGGCAAGAAAGTCTATTCGATCACCACGGCCGGCTCCGCCCGGCTGGCCGAGGACGAGGCGCATATCGCCGAGATTCTCGAACGGCTGGAAGGTGTGTCGAGAATGGGTGAGGCCAGCGATGGCGCATCCGTTCGCCGCGCCATGCACAATCTCAAGAGCGCCATCGGAATCCGGCTGGCGGACGAGGAAAAGGGATCGGACAAGATCCTGGAGGTCACCGCGATCATCGACGAGGCCGCGAGCAGGATCGAACGCTTGAAATAATTCGTCATCCCAGCGTAGGCTGGGATCCAGCCCGGCTGAGGTGTTTCACTGAAATTTGGGCTAGGCCCCAGCCTGCGCTGGGGCGACGGATCAAAATTCCAAAACCATCTGCACATTGCACCGCGCATAAGGCGTCGGCCACAGATCATCGCTAGCCAGATGCCGGAAGCCGCACCGTTCATACAGACGGATTGCGGCTTTCAGCTCTGCATTGGTCTCCAGCCAGACGGCATCGGCATCCATCGACCGGCCCTCGGCAATCAGCGCGTCAAGCACGGCGCGTCCGATACCCTGTCCGCGCAGCTCTTTTTGCGCCGCCATCTTGATGATTTCCAGCCATTGGCGGCCATCGCCCGGATCATGATGCGGCGGCAGGATCGCGCCGGTTCCGACTACCCTGTCGTCGAGCAGGGCGACGATAATCTGACCGCCCTTATCAAGGATAGATGCTTCCAATTCTTCCAGTTGCTCCCGGTCGCTGTCTTCGAGGACGAAATATTCCTCGATCCAGTCGCGGTTGAGATCGATGAACGCCTGCCGGTCTTCGGGGCGGTAGCGACGGGTTGTCACTGGCATCAGAACATCGTGAACAATATCACAGCGATGATCGTCCCGACTACCGGTATCACCACGGTCAGCGCGCCGACCGCCCCATAGGCATCCTTGTGGGTTTCCCCGCAAACCGCGCGGATCGTGGTTACGACATAGCCATTGTGCGGCAGGCTATCGAGCGCGCCGGAGGAGATGGCGACAACCCGGTGAAGCTCGTCCGGCACCGCGCCAGCATCCATATAATGCGGCGCGATCAGCGGCAGGGCGATCGACTGGCCGCCGGATGCGGATCCGGTCAGACCCGCGATCACGGTAACCGCAACGGCCGCCCCGATCAGCGGGCTGCCCGGAATATTCTGCACCATCACCAGCGCTTCCTGAAACGCCGGCGACAGCTTGGCGACGGAACCAAATCCGACCACCGCGCAGGTGTTGGTGATCGCGACCACCGCGCTGGTCGCACCGCGCGAAAAGGCTTCCGGCATCGATTTCAGCTTCTGATAGCCGACTGCGAGCGCGACAATCGCCCCCGAACCGAGCGCTGCGACCAGCGCCCATTTGTCGAGCGATTCTTGCGGCAATATCGCCGACAGCGGCCCCATATCCTGCGGATATTGAAAGACCAGGAAGATCGCCAGCACCGCGACCAGCGGCAGGATGCAGAGCAAAGGCGCGGGCAGGTTGCCATAGTCGGTATTATGGTCATCGCTTTCGCGGCCGACAAAATGCTCGCCCTTGGCGACGGCGCGCTTGACCATATGGTTGAGCCAAAAATGCCCGGTCACGGCCATGAACAGCGCGACGACCAGACTGACCTGCCAGCCGGCATAAGCATTGGTGCCGAGATATTCCATCGGGATCAGATTCTGGATTTCCGGGCTGCCAGCGCTGGTCATGGTGAAGGTGACCGACCCGAAGGCGAGCGCGCCGGGGATGAACCGTCTGGGCAGATCCGCCTCGCGAAACAGATGCACCGCCAGCGAATAGACGCTGAACGACACGATGAACACGCTGACCCCGCCATAGGTCAGGATCGCACAGGCGGCGACCACCGCCAGCACCGCATGCTTGATCCCGATCTTCTCGATGACCCAATGGGCGACGCTGGCCGCAGCGCCGCTGGCGCCCATGATCTCGCCGAATATCGCCCCGAGCAGGAACATGAAGAACCAGCTTTTGAAAAAGCCGACAAAGCCGTCCATATAGGCGGTGGCAAAATCCGGAGCGCCTGCCAAAGCGAGCGGCGGCAGCCAGGCGATGCCGCTGGTGAACGCGACAATCGCCGCGGCGACCGGGCCGGCGATCAGGATATTGACCCCGCGCACCGTCATCCAGATGAGCAGTCCCAGTCCGCCGATAAGTCCGATTGCCGATAGCATATATGTCCCCCGTTCCTGGCAAGCCTAGTGGCAGAGGGCAGGGAGCGGGCGCAAGGATTTTATCCTCTCCCCTTGAGGGAGAGGATCAGGCGATCAGATCACCTGCGCTCTATTCTCGTCGCGGTGCTTTTTCAGATATTTCATGAACGGAGTGCCGCCGGTGCCTACTTCTGTATCGTTGCCTTTGCCGCTCACCGCCTGCTTGTTGATGTAGCTGGCCGCATATTCCAGATGCCTCGTGCGGAAGCGTGCAACCTGCTCGACGCTGGCATTGAACGCCTTTCTGAGCGCCGCATCGCCGCTGGCAATGGCAAATTCGCGCAATTGGCTCTGTTCGCGCAAATCTTCGATATAGCGGCGATGCTGGACCGGACGATAGGCGTGCAGCTCGTCGAGATAGGTGCGTAAGGGGTCATTTTCATGGCGCACCTGAAACAAGGCATCCATGCTCGGCACGATCGAGCTTTGCGATCCGGTCTGGCCGCGAAAAACCTGGCCCGTGCCCTGATATTTTTCGACGCCCTCGTAAATCAGGCCATCAGGCAGCGCCGGATTATTGGCCCAGCCGTGGATATAGGGCCGCACCCGCTGATAATATATATAGGGATCGCAGCGGTCCGGCATCCGGTCGAATATCGCGTTTACCGCGTCCCAATGGCCGTCCATTTCTTCGAGTAGCGCCGTTGCTCCGGCGGTATCTTCCGCGTGGGCTGCTGCGACCAGATCGCAGACAAGGCCCAGCAGCGGCCCTGCTGCCGCCTCGATCGCGACATGGATCAGGACAAACCAGTTTTCATCCGCTCCGCCGAGGAAATTCTGTACCATATAGACATTGTCGAGGCCGATCGGACTGTCGCGGTCGAGCCGCGCCCAATTGTCGAGCACATAGCCGCTATACGGCAGCAATGGTGCCTGATCGAGACGGTCGGCCAGCGCCACCATCGGACGGGCGAGATTGGCGGGCAGGGCGGTCGGCGCTTCGCTTTCGCCCCAGACATAGGCCTGGACCAGAAAGGAATAGCGGACCATCGCCACGCGGACCTGCTCCTCCGGCGCGTTGGCCGCCCATTCCGCGAGATCAAGCGCGGGCAGTTGTTCCAGCCAGTGCCGAACCCGGCCGGTTGTCATCAGGCCGGACAGATTTTCTGCGGCCTGCAGGACAGGGGCAAAAATATCGGGAAGGTCAATATCGACAATTTCGAAATGCGAGAGAAATCCGCGCGATGCGGACATATCATAATCTGACAATTTCATAGGGTCACCACTTGCGCAAGCGCGGGTTGGGCCGCTTGCTCAATGGCAGGATGGTATCAAATGAAATCAGATCGGGCAAACTCAAATTGCTTCGGGTCCACCGTCACGGTTCGCCGCGGCCTAACCGCGAGCAGGCTCGAAACAACTATTTTGCAGCAACTATTGCAGGATTGATGTGCTATGCTGGCTGTGGGGCATATCTTGAGGAGAATCATGATGATCTTATTGGCAAGAAAACTGGCACTGGCCGGAACCGCCGGCATAGCGGCGCTCAGCCTGTCTGCCTGTGCCGAAAATTATGCGGTTGAAGGCGCCGGAGTCGGCGCAGCAGCGGGTGCGGCGATTGGCGCGATCACCGGTGGTGACGTGCTGGAAGGTGCCGCCATTGGTGCCGCAGCCGGAGCAGCTGCCGGCTATTTCATCGACAAGAATGACGGCTGTGACGGCTATGATCGCAACGGACGACTGGACGATGATTGCTACGGACTGCGAGGCTATCCCAAAGACCCGAGATAATCTTTTGGGCCTTTAGGCCGGCACCCAGTTTCACTGGCCTAGCAGCGCGGCTTGGGCTAACGCCCGCCGATGACTGGCGCGTCCCTTAGTCTGCAACAGCAACACCCTTGGCGGCATGAACTGCGCGTCACGATTGCGCTTGCCTGGCCGCTGATCCTGTCGAACCTGACCATGGCACTGATCGGGGCAACTGATGTGCTGATGCTCGGCTGGCTCGGTGCACGCGAATTGGCGGCGGCGACACTCGGTTTCAATCTGGCGATGACTGCAGCGATTTTCTGCATGGGGCTGATCACCGCTTCGGCGCCGATGATGGCGACCGAAATCGGCCGGATGCAGCACAGCGTTCGCGACGTCCGCCGTACCTTCCGGCAGGCAATGTGGACCGCAGCGGCGGTTCTGCTGCCCTTCTGGATCCTGCTCTGGAATACCGAAGCCATATTGCTGACCTTCGGCCAGCAGCCGGATCTCGCGGCAATCGCCGGCACCTATATCAGCGCCTATATGTGGTCGATCCTGCCGTTTCTGTTCTTCATCATCCTGCGCAATTTCATTTCGGCGCTGGAACAGCCGGTATGGGCGCTGATCATCAGTATCATTGGCGTATTGTCCAATGCCTTGTTCAACTATGCGCTGATTTTTGGAAAGTTCGGCGTGCCGGAATTTGGCGTCATCGGCGCCGGCATTGGCAGCGTGATGACCAATGTCCTGATGTTCGCCGGGATGGCGCTCGTCGTCATGTACCACAAGCGCTTCCGTCGCTATCATCTGTTTGGGCGTTTCTGGCGCAGCGACTGGCAGCGGTTCCGGACGATGTGGAAGCTCGGCATGCCGATTGCCATCACCATGGGTCTGGAAGGCAGTGTATTCGGCTTTGCCGCCTTGCTCATGGGGCTGATCAGCGCTGAATCCGTGGCGGCTCATGCGATTGCATTGCAGCTGGCCGCGCTGACATTCATGGTGCCAATGGGCCTGGGACAGGCGGCCACGGTGCGCGTCGGCATACAATATGGCCGGAAAAACCGGGCCGGCATCATGCGCGCGGGATGGGTCAGTTTCATTCTCGGCACATCTTTCATGGCAGCGATGGCGCTCGTCTTCGTCCTTGCGCCCGATTTTCTGATCTCGATGTTCATCGACGCCAGCGCACCCGGGAATGCCGAGGTCGGGGCGCTCGCGGTCAGTTTCCTAGCCATTGCCGCCATCTTCCAGATTGTCGACGGCGCCCAGGTCGTTGGCGCCGGCATGCTCCGCGGCCTGCACGATACGACGATGCCGATGCTGTTCGCGCTGATGGGCTATTGGTTCATCGGCATCGGCCTGGGCGCTAGTCTTGCCTTCTGGCAAGGCTGGGAAGGCGTCGGTATCTGGACCGGACTGGCCGGGGGACTGGCTGTGGTCGCGGTGCTGATGCTGGCCCGCTGGATGATGCGCGCGAAACTGGGGCTGCTGCCGTAAATTGCTAGCGGCGGATCGACCAGGGCGGCTCTCGTCATACCTCTCTTCTGATAGATATACTCAATCAATAATCCACATATCTTTCGATTAGATCAATCGATGGCTTGTGCATATTGTCGTCCTTCTCAAGGAGATTGACATGCAAAATTATCTGGAAACGTTGAAGCTCAGGCATCGGCGATTGAATCGCCTGATTGACAATTGCAAGGCTCATGGCCGCCAGCAGGAAATGCGCCAGTTGAAACGCGTGCGCTTGTTGATCAAGGACAAGATTGCCGCAGCCCAGCGCGCATTAAGCCCGATTCACCCATGATTATCACCTGACCGGGAAGCTCGGATTTCTCGGTCTTCCCATCAGGGAAATTGCGTATGTCCGCCACTTTATCGCCAAGCTAATGGCTGCGGTCAGAGATCATAAAAAACACAATAAAATCAATAGGGACGTAGATTATGAAAAATATGCTAAAATTGACCGCAGCAGCGGCAGCGCTGGCGATGAGTGGATCGGCGATCGCCGGGTCCAGCGATGGCAAGATCCAGATCAAGGCGATGGCGACGCTGGTTGCTCCCGATGGCAAGATCACGTCGATCGAACTGGACAATATCGGATTGCCCGCTGGCACACAGACCAAGGCCGATGACAATTTTATTCCCACCATCGCCGCCGAATATTTCTTCACCCCGAATATTTCTCTGGAAACCATCTGCTGCGTCACCCAGCATGATGTCACCGGTACCGGACCCCTGGATGGTGCCGGGCTGGTGTCGAACGCAAATATCATACCGGCAACGCTGACCGCAAAATATCATTTTGGCGACGGCAGCGGCTTCAAACCCTATGTCGGAGCCGGACCCACCTATTTCATTTTCATCGATGAAAAAGCCGGTGACACGGTTCAGGTACTGGGCGCCACGCGACAGAAAATGAACGACAAGGTCGGGTTCGCCTTGCAGGCAGGCTTTGATCTGCCGATCAACGACAAGGGGTTGGGCCTGAGCGTCGATGCGAAACGCTATTTCGTCAACACCACGGCCCGCTGGTTCGCCGGTGACACCGAAATATTGCGGACCCGCCACCGGATCGATCCGTGGGTGATCAGCGCCGGACTGGCCTATCGGTTCTAGGCGACGGGCAACTTGAACGGAACCATGATGGCCAGGAAGCAGCGCTTTCTGGCCATCTGCTTTTCTGCCTGAATGCCGTCCTAAAAAGGCAGCAATCCATGGTAATCGGCAATGCTATAGCCATTTTTCAATCTCGCCCCCGTTTTTAGCAGGAAAAAGTGGCTGACAATCTCGGCCTGCTGTTCGATGCCATATTCGGCGAAAGCTTTCCCGGGTTGCAGTTCATAGTCGTAGCGAGAGAAAGGATGACGCGCCAGCGGCAGAAATACGCCCTGCTGATGCTGCCAGACATGCGCCATTTCGTGGATGAACAGCGCCTGGACATTGCGCGGCGACCCGCAGAAATCATCGCAGAACAGATCGTTTTTTGGATGAAACCAGAGGTTGCCATCCGGGGCCATGGTGACTCGCCGGTTCTGAAACAGCCACCATTTGCGGTTGAAGATGGTCACTTGACCATAGTCGATGGCTTGCCCGAAAACCGACAGGCATAGCGAGACTTCGGCAGCGGTCAGCGCGCGGCTGGTCATCGGCCCGGACCTCGAAATATCTGATCATTCAACAGCGGGTGCAGCCTCGCCGGCATTTTTGACCACGGCGTTGATCTCGATGCGGTCATTGTTCGAATAGATTAATGTCATGGTCAGCAGTCCGCGTTTCTTTGACCCTTCGCCTACGCCCCAGATCATCAAATGCTTCCCGCCTGGCTCCAGCTTAACTGTTTTTCCTGCTGGCACCGGAATGGACTTCAGCTTGGCCATGCTCGCCATGCCATCTTTTTCGACCGTCTCGTGCATCTCCATGCGCAGCACATCGTCGGATGTGACACCAACCAGCGCAACGTCGACGCGGCCACCATGCAGATTCATATAGCCAGCCGACGGGTTGCCTTCCACGGGAGACAGATTGACCACCGCTTTGTCAGCGAAAAGTATGTCTCCCTGACCGCAAGAGACGAGCAAGAATGATGCGGATGCGGCGAGCATGATGGAGATCTTGTTCATTGTGATACCTCGTTAAACCGTTGTAAATCTGTCCCGATATGGGTGTTTTGCGTTGATTTTTCAAATGTAGGAGGACTCACGTCTTGTGCCAAGAAAAATGCCACCTATATCGCTTGACGAAGCCGTAACGGTGCCACTTGAACAGGGCCGGGCGGCAATTTTGCTAATGTTAGAAAATTGATTGAGGGATTTATGGGTAAAGTAATCGGAATTGATCTCGGCACCACCAACAGCTGTGTTGCCGTTATGGATGGCGGCAAGCCAAAAGTGATTGAAAATTCGGAAGGCGCGCGGACCACCCCGTCTGTCGTCGCATTCACCAAGGATGGCGAGCGCCTGATTGGTCAGCCAGCCAAGCGGCAGGCCGTCACCAATCCGGAAAGCACGATTTTCGCTGTGAAGCGTCTCATTGGTCGCCGGTTCGATGATCCGATGACAAAGAAAGACATGGAATTGGTTCCCTATCAGATCGTCAAGGGTTCAAACGGCGATGCTTGGGTAAAAGCAGGCGGCGAAGATTACAGCCCGTCGCAGATTTCTGCCTATACTTTGCAGAAAATGAAAGAGACGGCAGAAGCCTATCTCGGCGAAACCGTAACTCAGGCGGTGATTACCACTCCAGCCTATTTTAACGACGCCCAGCGTCAGGCAACCAAGGATGCCGGCAGGATTGCCGGCCTCGAAGTGTTGCGTATCATCAACGAGCCAACCGCTGCGGCGCTGGCTTATGGCCTCGACAAGAATGATGGCAAGACCATTGCCGTTTACGATCTTGGCGGCGGTACCTTTGATATTTCGATCCTCGAAATTGGCGACGGCGTTTTCGAAGTCAAATCAACCAACGGCGACACGTTCCTCGGCGGTGAAGATTTTGATGCCAAGCTGGTCGAGTTTTTGGCCGCTGACTTCAAAAAGGCCGAAAGCATCGACCTGACCAAGGACAAGCTCGCGCTGCAGCGTCTCAAGGAAGCTGCCGAAAAAGCGAAAATCGAGCTGTCGAGTGCGCAGACGACCGAAATCAACCTGCCATTCATCACCGCGGATCAGAACGGACCGAAGCATCTGGTCAAGGCGATCAGTCGCTCCGATCTTGAAAAGCTGGTTGGCGATCTCGTCAAGCGGACCCTCGATCCTTGCAAAAAGGCGCTCAAAGACGCTGGCCTTGAAGCAAAAGACATTGATGATGTCGTGATGGTCGGCGGCATGACCCGCATGCCTCTGGTTCGTGAAACCGTAGAGAAATTCTTCGGCCGCGAACCGCATGTTGGCGTGAACCCGGATGAAGTCGTGGCGATGGGCGCTGCCATTCAGGCAGGCGTATTGCAGGGCGACGTCAAGGACGTACTGCTGCTCGACGTGACACCATTGTCGCTGGGTATCGAAACCCTTGGCGGCGTGTTCACCCGCATGATCGACCGCAACACCACGATCCCGACGAAAAAGTCTCAAGTTTATTCGACTGCTGATGATAATCAGGGCGCGGTGACGATCCGTGTCTTCCAGGGCGAGCGTGAAATGGCGGCGGACAACAAGATGCTTGGCCAGTTTGATCTGGTTGGTATTCCACCCGCACCACGCGGCGTGCCGCAGATTGATGTCACCTTTGATATCGATGCCAACGGCATCGTCAACGTGTCCGCGAAAGACAAGGGCACGGGCAAGGAACAGCAGATCAAGATCCAGGCTTCTGGCGGTCTAAGCGATAGCGATATCGACCAGATGGTTCAGGACGCGGAGAAATTTGCGGAAGAAGACAAGCAGCGGCGTGCCAAGGCGGAAGCCAAGAACAACGCGGAAAGCCTTATCCACACCACCGAGAAACAGCTTGAAGAGCATGGTGACAAGATTGACGCCGACTTGAAAGGCCAGATTGAAGCGGCGGTCAAGGAAACCAAGGAAGCCATTGAAAGTGGCGATCCCGAAGCGATGAAGACCAAGTCTGAAGCGCTGGCGCAGGTTTCGATGCAAATGGGTCAGAAGATCTATGAAGCCGAACAGGCTGCTGGCGGTGACGCCGGCGATGCTGCTGCCGCGGATGCCGCAGCAAAGGCGGCTGACGATGATGTCGTCGATGCCGAGTTTTCGGAAGTCGATGACTCCGATGACAGTGACAAGAAAGATGACGCCAAGGCGGCTGAGTAAATATTGGAACGTCGCGCGCGCGCAGGTTAGAGGCGCTGGACCTAGTACCAGCGGCTCCGGCCTGCGCCGGGACGACGATCCTCTCGCTTTGGGGGAAGCATGAGTATGGCATCCGAAATCGATTATTATGAGCAACTAAACGTTTCGCGTGAATGTGATGGCGCGACACTTAAATCATCCTATCGCAAGCTGGCGATGCAGTGGCATCCTGACAAGAATCCCGGCGATGCAGCAGCAGAAAACAAGTTCAAGGCGATCAGCGAAGCCTATGAAGTTCTCAAGGACCCGCAGAAACGCGCGGCCTATGATCGCTATGGCCATGCCGCGTTCACCAATGGCGGCGGCAACAATGCCGGCGGCGGTGGTTTCGGCGGTTCGGGCTTCAACGATATTGGCGATATTTTCGAAACCATATTCGGTGGCGGCAATGGTGGCGGCTTTGGCGGCCAGCAACAGCAGCGCGGCCCGGCCCGGGGCGCGGATTTGCGCTATGATATGGAAATCACGCTCGAAGACGCATATCACGGCAAGCATACCGAAATAGAAATAGATGTGTCGGTTGGCTGTGACGAATGCGACGGTTCCGGCGCAGAACCGGGTACCGGCGTCCAGCGTTGCGGCACCTGTCAGGGTCACGGCAAAGTGCGTGCCCAGCAAGGCTTTTTCGTGGTCGAACGGACCTGCACAAGCTGTCAGGGACGCGGCGAAGTGATCGAAAGCCCCTGTCATGTCTGCTACGGCGAAGGCCGGGTCGACAAGCCGCAGGCGCTGGAAGTCGAGATTCCGGCGGGTGTTGATACCGGCACGCGGATTCGTCTGTCTGGAAAGGGCGAAGCCGGTGCGCGTGGCGCCCCTGCTGGCGATCTCTATATTTTCATCCACCTGATCCGGCACAATATTTTTGAACGCGAAGGCACAACCCTGTTCACCCGCGCGCCGATCAGCTTCACGCTGGCGGCTCTGGGCGGGGAAATTACCATTCCCGGCCTCGACGGTGAAAAACATGCCCTCCGCATTCCGGCCGGGATACAGAGCGGCAAGCAGATCCACCAGCGCGGTGCCGGCATGCCGGTCCTGCGGGGACGCGGCAATGGCGATATGGTGGTCCAGATCGAAGTCGAAACACCGACCAAGCTGTCCAAGCAGCAACGGCAAATATTGCGTGACTTTCAGGCCACCGAGACCGGTGCCGAGACGCCCAATTCGACCGGCTTTTTCGGCAAGCTGAAAGATGCATGGGAAGATTTGACGGAATGAAGCGACGATGCCGGCTTTCGATCCTGAGAGCCTGCCGATGTTTTTCTCGGGCATCCGGCGATCCGGCCATATCTGCCGGGATAGTCGGGCGGCGGAATTTCCTGATAAAATTGATCTGATTCTGTCGGGCTGATCCGGGAGCCAGGCTTCGCCCCGCCCGATGGCGGCCGCCTGTCCATGTACAATCTCAATCCGCAATATATGAGCGGGTCAGGAAGGGACCAGCCTTCCCGACCCGCTGAATTGATGTTCGCTAGCTGAGATCATCACCGCATCAATCTGGCCTGGGTGGGACAAGGGCCGATCCGAAAGGGAATATATCTGCTCAATCATCAATCTGACCTAAGAACGGCGGGAGCCGCGGTTGATTAACCCATGATGCCAAAATATTTGAATATTTGCCTTGGGACTGGCCAGTCAAATCCTGTTAAATCAGCGAACAAGATCGCATTGTAATGCCGGGGCGCAATATCTGAGGAGTTCGGACAATAAAATAATGTCCTACAACATGCTATCATGATAGGGTTGCAAAATGACTATCCGTTTATCTCTTCGATTTTTTCCGTACCTTACCAGTGGGTTACGGCGCATTTTTGATGGTGAAGGGAAAGCAGGAATTTTATTCTTTAACCCTGTAAACTTTGTAAAGTTCATCAGCTTACTGGCGCACAATATGAACGGCGACCGAGTATGTTTTTCCGTGAGCCCGTCGAGATGATGGTCTCGCCGTCCCGGTCGAGAGCTTTCTGATGCTGCCGTCGCTGCTTGTTCTTGATGATTTTATTGCCGACCCGCTGGCGGCGCGCAACGCCGCGCTGGCGCTCAATTATGATCCGGAAAACAAGCATGGCAATTATCCGGGCCATATCTCGACCAGGCCGCTGGACATTCAGGGTCTGAACGAGCGTATCTCTGGCATCATCAACGCGCCGGTGAAGGCCGCGCCCAATACCAGCCATTTGCATTGCCGGATCACCCTGAAAGGCGACAAGGGCCGCAGCGGCGTGCATATTGATCCGGCTTTCTATTCGGGCATACTCTATCTCTCTCTGCCGGAACATTGCAAAGGCGGGACCGAGTTTTTCCGCCACAAGCGTACCGGGCTGGAGCGGATTCCGACGGATCTGCCGGGGATCATGAGAGCCGGCTATTCCGACATCAACACGCTGATCGAGGATGTCGTTAACAAGGACACCAATCATCCGGCAAAATGGACCAAGGTGATGACCGTGCCGATGCGTTTCAACCGATTGATCCTGTTCAGTCCTTGGATGTTTCACAATAGCGGGATGGCTTTTGGCAAGACGCCGCAGGATGGCCGGCTGGTCAACCTGATGTTTTTTGCCAAGGGATAGCGGCGAACCATTTTCGATGATATGTCGCAAGATAGACCGTCACCCCAGCGAAGGCTGGGGCCCAAACCAACCGAGCAGGCATAACCGATAGCCGACTACAAGCACCGGCCTGACGAGAAAAAACAGGAGACCATCCCCATGCCAAAACCGATATCCAGAACCTTTGCCGCCCTGTTGCTCGCAACATCTTCCCTGGCCTTCTCGGCCTGCAGCGAGAGCAATGCCCAGGAAGCGGACCGTTTCGCTGCGGTCGAAATCAAGGCTGTACCATTGGCTGACGGGGTCGCTGTATTGTTCGGTGCCGGCGGCAATATCGGTGTCTCTTACGGTCCTGACGGTACCGTGCTGATCGACGATCAATTTGCGCCGCTGACCGACAAGATCAAGGCCGCGGTGAAGGGTCTTGGCGCTGGTCCGGTCAAATATCTGATCAACACCCACTGGCATTATGACCATACTGGCGGCAACGAGAATCTCGGCCAGACCGGGGTGCTGATCATGGCCCAGGACCATGTCCGCGACCGTCTGATCAAGGGCAATGACACGGTCCCGCCGGCATCTCCCGAAGCCTTGCCGGTGATCACCTATCATGACGGTCTCAAGCTGCACCTCAATGGCGACGAGATACATGTCCAGCATATGAAACACGCTCATACCGACGGCGACAGCATCGTCTTCTGGAAGAAAGCCAATGTGGTGCATATGGGTGATCTGTTTTTCAACAAGGTCACCTTGCCGTTCATCGACTTGAGCAGTGGCGGTAATGCGCGCGGCATTCTGGCGGCGGCCGACAAGGTGCTGGCGATGGTCGATGACAATACGAAAATCATTCCCGGCCACGGCCCGATGGCGACCAAGGCCGACCTGATCGCCTATCGCGACATGATGAAAACGGTCATCGCCGCGGTGGAAAAGGCGCAGGGCGAAGGCAAGTCATTGCAGGAGGTGCAGGCGATGAAACCGGCGGCGCAATGGGACGTCAATCCCGACGCCTTCATCAAGGGCGATGCCTTTGTCGAGGCGGTCTACAAGAGTCTAGAAAAACCGGATCATGCAGAAGACCACAAGCACTAGTTAAAGCGTCGCATTCTCGATCTCTTCGCGCAACGAGGCAATCAGCGGGGCGACCTTGGTCAGCCGCGGCACTTCTTCATCGACGATCTTGTGGAAGATGGTTTTCTTGAATCCCAGAACCGTGGCGGCACCGGGCCGCCTCGACAGGGGCAGGGTGGAGAAGATGATGTCGATCATCCGGTCGGCACCATGCAGGCGCCCCCAGAGATAGTCATTCTCGCGGTAGGTGCGGCTGAAAAAGGCGCCAAAATTGTTGAATTCAATGCCTTTCAAGGTCGCCGCGACGCCGCCTTTGCGGATCGTTTTGGCATCTTCGGGAGAGATGCGATCGACCTTGATCGGATCGAATTCATCCAGCCCTTCGCCCTGCAGCAGCGGCAGCGTGGCAATGTCGTAAAAAGGAAAGCCGAGAAAGGCGAGCAGCATCGAACGCTTTTCCGTTTTCGGTATCACCGCCAGCGCCTCGGCCAGCTTGGCATCGACGACCGCGTCGGCCGCGGTCAGGTTGCGGGCCTTGGCCAGCGCATCCAGCATCGCTCCGGGCCGCTCTTCGGCTTGCTCGGCAAAGGCGACGAAATCATCGCCGAGATAGTCGATCGTCTCGCGCTCGATATAGAGCGAGAGGCAATCGTAGATGACGTCGTGCATCACCTCCATCACCTCATAATCGGCCGGATTGGCGCGGTCGAGATCTTCGGCCAATTGCCGGGCGATGAAGCGGAGCCGGCGGACCCGGTAGCCCAGGTCATGCTGCCGGAAAAATTCCGCCGCCAGCTTGGTCGGACCGCCGCTCTTCTGCCCAACATTGTCAAGTCCCAGGCGGCGTATCTCGGCCCACAGGGCGCTGCGCAAACCGGGATGATTATGGCCATTGGGGTCGGATTTGGTCCGTCGCACCGTATGGGCAATATCCTCGATCACCGTCGCCAGCTTGAGGTGGCCATAAGCGCTATACGAAAAACCCGAGAGCTTGGCCGCCTTGTCCCGGGCCTTGCGCCGCCATGCGGCCACCCGCGCTTCCGTCGGCCGGTCGAGGAAAAACGTCCGTCCGAACAGGCTCTCGACATGCTGCTCGACCTCGCCGCGCAGATTCTCGGTTATCAGGCGCATCTGGGTGATGCGGTTGGACCGTCCGGCAATCGCATTGAGACTGTCCCGGATCGGCTGTTCGCGGGGAATGTTCGAAATAGCCCCGAAAATGGTCGAGAAGAAACCGGGCAGGGTTTCGTTCTCAGCTTCTTGGGCCGCTTGCAGCCGTTGGATCGCCTGGTCGCTTTTCGCCACGTCGAGATCGGGGCGCGGGTCGATATAGACGAAACGCCGATCCACCTCACGTTTGGCCGGCCGGTTCTTCAACGCCTCGATCGCCTGCGCAAAGGGCGCATTGGCAAGAACCGAGCCATCAATCAGCACTGTATCTTCAGCGGTACCAGCGCGAAATTGATTGGGTAATATACGTTTCAGGAAGGCCGAGCGCCCTTCCCAGATATATTGACGGTCAGCGAGGAGATGGTCCAGCTCTCTCACCGTGAACGGTGGGAAGGCACCGGGAAAACTGGCGGTGGCGCGGCCGGCAAAGGTCAATGCCGCCGGATCCGCGATAGCATCGTCTCTCTTGCCCCTGGTCGAAAAACCGATGGTGATCCGATGTTCCATCTCGAGCGCTTCCGGCGGGCTGTGCAGTTGCAGTTTTTCGGGATGGCCGACAAAATCGGTCACCGTGACGAACAGGTCGAGCGGCTGGCCCGGCGGCAGCAGGCGCGGCCCGCGCTCGGTCGCCCGGACCGCTGCCAGCGCATCCCAGATCAGGCCGCTGAACACCTTGCCGCCAAAGGGCGGGGCAAACCAGCGCGCGCGAACGAAACGCGAGAGCTTCATCTTGACTTCTTCGCGGGCTTCCTTCGACACGGTCTGTTCAACCGCACCGCCCTTGCGGCCCAGCGCCATCCACGCAATCGGCTCGGCCCAGAATTTGGAAAAGCGCGACAGCGGCCGCGCATCGGGGTCGAGCAGCTTGTCTACATCGGCGGTGTCGAGCCACAAATCGGTCAGCGGATCAAGCGACTGGCCCGACAATATCGCCTGCGACAGGAATATTCCGTTGATTCCGCCTGCGCTGGCCCCGGCAATGATATCCGGCAGCACACGGAGTCTTGTGCCGGTTTCCTGCTCCAGCCATTCCAATATATCGTAATAAATGCCGCGGCTGCTCTGGTCGATCCGCGTACCATCGTGAAAATCCCGGCTGGCCTGCGCCAGTTTCCAGATTTCCTTGGTAATGCCGTGCATATAGATCGCCAGACTAACACCGCCATAGCAGATCAAGGCAAGTCTGAGTTCTTTCTGCCGCATGCGCTTTTAACTACAGGATGGCAGCAACGGTGCAAGCGAGAATGCGTCAGCTGCTATCTCGGGCCGGATTTAGAGAAGCTCTTCAATGAATATCGAGGTGAGCATTGACTGACTGGTCACACCGGCCTTGGCATATATCTGACTCAGCTGTGACCTGACCGTACCAGCAGCGGTATTTCGCAAAATTGCGATCTCGCCAACCGAGCAGCCCTTTATCGCAAATAGCGCCACCTCGGATTCGCCGGCCGACAATTGCCATTCCGCAAATCGCAGGTTCATAATCTCGGCCAATGCACCTCTGGCGATGGCGAGCGCACCTTCGCGGCGCTGTGCCTCTGCCATCAACGCGCGGGTGTGCCGTGCGCCCATGATCACTCCCGCGAAAAGTGCGACCGCGACCAGACATTCAAGGATGACCGCGAAACCGATACCTGCACTGAACTGCAGGATGATTTCATCAACACTGTCTACCAGAAAGAAAATCGCCGCCACCGCCTGGAGCGTCACGATCGCCAATGCCGCCACCAACTCCCGTTTCGGGCTGGTGCGGTTCGTCATTCCATATTTCATTGTCATAGGTTTCATGGCACTTCCGCTTAGCCGCCTTCATTTAAGCGCCTGCTTATAGTGAAATCCGGTCAAGCGCACTAATTTCCAAGCAAGTTGGTCGCACCCGGCGACCTGCATGAAACTGGGAAATATATAATGACGACATCACAAGCGAGCGGTCTCAGCAAAGTCCCGGCCATCACCCTTGGTTTCTGGATCATCAAGATATTGGCGACCACATTTGGCGAGACGGCAGGTGACACCGTCAGCATGTCACTCAATCTCGGCTATCTGGTGGGCACGGCAATTTTCGCGACATTATTGGTGTTTCTGGTTTTATGGCAGATTCGGGCGAGAGATTTTCATCCCGCGCTATATTGGGCGACAATAATCGCTTCGACAACCGCGGGCACAACAATGGCCGATTTCGCAACGCGATCCCTGGCTATCGGCTATCCCGGAGGATCAACATTGCTGCTGGCACTGGTGCTGATCTCCCTGTTCATCTGGTACCGCGCCATGGGTACGATCTCGGTAGCGTCCGTGCATGAACCCCGCGCTGAAATCTATTACTGGCTGACCATCACATTCTCCCAGACCCTGGGCACTGCATTGGGTGACTGGGTAGCGGACGGATCACTCGGCTATCTTGGCGCGGCGGTAATTTTCGGTGTGCTGCTCGCGTTGATCGCACTGGCTTATTTCCGCACAAATATCAGCCATGTTTTCCTGTTCTGGGCGGCTTTCATCATAACCCGGCCACTGGGCGCCGTTGTCGGAGACTTTCTCGACAAGCCATTGGCGCAAGGCGGTCTGGAACTGAGCCGCGCGGCCGCTTCCATTGTCCTTGGCTTGGCAATTGTCGGACTGATCTGGATTTTGCCGCAGAGGCCTGGGGTTTGCAATTCGGCTAACTAATGAAAAGCCGGTGCTGACCCTCAATCATCTTGCCGCCCTTTGCCCAGCGCAAAACCCTCTTTCCTACACCTGCGCCCCTCTGCTAACCCAGACTTATGAACCGGCAACACCTTGATCACACAGGCAAGAGCAATCTTGCTCGTGCCTTCGGGCGCGCCTTCTCAAGCTAGAATCATTTTCTCTATTAGGGGGTGTGACCCGTGTGACCCTGTTTTAATTTTTGATGCAAAACCACTGGTGTTCTTTATTTGTTCTGTTAGATGAACCGCATGGCCAAACCGAAGAAAAAATATGTCTGTCAGAATTGCGGCTCGATCGCGCATCGCTGGGAAGGGCAGTGCGGCGATTGCGGCGAGTGGAACACTTTGGTCGAGGAAGCGGGCGAAACGGTATTTGCGTCCAAGCATAATCTGCAGACCGGTGGCCGCGAGGTGCGGCTGGTCGGTCTGGATAGCGAGATTGCGCTGCCCGAGCGCAGAAAGACTGGCATTGCCGAATTTGACCGGGCGGTCGGCGGCGGGCTGGTGGCCGGATCGGCAACCCTGATGGGAGGCGACCCCGGAATCGGGAAATCGACACTCTTGCTGCAAGTCTCGGCCCGGCTGGCAAAAGCCGGGCTGTCGGTCGCCTATATTTCGGGCGAGGAAGCGGCGGATCAGGTGCGGCTGCGGGCGCGGCGGCTGGGGCTGGGCAAGGCGCCAGTCAAACTGGCCTCGGCGACATCCGTACGCGATATTTTGACGACCCTGGGCCGCGATGCACCGGATTTTGTCGTGATCGATTCGATCCAGACCATGCACAGCGACCTGATCGAAGGCGCGCCGGGTACCGTGAGCCAGGTGCGGGCCTCGGCGCAGGAAATCATCAAATTCGCCAAGGAACATGGCACGATGGTCATGCTCGTCGGCCATGTCACCAAGGATGGCAATATCGCCGGCCCGCGCGTGCTTGAACATATGGTCGACACGGTGATGAGCTTCGAGGGCGAGCGCAGCCATCAATATCGCATCCTCCGTGCGATCAAGAACCGCTTTGGCGGCACCGACGAGATCGGTGTTTTTGCGATGGAAGAGGCAGGGCTCACCGAAGTGACCAACCCATCTGCATTATTCCTGACCGACCGCAGCGAGGAAGTTACCGGAGCAACCGTGTTTCCGGCGATGGAAGGCACCCGGCCGGTGCTGGTGGAAATTCAGGCGCTGACGGTCAGGCTGGCCAGTGGCGCAACCCCGCGGCGGTCCGTGGTCGGCTGGGACAGCGCCCGGCTGGCGATGATATTGGCCGTGCTGGAAGCGCGTTGCGGCCTCAGTTTCTCAGGCGCGGAAGTCTATCTCAACGTCGCCGGTGGTTATCGGCTCACCGATCCTGCCGCCGATCTGGCGGTGGCGGCGGCGCTGATTTCGGCCCATGCTGAACGTCCGATGCCCAGCGACGCCGTGATATTTGGCGAAATTGCCTTGTCCGGGGAAATACGCCCCGTCTCGCGTACGCCGCTCCGCTTGAAAGAGGCATCCAAGCTCGGTTTCAATCGGGCGCTGTTGCCAGCTTCCGGCGAAAAGACCGGTGGCACTATGAAGAAGCTGCAATTTGCCAAACTCGCCAATCTCGTTGACCATATGCTCGACCGTGACTAGCTAGAGCCGATGACGGGTCTGGATATATTTGTACTGGTTTTAATGGGCGGAGCAGCCGTTCTCGGCTTCCTGAGAGGATTCGTTCAGGAAGCGCTTGCGTTAATGGCCTGGATATTGGTCGTTATCGGCGTTCGGGCGCTGCATACGCCGATTACCGACCGCCTGATCGGCCCGGTTGGCAGCGAGAGCGGCGCCTCGGTGCTGGCTTTCGCTTCGATTGTGATTGTCACCTATGCACTGGGGCGATGGGTTGCTCGATCAATCGGCGCCCGGTCGCGTAAATCCGTACTCGGTCCGATTGATCGCGTGCTTGGTTTCGGCTTTGGCATGATCAAGGGGCTGATTGGTGCGACCTTGCTCTATTTATTGGTGGTTCTGGTTCATGACACGATCTATGGTGCGGACGAACCGCGGCCGCAATGGCTCGCGGTATCCCGGACTTACCCGCTCCTCAACGCAAGCGGAAAAGCCATGGTCGACTTTGTTGAGGAACAGCGGAAATTGACCGATGAACAAGTGGTGCCAGGCCAATGAGCGGAGCGCTCTATACGCGTGAGATATTGCGCCTCGCGGTGTCGATCCCGCATCAGCAAAGGCTCGACAATCCCGACGGCACGGCGGAGCTGCGATCCAGGACCTGCGGCAGCAAGGTTGCGGCCGACGTGATGGTAACTGACAGCGGAAGTCTGAAGAATTTGGGTTTTGAAATAAGCGCCTGCGCATTGGGGCAGGCCTCGGCAGCGATATTGGGCGCGCAAGCCATCGGAAAATCGGCTTCGGATATCAAAATAGTGCGAGCCAATCTGGGAGCATTTCTCGAGGGATCAATCGAATCTCCGGGAGAATGGCCGGATATGGACAAGCTGATGGCAGCCCAGGATCACAAGGGCCGTCATGCGGCGATCTTGCTTCCCTATGATGCGGTGATCGCGGCATTCGCGGACGCCGCCGCCAAGCAAGAGGCTGCCTGACCCATGGAAACCGAGACCCATATGGCCGATTTGCTGTTGGGCGGCTTTGTCATGCTTGGCGCGGCCCTGGTGATGGTGCTGGTATTCCGGCGGTTCGGCATCGGCGCGGTTCTTGGCTATCTGATCGCCGGGATCTTGATCGGCCCGCAGGGTTTCCAGTTGATCAGCAATGCCGAAACCATCCTCGAATTCTCGGAAATCGGGATCATCTTGCTGCTGTTCATTGTCGGACTGGAACTCGCACCGGCGCGGCTTATGCGCTTGCGCCAGGCGATCTTCGGACTCGGTATGAGCCAGGTCGTTCTATGCGGCATTGCGCTGTTTCTGCTGATCATGGCGACGACCAATTTCACGCTGGCCGCTTCGATTGCCATAGGTCTGCCGCTGGCGCTGTCCTCGACTGCGCAGGTGCTGCCGATGCTGCAATCCTCGGGCAGGCTCAATACACCAACCGGTGAAAAAGCCTTTTCGATCCTGCTGTTTCAGGATCTGTCCATCATTCCGCTGCTGACCATTATTGCAGCGCTATCGCGCGCACCACAGGAAGATGGCGGTCAATCTGGCTGGCTTACCGCAATATATGCCGTTCTCGCGATTGGCGGGCTGATCGCCATCGGCAAATATCTGCTGCAGCCGTTGCTGAAGGTGATTGGCAGAATCGCCGAGCGTGAATTGTTCATTGTCGCGGGTCTGGTAGCCGTGTTCGGCGGTGCGGCGCTGATGGAATTTATCGGGCTTTCTCCGGCTTTGGGCGCTTTCATTGCTGGGGTCATGTTGGCCAATTCTCCCTATCGCCACGAGCTGGAAGCCGATATCGACCCGTTCCGCTCTCTGTTGCTCGGCTTCTTCTTCCTCGCAGTCGGAATGATGCTGGACCTCAACGTCGTGATCGAAAATCCCTTCTTCGTATTGGGTGCTGCTTTTGCATTGGTGGCGGTCAAGATCGCGATCATTTTCGGACTGGGTAAGCTGTTCGGCATGGATACCAACCCGGCTCTGGCGATGGGCATGCTGCTCAGCCAGGGCGGAGAATTTGGCTTTGTGCTGTTTTCCGAAGCTGAAAAGGCGCTGTTGATCGAACCCGAAGCAAGCAGCCTGTTTGGGGCGGTAATAACCATTTCCATGGCGACCACTCCGTTTCTGATGCTGCTGGCTCGGCGTTTCAGCAGTGGCGGCAGCAAATCGTCGGCGCATCTCGACGATCCGGGCAATGCCGATCGAGCATCGGTTATCATTGTCGGGCAGGGGCGTTTTGGCCAGACCGTATCGCAAATGCTGATGGCGGCAAAAATCCCGCTAACGCTGATTGATATCAAACCCGAGCAGATTGATGTTCATCAGCAATTTGGTGCCAAGGTCTTTTATGGTGACGGGACCCGTGTCGACCTGCTCCGTCGCGCCGGAGCGCATGAAGCGGATGCCATTGTTTTCTGTATGGACGATCAGGGGTTCGGCCCTGAACAAGTGCGCGCGATCATTCAGTCATTTCCGGAAACCAAGATGTTTGTCCGGGTCTACGATCGCCGCCAGTTGATCGCGCTCAAGGGGCTCGGCATCGTCGGGATGAAACGGGAAATGTTTGAATCCGCGATCCATCTTGCGCGACAAACGATGTACGCGATCGATTTGGATAGCAGCCTGATCGAAGAGGTCGATGAAGAATTTCGACAGCGCGATTGCGACCGGCTGGAAGCGCAAATGAAGTCCGGGGGTGACATGCTCGCAGGTGCAGAGCTCCGGTTTGAAAATAATTCTACCAAGTAAAGCTGAACTTCAATTTGCCGGGGTTGGTTAGGCCGAATCGTCGAGAAATGCGGCAACGTCTTCCAGATCGACGTCTCGTGCCAAAAAGGACTGTCCGATGCCGTTGGCGAGCAGGAATGGCAAGCTGCCACCGCTCATTTTCTTGTCGTGCATCATATGGTCGACCAGTCGTTGGCCGGAAGCCCGCACCGAAGCGGTTGCCAGATTATAGGGCAGATCGACCGACTTCAGATGTGCTTTGACGCGTTCCGCTTCCGCCGCATCGCAATGCCCGCGACGCACAGAATATCCGAACGCCAGCGCCATGCCAGCGGCGACCGCTTGGCCATGGACCAGTCTGGACGAAAATCCGGTTTCTGCCTCGAGCGCGTGACCGAATGTATGACCCAGATTGAGCAGCGCACGTCGGCCGCTGAGCTCCTTCTCGTCTTCCCCGACGATCAGGGCTTTGGCACGCACGCTGTGAATGATGGCTTCGCTGAGGGCATCCGGGTCGTGGTCGAGAAGTTTGCTGCCATTTGCTTCGCACCAGGCGAAGAAATTCGCGTCGCTGATCAATCCATATTTGATCACTTCGGCATAACCGGCTCGCAATTCCCGGTCGGGCAAGCTGTTCAGCACGAGTGGATCAATCAGCACAAAGCGGGGCTGGTTGAAACTGCCGATCAGATTCTTGCCGACCAAGCTGTTGATCGCTGTCTTGCCGCCAACGCTGCTGTCGACCTGGGCCAGAAGGCTGGTGGGTATCTGGACGAACCCGCAGCCGCGCTTGACAATCGCTGCCGCAAATCCGGTAAGGTCACCGATTACGCCGCCGCCGAGTGCCACCAGTGTATCGGATCGTTCGATGCCCTGGCCCAGCAGCCAGTCGGTGACCATTTCCAGTTGGCGCCAGCTTTTGCTGACCTCCCCCGCCGGCAGGCTTTTTACGATAAGGTCGACCCCGCTGCCGGCAAAGGCTTGCTGCAATGTGGCAAGTAGATGCGACTCCACATTCTCGTCTGTCAGGATGAAAAGCCGGTGATTGCTGGCAAATTCCAGCAAATATGTGGCTGCCAGTTTCAGGGCGCCTGGCTGAACCAATATGGGGTAGCTATGTTCGCCTAATTCAACAGTGATTTGGGTCAACGCTGCAATGCCTCGATAATTTTTTCAACGGTTGTTTCATGGGGCGAATCATTACCCATGACATGAATATGTGCGGTGGCATAAACGGGATTCCTGATTACCGCCAGATCGGCCAATATCTTCGCCGGATCACCAAATTTCAGCAAGGGTCTGGTGTTTCGCCGGCCGACGCGCTTCACCAGCGTCTCCAGATCAGCATCCAGCCAGATTGCAATGGCCTTTTCAAGAATGAGCGCCCGGGTTTCCTCGTTCATGAACGCTCCGCCGCCCGTTGCGATAATCTGGCGCTCGCCATCCAGCAGCCGCACTATGACGCGCCGTTCTCCGTCACGGAAATAGTCTTCGCCAAATCGACTAAAAATTTCTTCGACCGTGAGGCCGGCCGCCTGCTCAATTTCCTCGTCGGCGTCAACAAAGCCGAGGCCGAGTCGTTTTGCCAGGCGCCGACCAACCGCAGTTTTGCCTACGCCCATCAAACCGACCAGCACAATCGACTGGTCAGGCACGAAATCTGGCTTTTCACCGGAATTTTCGGTTGAATTGTCGAAAGAGGGTTTAATGTTTTTGTCCATTGGGGCAAGGGCTATACAACGGTTGGCTAAGGGTGCAAATTCCAATGCTGATTATGTTATTTTTAACCGTTTGAAAGATTGAGTCACATTGATGCCGCGCCAGCTGGTTTTTTTAATTTTATTTGTCGCAATCCTGATCGGTGCGGCACTTGCTTTGGCTTCGATGGATGTCGAGCAGCCGCTGCAACCTTTTGAAAAGCCCGTAATTGGTGACGATTTGCAATAAGATGCATATGCGTATCAAGCATATATCTTTAGCCGCAGTGAGCCTTGGTGCGCTTTTGGTGGCGATACCAGTCCTGGGACAGAATTCTCCAGAATCCCTTCTTCCACCAGGATTCGGAGAGCCCGCTCCCGCCCCCCGGCCCGCGCCGGCAATCTCCCCAACACCGGCTCCTGGTCCAGTTTCAGCGCGGCCCGTCACTCCGCAGGAAAGCGATCCATCGAGCGAGACTGTTCGGGGCCGGACTGTCGCGGAAAGTGACCTGGATTCGCCATTGCTGGCGCTGGATGAAAATGGGGAACTCGATCTGAATGCGCTGGATGATGCGCTCCAGCCCCAATATGCCTTGTCCGCCGGCGAACGGCGATCAATGGCAGAAATTGGTGTCTTGACCCCGCAATATGATGGATTGCCCAAGGACGCCTTCGGTAAAGAGGGCGGACAATATCTGACCAGCTTGATCAGAAATTTGAACGGTCCCATCATTTCTCGCTGGGGTTCGATACTGCTCCGTCGCACGTTGCTTAGCAAGGTTGTCAGTCCCGAGAACGTGAATCCGGCGGATTGGACGGCCGAACGCGCTTGGCGGCTGCTGCGCATGGGCGAGGCCGATGCGGCTCGCTCGCTGGTGTTGAAGGTTGATGGCGGTAACTACACACCGCGGCTCTATGAAGTGGCGATGCAGGCGCATCTGGCAACCGCCGATCCTGCCGGCATTTGTCCTCTGGTCGATGGTGGTGTGAGAGCAAGCGACGCACCGACATGGGTCATGTTTCGGCCCATTTGTGCTTCCTTTACCGGTGAACAGAGCCGGGCGACCAGCCTGCTCCAGCAAGCAAGACGTGACAAGGCGGCCACAGGCATCGACTATTTACTGGCGGAAAAGACGATCGGCGCCGGCTTTGAAGGTCGCAGAGCCGTATCCATCCTTTGGGATGATATCGAATTTTTCAACAACTGGCGTTTTGGCCTGGGTGCAGCGACCGGTGTAGAGCCACCGGATCGACTATATGCTCAGGCCGGCCGCCATGTGCAGGGTTGGCGCGCTCGTGCCCCCATGCTTTCGATCGACTCGCGGATGAAAGCGGCCGATACCGCAGCGGCGATCGGCGTGTTCTCGAATCAGGCGATGGTTGATCTTTACGCCGCAGCATATGACGATCCCGAGACAAGCGATGATCGGAAGGCGCTGGCTGCGGTATTGCGTCAGGCTTATACGAATGACACAGCGGATTCTCGGCTGGCTGCGATGCGTGATCTATGGGGTCGGTCCAAGGGTGCGCTAACGCGATATTCGGCCAAGATATTGACCGCTCGTGCCGCAGCAAAGATTCCGCCAGCAGATGCACTTGGTGATCAAAGTGCAGATTTAATCGCTTCCATGCTCACCGCAGGTCTGGATCGCAGCGCCATAAGATGGGAAAATGTCGTCGAAGAGGGAAGCGACGGCTGGGCGCTTTTGGCGGTGGCCTCCCCGACAAATAAAATCCCCGTCTCATACGGTGCGCTTGATGATTTCGGGGACGCTGACGTCAGTGCAGAGCAGCTTCGCAGTAAATTTCTACTGGCAGCGGTCGCTGGCTTGGGGCGAGCCGACCAGCAGGTGATCGATGATTTTTCCAATGATTTGAGCCTGGACCTAAATCGCTCCACCAGATGGACCAGGGCGATCCAGTTGGCTTCTCGACGCGGCCAACAGGGAACCGTGGCCTTGCTCGTCGCTGTTGGCATGCAGGGCCGGAGCTGGAAGACGATGTCGCCTTTGCATCTCTATCATATCATGCAAAGCCTGAAACGTGTCGGCCTCGAGCCGGAAGCGCGTATGATTGCGGCCGAAGCCTTGACGCGGACATAAGCTTGGCATTGACGGCCGTGAGGTCTATTCGAGCATGATATGAGCGATGATGCCAATCTGATCGAACGTTTTCTGGAAATGCTCGTGGCGGAAACAGGTGCGTCTCAGCATACTTTGTCGGCCTACCGAACAGATTTGGAGCAAGCGTCGGTAATCACCGGTGGGCTATTGTCCAGCGCGGATCGTGAGATGATCAGGAAATTGCCCTCTCATTGGCGCAGGCTAAAAAATAGCACGGTGGCACGAAAATCGTCCAGCTTGAGACGCTATTTTGGATTTTTAGTGGAGGAAGGGTTTCGGGAAAATGATCCCTCCGATGCTCTGCCAAGACCGGGGTTGGTTCGATCATTGCCCAAGACCCTGTCTTATGCAGAAATCGCGCTTTTGTTCCAGTTGGTCGCCGAGGGGTTGGGCCGTAAACCGGTTAAACTCTCCGTCGTCAGGCTTTCTGCAATATTGGAACTGCTTTATGGTTCCGGACTCAGAGCGAGCGAGCTTGTCGGTTTGCAGCGATCATCGATTACTGGCGACAAGCCCTATTTGATCATCAAGGGAAAGGGAGAAAAGGAGAGATTAGTCCCGATCTCTCAGCAGGCTCGCATTGCCGTGCGCCGGTGGGCCGAATTTGTTGATTCGAAGGAAAGATGGCTCTTCCCTTCGAGAACGGGTCACATCAGCAGGATAAGGCTGTTTCAGATCATCAAGGAACATGCGGTCAGGGCAGGGATCAACCCGCTAAAAATCAGTCCGCATGTTTTGCGCCATGCTTTTGCCACTCACCTTCTCGAAGGCGGTGCTGACTTGCGGGCTTTGCAGACGCTGCTCGGGCATAGCGACATCAGCACCACACAAATCTATACGCATATCGACAGCGCCCGCTTGGTCGAACTCGTCAATAACCGTCATCCGTTGAGCCAACTGGATCTCGCGCGTTGACGTTTCGCTTGTCCGGTTCTAACTCATTTTTATGACATCTTATCTCGATTTTGAAAAACCGATTGCCGCCCTCGAATCCCGTATTCTGGAACTCAGAGATACGGCGGATGAAGGCTCGCTTGATATCGAAACGGAAATCGAAAAATTGCAGGCCAAATCAGCGAAAATGTTGAGCGATACTTACGCGAGACTATCTCCTTGGCAAAAAACACAGGTCGCCCGGCATCCGGAACGCCCGCATTTTAAAGATTTTACCGCTGGCCTGTTTGACGAATTTATTCCGCTGGGGGGCGACCGGAATTTCGGCGATGATCAGGCTATTATCGGTGGCTTTGCCCGACTGGGAAACCGTCGCATGGTTGTCATTGGCCATGAAAAGGGTGACGATACGGAAAGTCGCTTGCGGCACAATTTCGGAATGGGCAAGCCCGAAGGATATCGCAAGGCCATCCGCCTGATGGATATGGCCGACCGATTCTCGCTTCCAGTTTTGACCTTGGTTGACACATCGGGCGCATTTCCAGGCGTGTCGGCAGAAGAACGGGGGCAGGCTGAAGCAATCGCCCGTTCGACCGAAAAATGCCTCTCGCTCGGTGTTCCTATGGTGGCGATCATTGTCGGTGAAGGCGGATCAGGCGGAGCCGTGGCATTGGCCGCTGCAGAACGCGTTTTGATGTTTGAACATGCCGTCTATTCGGTCATTTCGCCCGAGGGTTGCGCGTCAATTCTGTGGCGCACGGGAGACAAAGCCGATGTGGCGGCAGATGCAATGCAAATCACTGCCCAAAATCTCAAGAAACTGGGTGTCATCGACCGGATAATCGAGGAGCCTGTGGGCGGCGCGCATCGCGATCAGGCATTGGCTATTGCATCCCTGAGTAAAGCGATTGAAGAAGAGTTTGCACAACTCGAGAACCATGATCGCGAGTCGCTGAGAAGATTGCGTCGCGAAAAATTCCTGCAAATAGGTGCGCTTTAAACCAAAGAATATAGATTCTGCGTCGGCCGAAGCGGCTAAAACGTCATTTTACACGCGGAAGTCTTTACCAGATGATCTGTTCTTATACATTGCTACAATGAGGAGCTTGATATGAGGCAATTTTCGACAAAACTGATGAGCGCAGTGGCCGTTATCGCCTTGGTAGCTTGCACCGGCAGTGGAGCGGATGCCGGTGCGGTGCAATCGGCAGGAAGTCAGGCGGGCGAAGCGCGTTCGATATCGGCAGCGGAAAAGCGGCAAGGTGCGGAAGCCCATCCGCAATTGCTTGAGGAATTTGGCGGTGCCTATACCGGCCCTCAGGTTGCCTATGTCGTCGGTGTGGGGCAAAATATTGCGGTGCAATCGGGCCTGGGCAATGCCCGCAGTGACTTTACCGTAACGCTGCTGAACAGCCCGGTGAACAACGCTTTCGCTATTCCGGGAGGTTATGTCTATCTCACCCGGCAATTGATGGCGCTGATGAACGATGAAGCGGAGATGGCTGGTGTTCTGGGCCATGAAGTTGGTCATGTTGCCGCGAGACATAGTGAAAAACGACAGAAGGCAGCTACCCGCAACAATATTTTGGGCATTCTTGGCCAAATCGGTTCTCAAGTTTTGTTGGGAGACTCTTCTCTCGGACGGATCGGACAGGAAATATTTGGTACGGGCAGCCAGTTGCTGACGCTGAAATATTCGCGCAAACAGGAATATGAAGCCGACGATCTGGGCATTCGTTATCTCGCTTCGGCGGGCTATGATCCCCAGGCGCTCTCATCCATGTTATATTCGTTGGCGGCACAATCGGCGATCGATGCCCGAGCGGCGGGACGCGACGCCCGCAGTGCACCCGAATGGTCGAGTACCCATCCCGATCCCGCGCGCAGAGTGTCACGCGCTGCGACAAATGCCAGCAAATTGGCGGGTTCTGGCGGTGTTCGCAATCGCGATCAGTTTCTGCAAAGTCTGGATGGAATCCTATATGGCGATGATCCCAAGCAAGGGGTGATCGAGGGAAATAGCTTTCTGCATCGTGACCTGAAGCTGAAATTCACTATTCCCAACGGCTTCTCCATGCAAAACGGCGCGCGCGCTGTCACGATCACCGGATCGGGTGGGCAGGGGCAATTTACGACCGGCGCTTATAACGGGAATATGGCAACATATATTGATGCGGCGTTCAAAGCACTTGCGGGCGAAGGCAAGGCCATTTCTCATGGCGCCATAGAGAGAACAACGGTGAATGGGCTGCCAGCATCTTACGCGATGGCGAGGGTCGACAGCAACAATGGGCCGGTTGATGTGACCGTCTTCGCTTATGAATTTTCGAAAAGCAGCGCCTTTCATTTCGCAACGATTGCCCCGGCAGGAAGCGCCGCCGTGTTCTCGCCAATGTATCAGAGCATCGACAGGCTTTCTGCGACAGCAGCGGCCGCGATCCGGGCACGGAAAGTTGATGTCGTAACCGTAAAAAATGGAGATACGATTTCAAGTCTTTCTTCGCGTATGGCTTATACGGACTACCAGCAGGACCGGTTTCTGGTTTTGAACCGGTTGCGCGCGACTGACGGGCTACAGGCGGGCCAGAAAGTGAAGATCATCACTTATTGATTCAGTCAGGCATAAAAAAGACGGCAGCCGCAAGGCTGCCGTCCTGTTTTCTTGAATAATCCGAAGATTAGCCGGCCATCGAATTGTCGACTTCTTTGAAGGTGTTGCTGAGGGTGTTGCCCAGCTGACCCATTGCAACGATAGCTGCAACAGCGATCAAAGCAGCAATAAGGCCATATTCAACAGCCGTTGCGCCCTTGTCAGAAAGATATAATTTTTTCAAAAGATCGATCATGTCTCTCTCAACGCCGATAAAGTTCTGCTAAGTCGTGAACAGTTCCGGTTTCACAGAAAGGGATTAATAAAATCCTTACATCGCATAAAAAAATGGAAAAAAATCCGACATATCTGTTTGTCGCTGCTGCTGCTCTGATTGACCAAAACGGCAGAATTCTGGTGCAAAAGCGACCGGAAGGCAAGCCGATGGCCGGCCTCTGGGAGTTCCCGGGAGGCAAGGTTGAGGCGGGAGAAACCCCGGAAGCAGCGCTGGTTCGCGAGTTGGAAGAAGAACTGGGTATCGGTGTCAAAGAACCGGATATCGAGCCTGTTGCCTTCGCCAGCGAAGCGGTGGAGGACCAGCATCTGATTCTCCTGCTATATATATGTCGCAAATGGACCGGACATATCCAGAGCGCGGAGTCGCTGGATATGCAATGGTTGCCGGTTGAGGCAATCCAGGATTTGCCGATGCCACCGGCGGACGGTCCATTGGTCCAAAAGCTGTCATATAGCCTATAGTCTCTGGCCTAATTGCCTGATCGGTCCTCACCGCCCCCAGAAAGCGTGGTGGTCAGAGATACCTGTCCGCTTCCGCGGCGTGCCGGTTTCGGTTGGTCCGGGTGAGGTGCCCATGCACAGAGATATAAAATCGTGACGCTTTCCGCGAATTTTCCGTCAACTACCGCTTGCGCCTGGAATAGGGATTGAATGTTCCTATCGACATCCGGTCCAATGGGAGAGACCCCGCCGCGCATGATATTGCTTCCTCCGACGTCTCTTATGTCGGAAATCAACCGCTGGAGGCTCGAATATCTGAGACGCAAGTCGTCGCTGTCTGCAACTGGCATCGTCAACCCCGCGCGCGCCATAAGGTCGCCAGCCGTCCGCACATCTATCTGTGGATGAATATGCGCCGAAACCCGGTCTCCTTCGGCCTCCATTATTACAGATTTTAGCGACAGAAAGCTCTCCGCGCTGACAAAGGCGGCCAGCATCAATCCATCGGGAATCAATATCCTGCGGATCAGAACAAGCGCACCGGGCAGGTCATTGATGGTATCGAGGGAGCCGATATTGATGATCAGATCAAAGCTGTGATCGGCGAACGGCAAGCGATCATCATCGCAAATCACGCCGCCGAGTGCCGTTGCCAACCGAGCGCTGGAATCTGCGAACACTATTGTCATGCCGCGCGCCTCCAGCTCTGTTCCAAGCCTTGTTGAGGGCAGACCGATGATCAGTGCTCGCCGAAATGTGCGCTTGACCAAGTCCAGGCGTTCCAGAATTTCCTCGGCCATGATCTGCGAGAAAAAATCATCACCATTTGCCCGCGCATAGGCGCGATCACGGACTATCCGTCTTCGCTTGCGGTCAAAAACTTCGGGAAAATTGACTGTATCGGTCATAGGGTCTTGTGGCTTTAGGAGTGCTGAGCAAAAAGATCAAATGCCGTTGCGAGCCATGTTTGGATCAATAGTCGATTACGCGTTGCCACCAAGATGCCCGATATGTGGCGTAACGGTGGAAGCCGACAACCACTTCTGTCTGTCTTGCTGGCGACAACTGGACTTTCTAGCCAAGCCCTGGTGCGCAGCCTGTGGCCTGCCGCTGGCCTTCGACCATCCTGACGACAGTCTGTGTGGCAAATGTCTGACGGATCCGCCGGTCCACGACGGGGTTCGGGCCGTGGTGCGCTATGATGACAAAAGTTCGTTGATCGCTATGCGATTGAAATATGGTACCCGGTTGGGGCTTGCAAAATTGATAGCGGAACATTTGCAAAAATTCGTCGCAGAATGTTCAGGTAGCGCGATCATCGTGCCGGTGCCGCTCCACCCGTCGCGTCTGTGGCGCCGCGGCTTTAACCAGTCGGTGCTGATTGGCAGAGAACTTGCCCGGGTCGCCGGCATTCAGATGAACTATAAGGTGATATCTCGCAGCAAAGTGACCCCTCCGCTGAGAGGCATGAGCGGCATGCAGCGACGAAAAACCGTTGATAAGGCGTTTGCACTTCGCGCCGATGCGCACGCAAGTCTCGCCGGTAAGTCTGTTTTGCTGGTTGATGACGTTTACACCAGCGGATCGACGAGCAATGCCTGCGCTCGGCTGCTCAAGAAAGCGGGTGCCGAAGAAGTGTTCGTTTTCTGTTGGGCACGGGTTATAAGCAGTTTTGAAAATGGCTAGGTTCCTGAACAGATAGCGATTGCTTGAATTTCTTTCGCTGACAGCCCATTTGCGAACTGATGGTAGAAAGAGCGAAATATGTCGAAAGTTGAAATATATACAAAATTTACCTGTGGCTTCTGCTTCCGGGCGAAAGCCTTGCTTGAAAGCAAAAATGTCAGCTTCGAAGAGACTGACATCACCATGGGCGGCAAAAAGCGTGAGGAAATGATCCAGCGTTCTGGTGGCAGAATGACGGTTCCGCAAATATTTATCGATGACCTCCATATCGGAGGCTCGGACGAATTGTCCGCCTTGGACCAGGCGGGTAAGCTTGATGCACTTCTGGCAAGCTGATCTGTTTTGAAAATCGCGCTTGCCCAAATGTGCAGCGGCATTGATCCGAATGAAAATGCCAGACAAGTTTCATCGCTTATAAGCGGAGCTGCGGCTGGTGGTGCGACGATGCTCTTTACACCAGAGATGACCGGGTTGCTGGACCGGGATCGGTCGCGCGCGGCAAAAGTGATCCGCAGTGAATCAGATGATGTCGTCCTGTCGACTGCCCGGTCTGAAGCCAAGAAGTCGGGGATATGGGTGCAGCTTGGGTCTCTGGCAATAAAGGCTGCCGGCAATCCGGACGAAAAATGGGTCAATCGTTCCTACCTCATCAATCCGGAAGGCGAGATCGCGGCGCGCTACGACAAGATCCATCTGTTCGATGTTGATCTGAGTCCCGACGAGTCGCTGCGGGAGTCTTCTGCATATGCTGGCGGCCACCGTGCCGTTGTAGCGCCGATTCCCGTCGCTACACTGGGATTGTCGATTTGCTATGATCTCCGCTTTCCTGCGCTTTACGAAGCCCTGACCAATGCCGGTGCCGACATATTGTCCGTTCCCGCCGCGTTTACAGTTCCAACCGGAAAGGCCCATTGGGAAATATTGCTCCAGGCACGCGCGATTGAGGCCGGTGCTTTTGTTGTCGCGGCAGCGCAATATGGTGGGCACGAAGATGGCCGTTCCACTTATGGCCACTCGATAGTGGTGGATCCCTGGGGTGAAATATTGCTCGACATGGGTGAGGGAGAAGGGCTTGGCTTTTGCGACCTTGATTTGGAGGAAGTACAGAAGGTGCGTTCGCGGGTTCCCGCTGTCGCCAACCGCAAAAGGTTCGAAATGCCGGTAAAACTGACATGATAATTTTCGACTTGATATGCGCGGACGGGGAACATCGCTTTGAGGGCTGGTTCGGATCCTCGAATGACTATGCGGAGCAACAGGACAGCGGCTTGCTGGACTGCCCTGTTTGCGGCAGCAAGAATATTAGCAAGGCCGCAATGGCGCCCAATTTGGGCAGGAAAAGCAATCAGAAACCTGTTGCAGCTAGGCCATCGGATGGTCCGTCCGACCCTCAGGTGACCAAGCCGGTGAGCAACACGGTGGCGGTGCCTGCCGAATATCGGGAAATGATCGGCAAACTGGTCAAGGCGCAAGAAAAGATGCTCGCCAATTCCGAATGGGTCGGCGATAAATTTGCCGATCGGGCCCGCGATATCCACTATGGTGATGCGGATGAAAAGCCGATTCATGGCACTGCGTCGCAGGAAGAAGTTGCCGATTTGGCAGAAGAGGGCATTGCAGCCCTCCCTCTGCCTCTGCCGGTCTTACCACCCAAATCCAAAAATTGACTGTGGCATGCGCCTGCCGATGCGGCTAAACCCGTCAACACAACGCGCCCGTAGCTCAGTCGGATAGAGCATCAGATTCCTAACAAGTGGCTCCAGCTCCTTGTATTAGGCAGAGAACTCCCGTTTTAACCTGCATCTTTCTTTAATTGTGTCGTCAAATGTGTCGTAAACCCCTCGGCAACCCGATCAAAGGCGGTAATGTGCTCGTCAGCTTTGATATGAGCGTACTTCATTGTCACTGATATGTCCGAGTGGCCAAGAGCCTCACAAATATCTGCTAGGTCAGCCCCCGCCTGACGCGCCCAAGAAGCAAACGTGTGGCGCAAATCGTGAAAACGAAAATCAACGATCTCCGCTTTCTTCAACGCAGCATACCAACGTTTACGAAAATTGGTGAGCGCAAAAACTTTGCCGCTGCGATCCCGCATAACCGACAAGACCGCTTTGGCAGGGGTTGATAGCCTTATGTCATGCTTTTTATTGCCCTTCAGCGTAACCGACACCCAGCCGCTAGCGAGATCGACTTGGGACCACTCTAGTGACAATATGTTATCTTTCCGTAATCCGGTGAATACTGCAAAGGCGATGATCGCGCGGATATCTCCGTGAGCTACGGACATTAACGCCTCGTACTCATTTCGGCTGAGAAACCGTATTCTATGAGGGTTTTCAGCTACTTTTACCGATTTCCAAACGATATTTGGTACCTGTTTGCCGTGGATATTTTTAGCATGGTTGAATGCAGCTTGCAGGTGCGCAAAGTCACGATTAACCGTTTGAGCCATCACGCCACCGCCTCGCCGCACTGCTCGGTAGTCTAGGAGCATGTGGTTGGTCAGGTCCAGCATATTGATATGCCCGATTCCCTTGGTAAGCTGGGCAATGTTGGCGAGTATTACTCGCGCTGAGGTTTTGTGCTTTGCGTGTTCGTTGTAATATACCGAAAGTGCTGCGGCAACGGTCCAATCATCTCTGTATTGCGGGCTATGTTCAGCATCGTGCTTTAATTCCCGTTCCCGGGTTTGTGCTTCTCGCTTCGCAATTCTGCCCGTGCTGCCTCGAAATCTAACACCATTGACGGCAAAGTCGTAGTACCAATACGGGGAGCCTTTGCGCTGGGATAATGACATTGCTTTGAGCTTTCTATGAAAGTTTCCAGATCAGATTCAGTGTAGCAAATATTGCGCCCGATTTTTACAAAAGGCAAACGACCCGACTGGCGAGCATTCCGGAGCGTTCGAGGACAGGCCCTTAAAATAGCAGCGGCTTCGGTTTCAGAAACGAGAGACGGAATCATTGTTCTTCCGGCCTGAGTTCAGTGCTAGGCAAGCCCATATACTTTGCGGCCAATTCAACACTCATGAGCTGGGGCCAGAAGGGCAGCACTTCACTCATCATCTTCTCCAAGCCTGTCGAGAATAAACTCCCGGACCTCCTCGGTGAGGGGTTCCAGTTTGGCGTTCAGCAAAGATTTCCAGCTGAACTCTGAGATATCCAGACTGCTGTAATCGGTGGCCTCTGCGTTCACCCTCTTGCCGGTGAGAGCCATGCAGTTCAGATCCAGAGGCATCTCCTGCCCCTCTTCAAGCAGTATCCGGACGCACTTGTCCTTGAGGTCGCCGGGGTCCAGCGCGTCCAGCTCGCCAAGGGTCAGAGTGATATATCGTGTGCCGTCAGGGTCTTCTGCATGACTGTATGGTTCCATCGATCCGGTGCAGTGGACGACGACTTTGTCCACCTTATACTCACCGGGTGTGTGGTAATGCCCCGAGTAGAGGACGATATCATCCCCCAGGAGTTCCCTCAGGAGCTCTGTGGGTGCGAGGTGGCTGTCGTCGCCTCCAAAGGACTTGAGGTCCCAGTGCCCCACAGCGATGGCCAGATTGGTGTAATCCTTCAGGTCTTCTACCTGAGCCTCCGCCGATCGGTCCCACTCCCATGGAAACAAAGCAATACCGTCCACCACAATGGGTGTGGTGACGACCATCACGTTATCGATAGTGGCCAACATTGTGGCCAGAAGATCGAAGGCACCGATGGTCTGAATATTCCTCGGCAGATCGTGGTTGCCGGCCATGAATATGAAGATCGTCTTAGGACGGAGGGCCACAGCGTTGACGATTGCAAAATAGGTATTCTGAACGACGGCGTAGCCGACGTGGGGGTGGTCGAACAGATCACCAACCATGATGAAATAGTCGGCCACGGTATTCTCCAGACGTTCTTTGAACATCTCCATCTGCTGGGCTTCACGTTCACCTCTACGGTGGAGAGGGACCCCGTTCTCGAACTTGCGTCCAAGATGGGGGTCCCCCAATAGTTCGACGTTGGATCCGTTAGGCAGGGATAATTTCATGAAAAACTCCAGTGAAGGCTGTAGGCCATAGGCTCGCTCTGAACCTTGTATTCGGGGTAGACGTTCTTGCGGCGCTGGTTGTGGTTGGCTCAGTCCCAGCACCAGATGTGGGTGCCCGAACCTGGGGCTGTGAACCGCTCGTATTCTTGACGGATGGACGGGCCCCCACTGGGGGAGCCCATCCTATATTGAGATTAGAAAAATCCAACTTAATCGGCCAACAGTTCGAAGCGGATTACGCCCCATTCGTTGTTGTTCGTGTTGGTTTTCTTCTCGGCGTGGAGACGGACGTTGACGACCTCGTCAAGAGTCCGACCGGCTTTCTTCAAAGCCTTCATGAACTTCTGGAACTCCTTGAAGCCGGTCATGGACGGGGTGTAACCCAGTTCCGTTTCGGCTTCGAACGTCAGCGTGGACTTGGGGTCCTTGACTGCGTTGATCAGAGTTACCGGGATTTCCACACTGGGGTAGGGGCCGTCGACTTTCTCGTGTGATCGGGCCAGACGGTCAATTGCAGCATAGAGGTTCTGACCGGTTGAGGTGCTCACCCCGTCATAGCTCTTTACAAACGTGGTGTTGCCACCGGAGTTTGCACGGACCTGGATGATAGGAACGACATCGCTCATGTCGATCTGAACGTCGATTGAATCCAAAAGGCCCTTCATGTCCCGGGAGATTTTCAGGCCTTCAGGCTTCGTCAGAATATACTCGTCGACAAGAATGCCGCTGGCATCTGACATGTCCTGCAGGGTCGGTTTTACGGGGACGTTCGAAGCATAATACGGCTGGGTTGCGGCAGGGGAAACATAGTTGGCAGCAGCGGCTTCGGCATTGTTCATTACGTTATCAAGTGCATTCATGATATATTGCCTCCAAAAGACGATCAGGAATTTTCCGTTAAATTGTAGATACGTTGTGGTTGAGGGAAATTCACCCATTAAGACAAGAACCACCCGGTGGTTTTACTCGAACCTCAAGATATCTCTTGTCGGGTCTACTTTGCCGGCTTCTATGGATTTATTTTTGACTATTTCGTACTGACGTTGATCTATTGATTCTTCATACTGTACGAATGTCACGAGTAGGGTGGTTGTTCGTGTTCCTCTCGAAGCACGAAGGTAGGCCTGGGAGACGTTCACGTCCTTGTAGTCGATCGATATGAAGACGACGTGATCTGCGCGTTCCCAGTTGTAACCCACCGCAGCTGTCGGACCAGAGGCCACAATGGCGTCCAGTTCTCCAGCGCGGAAGGCTATGTCGATTAGGTTTCGGTCCTTGGCCGAAGTATCTGAGTTGATAAGAGCGGCTTTCAAACCACATGCTTTGAGCACTTCGAGGCACCGCCTCTGCTCGGGTTTCAGTGCAGCGAAGATCAGCATGGGCTGACCCTCGGCTGCAACCTCGGCTAGGTATTTATCCTTGCCGGTGGTTTCTCCTTTGGCGATCGCATTGGTTTCAGGATGCGCCATGATCTGCCGTGCTCTGATGGTGGCGACTCCGGGGAGGGCTCCATCCAGGAAGTTCTCGTCTTCCAGCTCAAGCATGGCTTGGGCATGGAAGAGGTCATATTGGACCCGGCATTTTTCGCCCATCTCCACCATCTTGGTTCGGAAGTGGATCGGTTGATCACCGTAGACTTCCTTGCGGGTGTGGCGGACTGAGTGCTTGCCGATGATCTGGCTCAGTTTGTCATGGTCTTTCCAGCTGTCGACGTTGCCATAATCATCAATCCACGCAGCGTGACTATCGACGAAGCCTTCGTAGGATCCGTAATAATTGGGTTCGATCAGGTGGATCGCAGGATAGGCGCTGTCCAGCCGGCCATCAATTAAAGTGCCGGTCATTCCGCAGAACTGGCTGCATTTGCGGCCAGCCGACCAGAAGCTCGCGGTTTGTTTGCTCTTGGGACCACCGTATCCCATGTGCAGCTCGTCGACGAGGAACAGATCGAGCTCGGGGATGGTCTGGAATAGATGCTGGATGTTGTCCCGGAGGAAAGCGAAGCTGGAAATAAAGACCTTGGCGTTTTTCGCCGCGGCGATCAGGTCCTTGACCTCGTCTTCATACTGCTCCCACTTGATGATCTCGTTGCCATCAGGACCAAGCATGCCGGTCTTGATCCTGCGCTTTTTCATGATCCGGGTTGTCGGTCCGGTCCATTTCTTCGTGAGCTTCCCGAAGGCGCTCTCGAAGATGAAGATGTCGTCCGGTTCGAAGTCGGTGAACACAAGCATCTCAGCTTTGTTCTTCTCCATCAGGGAGACCGGCATGGTCCAAATAGTTTTCCGTCCATGCCTCGCCCAATGATAGTAGGACAGGACACAGACGGTGGGGGTTTTACCGGTTGACGGTTCAGAGAGGTTAAGGGATTTGGGGTTCGCTATATGATAGGTCAGGTCTTCGACTTGGTGTTCCCGTAAGGGGAGGGGTTCAGGCTTCAAGAGCGTCAAGGATCGCATTGGAAAAGTAGATGTTGTTAACGGTATTCATGATCTATCCTTTGAAAAAGGGAGCGTTCGCTGCCACCTTGAACAATCGCGATTTCGGCGTGAGGTTGGCATTTTGCGGGCATGGCGGCCAAGAGTACCGCTGATTTTCTGACCCGGCGGCCCGGCAGGTTGCTCCTATGATGGCAGATTGGGCGGATGCGGCAGGGATTTAGGCGGCATCGACGCACCGGGCTCCGAAATTCAAGGAGTTAGAGCTGGTGCTGTCTGTGCAATGCGGTTGGCCGGAAATATGAGAATGTCGGATTTATTAGCGTATGTCCGCTTCGCGCCCCAAACTCTGACATAAAGGTCAAGCTTCTTCGCTCCTGAAAGCGGACATTTTGACAGCTTGATTATAGGGACGCCAAATCGATCAATTGCATGGATCGAAACAACCGCAAGCAATTAGGATCTAACCTCAGCAAATTCCCGCTGTCAGCCTGCGAATCGAATTATATAGTCCATAGCAAGAAATCCGAAGGTCATAGTGACGACGAGCAGTGCACCCAAGAGTTTCGGCGGAGCAGGAAGGGGTAGGTCGAACCGCCTACATCCATACCCGATAATAAGGGCGAGCAGCAGTCCCGTTGCGGTCGTCATCCACCAAAGGCTCCCTTCGCCCCGTCTTCGGGCGGGGCATCGTAACGGACATCGTTTCTATTCTTTCTGGCTAATTGCTTGTCTGCGATCAGGTGGCCCAGCGTAATTGCCAGAACGAGCAGGGCACCTACCAGTGCTGGCGGCGCAGGCAGCGGCACAGCCGTCAAACGGGTTGCCGCTCCGATTGCCAGGGAGAGAAGGAAGGAGAGCAGGATCTTCATGATTGGAAACTCTCTTGCAGGCGTAGGGAGCACAGACGTCGAATCCGCGTCATTCGACCACTTTTACCTCAATATTGCCCAGATAGTTTGATCCATGCTGCACGGTATCGCCTGGTTGGAGATAGTGCTTCCCTGCGAGTTCGTTGGCTATGAACGTTCGGCGCACTGCGTCCATGATTTTTCCGCCTGCCAGCGGTCCGCCTTGACCGAGGTAAACGACCAGCCCATCAATGACGTCCCCGCGCGTTGGCGGTGTGAAGATCGTCCCTTCCGAAGTCCCTGACATTAGCGTCGCGGATGCAGGTACTATCGCATCGGTGGTTAGCTTCACATAGCCGTCGCGGTAGAGAAAGCGCGGCTCCTGCATGTCACCAAAGGCCTTCTCAACCAGCGCCCTAAAGTTGAGCGTCATCTCTTTTCCACGTGCATCCTGGCGCGGTGATCCGTTCACGGAGGTCGTCATGCGGGCCTTGGATATGAACGCCCTCCAGTCCTTGGGTATGACGAGGAAAGGACCGGTCGGGAAAAAATCGGGACCACTCTTCGCGTCGCTGAAACCATGCCCTGAATCAAGATTGTCCGGGTCGGCGAGGTTGATCAGTGCATTGCGGTTGGTAAAGTCACCGCACAGGAAGAAGCCTTTCACCGCCGCATCGAAATCAGCGGGCGACTGAAGATCGCGATCGAAACGAACGCAGAGCTCCACTTCATAGTCGAGCAGAATACCGGGATTGGAGCGAACCGTTGTTCGCGCCGGAGATGCGGGGCCGAATTTGGGAAACTGGAAGACCGAAGTGCTATTGGCTTCTTCGGCATGCTCCGGGAAATTCGTTCCAGTCCCGATATGCAGTCCACCTCTCGATCCCGAAGGAAGGAGTTGCGCAATTGCTATGGTGGATTTTAACAAGTCGTCCACTTGACGAGTCCCAAGCGGCGACAAATTCGCTGCGGCCAGCGCTTTGAACGGGTCGTTCGTTCTTGGAGCTCCCAGCTCTTCCAGATCAATGCCAATCGCCGTCTCACCATTCCAGTTCGTGACGACCATAGTGTGCGTCCCGCCGTCCTCGCCCCGAAACTGGGCAAGCGTGATCGCTTCTTCGAAAGGGACTAGCCCCATCTCGAGCGGTTCTTCTTCGAAGCTTGCCGGATTGTATCGCGGATCGGCAGATGTCACCCATGCTCCGAACCCGCCAAGGGCGAGAACGCAGAACGCGGCCGCGAGCCATTTACCCATTGCCATCATTCGTTTTCTTTCAAATATTTGACACGTGTTATAAATATTGATATTTGGCACGAATGTCAAGGCGAGAAGAAGCAAAAGAGTTCAACCGGGCCCGCATTCGTGCGGCCGCCGAAGATATCATCCGTAACGAAGGTATGGAGGCGCTCACTATGCGGCGTCTGGCGGAGGAGGCTCAGGTCAGTTTACGCACGCCCTACAATTTGTTTGGATCGAAGACCGATGTCCTGATCTCCCTTTTGGAAGAGGCAGAATTAGAGCTTGCTCCCTTGAGTGGAGGAGGTTCTGTGGGATCGTTTCTCGAACAATTGCTGGCTTCGCTCGACCGGATCGAGGCGTTCCTCGGCAGCGACGAGGAGTACTTCCGCGGCATCTACGCGAGCATCATGACCTCGGATCATCCTGAGGCACGCAAAATGGCGGTGTCGAGAAGCGTTGCAATGTGCCGGATACGATTGAAACAAGCCGCAGAGAACAGAGAACTCCTCGCCGATACGAATATTGGCAGACTGGGTGAGCACCTTTCCGTTCAGTTTCTGGCAGTGTTGGGCATGTGGGGTTCGGGCTTCTTCTCGAACCGCATGAGCCTTGCACAGATACGCCAGAGTTGGTGCGCCGCGCTCCTTCAGCATTGCAGCGAGGCATCGCGCCCTGCGCTCGTCGCCTCCTATCACGCCGCCCTTGGAACGAAAGGCTGATCCATGAACCAACACCTACTTGGATATTCACCAGAAGAACTTGCGCAAAGCCCCTATGCGCGCTTCTATAATCCCGAGCTTGAACCGCTGCAACCGCAAGTGTCCGAGGCTCTTCTGGTCGGGCCGCAGGCGCACGAGTTGTTTCCGCCGGCGAGCGAAGCTGCTTCGATGATCGAGCCCGGCTATTGGCCGGTCGAAACCGGCTATGCCCGCCCCTCTGATGGTTCGATCCGGGTTTTCTGCCTGACCCAAATGCCCGGTGTGACCGCGCAAATGTGGGACTGGTGGTTCGGCTGGCATGGCTGCGAGGCGCAGCGATATAAGCTGTGGCATCCGAAGGCGCATATCAACGCGCAGTGGGAAGATGGCGCGCGCGATGAAAGCTATGTCGGGCGCACGTCGCTCATCACCGAATATCTCGGTCCAAAGGTGGCAAAAGGCGCAATCGGTTTCTTGTCCCCTTCGGCCATGGGATTCGAAGAAGATCGGCTGGCGGCGCAGGGCGAGGTTGTGATTTGCGCGAGGGTTGGCGTGTCGGGCGCTCCTCTCAAAGCAGGCTGGCTGCTGCATCAATTGCGCCCCGTCGATGGTGGAAGCGAGATGCGGTCGCGCATGTGGATGGGCGGCGATAATGTCGCGTTGGGCGAAAACCCCGGACTGGTCGGACGCGGCGTTGCAAGGGGACTGCGCCCCGTGGCGGGCAAGCTCCTTCCGTCTCCGGCAGATCTGCTTGTCCATAACGCTCAGGAAATGGCGCATCTGGCGGGTTTCCTGCCCGGACTGTTCGAAGCATTTGGCGCAGAGTATCGCGAGCGGCAATCATGAAGCGGCCCAAGGGTAAAGGCCGCATATGGCGGCGCGGCGAAGACGGGTTCGACAAGGCTGTCCTTGGCACCAGCTTCAACGCGCGCGATTCAGGCGCGCGTCCGGATATGCTGGTCGAGGCCAATGACGCTGCGGATGTTCGATCTGCTCTCGGGCAAGCCCGCGACAATGGCTGGAAAGTCAGCATCGTTTCGGGCGGTCATAGCTGGGCTCAGAACCATCTTCGTGAAGGTGGCCTGCTGCTTAGCATGGCCCGGATCAACCAGATCGAAATCGATGCTGAAGCCAGAGTGGCAAAGGTTGGCCCTGGTTGTTGGGGTTACGATCTAGACCGCGCGCTCAAAAAGCACAGGCTGTTCTTCCCGATTGCGCATGCGCCCGATGTGGCGCTGGGCGGCTTTCTATTACAAGGAGGGTTTGGCTGGGCCAGCCGCGAACTGGGGCTTGCAACCCAGAGCGTGGTCGGCATGGATCTTCTGCTTGCCGATGGCAGCCTCATCCATGCGAACGAGAGCAAAAACCCGGACATTTTTTGGGCAGCGCGCGGATCGGGGCCGGGATTTTTTGCAGTAGTGCTGCGCTATCACCTACGCCTCCACCCTCGCTACCGCTTTACGGGTATGAAGGTGCAAGTCTTCAGGCAAGAATACCTCGAGGAAGTCTTCCGCTGGGCTGACGATGTCGGCGCAGACGTTCCCCGTTCTGTCGAATTTCAGATGCTGATCACACCCAGGGCGATGGGCATATTCAAGCCGGGTATTGAAGTCTTCGCACCCGTTCTTGCCAAGAGTTGGAAAGAGGGGAAAGAGGCGGTTCGCTTCATAAACGACAGCCCGATCAGAAAGCTGGCAAGCTTCACGAGCCCGCTGTTACCGACGACAACCGGCCTCCTGTCGCAGATCGCAAACATTTCCCATTTTCCGCGAGATGTGCGCTGGTGTACGGACAATATCTGGACCGACGCGTCAATCGACGACCTGCTGCCCGGCCTCAACGCCATTGCCGAAACGATGCCACCTGCACCCAGCCATAGCCTTTGGCTGAACTGGTATCCACCGAAGGAGCGACCCGACATGGCCTTCTCGCTTGAGGCCAAGCGTTACCTTGCGGTCTACGGCGAGTGGAAACGAGCCGACAACGACCGGAATTACGAAAACTGGGCCACCGAACGCATGGTGGCGATGCAGGAGCATGCGGTTGGAATACAGCTCGCCGATGAAAACCTCGGCAAACGTCCGGCGCGGTTCATGAAAGATGAAAATCTGGTCCGGCTCGATCAGCTACGCGTAAAATACGATCCTGATGAGCTATTCCACCCCTGGATGGGACGCCCGGATAAGGCAGGCTGACATGATTTCCCTGAAGCCGTGACGTGTCGGTTATCGGAGTATGAGATGCCTTGTTGAAGTCAATGATTTCGACCATCCCTTTTCAATGAGCAAATCTAAATCGACACGCGAGGAAAAAGAGCACCAGCAGCTTTTGCGGCTGGCAACGTCGGCGGGGGATTTTCGCCATGCCTTGAGTGCTGCAACCTTTTTGATCGAAGAGTGCGATTGGATTAAGCGCCATAGCAATGCGGAGAGACGTAAGTTCCATTGCTACGAAACAACAATGGTAGTCGCATAGCCGAAGGTCCGCTTTCCACCGCCCAGCATCCAATAGCGGACAGTCCGCTTCCGGCCCAATATCTGCCGTAGGCGATGAAGTCGTCTTGCGTCGGCTTTTAGGCTCCCACCATTGTCACGCAAATGTCTGAAAGTGGGTGGAAACCGGAACGACTGCTTTGAAGAGCTAGACCTGCCTAAGCGCTCGTTCGTTCGGGCTCAGGGACCGGCAGCTACACTTCTCCATTTACTGGGTGTTGCGTTGCGCCACCCGTGAAATGCCTTTCTGAAATTTGCTTCATCCCCAAACCCGCATCGGTCTGCAATCTCACTTATTCGTGAAGATATGGAAAGACGGGGCGGAAACGGCAATGATACCGACAAAGCGCAACCGCAAGGTCCAACTGCCCGTCGATCCTGCCATTTATGCCCTGCGCAACATGGTCGAAAGGTGCTTCAACAAGCTCAAAAATGCCCGTCGCCTCGCCACCAGGTACGACAAGACCGCCAACAGCTCTCTTGGCTTTATCAACCTCGTCGCAATCCGGTTATGGATGCGCCAATTTGTCAACAGATCCTATAGCGTAATTGGCTGCGGCTCAGTGGTTTCGGGGTTGGTCGGTGCCTTAATCTTCAGTGCCGTCATCAAGGCTGGCAAATGAGTAGCGATGCCGCCAAGGCCTTTTGCCTGCAGGGTTATCAGTTGACCAGCCGTCTTGAACTGTTCGGCTCGGGTAACGAGTGCAGGATTGCGGCCAATTCCTTTCATTATCGTCGGTGCCTGACGTGCAAGAAGGACGTTCCGAGCAACGCCAATGGCAAGATTAATGACGGCCGTGCCGATCACCTGCTTCTGCTGCTCCGTACCACTTTCATAAGCAGACTGAAGATCGGCGGAGAGATTTTCGCGTTGATTCAATACTTCGAGATTGGATTGCAGCGCGGCGCTATGGGCCCCGAGCTCCTTGACGTTCTGTATTCCCTGAATTGCATCGATCTCGGCCTTCTTTCCAGCCAGAGCGCCACGATCCGTGATAGCTTGAGCAAGAAGCGCAGCCGCAATCATCACGTTCTTCGTGGACTTCGCAGTGCCGTTCAGGAACCCCTCCGCATCACCGGTCTGAACCGACTCTCCTCCCCCAAGCGCACCTTTCGCCATTTTCGTGAGACCACCGAATTGCGCCTGCGCGCCATTCGGCACAGTGACCACCAGTGCAACGCCTAAAAGCTTCTTCCAAATAACCATTATGTTTCCCCTTTGAATTAATTTACATTGGCGGGGCGAGCGCAGCAGCCGCCCGTCCAGCCATCGGCAGAGCGGCCATCGCGAAGTCGCGCTCCAAAACAGCTTGTGCGGTATCCAACGCCGTATCTGCAGGGAGTCTGGTACCAGTAAGCTCCATCTGCAGGCCGCCGCCAGCAAGTTTCTCATCGCCGCGATACAGCGCATAGCCGAGTGTAATCGCAAACTGGCGGCCAGTCAGTCCGTGCCTCTTCTCGCCCGCCGGTGCGGGCACTATAGCGGCAACTGGGGTATAGCAGTAATCGGCTGCGCGAGTTTGGGTCACGGGCAAGCTTCGCCATCCCGCGAACTGAGTCTCATATGGCTCAAGCGCCAGTTCGATCCCGGTTACGTAAACGGGGGCAGCAAAACTCGATGCAAAGCTATTGCCTGCCGCCAGACGCCAGAGTGGCAAGGACGTGCCACCGCGATCATCGAACAGGTTGCCGCCCGAGCTATCAACGCATTGCGAGACGGCTCGTCGTGTCTTGGCAGCCAAACTCCCGCCCAAGGCCAGGACACGATCGCCCGACTTGAGCCGAAGGGCGGTAACTTCGATGCTGCTGACCACTAGGCCACCGGCTGCAATCTCTTCGATCCTGACGCGCCCGATCGGAACTCGCACGTTGGCGATGCCGCCCACACGGCCAAGATCGCGCAGCACAACCGCCTGAGCGCCGAGCGGAAGCACGCCACCGGGATCACTCACCAGCATTTGCCCATCCTGATGTGCAATGGAAAGATCCGCTGATTGCAGTTGGAATGCGGATAGCTTCTTTGCCGCGTCCAGCAAGGCGTTGCGAATTGTGGTGTCGCGCCGCTGCTCGACCGCGAAACGCATGGCTCCGACATTTTCATCGACAATCCGATTGGTGCCATGGGCCGTGAAGACTATGCGGCCTGAACGATCGACCAACTCGACGAAGACATGCGCCTCGTAAGTATCGACCACGACGCCCGGCACGTTGCTGGGAATTGCCGAGGGTGGGATGGCATATACACTCACACGTGCGATATAATCCGGCAGGCTACGCTCGTCGTTGGATAGCTGTTCGGCCTTGCCGATGGCCATCGCGCGTAAGGCGACGAATCCCGGATTGACGGGCAAGGGCGCAAGCCGCCCGAATTGCCCCAGCGCGTCCTCGAAGAGTTGCGTAAGATAGGGCCGCGCGTAGTTGTCAGGTGCCGCCGCGATGATCGCCAGCACGCTCGGTCGGGCGAGCATATCGGTAGGTTGCAAAACATTGCGCGATAGCGTTTGACCGATAGTGTATTCGCCGAGCGTGGGTGCGACGACAGCGTAATCTGGACCAGCGAAGCGGACATGGCCATCCGGGCCGATGGCGTCGCCCTCGCGGAGCCCCGCTTGGCGCCCGCGATCAAGAAGCCAACCTCCCTCCACGCGCGCCCGGACTGTACCAGTGATGGGATAGGGTTTCCATGCTCCAGCCGCTTCATTGACGAGCGCGACCATCGCCTGGTCGAGTTGAGCATCGAACTGAACCGAAAGGTCGGCATCGACCGTGCTTGTCGCGAAACTGCCTTGTCCAATTTCGGAGCGCGTGCGCGTGAACACAACCTCCCCCGTTCCCGGATTAATAATGTCCAGGGTGAGCGTAATCGGCAAGAATGCGTCCGTGACCGGCCCCTTCGGGACAGTCCAGATCGTAGCTCGTGTGAGCCGAAGCGATGCGACGAGCGTGCTGGCCAAGCGCGCGCGCGGTGTTGAGTCAGTGGGCACATGACCGGCGAACTTCGCCTCGACGGACGGAAAGCGGACGCTCACAAGCTGCACGAAACGCGCTCCCGCACGCTCGCGGTGCGCACTATCGAGCAGAGGACAGAAGGTGCTGGCAACCATAGCGGTATCGTTTGCCGGCGCCACGCCGAGCGGACGCCCGCAAGCACTCCTTTCCAGGCCGTACAAGCCAGGCGCTACCCAAAGATGCGGCTGAACCTCTTGTGCATTTGCTAACTCTGGCGCGAGGCTGGCAGCAAGGGAAAGGAAGCAAAGCTTCCGGATCACCGCGCGGGGTCACAACCTGATAGGCACAGAAGAACGCTCCGTCCGCTGACGGTGGACTGCATGCCCTCAAAGCCCGGCCGGTTTCGCAGCTTCTGATACAAAGCGAGCTGCAGCGGCACTGCACCCGCGTAACGAACTTGAAAGCGCATCTCGTTTGCCAACTGTGAGACGAAGTTTTGGCTTTCAACACCGGGCGTTCCCTGCAATGCATCGAGGATGTCGGCTTGCATGGCCATGTTGAGTCCCTCGGCGCGCAAGACAAGCGCATAGTTGGCCGATTGTGCAGTGTCCTGCCCGGTGCTCGCTATCGCGCTGGCGCGGCTGCGCCAGTAACGCTGAACCTTGGGACCTATCTGATCTGCCGCGCCGCGAGCGAGCGTGGTTGCCAGCTTGCCCTCACACTCCTCGAAAGTCAGTCCGGTTGCGCTGGCAGTGGCAGCACCCTGAGCTATCATCTGCGAGTCAGCGGTTGCGAATGCGCGCGCGTTGAGCGTACCGGTGCATAGTGGAAGGCCTGTTGCTTGATCCCGCCCTGCGTCTTGCACCGCAATTGTGCCACCCATGAAAAAGGGAGCATTGCGCTGGGCAAGCGCAGAAAGGAAAGGTGAGAAGCGCGCACTTTGCCTAAGCGCGTCGAAACGCGGCGCCTGGCCCGCAAAGAAGCTCGAAAGCGCTTGGTCGGGATCGGCCATTGCCACTCCATAGTCCTGAAGCACGCCTGTCAGTGCAGACAAGGCGTAACCAGCCGGCGAGTTCTGGGCCGGGCGCTGATAAACGACATGTTCGCGATAGCGTTCGTTGTCATGCACCTCCGCTTGGACATTGGTCTTATCGACGAACGCGGACGAACTTGAGCTAGCTGATGCATCGCTTGATGAATAACCTCCCGCCGCTCTCCCCCGATAACGGCCCGCAGCCGAACCATAACCCGTACTGACGCCGGATGCGCCAGATGCGCTGGATTTATAGGCTCCAGCGCTGCGCGAAGAACTTGCTGCGCGATCCTTCTCCGACGATGCGACTACGGACTTATCGCTAAATGATGCGCCAGTTGCGCGATCATATTCGATATTGACCTCTTGCGGCTGGGCGTAATCGCGTCCGGCCCCATTCACTTGATCCAGCATCACGAAGATCAGTTGCCGGTCGGCCGACGCCCGCATCGATGCACTCTGGACACCTTCGTCTTCCAACAGGCCGATAAACCAGGACTGATCTATATCCGCTGTCAGCTTGACAATGAATAGCTTGCCGTCCCGGCGCGGCTCGCGCTCGACGATCATGTCGCTTCGGATCTGGGCCGCGAGCGAGTCGATTTGCTGCTCTGTCACTTCGCTCAGCCGGTCAGCGCCTATGCTCCTCTTCAACAGTGCCACCACCAAGGCGCGGCGCGCATCTGCTTCGGCACGCGTGCGAACTGTCTCGATATCTTTGCTGATCAGCGCCTGGCCTTCGCCGCTTAATGTTTGCGACCAAGCGGGACTCGTCATGGACGCGCCTGCCAACAGGATGGACGCCAATAGCTTGGCCGAAATGCTTCTCTGCATCGATCTTCCCCTTGATTTTTCTTAAAAGTCGCCTTCGACGACGACGTCACCTGCGCGAATATAATCTTTCCCGTCACGTGTCCCGATCTCGACTTCCGGACGTTGAGAGTCCGGCGCGATCTCACGTCTCGGCAGCGCCGGGGGTGCTGTCAAAGCAAAGTGGCTGATCAATCAAGGCGCTGCTATATGGCCTGTATGAGCAAGTCCGATAACCCATTCCGCTACTTCAATTCGTCTCCTGAGGTGATCCGCCTTGTTGTTATGCTGTACGTTCGTTTTCCGCTGAGTTTGCGGAACG